>Ga0207714_1001057_pt1 | contig 18399 bp, 21 predicted proteins | sample PonA232FremontCA_2_FD_187270 | JGI IMG/M metagenome (GOLD analysis project Ga0207714, IMG submission 187270) | Marine sediment microbial community from Fremont, CA, USA - Pond A23 Sediment 2 (SPAdes) | ecosystem: Environmental > Aquatic > Marine > Unclassified | place: USA: Fremont, California...
GACGGCGACCGGGGGGCGCCCGACCCGCGGCCGGGAGACCCGACGGACGGTCAGTCGGCGGACGCCGACCCCGGGGGCGGGTCCGGAGACGATGGCGGCGACGACGGGACGAGCGACGACGCGGACGCCGACGAGACGGCCGCTCCGCCGATCGTTCCCGGCGCCGCGCGCGCGGCGGTCGGCGAGGCGACCGCGCCGGCGGTCGAGCCCCCGGACGCGGAGACCGAGGCGTCCGACGGCGTCGCTGGCCGCGCCGCGGCGGAGCCGTCCGCCGAGGGGCGCGGAGCCGTCGTTCGCACGGAACCCGCAGACGGGACCGGGTCGGTCGACGCGGCCGCGACGGTCAGGGCGGCCGCCGGCGGCGGGCGGTCGACGCCGACGGACGCGGACCTCCGGCAGGCGGTCCGGACGGCCGACGCGCGCGCGCTGACCGTGTTCGTCGCCGACGCAAGCGCGTCGATGGCGCCGGCGATGCGCGCGGCGAAGGGCGTCGCCATGGAGCTGCTCCGGGACGCGTACGCCGAGCGCGACGCGGTGGCGCTCATCGCCGTCGGCGGCGACGACGCCGAGACGCTTCTCCCCCCGACCTCGAGCGTCTCGCTCGCCGCGCGCCATTTAAAAGAACTCCCGTCGGCGGACCGGACCCCGCTGCCGGCGGGGCTCGACGCCGCGGCCGAACTCGTCGAGCGCGAGGACCCCGACGCCGCGTCGGTCGTGCTCGTCTCGGACGGCCGGGCCAACGTCGCCGACGGAAGCCCGACCGCCGCGACTCGGGCGGCGGCCCGCCGGCTCGGCGCGGTCGACGCCGACGTTCTCGTCGTCGACGCCGGCGAGTCGCGCGCCGGGCTGCTCGACGTCGTCCGCGAGGCGACGGACGCGCGGCGCGTCCCCCTCTCTGCGCTCTCGCCTGAGACCGTGCTCGGGGAAGCGTAACCGGTTCTTAACGCGGTGTTTTATAATACCACGTTAGTTTTGTCGAGTCCAGCCGTGTCCGCCACGACCGACACCGTCACCGGCGACGCGCCCGCCGACCTGACGGGTGGCGTTACGGCTCCACGCCCGCCGAACGGATCAGATCCGGCGGCGACGCCGTCCAACAGAACGTCCGCGTTGCTACTTAAATGGTGTCCGTATTGCCGTTCGTACACCGCTCGTGTCCGCTGATAAATGCCGGCCGGGCTTCTCCAGTACCCCCTCCGGCGCGGCGGTCGGTCGCTGTTCGGAGTCTGTCGTCTCCGGATCAAAGCCCGCGAGCCCCGCGTCGTCCTCGCGGAACCGGTCGTCGCGGACCAGACACGCGACGACGCCGGCGCAGGCGTCGCGGTCGACGGCGACGGCGTCTGTCTCGGCGGTGATCAGTAGTCGTACTTGCTCTCGTAGCCGCGCGGCGTGACCATGCGGCCGTCCCAGACGTACGTCTCCTCGTTGCCGACGAGGACCGTCGTCGTCATGTCGATCATGTCGGTTCCGCCGAGGTCGGGGAGCGCGCCCAGCTCGACGATCTCGACCGCCTCGTCGTCGCGGCCCGCGCCGTGGACGACGCCGACCGGCGTGTCCGCGGGACGGTGTTCCAAGAGGATCTCGCAGGCCGTCTGGAAGTTCTCGCGGCGCTTCCGGCTCCACGGGTTGTAGACGGCGATGGTGAACCCCTCGCTCGCGACGGCCGCAAGCCGCGACTCGATTTCCGCCATCGGCGTGAGGTGGTCGGAAAGCGAGATCGAGACGGAGTCGTTGACGAGCGGCGCGCCGACGCGGGCCGCACACGACTGGGCCGCGGGGACGCCGGGAACGACCTCGAACTCGACCATCGACGCGGTCGCGCCCTTCGACTCGAGGATCTCCAAAGCGAGCCCGCCCAGGGCGTAGACGTTCGGGTCCCCGGAGCCGACGATGGCGACGTCGTTGCCGGCGAGCGCGCGGTCGATCGCCTCCTCGGTGCGCGAGACCTCGCCGCACATCGGCGTGTCGTACAGCTCGTCGGCCGCCGCGGTGACGTCGTCCGGGATGAGGTCGATGTACGTCGTGTAGCCGACGATGTGTTCGGCCTCCAGAAGCGCCGCCCTGGCGCGTCCCGTCATTCCCTCCGGCTGGCCGGGGCCGAGCCCGACCGCGACGAGCCGGCCCGGCTCGGCGTCGAAGTCGGCGACCGTGGCCGCGACCCTCTCGCCGGTCTTCGAGCGTTTCGAGCCGCCACACGACGAGTTCGACGAGTCCGACGAGCCCGCCCCGCACCCGGAGCTCGACGACTCGCTCGCGGTTCCCGCCGCCGCGTCCGTCGACGCGGCACCGCACTTCGACGCCGCGTCGCCGGTCTCCGTCGTCGCCCCGCCGTCGGTCGCGGTCTCGGTGCGCTTCTCGCCGTCGTTCGAAGCCGATCCGTCCGTCGATCCGCAGGTGTCATCGCTCATGTGTCAGAAGTCGTCGACGTCTCGCCCGCCACGCGGGGTGACGAGGAACTCTCCGTGGTCGTTCTCCCAGGTCTCCGTCTCGTGGGTGCCGACGATGAGCGAGGTCCCCATTCCGCCGATCGCGTCGTCGTGGGCGGTCACGTCGCCGAGCGTCGTCAGCGTGTACGTCTCGTCGTCGCGGTTGCGCCCGGCGTCGCCGCGGCCGGCGTCGTTGACGATCGCCACCGGGGCGTCGTCGGTGCGGTGCTCGCGCAGGACCTCGACCGCGCGCTCGTAGTCGCGCCAGCAGTTGTAGAGAACGACCACGAACCCCGCGACCGCCGCCGCCCGCAGCTTCTCTGTAACCTCCTCCCAGCCGCGCCACTTGTCGGACAGCGAGACCGTACAGAAGTCGTTCGACAGCGGCGCGCCGACCATCGCCGCGCCGCCGAGCGCCGCCGTCACGCCGGGGACGACCTCGATCGGCACGTCGTCTGCGTCCGCCTCGTCCGCCATCAGGTAGACAAGGTCGGACTTGCCGTAGACGTTCGGGTCGCCGCCGGAGACGTGCGCGACGTCCTGGCCGGCGCGGACGCGCGCGAACGCCTCGCGGGCGAGCTCCGTCTGTCTCCCCATCGAAGAGCAGACGATCTCCACCGTCTCGCCGTCCGGGTGGGTCCCGAGCTCGCCGGTCTCCCAGTCTCCTCGGTTCGCAGCCGCCGCCTCCGTGACCGACGCGCCGACGCCGCCGTCCGAGGTCGCCTCTCCGTCGATCGGCTCCGTGCGGCTCTCCGGCGGGATCGTCCCGTCCCGCCGGAGGAACTCCTGGTAGAGGTTCGAGGCGATGACGCAGTCGGCGTGGCGGATCACGTCGCGGGCCCGCTGGGTCATCGCGTGCGGGAGCCCCGGCCCGATCCCGACGACGTAAAGCGTCCCCACGTCGTCGGCCGCGGGGCCGGTCGCGTCGCCCGGCGCGTCGCTCGTGCCGGTCATCGCGCCGCCTCCGTGGCGTTCGGGCGGGCGGTCATCGGCCCACCGCCGCGGTCACTTCCTCCTCGTGGCGCAGCTTCTCGACTATCAGCTCGTGGGCTCTGCCGCCGGCGATGGCGCTCGCCTCGGCGACGCCGGGCCACCCGATGAGCGCCTTCGCCTTCGAGGGGGTCGGCCCCTCGTGGTCGAGCAGCGTCTCCTTCCCGAAGGCGACGACGCCGACGTCCCGCTCGGCGGCCGCCGCGAGGAGCCCCTCCGCCTCGGCTTTCTGGGTCGCGGTCGCGACGAACTCGACGTCGTCCCACTCCCGGTCCGCCTCGTCGAGGGCGCGGTCCCAGGCGGCGAGGAAGTCCGCCTCGTCAGCGCCCGAGACGGACCCGGTCCCGACGACCACCCCGTCGTCGCGGTTGCGCTTGAGGACCGTCACGTCGTCGTCGACGAGGACCGCCCGCGGCCCGTCGAGCCGCTCGACCGGGCCGAGCTCGTCGTCGAGGACGGCGAGGTTGGTCGCGACCGTCGAGTCGCCGTTGACGACGTGCGAGGAGAGCGCCTTCGCCCGCCTTTCGACGCCCTGTCTGTCCGCCGCCTCGGAAGCCGTCGTCATCGCGGGCACCGCGCCCAGGCTCGCGAGGCCGTTCGCGACCTGGTTCGCCCCGTGGTGGCCGCCGGTGAGCGGGATCGCCCACGTCAGCTCCTCGTCGACGACGACGATCGCGGGGTCGTCCCACTTGTCGTCGAGCAGGGGCGCGGTCTTCCGCATCGCGATACCCGAGGCCATCAGCCCCACGAAACAGTCGTACTCGCCCCAGTGGTCGGCGAACACGTCGCCGTGGTACTCGATCACGTCGATCGACTCGTAGCGGTCGGCGAGCCCGTCGACGATCTCCGCGGCGGTGTCGAGCGTGCGCTCGAAGCTGACGACCGCTATCTCCTCTGGGGTCTCGCCGTCGGAGTCGGCCGTCGAACAGTGGCCGCCGGAGCCGTCGGACCCGTCACCGGTGGCGCTTCCGTCGTCGGCCTCCGTCTCGGTCGCGCCGCCGTCGTCCGTCTCCCCGTCCGGCCCGCGGTTCGCCCAGTCGCCGTAGAGGTACGAGCGGTCGTACCCCGCTCCGGTCGCGGCCTCGCCGATCAGCACCATCGCCGAGGCGCGGTAGCCCGCCGTCTCGACTTTCGCGCCGACCGTCTCGACGGTGCCCGTGATCACCTCCTCGTCGGACCACGAGGCGTGGTAGACGACCGCGGCGGGCGTGTCCGGATCGACGCCGTCTGCAAGCAGCCGGTCCATCGTCTCGCTCACGGCGTGAGTGCCGAGGTAGATGCAGGTCGTCACGTCGCCCATCGCGACGAACTCCGCGACGTGGTCGTCCTCGGGGTCGAGGGTCTTCCCCTGCGGCCGGGTGAACGCGACGTGGTCGGCGACGCCGTTGAGCGTGAGCTGCGTGCGGAGCGTCGCCGCGGACGCGAACGCCGACGTGACGCCCGGGACGATGTACGCCGGGACGCCCGCGCGTTCGAGCGCGTCGATCTGCTCGAGCGCGGCCCCGTAGACGGCGGGGTCGCCGCTGTGGAGCCGCGCGACGCTCCGTCCGTCCTCGTATGCGTCGCGCATCAACGGCACCAGCTCTTCGAGGTCCTTCCCGACGGAGTTGACGAGCTCGGCGTGTGCGCAGTGCTCTTCGAGCAGCTCGCTCGAAACGAGCGACCCGGCGTGGACCACCAGGTCGGCGTCGTCGACGAGCTCCTTCCCCCGGAGCGTGAGCAGTCCCGGATCGCCCGGGCCGGCCCCGATAAATGGGATCCCGGTCTGCCGTTCGCCCGCGGTGTGCTCGCGGACGCGGGGGTCGAGCCCGTCGCCTCTCGACTCGTCTTCCGCGTCGACTGCGGACTGCGGGTCGGTCATCGGCGCTCACCGACGGGGTCCCCGCCCTCGGCGGTCTCGGCCGCGTGGCCGCCGTCGGCGACGGGGACCTCCTCGAACTCGTCGGTCGCCCGCGAGGCGTCGAGCCCGCGGCGCTCGGCGTACGCCAGCGTGTAGTAGTCGCGGTCCGCGACCGCGGACGGGTCGTCCGTGACGACCGTCTCGCCGGACTCCATGAACAGGCGGCGGCCGAACCACACGTCGTAGCCGGCCTCGTCGAGCCCGCGAGCCGTCTCCGGCGCGTCGGTCACCTTGAACAGGATCATCCGGTCGGGGCCGCGCGGCGACTCGCCCCCGGCGGCCTCGCGGAGCGCGAGCCCCGCGCCGGACTCGACTTCGACGCCGAGCGCGGTCGCGAAGGCCGTCATCGCGCTTATCCCGGGGACGACGGACACCTCGACCGCGGGGTGGAACGCGTCGATGGTCCGTCGGAGGTGGCCGAACGTCGAGTAGACGTTCGGGTCGCCGAGGGTGACGAACGCGGCGTCGCCGGTCCGAGCGACGGGCGCGATCTCGGCCGCGGCCGCCTTCCACGCCCGCCTGAGCTCGGCTTCGTCGCTCGTCATCGGAAACTCGAGGTCGCCGATCCGCGACTCCGGGACGTGTTCGGTCGCCACGGTCTGCGAGAGCCGGCCCGGCGAGTACACCACGTCGGCGGCCGCAAGCACGTCGCGGCCGCGAACCGTGATGAGGTCGGGATCGCCCGGGCCGAGCCCGACGCCGTAGAGGGTCACGCGCTCCCTCCGCGGCCGCCGGAGTCAGCGCGCTCCGACTCACCGCCGGCGCCGCCCGGCTCGGCGACGAGCGTGTACACCGGGTTGCTCGCGTCGAAGCTCGTCGCGCCGGCCAGGTCGTACCCGGTCGCCACCTGGAGACGGACCACCTCGTCTAAGACGTCCCGGTCGCGGAACGCCCGGGCCGCCTCGCCGGCCACCTCCAGCCGGGAGACGTTCATTACGATCCGGTCGTAGCCGGCGTCGAGCCCGGCGTCGAGGACGGCCTCGTAGTTGCGCGAGCCGCCGAGAAAGAGCACGTCGCCGTCCTCCGGCAGCCCCTCGGGCGCCTCGGTGTGGACGACCGCGACCGGAGCCGCGTACTCGTTTGCCGCGAGGTTCGCCCGCGTGGCGTCGGCCCGCTCCGATTTCCGCTCGATCGCGGTCACGCGTCCCGCGCGGCGGGCGGCCTCGATCGTCACCGCCCCGGTACAGGAGCCGACGTCGACGAAGTGGTCGTCGGGGCCCAGCGCGAGCTTCCGCTGTAACACGGCGCGGACCTCCGGTTTCGTCGGTCCGGCCTTCGCGTCGTTCGGGAGTCGTGTCGCCTGCATCACCGTACGCAAGTGCGGCTTCACGTAAATCAATTTTGTTTGTACTAAGCAAACTCAGATAGCGATACTCGTCGCTCAGCCCCCATTTGCGGGGTCATAGCCCGAGATACTACAACAGTACTTTACTTCAAGAGCGCGGACGTCGATCGATGGCAGACTCCGAGAGCGGGGGGCCGCCCGACGTCCTCGACAGCAAACGCGACGCGACGCGGTATCAGGTGTTAGTCGAGATCGCCGCCCGCCAGCCGGCGGTGAGTCAAAGCGAGATCGCCGACGCGATCGGCGTCACCTCGCAGGCGGTCAGCGACTACGTGCGCGACCTCGTCCAGGAGGGGTACGCCGACAAGCAGGGCCGGGGTCGCTACGAGGTGACGAAGGAGGGGGTCGACTGGCTGATCTCCCGTACCGACGACCTCGAGACGTACCTCGACCGGGTCAGTTCCGACGTGCTCGGCAGCGTCGAGGTGGACGCCGCCGTCGCGACGGACGACCTCTCCGAGGGCGACGAGGTGGGGCTGGTGATGCGTGACGGTATTCTCCACGCCACCCTCGCGGGCGGCGCGGCGACCGCGGTCACGGTCACGAGCGCGCGCGCCGGCGGCACGGTCGGGGTCACCGACTTCGAGGGCGTCGTCGACTACGAGACCGGCGCGGTGACGGTGTTGCCGGTCCCGACTGTCACCGACGCCGAACCGCCCGCCCCGGAGACGGTCGCCGACAACCTCGCTCCCGGTGGACTGCTCGCGGTCGCCGGCACCGAGGCCTACGCGCTCGTCTCCCGGGCCGACCTGCGACCCGACCTCCGGTTCGGTACCGCGGACGGCGTCACGCAGGCCGCGATCCGCGGGCTCGACGTCCTGCTCGTCGCCGTCACCGACGAGGTCCCCCGTCACGCCACGTCGCTCCGTGAGGCGAACGTGCCCCACACTGTTCTGGACCCGGCCGAACTCTAAGGCTCGTCCGCCGTCCGTTCCGTCTCCGCGAGCACGTCGTCGACGAGCGCGCGCGTCCGCTCGGCCGCGGCGACGCGCTCGCTCGCCTCGCCGCGCTCGATCAGCGCGAGCTCCGGCTCGTCGAGCGCGTCGCGCACCTCGGCCGCGCGCCGCAGACGCTCGTACTCGTCGGACCGCGCGAGCTCGCGGATCGACCGCAGCGTCGCGACCGTCTCGTCGCCCGCGATCCGTCCGACGAGCGGGATCAGCTCGTCGATCTCGTATGCGAGCTCGTCGCCCGGAGCCGGCGGCCAGTCGAGCGTCAGCGGCGCTCCGTCGAGCCGTTCGAGGTAGGTCCGGTGGACCGCGACCGCGGTGCGGAGCGCGCCGGGGTCGTCGACGTAGTGTTCGAGCTTCGAGTTCGAGTAGTCGGCGTACTCGAGAAGGGTCGCGAGCGGCTCTTCGCCGGCCGCGTGCTCCGCGACGTACTCGGCCAAGTCCGTCGGCGGCACGTCGACGTCGACGAACGGAGTGGCGTCCGCGCGGTCTAGGAAGTCGAACACCTCCCGGGCCGACGCGGAGCGGAAGAACTCGTCGAACGCCGCCCGGACCGACTCGTCGTACGCCTCGACGGGATCGCGGAGGCGGTCGACGGCGGCGTCGAGGTCCGCGTCGGCCATGCCGGCGACCTCGCGGAGCTCGTCGAGCCGCGAGTCGAGCCGCCTTCGGGCGTCGCGGGCGTCCTTTCTGGCTGCCCGGAACTCGTCGACGGCGTCGTCGCACGCCTCCAGGAGCTCGACGAGCTCACCGGCCGGCGCGAGCGCCTCCCGGGCGGCGGCGAAGTCCCCCTCGGAGAGCCGGCGCTTGTCGACGGCCTCGTCCGCGGCGGCGAACGCGTCGGCCGCCGGGACGTCGCCGACGTCGACCGCCTCGCCGAACTCGCCGCGGAACTGGAGGTACGACCCGAAGTCGCCGGAGCCGACGGCGTCGTCCTCGTAGCGGTCGAGAGCCCGGTGGGCCCGGCGGTACGCGTCGACCGCCGTCTCGACGCGGTCGCGGCCGTAGTCTGCGATCCGCGCCTCGATCCGACGGAGCTCGTCGTACCGCTCGCGGAGCCTGCCGGCCGCCTCGCCGGCCTCGCCGACGGCGTCCGCGTCGCCCCCGTTGACGGCGACGGCGCGACTGCCGGCCATCAGTACACCTCGTCGGGGTCGAACACGCGCTCGCCGACGTCGTCGCCGTCCACCGTCCGGTAGAAACACGACCGGTGGCCGGTGTGACAGGCGCCGACGTTCTGGTCGACGAGGTACAGCAGAGCGTCGGCGTCGCAGTCGACGCGGACCTCGCGGACCGACTGGGTGTGCCCGGAGGAGCCGCCCTTGTGCCACAGCTCCTCGCGGGACCGCGAGTAGTAGTGCGCCTCGCCGGTCTCGCGGGTGCGTTCGAGCGCCTCTGGCGAGGCGTACGCTACCATTAGCACCTCGCCGGAGTCGGCGTCCTGCGCGACCGCGGGGACGAGTCCGTCGTCGCCGAAGTCGACCTCGACGGCCTCGGCCGACGCGCTCCCGTCGGACCGGCCCGCCACGTCGGTGTCGCTCATACCCGCTCGAACGCGTGGCGCTCCGATAGTCCTTGTGGCCGCGGCCTCGCGCGGGCCGCGAGACCGGCGTCACCCCCGACGCAACGCGATCGCGTCGGCGTCGTCGTACGCCCCGGATCGACGGCCGACGACGTCGAAGCCGGCCGACTCGTACAGCGCGAGGGCGGCGCCGTTGTCGGGGTGCGCCTGGAGCGTGACCGGCCCGTCGGTACCCTCGACCGCGGCGTCGAGGAGCCCGCGGGCGCGCCCCTCGCGCCGGTGTCCGGGCGCGACGGCGATCTCCGCGACGTGACGGCCCGGCCGGTCCGACGCGTCGACGGCGACGAGGTAGCCGACGACGCTGCCGTCCGCGACGCTGACCGACCCGTTTCCCGCCGCGAGCGCGTACTCCAGCAGGTCGGGACTGGGCCGTCGGAGGTGCGACTGAAGCGCCCGGATCGCGGCCGCGTCCGCGGGACGGGCCGGCCGGACGCGCGGGTCCCCGGCCATCTCACGCCACCGTTCCGAGCGCGACGGCGGCGGCGGCACCGGAGCACGTCGCGAGGAAGTTCACCGCCTGATTCCCGACCCGGTCGCCCTCTACGAGCGCCCCGAGGAGGCTGTCGACCGTCATCCCGACGACGCCGGCGGCAGCGACGGCCGCGGCGGCCGCGACCCCGCCCGCGACGACCGGGTCGAAGGCCGGAGCGCCGCCCGCCGCGAGACCGCCGACGAGCAGCGCGCCCGCGACCCCGGCCAGTTCGCCCTGCCACGTGACCGCGCCGTCGGTCCCGGGGTCGACGCGGCGGAGCGTCGTCACCAGCCGCGGGCCGTCGAAGAGCCCGCCGACCTCTGAGGAGAGCGTGTCCGCCATCGCGGTCGCCGTCGCGCCCGCGAACACGAGGCCGAACGGGACGGCCGGTAGCCCGGTGTGGGGGGCGACCGCGTGCCCGACGACCGCGGCGAGCGCGACCGCGGAGTTCGCGGCCACGTTCCCGGTGTCTCTCGCGCCCTCGTTCTCTTGGGCGACGCCCCGCGCCGCCTTCTCGTCGAAGCGGTACTTCGAGGCCAGCCCGCCGACCGCGTAAAATCCCATGAGCGCGAGAAACCAGCCGACGCCGCCGAGCACCGCGGTCAAAAGCGCCGCGACGACCCCGGTCAGCATGCCGGCGACGGATGCCGTCCCGATCGCGAACGAGAGGTACCCGAGCACGGCCGTCACCGCGAGCCCCCCGGCGAGGACGGACGCGTCGACGCTCGGGTCCAGCGCGACGAACGCCCACGTCACGAACGCGACGAGGACCGTCGTGATGTGTGCGTCGCGGGCGAACACGAGCGACCGAACGAGCGCGGCCGTCAGCGCGGCGAGGGTGGCGAAAAAAAGCAGCGACGGGATCGCCGCAGGGTCCACCGACGCCCCGGTCTGGAGGCGGACCACGGCCTGTCCGGCGAGGGCGGCGACCGTTCCGGCGGCGACGTACCCCGAGACGAGCGGGAGCTCTCCGCTCGTCCGGCGCGAGACGAGCGCCCGGCCGAGCCGCCCGACGCCGACCGCGAGCGACGCGGCCGCGAACGCCTCGTACGGGAGGGGAGTCCGAACCGGGAGCGACGCGAACAGCGCGAGCCCGGCGGCGGCGATGGAAAACGCCGCGAAGCCGTAGAGCCGCTCGGCCTCGCGGTCACCCGGGAGCGCGAGCGTCTCGAACAGCTCTCCGTCTCGCACCCCGTAGAAGGCGGCGCCCGCGACGGCGAGAAAGGGCACGGCTGCGGCGTCGCCGAGTGTCGGCGCGAGGGCGGCGACCGCGGCGACCGCGGCGAAGGCGCTCGCGCGGCGGAGCCTCCGAATCACGGCATCGGCTATCCGCGACGACCACTTAACGGTCCCGACAGACGGCGGCGGGACGACCGTCGGGCTGTTATCGCCCGGTGGCGACCGTCGGACTCCGCGGTCGCCGCCGTCGACGGGGCCCGCGGGTCAGGCCAGAACGCGGTCGATCTGTCCGAGGTGGTCGATCACGTGGTCCGGTGCAGGGCCGTCCTCGCCGGGTGCGGCGTCGTTGTCGACGCCCGACCGAACGAGCACGGTCGTCATCCCCGCGCGCTCGCCGAGCGCGATGTCGGTGTCGACCCGGTCACCGACGACGAGACACTCCTCGGGGGGACACGAGAGGCGCTCGCGAACCATCTCGACGGCCAGCTCCGACGGCTTGCCGAGAACGGCGTCGGGCTCGCGGCCGGCGACGCCGGCGACGGCGCGGATCACGGCGCCGGAGCCGGGCACGTCGCGCTCGGCGGCCGGGATGACCACGTCGGGGTCTGTCCCGATGAACGGAACGCCGCGGTCGAGCGTCCAGAGGGCCACACAGAGGTCGTCGTAGTCGAACTCGCGGTCGATGGACACCACGAGCGCGTCCGCGGCCTCGACGTCGTCCGTCGTCGCGAGTCCGGCGTCCGTGAGCTGGTCGACGAGCCCCTGCTCCCCGATACACAGCAGCTCGTCGTCGGCGTGGCGCTCGCGGAGGTACCGCGCCGTCACGGAGCCGGCGGTGAACACGCGGTCGGCGGCGACGTCGTAGCCGGCTCCCCCGAGCCGGTCGACGTACGCCGGCGGTGCCTTCGTCGGGTTGTTCGAGACGAAAAGCGGGTCGATCCCGGCCGCTCGGAGCCGCCGGTACCCCGCCGGCGCACCGGGGATGGGGTCGTCGCCGCGCACGACCGTTCCGTCGACGTCGAGGACGGCGGCGTTGAACGTCATGGTCTCGCGTCGGACCCCACGTTCCTATGCGTTGCGACACGCCCCGGGCGGAACCGAGACCGCCCGAGCGAGAACGCGCCGGCGTCCCGACGGCCGTCGGTGCCCCGACGACCGCCGGCTCCCCGGCGACCGCCATTCGACGGGTGCCGGCGCTCCTGTGTCCCGATCCGATATATTCTCGGGATAGGTATCGGTCTTATTTTTGCGATAACGGAAGGGTAAAACCGGAGGGTTCCGTACCGGGTTTATTGTGACGACGACTCAGGTGACACTCCTCCAGATCGACAACTACGGGCCGTGGACGACGACGCCGGAGCCGCGCCGGGAGATGGACCTCCAGACGCTGCAGTCGCGGCTCTACGCCGACGTCGCTCAGTTTCTCGGTCACCGCGACGCGTACGTCTTTTCCACTCGGTTCGACAACATGGTCGCGGTGACGAACGGCGTCGACGGTGCGGCTCACGAGAGCCTCCAGCGGTCGGTCGGAAACCGCTACCCGGTTAGTGTCAGCCTCGGTACCGCGGTGGCCGAACGCCCCGTGGACGCCCTCGAATCGGCCAACGGTCGGCTCCAGACCGCGGGCAGCGCCCAAGACGAGAGCCGGACCGAGGTGCTCGCCGGCGAGTACCTCTCGGAGACGGACCCGGCCGACCTCCAGGTCGCGCATTTCGACGTGGTCGACACGACCGGCAAGTACACCGACCGCCTCAACGAGTTCGACACGTTCGTGAACATCGAACGCGCCTACGGCTCGCTGATGCGCCACCTCCGCGAGGCGCACGGCAGCCTCTCGTTTTTCGTCGGCGGGGACAACATCGTCGCCGTCTGTCCGGACCTCCCGGAGCGGGCGTTCGACGAGGCCATCGCGCACGTCGACGGCGACGTCGACGTCGAGCTCCAGGTCGGCGTCGGGCGCGGCGCTTCCGCACACGAGGCCGGGTTCGCCGCGAAGCACGCGCTCGAAGACTGCCGCCGCGACGGGACGAGCGTCGAGCTGTTCGGAGCCCCCGCCGCCGGCGACTGACCGGACCGGGCGAGACCGGCGGGTCCGTGCCGCGTCCTCCCAGTGGTATCGATTCTGATAACTCGCTCGCGGGATTTTTGTACCCCCGGCGGGGACGGTCGCACGAGATGTCAGAGGAGATAGTGTTCGTGTGTACGGCGGACGGCTGCGACGATGGGCCGTGGGAGGGGTCTCACGACGCGATGGCACACTGCTCGGAACACCCGGACCACGGGTACACCGGACGGCCGGTCGGTGAGCTCGACCCGTCCGAAGACGTTATTCCCGCGACCGCGACGCGGGAGCGCGACAACCGCAACCTCCAGCACAAAGGCCACCCGAGAGGGGCGTACGCGCGCGACGACTGACCGCGGCGGGGGTCCCACGCCGACCGGCGGCGACGCGGTTTATGACTCCCCCGGCCGAACGCGGTCACATGGTCTCAGCGACCTTCGATCCGGACGCGTGGGAGCCGGTCACCGACGAGTTCGACGACGTGACCTACCACCGCGCGGTCGACGTTCCCGCGGTCCGCATCGCCTTCGACCGCCCCGCGGTCCGCAACGCCTTCCGTCCCGGCACGGTCGACGAGCTGTACGCCGCGCTCGACCACGCCCGCAAGCAGGCGGACGTGGGCTGTGTCCTCCTCACGGGCAACGGTCCCGCCGAGGACGGCGGCTTGGCGTTCTGCGCCGGCGGCGACCAGTCGGTTCGAGGCGGCTCCGGCTACGAGTACCGCGACGGCGACGCGGCGAGCAGCGACGACGACGACCTCGTCCGCGAGGCGCGTGCGGGCCGGCTCCATATCTTAGAGGTCCAGCGGCTGATCCGATTCATGCCGAAGCCCGTGGTCGCGGTCGTTCCCGGGTGGGCGGTCGGCGGCGGGCACTCGCTCCACGTCGTCTGTGACCTCACGCTCGCCAGCGACGAACACGCGAAGTTCCTCCAGACCGACCCGGACGTCGCCTCCTTCGACGGCGGGTTCGGCTCGGCGTACCTCGCGAAACAGATCGGTCAAAAAAAGGCCCGAGAGGTGTTTTTCCGCGGGAAGACCTACTCCGCCGCCGAGGCCGCGGACATGGGGATGGTCAACGAGGCCGTCCCCCACGACGAACTGGAGGACGTGGCGCTCGACTGGGCCGCCGAGATGGCGCGGAAGTCGCCGACCGCGATGCGCATGCTGAAGTACGCGTTCAACATGGCCGACGACGGGCTGGTCGGCCAGCAGGTGTTCGCGGGCGAGGCGACGCGGCTCGCGTACGCGACCGACGAGGCTAGAGAGGGCCGCGACGCGTTCTTGGAGGGCCGCGAGCCGGAGTTCGACGAGTTCCCCTGGCACTACTGAGACGGAGTCGACGCCCGCCGTCCGGACTCCCGAACACACCTACAAATACCTCGCCGCGGTACCACCTCCATGCTCGTCGAAGAGGCGATGACGGCGGAGCTCGTGACCTGCGACGTCGACGCCACGGTCCGGGACGCCACGGAGCTGATGCTCCGGCACCGAGTCGGGAGCGTCGTCGTCACCGCCGGTGGGACGCCCGGAGGCATCGTCACGGAGAGCGACGTGCTCTCCGCCGGGTACGTCGCAGACGAGCCGCTCTCCTCGATTCCGGTTCGAACGGCCGCGAGCAGCCCGCTCGTAACTGTCCAGCCGAGCGCGACCCTCCGGACCGCCACCGACCGGATGCGGTCGGAGGGCGTCAAAAAGCTCGTCGTCGTCGACGGGGTCACCCCGATGGGGATCGTCACCACGCAGGACGTGGTCGACAACTACGCCGAGATACGCCGCGAGGTTTACGAGGCTGCGACGGACGCGACCGGCTGGTCCGAACGCGACGCCGGGCTCGACGGTTGACGGGACGGCCGGCGGCTCTCAGTGCGGTTCCCGCGCCGCCGTTGTTCGCGGAGTGCTCGCCGCGATATGCGGGGGAAGGGATTCGAACCCTCGAACCTCTACAGGAGCGGATCTTAAGTCCGCCGCTTTTGTCCGGACTCAGCCACCCCCGCGCGAGTTCAGATACCGGGGGCGGCGTCAAACCCCTTTCGAAACCCGGGGACGCCGTCGCCGGCCGACGAGGGGCCGCCCGTCACCAGTCGACCGAGAGCGTCCCGTCGCCGTGCGGGTCCGGCGCGATCTCCTCGTCGGTCCGGCGGTCGACCACGTGGATCACCCCCCGGTCCTTCTTTGCCGGGCACGCCTCCGCGGCGCGAACGTTCTCCGCGAGGTCGTCCTCGCCGATGTAGTACGTCTCGGGTTTCGCCATCCCGCTCATGACGTCCATCACCCAGTTGTCCGCGACCTCGGCGCATTTGCCCGCCCCGAAGCACCTGTTCGCCTCGAAGACGATCTTGTACGGCTTCTCCGCGACCGGCGGTCCGTCGCCGCCGACGTCGCTGGCGCGGAGGACGTCGTCGCCGTCGGCCTCGGCGTTGCTCATGTCCTCCGGTCCGCGAGGACCCGACTTTCCTCTGTCGGTTCGGACGCGGCCGCAGGAGGCCGGGTCCCGGTCACCGGTGTGCGTCGAGACCGTCTGCCGGCCCCGCGACGATCTCGTAGCTTCCCTCGGTCCAGCCGTCCTCGACGAAGACGAACACGCGCCCGCCGGCGGCCTCGGGGTCCGCGATCACCTCGTTGCGTCTGCCGGCCCGGGCGACGATCACGCCCGGAAACACCTCCTCGCGCTCGCCGTCCTCGACGATGACGCGGCCGACGCCGGAGTCGTCGAGGATCTCGTCGTCCGTCTTGTAGTCGTTGACGTACGTCATCACGCCCTCCGTCTCCGTGGGATCGGTGACGAGGACGTGCGTCTCCTTACCGGGGCCGGCAGTCACGGTCCCATCGACTGCATCCGGAGCGCCGCGGTAGAGGGTTGTCCGCCCGTCGAGGTACTCGACGACGACGCCCTCCTCGCGGAGGTCGACGCCGATCGACGTCGGGGGCACGTCGCTTCGCGCGGGTGCTGACATACGCGTCGTTCGAGGGGCTGGCCTCAAAAGGGGCGCGCTCGTCCTCACGGACCGACACCGGCGGCCCGGCGCGCGCGCCGCCGTCCGCCCGAGCCGAACGCCTCCAATTTAAGTTCTCGCTACAGAGAGAAGCCGGTATGAAACGGACGCGACGGGCGTCGCGCGGCGCTGGAACGACCGGGACGCGGACCGCGTCCGTCGGTATCGCCCGCCGAGTCCCGCCCCGTCGTGGGCGCGACCGGGCTCCGAACGAACGGGTGGCGGCCTCGTGAATCCGAACGAGGTCGGGCTCGTCGCCGGGGCGTTCGCGCTCGTCGGCGCCGGCGTCGGCGTCGCCGCCGGGGTTGCGACCGGGTGGGCCGAGACGGCGCTCGCGACGGCTGCGACCGGCGAGACGGCGCGGTTCGGACCGGTGTTCGTCGCGCAGTCGTACCTCGCCGTCACCGCCGCCGTCCTCGTCGGCGCGGTCCCGCTGGCCGGCGTTTTCGGCGTCCTCGTCGGCTCGCGGGCGCGGACGGCGACGGCCGCCGCCGCGACCTGCGGTCTCGGGACCGGACTCGGCGCGCTGGCGTACGGCCTCACCGCGGTCTCGCTCGTGGTCGTCTCGCAGGGCGACGCCGCCACACAGGCGCACGGGATCGGCGAGACGCTCGGGCCGACGGCCGCCACCGCGGTCGTCGCCGCGCTCGTCGGCGCGGGAACGGGCGTGCTCGGGTCCGCGATCCGGTGACGACCGCGGGCGAGCCGAGAGTCTCGCCGTGATCGCTACCTCTTTACTCGCGCTCGCGAGCGGTGGACGTATGGAGGGACAGGCGGCCGCGCTCGGCGCCGGCACCGTGTTGAACGCGCTGGCGACGGGCACCGGCGCCGCCTTCGGCGTCGACGTCGAGACGCGCGCGACGGTCGAGCTCGCCCCCGACGCCGAAGGCGTCACGGGAACGGTCGCCGAAGATCCCGCGGCCGACACCGAGCTGATCGAGCGGTGCGTCGCGCTCGCGACCGACCGCTGGGGCGACGGCGAGGGCGGCACCGTCCGGACCGATAGCGACGTGCCGCTCGCAGCGGGGCTGAAGAGTTCCAGCGCGGCCGCCAACGCGGCCGTTCTCGCGACCTGTGACGCGCTCGGACTGGCGGTCGACGACGACCGTCAGGCGTCGAGCGGCGGGAGCGACCCCGGCCGCGCGACGGTCACCCGACTGGAGGCCTGTCGGCTCGGCGTGCGGGCGGCCCGCGAGGCCGGCGTCACCGTCACCGGCGCGTTCGACGACGCGACGGCCTCGATGCTCGGCGGCGTGACCCTGACCGACAACCGCGAGGACGCGCTTCGGCGCCGCGAGCCCGTCGACTGGGACGTGGTCGTGTGGACGCCGCCCGAGCGCGTCTACAGCGCCGACGCCGACGTGACGCGCTGTGAGGCCGTCGCGCCGATGGCCGACCTCGTCGCCGACCTCGCCGTCGACGGGCGGTACGCCGAGGCGATGACGGTCAACGGGCTCGCCTTCTCGGCCGCGCTCGGTTTCGACGCGGACCCCGCCGTCGAGGCGATGTCCAACGCCACCGGCGTGTCACTGTCGGGGACCGGACCGAGCGTCGTCGCCGTCTCCGAGCCGGCGGACCCAGACGCCGACCTCGACGCGGTCGCCGACGCGTGGAGCGGCCGGCCCGGAGACCTGCTGCGGACGACGACGCGAAACGACGGCGCGACCGTCGAGTGACCCACATGAGCGACACACCCAATTCGGAGGAGCGGAGCTTGGACGAACTGCGCCGCGAAATCGAGGACATCGACCGGGAAATCGTCGAGCTGATCGCCCGTAGAACGTACGTGGCAGACACCGTGGCGGCCGTGAAAGCGGAGCGGGACCTTCCGACGACCGACGAGAGCCAAGAGCAGCGCGTGATGGACCGCGCCGGCGAGAACGCGGAGCAGTTCGACGTCGACGCCAACCTCGTGAAGGCCATCTTTCGGCTGTTGATCGAGTTGAACAAAGTGGAGCAACGGGAGAGTCGGTAGCTCAGTCGAGGCCGAGACTCAGCTGTAACGCCTCGTCGACTTCAGCCATCGTCGGTCCGTCGAGTGAACCGACGACCGAGTGAATCCGTTCCGAAACCGAGACGGTTCGAATCTGGTCGAGCCGGATTGAGGAACTCTTTTCGAGCGGTGACCCGTCCGCCTCGACGAACACCTCGAACGGATACTCGCGGTAGATCCCCGTGACGGGCGCGACAATGGTCGTACTGGAGTTCCGGTTTCCGATATCGTTTTGAACGACAACGGCCGGGCGCGTCTTCTTCATCTCGTGTCCTTCAGCGGGGTCGAGTCGAACGATGACCACGTCGCCCCGTCGCACGTCTGTGCCGTCACTCATCGAGGCTTTCCCATGCCTCGTCGGACGTTTCGCCCCACTCCTCGGCGAGTGCCTCCGCGCTCTCGGAGGCCTCCCGATAGGCGGCTGCCAGCTCGTCGTCGTCCGGTCGGTCTGACTCTACCTCAACGACTGCGACGGTTACGCGCTTGTTCGCGTACTCGGTGCCGAG
>Ga0207714_1001058_pt1 | contig 18385 bp, 19 predicted proteins | sample PonA232FremontCA_2_FD_187270 | JGI IMG/M metagenome (GOLD analysis project Ga0207714, IMG submission 187270) | Marine sediment microbial community from Fremont, CA, USA - Pond A23 Sediment 2 (SPAdes) | ecosystem: Environmental > Aquatic > Marine > Unclassified | place: USA: Fremont, California...
ACGACTCACTCTTGCAATAGACTACCAACCGCCTCTTGACTCAGTATCAAGACCACATTTGTCAGCCAATCGCTGTACATGGCGCTTCTTATCCTGCCTATTGAAACTCGTAAACAGATAGTATTTGCCAATCAACTCACGATGTGTTCTCATTTTGCGTTCTTCGTCAGGATGTGTTGGCTGGTCATTGATTAGGGCGTTCTTGTTACCGGGAACATATGGAAGTGGTTCAATGCGAGAAATCAAGTCATGATTCTGAATGAGGTATTCCACGGCCTCAGCCATTACGTCGCTCTGATTGTCATCATCAAGAACAACGAGAGTACTATCCCCATCCTGTATCTCAATGAGATACTCTCCGGCTGCGTCTGGCTCTATATCTCGTTTGGATGTTTCATTGACCGACTCACTGATTTCGCGCTTTGATTGTTTTCCATCGGGGTCTATCTCCGATTCAATATCCGCGACAAGCCGGTCAATCATTTCCTTCGCTTGTGTTTCAGCGAGTGAAGAGATAGAATCAGAAACCTCGTCAGCCAGCAAGTTTGAGAGCTTACCCGCCAAATCATCCTTGTCGGCTTCAAGAGTTCGCTGGGCTTGACCGAGTTCGTTGATTCGTTCAAGATACTCTTTGGACCTGCCCGTGTCCATATCTTCCTTCGTGTAAGCCTTAAGCAATCTAATGCGGTCAGGAATGTTTTCCAGGGCTACATTGCCAACTCTCTGAACATCTACGTCAGATACATTCACGCGGCGTTGAAAGAAGCGATACTGTTTGCCGTTCGTGAGGATACCGTAGGTAACATTTCTGTTCATCATATATGAAGAGAGTTGTTCCTCGTGGTCAGCAGTCAGTGAGGTGTCAGCCCCTTTTGCTTCTAGAAAGGCGACTGGCGTCCCATCCAAGATAAGCGCATAATCGACTTTGTATGTGTTTCCGAAAGCCTCTACCGAATATTCGAGTTGTGTATTCTCGGGGATCTCCCAGTTTAGTAGTTCGAGAAAACTGATTCCCTTCTGACTTTGTAGAATTGCCGCTTTGGTAGTGGCTTCACCCATTTGCGGAGAAGAGTCAAGAACGTCGTCAGATTGCTCGACGTACTTTTTGACGGTAGCCCGATTCATTTTATCCTGTCAGTATCAACGGCAGCTTATCAAACCCTGTGAAAGAGTCTTGTGGATTAAGCACCTAGAATGTTGCTGTCGTAACTTTTGTTCCGGGAGTTTCTACAGGTCGCCAATCAGACGAGCCTGTGCTTCAGCGAGATTACGACATTGTTCTTCGGTCATACCGGCTTCCTCTCCTTCAGAAGCGATTTCGGCGGCATCTTCCTCATCTTCAGGGATACGTACCGGCGGGTTCTCGTCGCTCATACTGTCTATCTGTTGGAAGCACGCCGACAATTATTTTTCGGCGTTCCCCGTTCTCTAACTGTCGGTCGCTATGAATGAGAGAACGCAATTTTATTACGTCGAGTCGAATTAAGCCCCGGACTCACAATCCAAGTGTTTATAAATCTACAACTTGTACTATCTTACGTGATAAGTGGGCGACTGTTGGACAGATTTCGAGGGTAGAGCCTCTGAAAGCGCCGGTGCCGAGTCGAGCGGAGCGAGACGAGGGCTGATAGACGAGCACCAGCGAGTCTATCAGAAGTTAGTGGTAGGACATGAGCTTCCCAAGCTCATAGCCCGGGTTCAATTCCCGGCCGGCGCAGTGAGCGAGCCTGCGAGCGAACGAGCAGGTCAGGAATCGAATCACGGCAGACCGAACGGAAGTGAGGTCTGGCATCGGGTTCAGTTCCCGGCCGGCGCATCCCCCGCGAACGAAACCAGGGAGCGGTAGCTCACCCGGACACACGACACGGGGTCTCAGTCGGGTCGTTCCGGGTTCTCCTCGTCGGGTGAGTCCATCCCGTTGGAGCTTGTGTCGTCGGTGGTCCGCCAGTCGACGCGGAGGTCGGCGGGGTGTTCGTCCGGGTCTCGGGTGTCGATTGCGACGTTCGTCTCCTCGTCTGTCTCGTCGAGCCGGTCTGTCAGGTAGCCGCCTAGCTGTCTGAGCCGTCTGACCTGTGGCATCGTGGCGACGGTCACGGCGAGCGACGAGACGCCGAGCAGCCCCATCAGAAACAGGCCAACGGCGAGCAGTGTCGACCCCGTGGTCCACTGCTGGAGGGCAAAAAAGAAAAATCCGATACTGAACCCCGCCTCAACCTTCGCCTCGATCAGGCGGATAGTCTCGTCGAACCTGCTGAGCCGGTAGTCGACCGCGTTCAGCGCCTCGTTCGCCTCGCGAACGGCCTCGTCTGCCTCCGTTTCGACCTGCTCGACGCGCTCAAGTGTCTCGCCGACGTCCTCGACGAGTGTCTCCACGTTCTGCAACGCGTCCACGAACCCGTCGTCGCCGAGCAACTCCGCCAGTTTGCGCGCGTTGTCGATATCCGACAGCATACAGAGGTTACAGACGGGCGAACCTATCCGTGTTGTGCCGGTCGGAGCGGTGGTCGTGAGGGGAGTGGCCACTGGGGTCAGCCGGAGCCGTCGGCCGTCGGGGGCCGGTAGGAGTCGGGGTTTCGGGTGTAGAAGGCGTAGACACCGGTGACGAGAGCGAGCAGTCCGCTGAGGAGAGAGCTCACGTCGAACCCGGAGACATCGAGACCCCCGAGACCGGCCGCGGCCAGCCCCGCGACCGAAACCCCGGTCGCGACGGCCGCGACGGCAAACACAAACAGTCCGTCGGAGAGGATATCGAGCGGTGGGTTCACCCGGCGGTAGGTGCCGTAAGAAAAGGACTCGAACAATAGTAACAGCGCCGCCAGAACGAGTGTCATCCCGCCGTTGTAGACTGCGTCCGCGTAGACAACCGGGAGAGCAGTCCCCTGTTCGATGGTGCCGCTGACGGCACTGGTCAGGAGCACGACCGTGAGGACAAACACCGCGACCGGACGGAGTGCCTCGCGGTCCATCGTCAGATACCACCGGGGCCGGGTGGCGTTCCCGTTAGTGTTCTCTCCAGGCCGTAACCGGCGGTGGTCTCCGCGCTCTCGGGTGAGAGCCCCGGGGTGACAGCCCCACCCGTGACCGTGCTGACCCCGACCTCGCTGACCGTCCGGACGCGCACGTCGTCGAGGACGAGCCCCTCACGGTGGTCACGAACTGTCCGGGCGCAGGCAGCCAGGTCGCGGGTGACCGCCTGCTCGCGCTCGTTTTCGTGGTCCCCGTCGAAACAGTGCTTTCGGACCCGGAGTTCCGTTTCCATTAGTCGTGCTACCGGGGCGAGCTGAAAGAGCGTTCCGGATAGGGCGGTTACGGGGAGTCGGTCGTGTTGCCCGTGGCGTCCGCGAGCGGCGACGCCGCCGGCAACCGGTCGGCCGCGAGCACACCCTCGACCGCGGCACAGGCCTCCTCGAGCGGGTCGTGAGTCTCGACGTACGTCGCAAGGGCGAACTCGGTTTCGCCGACGCGGGTAAGTTCGAGCGCCTCGGTCCGCGAGAGGTCACCGGCGATCCAGTCACGGATCACCTTCCTGCCGGTGGGTCCAAGCGGTGACACCGACTCCCCGAGCAGGTGCAGCGTCTTTGCGGCTGTCACCGGCGCGACATCCGCGGCCCGGGCCGCCGCCCCGACCGACAGCCCCTCGGCGTACCGTTCCAGCACCGTCGCCGCCGCCACAGACCCACACGGAAGCTCTCCGGCGACAGGTGCGAGTCGCTCCTCGAGACCGGCGTCGGTCGTGTCGACGGTCGCCACGCCGTGTTCCTCTTGAGTCTCGGTGAGCTCGAGCCCGGCGGCGAGGTCGGACAACGCCATCAGCCTGATTTGGTCGTCTATCCTACAAAAAGGTTGGCCACGCACCGGCCCCCGGTCGAGCAGACCGACAACAGTCGCCGGGGGGAGACTGGGGTGCCGGCCGTTACCGACCGGTTACCGGTCGGTTGTTCCGGAGAGAGTCGGCATCCGTTGCCGCTTCTGTCTCCCGTTTAAATACTCGTTCGGCGCGAACAACGAGGTGATGGCAGCAACCACCACAGTTCAGGTCTGCCCGGAGTGTGACGGTCGGCTACGGTCGGATGACTGCGAGACGGTCTGCACGCAGTGTGGGCTAGTCGTCGACGAGCACGCGATCGACCCGGGACCGGAGTGGCGTTCCTTCGAGGACGACGACACCAACCCGGAGCGGACGGGCGCACCGCTGACGCGGTCGCGCCACGACCGCGGGCTCTCGACGGAGATCGGCAGGTCGACCCGTGTAAAGGGACGCAAACGACGACAGCTCGCCCGGATGCGCCGCCAGCACAAGCGCAGTCAGGTCCGCACAAAGGCAGAGCGCAACCGTATCTACGCGTTCACCGAGATACGCCAGCTCGTCAGCACGCTCGACCTCCCGACCCCCATCCGCGACCGGGCGTGTGTGCTGTTCGAGTCGGCACAGGATAGCGACCTCCTGCAGGGCCGGTCCATCGAGGGGTTCGCCGCCGCGGCGGTGTACGCCACCTGCCGGACCGACAGTGTCTCGCGGACGCTGCCGGAGATAACCGAGGCGGCAAAGGCCACCCGCGACGAACTCGACGTGGCCTACACCGCGATGAACCGCGAACTCGGGCTCCCGACGGGGCCGGTCGACCCGCGGGAGTATCTGGCCCGGTTCGCATCCAAGCTCGGTGTCCCCGACAGCGTCGAGCGCCGGGCACGCGAGTTCGCACACCGGGCCCACGAGACGGGTATCGGCACCGGTCGCAATCCTGGGGGTGTTGCCGCCGCCTGTCTGTACACCGCCGCCCGGGAGGCGGAGGTCGAGCTCACACAGCAGGCGGCCGCCGACGTTGCCGACGTTGCGCCCGTGACCGTACGGAACACCTACTACGATCTGGAGGAATTGGGTGGCACGACCGAGTGACGATCCGGTCACAGCAGGGTGAGGATACCACTCGGGAGCGTTTGGGCCGAGCCCGCTTGATCGTTACACAGTCAGACACGGACGAACTTCTTGCTCTGACCGTGTGAACGCTCCACAACCTCCGGCAGCGTCGCGAGCCACTTCGCGACGGTACTAGCTCGTCGGGCGACACTTGCGCCCGAAATCTCCGTCTCGTTATCGAGAAGTTCGCGCAGTTCATCGAGCGTCAACTCCCCCTTCGAGTCGAGTTCTGCCCGGATGCGCTCGATGATCTCTACATCACGGATGGCCTCAACGAGGAGTTCCCTTGCCTCCTCAGGTTCGTCATTATCATGAAAAGCGAGATACTTGCTACCCTCGCGGGTGAGCCCCCAGCGTTGGACCGCCCGTCCATTCACTTCGGTCGGTGTCTCTCTGTGAACGAACCCAAGCAGCCATCCCCCTGTCGCGTTCATATTGGCGTGGCGCTCGGTGTAATCAGTCTCGAAGTTCTCTGAAACGTATCGGTGCATCTCGGATTCGGAGCCGTCGGTTTCGGCGATGGCTTTCAGGTACAATCGGAGCGTCTCGATTGTATCGGCGAGCGGAACCTCGTTTGCGGGTATCCGGTTGTCTTCCGTTGGTTCCTCGAACGCCCGCCAGAACTCCGCCTGAATCTCGTACGACCCACCGGAACAATCGATGCCGATCTTATTCTCCAGCATGACCGAGGCGAGTGTCTCACCATCCACGAGACAGATCTGCAGTTGCTCGGCAGCCTCAACCGCCGGAGTGGTGAACGAACTCGACGTAATGTACGTCCCGATCTGGTGCTCCCCCTGCGTGAGCGCACCCCGGAACTGCTGGATAGACGGCTGAGAGACGGTGTTACCCTCCGAGTAGCGTTTGACCTGCACACCGAGCAACGCCCGGATGATGCCCTGATCGATAACCCCCTCAATGTCGACTCCCTCGTCTTGTTGGAACGCGGTCACCCGCAGAGACTGTGTGTCGAGACGACGGATCAGTACCATCTTGCAGAGCACCTCAAACTCCTCCGGCGTGATGTCGACCATCCGGTCCCGAAGACAGTCCTGTATCGCTGTTGCATTCATAAGGGGTTCATATTCTGCCCGAGGAATAAGCATACGGGGATTTTTCGAATCTGACCGCCACGCTCATGGTAAATAAGCATGCGGCAGAAAGTATCGCGGTCACTCGTGGAGTCGTTCTTGCAGTTGCTCTATCGTATCCGAGAGTTCATTCGAGTATGGCCCCGTGGCATCCGTGCGGTCTATCTCGTCCCGATAGTCCTCCAGTAGGTCTATTGCGCTTGCGAGGGTCAGTCGGGGAATTTCGACCGTTTCGACTTCGTGTCGTTCCTCGTCGCACATGATCGGTCTGATCGACCGTGCAACATTATATAAATCCTGTGCCGGAGCAACACGCACCCGAAGTCGTAGTGTTTTATATCGCCGGCCACGAACACACCCTTGGGCGGAGAGCGCCCGGTGACTGCGACACAGCGTGCGAGGGTAGCCAAGCCAGGAAACGGCGGCGGACTCAAGATCCGCTCCCGTAGGGGTCCATGCGTTCAAATCGCATCCCTCGCACTGCCGGACCCACGCGGTCCCTCGCAAGTGCGGAAGACCCGCGGAGCGGTCTTCCCTCGCAACACTCGACCCGACAACGCTCAGAGTAGCTGCAGGACTGTGTTCCGGAAGACGACGGCCGGGATGAAAGCGAGGGGGCGACGCCGGCCTGTCGAACGGCTCCTGCCCTGGCTAGAGAACGCCAACGAGCACCGCGGCACCGACACGGGGCAACGGAGAACACGCCGGAGATGTCGGATTCGACACCCGGAGTGGATTCGTTCGCCCGAACAGAGGGCACAGCGAGGGTCCCGAGCGTCACGGGCGAGTTCAGTACCGGAAGGCGACGGCAGTCGGGACGGGCTGTCTGTGGTCGGTATCCGGCTCTGTCGAACTCGTCGGTGTGACGTACCGTTAAACCAGTAGCTGAGCGTGTACGCCACCGGAGTGTATCGTACCCACCCATCGTGGGCGTCGGGGCCCGGAGACAGAACAGAGCGGTGCGGTCATATGCCGGGACGACGAACGGGGGGTATGGAGTTCGGAACGGCCGGGATTCGCGGGCCGGTGACGGAGATAGGGCCGGAGCTTGCGCTCGCGGTCGGACGTGCAGCGGGTGTCGACGCACGTGAGGCGGAGGAGCCGCTCGTCCTCGGACGGGACGGGCGGACGACCGGGGGCTCACTCGCCGCCGCGGTGACGGCGGGCGCGACGAGCGCCGGGGCGGACGTTCGCCGGGCGGGACAGCTCCCGACCCCGGGGTTGGCGTACGCCTCCCGTGGGAGACGGGGAGTGATGCTCACCGCCAGCCACAACCCGCCGGGAGATAACGGTATCAAACTGTTCGTCGACGGCGAGGAGTACGACCGCTCGGCGGAACGCCGCATCGAGGACCGTGTCGCCGACGGCACCGACCCTGCCCCCTGGGACGAGTACGGCAACGTCGAGCGGGTTTCACCGCTGCCGGCGTACCGCGAGGCGGTCACCAGGTACGCCAGCCGGGACGGCGCGACACCGGACCTGTCGGTCGCGGTTGACTGTGGCAACGGGATGTCGGCGCTGGCGACCCCACAGGTGCTGCGCGAACTCGGTGCAGACGTGGTCGCGCTCAGCGCCGACATCGACGGTCACTTTCGGGCACGCGAGAGCAAACCGACGCCGGAGACACTCGCCGACCTGCAGCGGTTCGTCGCCGATGGACCCGCCGACCTCGGAATCGGCCAGGACGGTGACGCCGACCGTGTCGTGTTCGTCGACGCCGACGGCGAGGTCGTCCACGAGGACACCGTACTCGCGATTCTGGCCGAGCACTACGTCGGGGTGAGCGACGCCGCCGACCCGGTGGTGGTGACGACACCGAACGCGTCGAGCCGTGTCGACGAGCGTGTGCGAGCGGCCGGCGGGCGCGTCGAGCGGGTCAGACTGGGTGCACTCCACGAGGGTATCGGGGCGGCGACGGGGACCGTCGTCTTCGCCGGCGAGCCCTGGAAACACGTCCACCCGGCGTTTGGCGGGTGGATAGACGGTATCACCTCGGCGGCGGTGGTCACCCGCCTGGTGGCAGCGGAGGGGCTCGAGACGCTCCGGGCGCCGGTCACCGAACGCCCCTACCGGAAGGTGAGTGTCCCGTGTGCCGACCAACGCAAGCCGACGGCGATGAGCCAGCTCGCCGAGGTGCTTCCCGACGCCGTTCCCGAGGCGACGGTCGACACCGAGCACGGTATCCGGCTCGAACTGCCGGACAGCTCGTGGGTGCTCGTGCGGCCGAGCGGGACCGAGCCGTATCTCCGGCTGTACGCCGAGAGCGAGAGCGTCGACCGGCTCGTCGCCGACGTCCGCGAGTACATCGAGCGTGCCGCCGAGTAGGGCTCACTCGACGGTGACACTCTTTGCGAGGTTGCGCGGCTTGTCTATCGGTCGGCCGAGCCCATTCGCGATATAGTAGGCAACGAGCTGGAGCTGGACGTTGGCGAGTAACGCCGCCACCCGAGGGTGTGTCTCGGGAACCTCGAGCACGTGGTCGGCGTAGAGGTGTGCGTCGCTCTGTCCGTCGGTGACGGCGACGACAGGGGCGTCACGAGCCTCGACCTCTTTTATATTGCCGACGGTCTTGTGGGCGCGCTCGCCGTCACCGAGGACGACCGCGAACACGGGCGTGTCGGCCTGGACCAGCGCGAGCGGGCCGTGTTTGAGTTCGCCGGCCGCGAACCCCTCGGCGTGCTCGTAGCTTATCTCCTTCAGCTTCAGCGCCCCCTCCAGGGCGACGGGAAACTGCAGGCCACGCCCGATAAAGAAGTACGCCGTGGCGTCGCGGTACGTCTTGGCGACCGTCGAGGCAACAGAGCTGTCGAGCACCGCCTGCACGTCGCCGGGCAGGTCACGGAGCGCCGGCAGAACCGCCCGGCGGCTCCGGACATCCTCGACAGTCGCAAGTGTGAGCAGGTTCAGCGCCGCGAGTTGACCGGCGAAGGTCTTTGTCGCGGCGACACCGATTTCGGGCCCGGACCGGATGAGCAGGGTGTGGTCACACTCGCGGTCGGCGGTCGAACTGACGGTGTTCGTGACCGCGAGTGTCTCTGCACCCCGCCGTGCGGCCTCCCGGAGTGCACTCAGGGTGTCTGCCGTCTCACCGCTCTGAGTCACCCCCACCACCAGGTCCGCACCGAGCGGCGGCGGCGAGGTGGCGTACTCGCTCGCCAGAAACGCCTGTGCCGGAACCCCGGCCCGCCGGAACAGTTCGGCCCCGTACAGTGAGGCGTGGTACGAGGTGCCGGCGGCGACGAACTGGACCCCGGTCGGGGCTGTCAGGTCCAGGTCGAGGTCGGCCGCACCGCGGAGTTCGTCGACCCGGCCGCTGAGACACTGCCGTAGCGCCCGGGGCTGTTCGTGTATCTCCTTCAGCATGAAGTGCTCGTAGCCGCTCTTGCCGGTCTGCTCGGGGTCCCACCCGACCGTCTCGACGGCCTTTCGGACGCGCGTGCCGGTCTCGTCGGTGACGGTGATGCCGTCGTCGAGCGTGACGAACTCGCCGTCGTCGAGATACACAACGTGCGGGGTGTGCTCGCGAAAGGCGGGCACGTCACTTGCGACGAACGCCGGGTCTGCCGTGTCGAGGGTCGGCTCGTCGCCCCCGAGACCGACCACGAGCGGGGAGTCGTTGCGCGCGGCAAAGAGCCGTCGGGAACCGGCGACGACCGCAGCGACCGCGTAGCTCCCCTCCAGACGGTCGACCGCCCCCCGAAAGGCAGCCGACGGGGTCTCACCGTCGGCGAGTCGCTTGCCGACGAGGTGCGGAATCACCTCGGTGTCGGTGTCGCTGCGGAACTCGTGGCCCGTGGCCTCGAGGTCGGCCCGGAGTGACTGGTAGTTCTCGATGATGCCGTTGTGCACGACCGCGACACGGCCGGGACAGTCCAGGTGCGGGTGGGCGTTCTCGTCGGTCGGCGGGCCGTGGGTGCTCCAGCGGGTGTGGCCGATACCGACCGTTCCCGAGAGCGCTCGGTCGGCCAGTCGCTCGCGCAGCGCCGACAGTTCGCCGGCGGCTTTTACCACCGACAGGCCGTCGTCGTCGACCAGTGCGACACCCGCGGAGTCGTACCCCCGGTACTCCAGGGTTCCGAGCCCCTCGACGAGCGTGTCGAGTGTCTCCGTACCGCGGCCGACACAGCCGATAATCCCGCACATCAGCGCACCACCCGCCCGTTCTCGGGAACCTGTCCGTCGACCGTCGCACCCGTCTCGACACTCGCACCCGGGCCGACGAGTGTCCCGGGAACGAGCGTCGCCGCCCCGCCGACCTGCACCCGGTCGGCCAGCACGGCACCGAGTCTACGCCCCCGGAACACCCTGTCGTCGACCTGGATGTCGGCCGGCCCGCCCGGAACCGTCACGCCGACACCGACCGTGACACTCTCACCACAGATGCTGTCCACCAGCGTCACACCGTTGCCGAGCCTGGTGTCTGCATCGAGCAACGACCGCTCGACAGTCACGTTCGCGCCGACGGTTGCGTTGCGACCAACAGCGACCGCCGGGCCGAGCACACTGCTCGGGCCGACCTCGGTGTCGGCGGCGACGGCGACCGGCGGCCGGAGTGTGGCGGTCTCGTGGACCTGTGCGCTCTCGGCCGCCCAGACACCGGGTCGCCGCTCCGGCAGGTTCACCCGGCCGTGGTCGAGCACCGACGTCGTGACCGAGAGCAGGTCCCAGGGGTAGGTGGCGTCGACCCACAGACCGCCGACGCGACTCACACTGACCCGGTCACGCTCGAGCATGCGCTCGATGGTGTCGGTGAGTGCGAGTTCGCCCGCGGTGCGCGGGGTCGCCTCGATGCGCTCGAACACCGTCTCGTCGAAGGCGTATATACCGGCGTTTATCAGCCGGTACGCGTCGGTCTCGGGGTTCTCGACGATCTCGACGAGCTCGTCACCGTCGAGCGTGACCGCGCCGTACCCGCGGGGGTCGTCACGCTCGATGACACCAAGTGTCGCCGGCGCGTCGTCGGTCTCGAACCGGTCGACGACGCGCTGGACGGCCTCGACCTCGACCAGGTGGTCGCCGTTCACCACAAGCACCGACCCGGAGACCGCCTCGCGGGCCTGCGCGAGTGCGTGCCCGCTCCCCAGTTGCTTGTACTGGGTGACGTACTCGACCGGGACGTTCCGGTACTCCGGACCGACGTGCTCTTGGACGCGCTGGCGCCGGTAGCCGACCACGAGCACCAGCCGTTGTAATCCGGCCTCGACGAGCGCGTCGAGCACGTGCTCCAGGATCGGGCGTGTCGCCGCCGGTAGCATCGGTTTCGGGCGGTTGCGGGTCAGAGGGCGGAGCCGCGTCCCCTCGCCGGCCGCCAGCACGACCGCCGTTGTGACACTCATACCGGTAGGTGTGTCTGCCCGGGTTTCAACGTTTGGGCACAGATGCCGCCAGCAAACGGGCACCGGTCCGTGACCGGGGACAGTTAGGACAGCAACGACTCGACCGCGAGCGGAACGTGACCGCAGGTGTAGCCGTTAGTCGAACCGTCGGGACGCATCCGGTACACCACAGCCGGTCGGTAGCCGACACCGGGTCGGTTGGCGCGGAGCGTCGCCCACTCGTCGTCGCGAAACGAGGTACAGTCCACGAACAGGACCGCCCCCTGGTGTGCGTCGAGCTGTGTTGTCGTCTTGTTCGAGACGGTGCCACGCAGCGCCGATGCCGCGGTACCGGCCCGGCGCCGGCCCGGCGGCTGTGGGCGGGTCACCTCGACCAGTGTCTCACCGTCGACGCGGAAATCGAGGGCGTGCCCGGAGTCGAGTTCCACCTCCGGAACGAACCCGTGACCTGCATCGAGCAGTAGCTTCGCCGCGTTTAGCTCGGCCATCGAGGCACCCATCCGGACGAGGTCGAGGTGGCCGCTCGTGCCGAGTTTCGAGGCCATCGTGTAACGGTACGGGTCGAGCTCTCCGGTCGTGAGCAGTCGCTCGTAGAACCCCAACCCCGAATCGCGGGTTGCGTCGGGAAAGCCGGCGGCGTGGTCGCGAAAGAACCGACGGGTGGTCTCTCGACCGTCCTTCGAGAACAACACCGGGAGAAAGAACCAGGAGACGTACGGGTAGACTGTCAGCCAGGGCGCACTCTCGTCGAGATCCGCGAGCAGTTCTCGCTGTGCCCACCGCGCCACGGGGTAAGGCGCCTCCTCGAACGTGTACTTTCTCGTGTCCCACAGCGCCTCGGGGGTCTCCGTGTTGCCGAGCCAGTAGGCCGTCGTATCGTTCCAGGCAAACAGCGCGAGGTCGTTGTTGCCCATCGAGAGCCGGCGGGCCTCGTACTCCGGCGGGGGTGAGAACCGCGGTGTCGTCAGGTCGGCGCCGAACTTCCGGTCGAGCGGTCGGCGGAGCGCCTGTTTCACCCGGGGCTCGGTCCAGGGTTCGGGCGAGCGGCGAAAACGGACGGGTCCGGCCACATCTCACCTACTCGTTGGGCCGATTTGTGTCTTGTGTCCGGCCACACGACCGGTGAATCCGACGGTCTATTGTTCACGAACCCAGAGCGTGGGTCATGCAGACACTTGCGTTCGACGGCCGCATGGGCGCGAGCGGCGACATGCTACTCGGTGCGCTGATTGCGGCCGGAGCCGACCCCGACGCACTGTCGCCCGTCGAGCAACGGCTGGCAGTTGTCTACGACATCGGGACAACGACACGCTGTGGCATCACCGCGACCACAGTCACCGTCCGCCGAACCGACGGGACCGAGCACGATAGCTCGTCGGAGGAGCACGACCACGGCGGGGAAGATGAGCACGACCACGGTGGGCCGGGCGAGCATCACCACGGTGAGGGGGGGCCACACCGAACGCTGGCAGAGGTGCTCACCATCGTCGACTCACTCGACATCCCAGCGACGGTCCGGGCGGAGGCGGGCAGCATCTTCGAGGGGCTCGCCGCGGCGGAGGCGGCCGTCCACGGGACCGACCCGGCGGAGACACAGTTCCACGAGGTCGGTGCCGACGACGCCATCGCAGACGTGGTCGGAGTCTGTCTACTGCTCGCGAACCTCGACCCCGACCGGGTGGTCACGACGCCGCTGTCGACCGGCGGCGGGACCGTCGAGATGAGCCACGGCAGTTACCCCGTGCCGGCCCCGGCGGTGGTCGAACTCGCGGCGACGGCCGACTGGTCGCTCCGTGGCGACCCGGTCGAGGCCGAACTCTTGACGCCGACCGGTGCCGCGGTTCTGGCCCACGTCGCCACGGGTGTCGAGTCGCTGCCGGAGCTCCACGTCGAGGAGTCGGGCTACGGGGCGGGCACCCGGACGTTCGAGCGTCACCCGAACGTTCTCCGGGCGCTCGTCGGTGAGTCGACCGGCGACCTCCGGCGTGAACCGGTGACGGTGCTCGAGACGAATCTCGACGACGCCGCGCCCGAACTGCTCGGTGGACTCCAAGAGCGGTTGGTCGACGCGGGGGCACTCGACGTGGCGGTCGTCCCGATGACGATGAAAAAATCCCGGCCCGGCCACCTCGTGAAGGTCGTCGTCGCGCCGGAGAACGCCCGGCAGGTAGCCCGTAGACTGGCCGAAGAGACCGGGACACTCGGCGTTCGCGAACACGGCAGCGGGCACCGTTTTGTCGCCGACCGCGAGCGTTGCCCGGTCACCGTCACTGTCGACGGTCGCCCGTTCGATGTCGAGGTGAAAGTCGCGTCTATCGACGGAACGGTGTACGACATCAGCGCCGAGTTCGACGACGCGCTAGCGGTCGCCCGGGAGACAGAGCACTCCGTGCGCGAGGTGTGTCGGCGCGCCGAGCGTGCGGTTCGTGACGGGAACAAACGGTCCTGACACCGACACGGCGACCGAACTGGTTGGTAGGTACACAGGTGGCGATTGGTTTTTCCGTGTGAAATGATAACGTCATCGTGTATGGGGTTCGGGAGCTACGACGAAAGCGAACAAGACAACCAAGATTACGACACCGACCTCGAGGACGAGGACGGGGTCTCGACTGACGAAAACAAACACGACGGGGCAGTCGAGTTCGAGTTCACCGCCTCCAACGACGAACTGCTCGACAAACTCGAGGATATCAAAGACAACACGTGAAACCCGGGACGCGGGCACTCGGTGTCGCGGAGTCGTACCGCGACGACGAGAGCACCCTCGCAGGGTGTGTCGTCCGCGCCGACCGTGTTGTCGACGGGTTCGTCTTCGACTCCTGCTCTGTCGGTGGCACCGACGCGACAGACAGTATCCGCCGACTGTTCGACCGCCTCTCGCGGCCGGACGTACAGTACCTCCTTCTTGCGGGCATCGCACCCGCCTGGTTCAACGTGGTCGACCTGCACCGCCTCCACGAGGCCACCGACCGACCCGTGCTGGCCGTGAGTTTCGAGGCCAGCACGGGTCTCGGTGACGCCATTCGCGAGGCCTTTACCGGCGAGGCCCGCCGGCACCGACTCGAGACCTACCGCGCACAACCGCCGCGTCACCCCGTCGACGTCGGCGAGACGCTGTTCGTGCGCACCGTCGGCACCGACAGCGAGGACGCAGCCCGTATTGTCCGTGAGTTCACCCCGGAGGGCGGGCGACCGGAGCCGGTCAGGGTCGCCCGCATCGCGGCCCGGGCCGCCGACTCGCTCCGACGGCGCTCGGGGACGGCGACCGGTCGTGAGTCCGACGGGCACTCACTGCCGTGACCACGGGAACGAGATTTTAAACGATAGTGTCGCCAAGAGAAGGTACATGGATATTGCGGACGTTCCGGAGGTACCGGACTGGCTGTTATCGCACCTCCGCGAGCAAGGTATCGAGGCGCTGTATCCGCCACAGGCAGAGGCGGTCGAACAGGGGGTCACGCGGGGTGAGAGCATCGTCGCGTCGATTCCGACTGCCAGCGGCAAGACCCTCGTCGCGACGCTCGCGATGCTCTCGGCGGTCGAGTCCCGCGGCGGGATGGCACTGTACATCGTCCCGCTGCGCGCGCTCGCGAGCGAGAAACGCGAGGAGTTCGAGGCGTTCGAGGCCTACGGGCTGGACGTGGGTGTCTCGACGGGAAACTACGAGTCCGACGGCGGCTGGCTTGCCGGAAAGGACATCGTGGTCGCCACCAGTGAGAAGGTTGACTCGCTCGTGCGCAACGACGCCCCCTGGCTGGAGGAGCTTTCCTGTGTCGTTGCCGACGAGGTCCACCTCGTCGACGACGCCGAACGCGGCCCGACACTGGAGGTGACACTCGCGACACTACGGCGGCTGAACCCGGCGCTACAGACGGTCGCACTCTCGGCGACAATCGGCAACGCCGAGGAGCTCGCCACCTGGCTCGACGCGGCACTGGTCGACTCGACCTGGCGGCCAATCGAGCTACGAAAGGGGGTTCACTACGGCGACGCGCTCCATCTGGAGAACGGCGACCAGCAGCGTCTGCCCGTTCGGCGGAGCGAGGACCAGCCCGCTGCTATCGTCCGGGACACACTCGAGGACGGGGGTTCGACGCTCGTGTTCGTCAACTCCCGGCGCAACGCCGAGTCCGCCGCCGGCCGACTCGCCAGCACCACCGAGGCGGCACTCACGCCCGAGACAGAGACAGAGCTCGCGGCGCTGGCCGCCGATATCCGGGACGTGAGCGACACCGACACCAGTGACGACCTCGCGGCGGCTGTCGAGCAGGGTGCCGCCTTCCACCACGCCGGGCTCGCACGCGAGCACCGCCAGCTCGTCGAGACCGCCTTTCGTGACCGGCTGGTGAAGGTTATCTGTGCGACGCCGACGCTCGCGGCGGGGGTGAACACCCCCGCACGGCGGGTTATCGTCCGTGACTGGCGGCGTTACGACGGGAGTGTCGGCGGGATGACGCCGCTCTCGGTGCTCGAGGTCCACCAGATGATGGGGCGGGCGGGCCGCCCGGGACGGGACCCCTACGGCGAGGCGGTTCTGCTCGCGAACGGCCACGACGAGCTCGACGAGCTGTTCGAGCGGTACGTCTGGGCGGAGCCGGAGCCGGTCAAGTCGAAGTTGGCCGCCGAACCGGCGCTGCGCACACACGCACTGGCGACGGTCGCCTCCGGGTTCGCCCGCTCCCGTGGAGAGCTGCTCGCGTTCTTCGAGGAGACACTGTACGCCGAGCAGACCGCCGACCGGGCCCACCTCAGGACCGTCACCGACGACGTCGTCGCGTACCTCGTGACGAACGGCTTTCTCGAGCGCACGCAGACAGGGCTGGCAGCGACCGGGCTCGGACACACCGTCTCGCGGCTGTATCTCGACCCGATGAGTGCCGCCGAGGTTGTCGACGGGCTCCGGTCGCTCGAGGAGGGTGGGGAGCCCACGGCACTCGGGCTGTACCACCTCGTCTGTCGTACGCCTGATATGTACGAGCTCTACCTCCGCTCGGGCGACGAGGAGGAGTACACGATGCTGGCCCACGAACGGGAGGGGGAGCTCCTCGGGCGGGCCCCCTCGGAGTTCGAGGAGCGCTTCGAGGACTGGCTGTCGGCGCTGAAGACCGCACGGCTACTCGAGGACTGGGCGGGCGAGGTCGACGAGGACGAACTCGCCGACCGCTACCAGGTCGGGCCGGGCGACATCCGGGGCAAGACCGACGCGGCAGAGTGGCTGCTCGGGGCGGCGGAGTCACTGTCGGCCGAACTCGACCTCGGGGTAGGGCCGGCGATACGGCGGGCCCGCCAGCGGGTCGCCGCCGGTGTCCGGGCAGAGCTGGTCGAACTCGCGGAGGTGCGTGGTGTCGGCCGGAAACGCGCCCGGCGGCTGTTCGACGCCGGCATCGAGACCCCGGCACAGCTCCGTAGCGCCGACAAGTCGGTCGTGCTCGCGGCGCTTCGCGACCGGCCGAACACTGCCGAGACGGTGCTCGAGAACGCCGGTCACGCAGACCCCTCGATGACCGACGTCGAGCCGGCGGCCGACCTGCTTCCCGAGCCCGAGGCCACAGACGGGAGCGGGACCGACGACGCGGACGGCCGCGGACAGGCAAACCTGGAGGACTTCTGATGCGGCTCGTCGAGGGTGAACTGACCGTCGAGGAGGTCGACGGGTTTCTCGGGCGGATCGACGAACTCCGCGAGAAAACGGGCGCTATCGTACAGCTGTTCGACGCCCGGTACGTCGTCGACCGCGAACACCTCGAACGGGCGGTGACTCTCGCAGGCCGGGCCCGGGAGCGCGGCGAGGCGATCGCCCGGGACCCCGCCGTCGAGATACTCCTGTACGCGGCCGGCCGCCGGCAGATAGACCGGGCGCTCACGATGGGTGTGTCGGCCGGCACAACACCTGTCGTGGCGGTGGTAGTCGACGGTGACGAGCCAGCCGCCACCCGACAGCTACGGGAGCGACTCGAGCCCGCAGAGACACTCGGGGCTGTCGATAGACAGGCTGTGAGAGAGTTTTTCGACGTGACCGACCGCGAACAGCGGGCGACCGCCGGCGGTCTCGCCGACATCGTTCACGAACGTGTCGCGTTGCTCGTGGTCGGGCGCTGAGTCCGAGAACAGCACACGGAGGGTCGAACACCCCTGTGGGGCTACACTTCGACGGGTTGCTCTGTTTCCGAATCCTCGGTTTCCTCCTCGCGTTCGGTCTCCTCCTCGCGTTCGGCCTCCGCCTCTGCTTCCTCCTTTTTTGCCTTTATTTTCTTCATCCGGAAGATCTCCTCGCGCTCCTGTTCTTCGAGCTTCTGCTCGATGTACTCCTGGTTCTCGTGGAGATCCGGGAGGAGCTTGAATTCGAGAGCGTTGACGCGGCGCTTTGTCTTCTCGATCTCGTCGAGCATCTTCTTCATCGCGGTCTCGATCTCGGCGGCGAGGATGATCGATTCGAGCAGGTCCTCGTAGGCCTCGGCGGCCTCGTCGATGCGGGCACTCGTCCCGAGGACACCGTAACCGCGCTCCTGTAGGTCCTTTCTGACCTTCGTCGACTCGATCTGCGGGACGACCACACCCATTATGTTCTTCGACTGTGTCGTGATCTCCGGGTACTCCTTCAGGGCGGAGGCCGCGCCACGGACCGCGACGTCACCCTCCATCGTGCGGGCCATGTTGATACTGCGCTGGGCGCGCTCGTAGTCGGCCTCCAGATCCTCGCGAACGTCCTGAGCCTGGTCGAGGATCTCCATGAACTCCATTATGAGCCCGTCGCGTTTCTTTTCGAGCGTGTCGTGTCCCCGCTCGGAGAGTTCGATGCGGTCCTCGATCTGCATCAGGTTCTTCCGAGTCGGTTTGACATCCTCGGTCATCGTTGGTCCGAGTTGTCGGTGTAGCCAGTTAACCGTTATCATGAACCGGGAGCCAGGGGCGACAGCGGCAGGCCGAGCCCGAACAGAACGGGCCAACCGGGCGGAGCCACACCAGTTAACCGGCTGTCCGTCGAACCAGGAGGTGATGGACAGCCTGCTGGTGCGTGCGGCCCGCGGCGAGCGCAC
>Ga0207714_1001059_pt1 | contig 18384 bp, 18 predicted proteins | sample PonA232FremontCA_2_FD_187270 | JGI IMG/M metagenome (GOLD analysis project Ga0207714, IMG submission 187270) | Marine sediment microbial community from Fremont, CA, USA - Pond A23 Sediment 2 (SPAdes) | ecosystem: Environmental > Aquatic > Marine > Unclassified | place: USA: Fremont, California...
CCTTTGAGTAAATAAGTTTTTAGAAAATTGCATACATACTTAATTAAGAAAACAACTTAATTAAAAGTTAGTTTAAGTTAATTTTAATAATTTTAAAAGTATATACTACTGTGTCAAGTTTTAAGCGTAAAAATCTCAGTTCCTCGATGATGGCGAGCTGAAATTTCGGTCTTTTGTTACTCTTATTTAGGCAAGTACCACCTCCTGTTGGAGGTCTGGTACAGAATCATTTTGTTTCCTGTAATTGGTTTTCTTTGACTAATTCGTCTCATCCTGTCTTGTTGCCGTATCTTCTTCCGGTAATCCACTCTTCGGACTGCTCCATGCAGAGTGCGGTGACTAAACGGAGGCAACTTGCCCTGTTGGGAAATATCCTGACTACCTTGGTTCTTCGTTTGATCTCACCGTTGAACCTCTCCTGCGGTGTTTGTCCGGTAAATTGAATACCGTTAACGTCCCCTCGATTGTCTCTTCTAGCCAGTCAGCTAAGTCAGGGTAGTGGTTCTCGTAGAATTCAATCAGTTTATCGGCTCTGGCTTCTGCCGTCTCGTAGTCCGGTGAGTTGAATACGTCCCGCAAGTGTTGATGTAGCTTCTCGGTTTCGGTCGTCTTCATGTAGCCCCCCTCGTCTATACCCCCTAATATTAAAACTGCTTTATCTCTAATTTATCCGTTTTCTCGTACCAACCCGGGTATGGAGGTTCCTCTTTTGGTAGCCGTTTCTGTGGCCGGACCCTTCTTTGTTACGCTCGTACTTTTGAGCCTTGATGTGTTCGGTCATCTTTTTTTCTAAAAGTTCGTTAAAGACCGTCTCCAAGATGTACTTCAATAAATCCTTGTCCGACTCGTCTTCCCTGGACTTTTGAAAAATCCGATCCAGTAGTTTATCGTCATCTTGAGGCATCGTGAGGGTCTTCCTTTTTGGTGTGGTTGTCTTAATTACATCAGGAAGGAACCTTTGCGGTGCCTCAACTTATTGAAGGAACCTATTTACGGAGGAAATGCTAAATTATCAAATAATATTAGGGTAAAATTGATGGAGGTGATGTTAGCTACTATAATCCCGAATCATTTTCTAGGTTAAGTTTTTAAGGGCAAACACTGCAGTCCGGTAAAGACGCCCTGGGTCACTTTAAATTATTACCTGATGAGTAAAATAGTTTTTGAAGAAAGAATTTTTTATGGAGATAAAATACGATCTAGGAGCTAATAAATATCAACCTCTGGAGAGATTTAGCAATTGGAAGCCGTTGTAGGGAAAAAGGCCTTTAGTTAAATCGTGGTAGTAATTTAGTTGTTCTGTTTAGCTTGAGTGAGTTTGATAAGATAATATTATTGTGTATAATAAGTTTTGGTAATATGAATCTTAATTTGAAATTATCAAACTTAACCTAAGGAAAGATTTTATGCCTAACTCTACAAAAGAAAAAAACTCGAATTACGTTAATAAATCACTCGACAAGGCCCTCTCTATTCTAGATCTTTTTGATTCGTCCAATTACAAGCTCACAATTACCGAAATAGCGGATAAGTTTAATACCAATCCAAGTTCATTGTATTCTATTCTTTATACACTTGAGAATCATGGCTACTTGAGTAGAGATCAGGAGAAACGATATAGCTTGGGGATGTCTTTCCCCAAAAAGGGCCGATTAGTTTTAGAGCAATTTAATTTACCTGCTAAAGCTAGGGAAGAGCTGGTTAATTTACGTGACGAAGCAAATGAAGCTGTCCACCTAGCTGCTTTAAATGAGAACCATTTGGTATATATCGACAAGGTGGAGTCTAATCGGGGTTTAAAAATGTATTCATCTCCTGGCAAAACTGCTCCTCTACATGCCACTGCTTTAGGTAAAGCAATGTTGGCTCATCTTCCTGAGGATAGACTTAACAATATTCTGGAAAATATTGCACTTTCTCAGGAAACTGATCAATCTATCACCTCGAAAAGTGAACTTAAGGAAGCACTGAGTGAGGTAAGGAAGCGGGGTTATGCTCTGGATGATGAAGAGTTTGAGGTTGGTATCCGTTGTGCAGCTGGGCCAATTCATAAATACGATGGGGAAGTTGAGGCAGCTATTAGTCTAACTGGATTAGCGGCGCAGATAGATGATGAAAAACTTAATCGAATGGGTTCTTTGGTGAAAAAGTACGCCGATAAAATATCTGCCAAACTCGGTTACGAGAAGTGAAATGAGGAGGGAAAATCGTGAGTACGAGTAAGAAGAAAGAACAGCTACTTAGTTCGGGAGTAGTTGGGGTAATGAGGGCGGAAAGTTCTGAAAGATTGATTAAGGCTGCAAAAGCAATTAAGAAAGGAGGGGTAAAATGCATTGAGGTGGCTATGACTACCCCTGACGCGCTTTCCGTAATTGAAGAAGTTTCAGCCAAATTGGACGATGTTCTAGTTGGAGCAGGAACAGTATTAGATGCAGAGACGGCTCGGTCAGCTATTCTAGCCGGAGCGGAATACTTAGTTTCCCCTACAACTGAACCTGAAATGATAAACATGGCTCGTAGATACGATAAAGTGGTCGCACCTGGAGCGTTTACCCCTACTGAAGTCATGACTGCATGGGAGGCCGGGGCAGATTTTGTCAAAATATTTCCGGCTTCGAGATTGGGACCAAAATTTATTAGTGATATAAAAGCTCCGCTTCCTCAAGTTTCGTTAATGCCTACTGGTGGGGTAAGCAAAGACAATGCTACTGAATTTATCAAGGCTGGAGCAGACGTTCTCTGTGTAGGTTCTGCTTTATTGGATAAACAAGCTTTAAAGAATGAGAACTATGAGGTTTTAACTGAGAACGCTACAGAACTAGTTAGAGCTGTAGAAGCTGGTCGTAAAGGAGATTAAAAATAAATTTTGCAATGCCATCAACATAAGGAGGTTATTAACTAAATATTATGAGCAAGGACGTCATTACCTTTGGTGAATCAATGATTCGCTTAGCTGCTTCCAAGGGCCGAAGGCTGGAGCAAGCAAAGGAAATGGGAGTTCAAGTAGGTGGAAGTGAATCTAACGTAGCGGTTGCCATTGAAAGACTTGGGTTGGATACGGCTTTTGTTACTCGCCTGACTGATAATCCACTTGGTCGTATGGTTGCAAATAAGATCCGTGAACACGGAGTTGACGTTTCCAACATAACTTGGACGGAAAAAGATAGAGTGGGTAAGTATTTTTTAGAATTTGGAGCGAACCCGAGACCAAGTTCAGTAGTATACGATAGGGCGAACTCAGCAATTAGCAATATTAAACCGAAAACTATTGATTGGGAGTCGGTATTTGAGGGTGGCACTTTGTTCCATACCAGTGGCATAACTCCGGCATTAAGCAAATCCGCGGAAGCTGTCACGGAAGAGGCAATGAAAGCGGCAAAGAAACAAGGTCTAAGAGCGAGTGTCGATCTAAATTATCGCTCAAAGCTTTGGTCTCAGGAAGAGGCAAAGGCTAGTATGACTAAATTAATGGAGTACACTGATATCCTTGTCACAACAGAAGAAGATACTGAAAGGGTGTTCGATATTACAGGAAATAATTACGAAGAAGTTGCCCAAAAGCTAGCGGATAAATTTGGTTTTGACGTTGTAGCGATTACCTTGCGGGAGAATGTATCAATGTGGCGGAACAACTGGACAGCCATTGCATACGAAGATGGAAAGATTTATGACGATATGACCTACGAACTTGAGCTCGAGGACAGAGTGGGGGGCGGGGATTCGTTTACCGCAGGTTTTCTATACGGTTACCTAACCGGAGATGCGCAAAAGGGTGTCACGTTTGGCAATGCTACTTCCGCTATTAAACAAACCAACTTGGGCGACATGAATTGGTGTACGCATGAAGAGGTAGAGAGTTTAGCTGAGGGTGGAGGCAGGGTAAGAATAAGTCGCTAATTTTTCACCTGCAATGACGGCCTAACTTCTTCTTAAATTAAAGGTGAATTACATGAGCCTGTTAGCAATACAAAACCTTAGTAAGAGTTTTGGTGGCGTTACAGCGGTTAATCAATGTTCTTTTGAAATTCCCGAAGAGGAAGGTATAGTTGGCTTAATGGGCCCTAACGGTGCCGGTAAAACGACTCTCTTTAATTTAATTACGGGTTTTCTAAATCCAGATTCGGGAAAGGTTAACTACAAAGGTGAAGATATCATAAATCTGGAACCTTACGAAATAGTGAAGAAAGGGTTGGTGAGGAGTTTTCAAATAACCCGGAACTTACCTGAGTTAACAGTTCTGGAAAATATGTGTATTCAATCTAGGCGCCACAACCTTTCCACACTGTTTAAACCTGCAACCTCAGGGGCAGAGGAAAGGCGAGCTAAGGAGCTTTTGGACTTTGTTGATCTGGACCATTTAATTGATGAAAAAAGCAGAAATTTATCCTTTGGGCAACAAAAACTGCTTGAGTTTACATCGGCTCTCATGTTGAATCCCGACACGGTACTACTTGATGAGCCGGCAGGTGGGGTCAACCCAACCTTGATGGAAAAAATTAAGAAGTATATTGAAAAGTTACATAAGGATCAGGGGATAAATTTTATTATCATAGAGCACGAGATAGACTTATTGATGGAAATTTGCTCTTCTATAGTGGTTTTGGCTCAGGGGAACGTATTGGCCAAGGGTACTCCGGCGGAAATCCAGAGAAATGATAAAGTTCTAGAGGCATATCTGGGAGGTTAAGTATGCCCATTTTGGATGTAAAAGACGTAGTTGCAGGTTATGGTGGGCCAGATATATTAAAGGGAGTTAGCATTGAGCTCAAGCAGGAAAAAGCCCATTGTATAATTGGACCAAATGGAGCAGGTAAGTCTACCCTGTTGAGGGCAATATATGGCATACTAACACCCGATAAAGGGACTATAGAGTACAAAAGGGAATCAATTACTGGGCTGCGTCCGGATGAAGTGCTTCGTAAGGGCATAACTCTTGTGCCCCAGGGGCGTAGTGTGTTCCCCGAAATGTCAGTCGAAGAAAACCTCCTTATGGGGGGATACACTATAGAGGATGAAGATCTTGTTGACTCACAGCTTGGTAAAGTTTACGAAATGTTCCCGGTTTTAAAAGAAAGGAGAAGTCAGGAAGCAGGTTCAATGAGTGGTGGGCAACAGCAAATGTTGGAGACGGGTAGGGCTTTAATACTATCTCCTGATTTAATTATGCTTGACGAGCCTTCTCTAGGGTTAGCCCCGAAAATTAGTAACCAGATATTTGAGAGTATCCAGGATTTAACTAAGATTGGAAAGACGCTGCTGATGGTTGAACAAAACGCCAAAAAGGGTTTAGAGGCTTCTGACTGGGGGTTCGTTCTCAATCTCGGCCAGGACGAATTTGAAGGCCCGGCCGAGAATTTGCTCGAAGACCCAAAAATCAAGGAGTTATACCTGGGAATGGCTGCTTAGCTTAAGGAATATCGCTACCAGTCAAGTACTGATGGTAAACGTCCCCGAGATTCTAAAGAACCAACAATACCTTCGGGGAAGAAGAGTAAAACAATTAAGAAAATTGCCCCGGTAAAAGCCAAGTTCAATGCAGACCCTCCGAAAGCAGAAAGGAAGAATTCCTCTACTCCTTTAAATATGATAGCACCAATAATGGGTCCAGCTATTGTACCCCTTCCGCCTAAAATACTCATTATAACCATCCGGGAAGATATGAGAATAGCAAAAACCGCAGTTGGTCTCAGGTAAGTCGTGTCATAGCCCCAGATGGCACCAGCAGCACCGACAAAAAACGCACTTAGCGCGAATGCAACTATTTTATACTGGTTAATTGGGATACCTGACGACTGGGCTTTGACTTCATCTTCTGCAATTGCTCTAAGCCCAAGCCCGAACTTTGAATTCTTGACGCGGTAGGAGAGATAAACTGCTCCAGTGGCTATGATAAGCATCGCATAGTAAAAAGGAACAGTTGAAAGCTGTGGTGGCAAATTTGGAATAGGGATGAATAGACCTGTAGTGCCTCCCACTAGAGGCCAATTGTCGAAAGATATTTTAAAGATTAATACAAGGGCTACAGTAGCAATGACAAATGAAGTACCTCTAGTCCTCAAAGTAACAAAACCAATTATAAGCCCCAGGAGACTTGCTAAGACCCCTGACCCAATTGCTCCAATGAAAGGAGAAATACCATAGTAAGTTAATAGGGCGCCGCTGAAATAGGCTCCAACTCCGAAGAAAATATTATGTCCCAACGAAGTATAGCCAGTATAGCCCCCCAAAATATTCCAACTTGAAGCCATACCAATGTACATCAAGACCAGCATTATGAAATGTAACCAGTAACCTATACCACCGCTAAAAACTTGAATAAGTGGGATAGAAGCAAAAACTAACCATAAAATTCCAGCGAAAGCATATTTTGAACTGAGTTTTGAGCCTAACATATAGTTTGTTCTCCTTTCATCAAATTTTTTGGACTTTCTTGCCAAAGAGGCCTTCCGGTTTGAAGAGCAGCACAATAAATAAAACCCCAAAGAAAACCATTGGTGCCCAGCTGGTGCTAACCAAGTTGCCTACTAATGCAACTCCAGTACCAAGTATTATGGAGCCGATTATTGCGCCTTTCAGGCTACCTAGTCCTCCAAACACAATGATTGCCAACAGTCTAGGTATCCAGGTCCAATGAGCAGAAGGGTAAAAAGTATATAAAAAGCTCATCAGAGCACCTGATGCCCCTGCTAAAGATAGTCCAATCCCAAAAGTTATTGTAGATATTCTTTGGACGTTCACCCCAACAACCTGGGCTGCCTTTTTGTCCTGCATAGTAGCACGGATGGCCCTACCTGTCTTTGTAGTTTTCAAAAGTATGTAAAGGCCAAGCAATAGTACCAAACTCAGTATAGTAGCATATATTCGTGCATAGGAAAGAGCAAAATTACCAATGTGTAAAGCTTTAGTAGCGTAAACAGGGTTCGTCGATCTAAAAATTCCCGTAAACAAGTAAGTCATAGACCCTTCAAAGAGTAGCGCAACCGCGAAAGTCATTAATACAGTGTATTCTATAAAGCGTGCCTGGTTTGGTATTCTAGTGAAAAGTAACTTATATAAAACTAGCCCTAAGCCGAACATCACCACCATGTTAATTGGCACTGAGAGGAGTGGGTCTATGCCAAACCAATTTGCACTATAAAGTGATAAATAAGCTCCCAGGATTATGAAGGCAGCGTGGGCAAGGTTAACTATATTCATAACACCAAAAATGATGGCTAGACCTGAAGACATCAAGGCGTATACTCCACCCATCAAAAGGCCTGAAATCAGTATTCCAATTATTTCCACATTAGACCACTCTCTCCTTAAACAACTTTTTTAGTGTATTTATAGTAATTCTTTCACCAGAACTTTTACTTATCTTTCGCCTTAAAACCGAACATCCTGGTGAAAAAGTACCAGGATGTTCGGTTAGTGAATCTTAATTCAAAATTATACCCTAAGACCAATTTGGTTTCGGCCAAAGAGGTTCAGCTGTTTGAACTGCAGGGTCAGGTGGCCATACAAGCTCAAGTTCGCCTTCTACCCACTGGACGTAGGGGTAATCTCTGTGAGGCAGGCCCTTATCGTCCCACCAGAAAGGCCCGAGAATGGTGTTAATCGGATCCTCTTCGGTTCGGGCATCCATATATTCTTTAATCTTGTCGTTGTCCAGTGTGTCAGCAGCTTCCATAGCCTGCTGCATCCCTTGCCCCAAGCTAAATGCAATGGCGACGTCCTCGTCCGGCATTGCCCCATCGTGTTCTTCCTGATAAAGGTCTATAAATTCTTGATTGCTGATGTGAGGACCTGACCATTCAAGAGTGGGGTACCAGGCCGTATGGGTACCTATACCATTAACGTTCGATCCTAAAGCATCCTTAAATTCTGGTTTTTCTGGAGCGGTTACGGCGAATATCCCTTCCGGGTCGTAACCCATAATAATCGCTTGTTCTATAGCGTCTACCGTATCGCTAAAAAAGCCAGCATGAAACCAGATATCCGGATCTCTATTTGCTAGCGGTCTAATCAGCGAATTATAGTCTTTCAGTTCTGGCGAGAACTTTCTCGGCTTCCCTGCTTCAATACCGGCATCACTCAGAAGCTGGGGAAGTTGGGAGACAAATGCATTTGCGAAGAAATCATCCATATGGGTAATACCTGCTGTTTCGGGCATTTCCTCAGCCACTTCCTTAAGCATATTGATTTCCGTTTTAGGCACTTCATCGATAGTAGCTGGCTGGAAGTAAAATAGGTATTCAAACCCTCTTTCGTAAGGGTCTTTTGCTCCCATACCTGGGGATGGATAGATCATATCGTATTGTTCGGCTATTGCAGAAGTAGGAACCCCCAGAAGACTTGAGTACGTCCCAAAAAGTAGATCAACATTTTGTTGGGTTATAAAGCGTTGATATTGGGTGGTAGCTTTATCAGTATCAGTACCGTTATCTTTTATAAGCACTTTAACTGGCCGGCCTAGGATACCGCCTCTATCGTTAACTACTTTCTCCCACAGTTTATAGCCTTCTTTTTCACTTGTCCCCATGACTGAAAAGTCACCAGTCATAGGCATCGAAGCACCGATTTTGATAGGCTCTTGAGCAAAGCTTAAATAGCTACCAAGAGAAACACTTGCAACTGTTCCTGCCAAGCCTTTTAGAAAACTACGTCGGCTTATATGTTCCATAATGACCCCCTTCCTTTGGAGTAGGGATTTTATTTTTCAGCTTCTGCACTTGCTACAATATAATTTAACTTTCTGAAGGTTTCTTGGTTAACCACCCCCAATTTGAAAATACCAAACTAGTGTTAACATTAACAAAGCTTATTATACATAAATATCGGGAATTGTCAAACCTTCAACCATAGATAATCGTGATTTTGTAAATGACAATAAAGTTCATGATAGTCTTGGTGTTTGTGACGATTTTAAATTATTGGACTCGTCTAAGCTTGATTGATAATTATTCTCCTCAGTTCAACCTCTTTTATGGTTAGGTTGCCTCATTAGCATTTACTATTTAGTTTACCTTATAATATTTTTCTAGAATTACATGCGAGCAGAAACTTCTGTACTCGCTCTTCTAAATGCTTTAGCAGTTTATTATTTTAGAGTGGAGGCCTTATATGAGCTCAAAAGAGCTGTTAAATGATTTACGTTCCAAAGCCAACCAGAACCCTGTTAACCAAAAGCGATTAGATGGATGGGACAAAACACTAAAATGGTCTATCGGAGGAGAGGAATACTTTTGGTCAACAGAAGGAAAAAGAATTACAAATACGAAAGCAAAAGAACCGGATATTATTTTGAAGTGTTCCCAAGTCACCCTCGAAGAAGTGGTAGGCGGGGGTTTGTCATTATTTGTAGGTTTATGGGCTACTGACCGAATTAACTTTCAAGGCTCCTTTGCGGATGCATTCCGGCTAGGGTACGTATTTCTTGAAGATGCTCGTAAAAAGCAAATAGTCTTCCTTGCCCACTGTTTCCTTAATACAAACACCAGGTTTCCGGGTGGGAGTGGCTTTGAAGGAGGCACTTTGCCATTGGTGCAGAAGATCCTCGCAATGGGCATAGGCATTAGGCAACTTCCATGTCCTGAATTAAATTGTTTGGGGTTGGAGAAGAAGGATTACGGAGAACTAGTTCCGGAAGAGCTGAGAAGCTGTTATAGTCAAACAGCGGAAAGAGTTATATCGGAGATGAAGAGTTATCAGAAATTCGGTTACAACATTATCGGAGTAATCGGAATGGACCCTAGTCCGTCCTGTGGAGTATATCAAGCAAAAGGGAAGGGTACCATGCTTGGAATAGATAGTGATACCTCAGAAGAAAAAGAATCAGGGGTTTTTATAGAAGAATTGAGAGAGTCTATTGATGGTAGTGAATTGGGAGATATACCGTTCATTGGCTTCCGTCGAACTTTGCCAGGTGAAGAAGGTATTGAGGAAAAATTAGATGCCCTTAGCGAAAAAATTTTAATATAAGGTCCTATTTTTACCGGAGTTCTTTGGTTGCTCTCATTTTGATCTTTGAAAAGGCTTTTCTCATTTTAGCTTTAAACTCTTAATTCAATATAAGGCAATAGAAAATCTGAGGGAAGGTATTTTTATTCCGGTAGTTTTTAAAAAGTGGCTTTTAACAGTTTCTATAAGGAGGTAAATTGTGTCAACCAATAGCAGAAAGTTTGATTATGAGACAATTGATGAACTGAAAGTGGAAATTGAAAATCGTAATTTGAAAATCCCGTTATCGGAAGATATAGAGATTTTAAGGGAAGCGCTTTCGATTGGGAGTTCTAAAGCTCCGAATAGATTGGTAGCAAATCCGATGGAGGGTAACGATGCGAATAAAGATGGAGGGCCCAGTGTGCTGACCAATCGTCGTTATCGAAGGCTTGCTGCCGGGGGGTCCGGGGTTATCTGGGTGGAAGCGACTGCTGTAACTAAAAAGGGTAAATCTAGCGAGAGGCAACTTTATCTAGATAAAAATTCTGCCCCCGATTTTCAAGAGCTTGTAAGTGAAATCAGAAGGTATAGTGTTGGCCCTACTGGCAAATCACAAGATCCTTACGTCGTTTTGCAATTAAACCATTCTGGTCGGCATAGTAGCCCTGATGGTTCACCCGAACCAGTTATCGCTCACCACGTGGATATTCTTGATGCAAAGTATGACGTGATAGATTCAGATTACCCGGCGATTTCGGACGGAGAACTAGAGGAATTGCAATCAAATTATGTGAAAGCTGCTTCTTTAGCTGAAAAGGCAGGCTTTGATGCAGTAGACGTTAAGGCGTGTCACGGGTACTTAATTCACGAACTTTTGACCTCGTATAATCGTGAAAATAGCCGTTACGGCGGTAAAAGATTAGAGGATAGGGCTAGATTTCTCCTGGAGGTTGTCAGTAGTATCAGGGAAGAAACCTCTGATTTAGATATAACTCCACGAATTAACGTTTATGACCACCTTCCCTATCCGGCGGGTTTTGGGGTAAAAAAGGATGGTAGTCTGGACCGCGATTTCACCGAACCTTCGCAGTTGATAGATGAATTAGAGTCTTTGGGTATACACACAGTTAATCTCGGTATCACGAATCCGTATTATGAGCCATATATAGAAAGGCCGTATGATACTCCTGTCCCAGGTGGTAAGCTTCCGGAGGAACACCCACTAAAAACCATCCAACGGAATATTGAAATCACGAAGAAAATATCGAAATTAAGACCTGAAGTTAACTTTATTGCGACGGGTTTTTCCTGGTTACGTGAGTACTTTCCACACCTTTCAGCTTCACTTTGTGAAACTGGAGTGGTGGGGGGCATAGGTGTCGGTAGAATCAGTTTAGCTGACCCAGATTATTCAAACCAGCTTTTTTCCAATGGTTATTTAAAACGTGACAATCTTTGTACTACTTGCTCTTCCTGTGTGCAAATGCTCAGAAACGGAGATGAGGTTGGTTGCTTGACCAGGGATGCTGAAATGTACCGTTCAAGCTATAAAAGATCCTTGAATTAAACGGGCAGTATATTCGGTAAAAACGCTTGATTAATATATCTTGGTTAAATATGCCGACCTTTTTTACTAGGTTTCCAGGGTTTGCAAGTAGTAATGTACGTTCAGTAATTGGTGGCTAAGGATTACTGCCTTTATTCGTTTTGTCAGGGCCTTCTATTTTCATAAGTTCAGTAGCAGTACCTTCAAGCACTTTCTTGTCGTCTTGGTTGACGCAATCAAGTTCCACTATAAGAAGCTCTTTATCTGTTTTTTTCTCAATTACTTCTGCTGATGCTTTAATTGTGTCACCAATAAATACTGGAGCTATAAAGTCAAATGAATGACTTACAGTAAGACCACCTGGTGCTACCAGGTCCGAAAGAGGGCTTGTTGTAAGAGAAGCTGTAAGCATCCCCTGGACTACACGCTGACCAAAACGGCTTTTTTTGGCAAACACTTTGTTGATATGATGGCTGGCCATATCCCCTGTGATTCCAGCAAATTGATAAACATCTGATTCACTGATTGTTTTTGTGAAAGAGGTTTTATCTCCTACATTAAAATCCTCTATAGTTTTTAATTCTTGAGGTTGATAATTCATGATTCCTCCTATTACTTTGATTTTCAAATTTACCTGCCACCGAAAACTAGAGGTAACTGAATCCAATTGTCTATTTCTGGCTTCTTATGAATAAATTTTGCTTAGATTATTTCTTTTTCTCGAAGGATATCTATCTCTTCTGCAGAATACCCAAGTTCCTGTAATACTTCTTCATTGTGTTCTCCAAGCATGGGAGGGGGTTTCTCAACGGTACAATCCGACTTATTCATGTTTATCGGTACACCAGTGGCTTTAAATTCACCTATAACAGGGTGATCTATATCAACCACCATCTCGTTCGCCTTGACTTGAGGATCATTAAAAACCTCATCGTAATCCTGAACTGGTGCACACCATAGGTCCTTGTCTAGAAAAAGGTTGACCCAGTGTGACGTAGGTTTATCTGATAATTGACCATTAATCTGTCTTGCTATTTCATCCCGATTTTTTATTGCATCCTCAGTTGTTGAATACTTTTCACCTAATTCCGGTAATTCAAGTAATTCACCTAAATCTTTTAAGGGGGACAAAGATAGTGCTATGTATCCGTCTTTAGTTTCATAGACGCCGTATGGAGCTTCATGGTAAACATGGCCTATATTTCGTTCCCCTCGCTGCGGTGTTGCACCAGAATTAAGGTAAGTGACTGCTTCCTGAGCTTGCATATCCAGCAATGCGTCCAATAGGTTTACTTCTACTTTTTGACCTTCACCAGTTTTCTCTCTGTGGTGTAGCGCTGCTAAAATCCCAGCCACCATCAAACCGGATGCCATCCAATCCGATATCGCTACACCTGCGGGCATCGGCAAGCCTTCTTTATTTCCTGTGATCGACATTAAGCCAGACATAGCCTGAGCCAGAAGGTCCTGACCTGGTCTATCACGGTATGGCCCTTCAGTTCCATAACCCGAAGATGAACAATAAATTATACTTGGATTTATTTCCGATAGGTCTTGGTAACCGAGACCCAACCTTTCCATTACTCCTGGCCGAAAATTTTCGACGACTACGTCTCCTTCTTTAACTAGCTGTCGAGCAATTTCTTTTCCTTTTTGCTTTTTAAGGTCCAGAGTGAAACTTTTTTTATTTCTGTTTAAAGAGAGAAAAGACGTGCTTTCTCCATCTAAGAAACAGTTGTTCTGGGACCATTGCCTCATCCATTCCCCGGAACCTCTTCTTTCAACTTTAATAACTTCAGCTCCCATGTCTCCTAATAGTTGAGTGGCATGAGGACCTTGGGCAATCTGGGCAAAACTAATAATTTTTAAACCTTTCAATGCTCCTTCCATTTTTACACCTCTGTAAATTATCAATTGTGGTAAAAACTTTAATCTAGCTAAAATTAATCGTCGTTTAATACGTATTATTTTTCAGCTTCATTTATTTATACTACCAATCAAAAAGTAAAATACCAGCTGCATGGTAAATTTGGATCCAAGATATTTGTAGGCGGACTTACTTTTAATTTTAAATAAAGATTTAATCTTTGCTTATTAACTAGAGTTATAGTATATATTAATAGAAATTTTAAAATTCAACCAGCATTTACCTTTTGTTCTTTATGATTCCTGTTTATTATGGTGCGAAGAAAATGAATCTATTACTGGGAGGTTAGCGATATGTTAAAAAATTCTACCGCTTATGTAACTGGTGCCAGTCAGGGTATTGGGCGACAGATTTCAATCAGTTTAGCAGAAGAAGGGGCAAACGTTGCTCTAGCAGCGAGAAGCGAAGGGATATATGAGACGGCTGAGATTATAGATGATGAGGAAAGAGCTTTACCAATCAAGACCGACGTTACAGTAGAACAGTCAGTCAAAAAATCGCTAGAAAAAACTGCTGAAGAGTTTGGCAGTGTAGACATATTGGTAAATAATGCCGGGATCTCAGGCCCTACTTCTCCTGTCGAAAAAATTAGCACTGAAGAGTGGGACAAGACTATGGCCGTGAACGTTAAAGGGGTTTTTCTGGTAATAAAGCATGGAGTCCCATTTTTAAAAGAAAGCGATCAGGCTAGAATTGTCAATATTGCTTCAACGAGCGGGAAGAAACCTTTAAAAAACAGGACTCCTTATACGGCTTCGAAAATGGCGGTAATTGGTCTAACAAGGACCCTTGCCTTTGAGCTCGGCAATGTAGGAGTGACTGTAAATTCTATCTGTCCTGGCACAGTCAAAGGGCAACGTGCTAAAGACGTTATTAAGAAGAGGGCGGACGATTTAGGGATTTCTTATGAAGAGGCAAAAAGGAAGTTATTTGTAGGCGATACAGCACTTGAATCAATGGTTGACGCTGAGTCAATAGCAAACCAGGTCCTATACTTGGTTAGCGATAAGGGGCGGGATATAACGGCTCAAGATATAAATGTTGATGCTGGGGGTGCCTGGTACTAATCTGCCAATTATCCCACCTTGTGTGGTGGGATAATTGGCTCAGAAAGGCTGTCTGACTTTACTTTGTGTCCATTCTATAGACTTCGCCAGTCCGATAGTCTCTCCAAACGTTTTCAAACCACTGAGGGCTTTCGGGAATCTCACGGCGGTTTACCCACCAGTGTTTTACGTTGCCTTCCGGTTCCAACTTAGTTTCTTGGATTTTCTTTTTGAGAGTTTCGTTTTCGCTTCGGTACTTCCAATCGTCTGAGAAATATTTTAAATCCTTGTCTCCGTCCAAATCACCAATTATATATGAACCACGACTTCCCCCTTCCTGTTTGATGTACCATCTTATCGTATCAAGATATACCTGGCTGGTTACAGATAAATGAAGGGCCTGGAAAACTTCCGGAATATTTTCTGGATTGCTTATTTTTATTTTGTCCTTTAAATCGTGAATAAAGCTATTAGCTTCTTCAGCTACGTTTTTGAGTTCATTTTTCTTACGAAAAAGAGCTCCATAACGACTCATTCTTTTTTGGATATCCTGCTTGGCTTCCGATGGCCCGATTGTCTCTTTCCCCCGATTCTTCCCTCTTTTCAAGGCTGTTAACGCTAAATCAACTTTTTTCTCTACCTGTTTCTCAATCATGGGTTTAAAACTTCTATTGGAGTTCAAACCATCAGAATAAACCTCACTAATATACTGTGCTGCCCTCAACCCACCTACTTGACCGGCATTGAGAGCGGAACCTCCGGGACGTGAGATACCATGACTCCCATTTACTTCGCCCACAGGAAATAGATGAGAAATATTTGATTCCCACCACCTATTAGCCCGGAGACCTCCGTTATTATGCTGTGCGCATACTGCTATTTTGAGCGGTTCTTTCGATAGATTTATACCATTTTGTCGATAAAGTTCTATCGCTTCTGGGTTTAATTGCTTTAATCTATCTAAAGGCTTTTCCGCCAATGAGCCAGAATTATCGAGGTATTTTCTTGGTTCGCCTTGTAAATTGTCGATATCAAATCCTTCAAGACCCTTCCCTTCTACCGGATTTTGTCGGAAATCCATAAAGACTTCTCTGTTTTTTAATCTAGATTCGCGATAAACCAGCAAATCGATCAGGGAAGACCCGTATCCTTCTACCTTATTCGGGTCAAAAGGCCACTGATAGCCCTTTAAAAATATTGCTTCGGCTAATTTCTGAGTCGATGGGAAGGCTTCATTTAGAAAATCTCTTTTATTGCCTCTTTCGTCTATGCTGTAATATCTGGGAATAACCTGTTGATAGGAGCCGGATAGATTCCATCTAAAATCTACGGAGGCTAATCCAAACTGGCCCTCCGTCAAATTATTTGCTATTGCCCCTTTTTCCAGAGCAAGACCAATACTACCTATATGTCCTTCTGGGTATACTGAGTCTTCGTATAAACCCCCTGGACCCCCTACTCCGAATATTACGTTGTTACTCCGAAAAACTACAAAACCTAAATTATCTTGTTCAGTCTTAGCTTTATCAACCCCCAGGGCACCAATAACCCTTTCCCCGCTCTTTTCTTTACTAGTAAGGAGGCCGACAATCTCTATATTATCCATTATATCGACTTCAAGCCTTTTTACCTCTTTCTCCAAGCTTTGAACCATTTGTTGGGAAGTCCAGGGTCCAGCAGAGGTGCCGCGGCCCCGTGGGTCATGATCGGTCTTGTACCCCACGTATTCACCAAATTCGTTAAAGGGGAAATCTACCCCTAATTCTGCTAAATGAAAGAATTCTTTTGTGGAGAGAGCGGATTCTATTAGAGCCAAATCCCCATGCGTAGCCCCGTTTTCAAAATAAGACTGAGCCATTTCAACAGGGGAATCAGAATTAGTATTCGATAAAGAAAGTTTATAGTAAGTCTGTTTATCCGATCCGGCGTTGGCAGAAATCCCTCCGCCCAGTTTATTAGTTACGATTAAATTATCATCCATGCCCTGACGCTTTAGGTGGACAGCAGCATTGAGGGAAGCTGCTCCCGACCCGATCACTAAATTCTTGGTACTAATCAAAGGAAGTTCTTTACCCTTAATATTTATCTTATCCTTTTTCACTCTATCGACACCTCCCGGTAAAATTGACGATAACTTGATCTAAAGACTTCAAAGTCTTTGTAAGTGAAACCCTCCATCCAAATTAAATACCTCCCCTGTAGAATATAGATGGTAGCCTTTGGCTATAGCTACCACGGCTTTACCTATGTCTTCTGGCTGTCCCCATCTTTTAATTGGAGTTATCCCTTCTTCTTTGATCAACCTATCGTATTTATCCGTAACGGATTCAGTCATACTCGTCTTAATTATGCCAGGCCTTATTTCGTATACATTTATTCCGTCATCTGCTAGCCTGTCCGCGTAAAGTTTTGTCATCATGCTTATTCCCGCTTTACTCACACAATAATCTCCTCTCTCAGGGGAGGAAGTATAAGCTGACATTGAGGATATGTTGACTATAAAAAGATCCCTTTCCGGGTATTCCTCTTTTTGATTTATCATCCACTTGCTGGCTAACTGTGTAAGAAAGTAAGGCCCCTTAAGGTTGATATTCATCAATCTGTCAAAGCTTTCTTCGGATGCTTCTAAAATGTCTCTCCTTTCCTTGGGGGAGACCCCTGCATTATTAACTAGCATATCTAAACGCCCGAATTCTTCTTTTACTCCTTCAATCAGCTCTTTCCGGTCAGCGGCGTCTGAAATATCGGCTGGAAAAAATTCTGCCGAAACACCTTGCTCCCTACATTGTTGCGTTGCTCTCTTGGCTTTTTCGTTGTCTTTTAGGTCATTTACCGCTATATTTACATTTTCCTTAGCCAGCTCTAAGGCAATTCCTTTTCCTATACCTCTTGCAGAACCCGTTATTAAAGCAACTTTTTTTCCATTCATTTTTACCTCCTCTGGTGGAAAAATAGTTAAGACCAAGTTTTATCGAAGATTGTATCCTCTGGACAGGGTTGCAAAAAAAATTTAATTTGCCAATCGGTTAACTTTCCAGTACCTTTATATATACAAAATGCTTTTTCTATCCTAAAAAGATTTTAGCTGAATTATAATCACTGTCAAGTTATGATATTTGAGACTGGTTAAAGGTGATTCTTAAATTTTGTTCTTTTCAATACTGCCTACACTTTCCAAATTCAAGTTGAATAGGTCGGAACAATCTAATACTTCAAAATTAGACAATTAAAAGCGAAGCATTTTTAACATAATTTGTTTTTGAACTGTTGTAGTAGAGTTTAATAATTAGAGAAAAGGTTGTAATTATTAATCTCTACAGCAAGCTAGGACTAATTCAATAATGACCAAAAGGTGATATTATGAAATCCAATTTAGTCCTCAAAGCAATAAAAGAGAGAAGAAGTATTCTCAATTTTAAGGATCAAGGTCTAAGTAAAGAGGAAATAGATACTGTTTTAGAGGCAGGTCGCTGGGCCCCTTCGTTTGCAAACTTACAACCTTGGAGATTTCTGGTAATACGTGATGAAAACAAGAAAGAACAGCTCTACGATGACGTTGGAGAAGTTACGTTTTTTCGTAAAGGTCTCTTAGATGCCCCAGCCATTATAGCTATAGCGGTTAACCAAGACGAGGACACGGATCATTATATAGAAGCAGGTGCTGTCGCGACTCAAAATATGTCTCTTGCTGCTCACAGTATAGGTCTTTCTTCTTATTGGATCGGTATATTTGATATCGCCGAGAAGAGAAACTCTGCAGAAGAAAGAGTTAAGGACACCCTCGAGTTATCCGATAATTTCAGAGTAATAGCCTTATTACCTTTAGGTAAATCTGATAAACAAGAACACGGCGAGAGAAAGGGGCTGGATGAAATAACTCGACATATCTAAAGTCTGTTTCCCGCTAGAAGATTTGAGTAGATTTTGCAGGAATATAGTTT
>Ga0207714_1001060_pt1 | contig 18360 bp, 21 predicted proteins | sample PonA232FremontCA_2_FD_187270 | JGI IMG/M metagenome (GOLD analysis project Ga0207714, IMG submission 187270) | Marine sediment microbial community from Fremont, CA, USA - Pond A23 Sediment 2 (SPAdes) | ecosystem: Environmental > Aquatic > Marine > Unclassified | place: USA: Fremont, California...
GTCGTGTTCGCCGGGCATGATCGAGCCGCCGTAGACGAAGACGCTCGGGAGATCGGTGCGGATCATCGCCATCATCATCCCCGGCATGTTCTTGTCGCAGCCGCCGATGGTGACGAGGCCGTCCATCCGCTCGCCGAAGGAGACGAGTTCGACGCTGTCGGCGATGACCTCCCGGGAGACGAGCGAGGCCTTCATCCCCTCGGTACCCATCGAAACGGCGTCGGAGATGGTGATCGTGTTGAACTCGATGGGCATCCCGCCGGCGTCGTCGACGCCCTCGTAGGCCGATTCGGCCACGTCGTCGAGGTGGACGTTACAGGGTGTGATGTCGGCCGCGCAGTTGGCGACCCCGACCATCGGTGAGTCGAGGTCCTCGTCGTCGTACCCCATCGCGCGGAACATCGCTCTCGAGGGGGCCTGATCGACACCCTCGGTGACTTCGTTGCTCCGCAGGTCCGGGTCTTTCCCCGACTCCTCGCGGGGTTGCTGTTGACTCATAATTTTCTCTTGCCACCGGACGGCTTAAAACCGCACGCATGGCCGGTCGGAACGCCACAGCGGCCGCCTTCCCCGTCGAATCGTGAGGGCTTTGCCCGCCCGGCTGGAAGACTGTATAGTGAGTTCTGACACCGCCGATGTCGAAGGCGGCGACAGCGCCGCTCACCAGTCGACCGATGTCGACAGCGACGACGCCGCCCACGATAGCGGGGTAGCCGTCGAGAGCCACAGCGATACAGCAGGCGGTGACGAGTCCTCGGAGGGGTTCGGTCGGCAGGGCTGGCTGCTCGTTGTCGGTGTCGTCGTCTGTTTTCTGGTGATTCCGGGCGTGGTGTACCTCAGACCCGCTGTACCGGCCGCGGCCGGCCTGCCGTTTTTCGCGTCGTTTCTGGTGTTGCCGTTGATTCCCGCGGTCATCCTCGGGCTGCTCGCGGTGTGGTCGATGCGGGCGGCCGACTGAGGCGTCGCTGACGGCTGCAAACGCTGTACGTTGACGCAATACCGAATAACATATACAATAACCGGCACAGAACGTAGCATGGACACGCAGCAGTACATCGACCACGTCAAAACACAGGTACTCGACCACGAGTACGAGGCTGTGCCACCGGCGGAGGCCAACCCCTTCGATCCGGTCTGGTACAAGCAGGACGACGATCCGACCATCGGCCGCACGAAGGTGTTCGTGACCGTCACCGATCCGGACGACATCGACACAGCTACCCTGAAAACGACGACCGAATCCTTCCGCACGCTGGTAACCTCCGCCTCGCCGTCAGACGATTCGACCTCCGTCGAGAACCGTTTCGGGTACATTGTCTTTGCGCTGGCCGACCCAGCCGACGAACTGATCGAGTTCGCTACCGAGGAGTTTACCGTCGCCGACCGCCGGTCGAACGTCTTTCCGATGCTCTACGATCTCGACACCGAGACGCTGCACGCCCACGATGTCCCGCGGCTCAAGGGCCGTGGCTTCTACGAGAAACAGAAGTTCGACGCCGACGAACTGCTGACACCGAGCGAGGACTGACGCTCTCTTTTGTGTTCCTGACGTCTCGTTGTGCCAGCAGATATTATTCGTTCGAGCATCTTGCACCCGTATGGGCGCTTCCTCATCGCCGGGCGATGCCGACGACACAGCCGCGGGGCTACCGGGCGAGTCGGTCGTCGTCGACACGAACGGGATCAGCCTCCACACGCGACAGGCCGGTCCCGAGGATGGGCCGCTCGTCGTTCTGCTCCACGGGTTTCCGGAGTTCTGGTACGGCTGGCACCGCCAGATCGAACCGCTGGCCGACGCCGGCTACCGTGTCGTCGTTCCCGACCAGCGCGGCTACAACCGGAGTGACAAACCCGACGGCGTCGACAGCTACCACATCGACACGCTGGCCACCGACGTGATCGGCCTGATCGACGCCGCCGACCGCGAGACGGCGGCGGTCGCCGGCCACGACTGGGGGGCGGCGGTGGCGTGGTGGCTCGCGCTGGAATACCCCGACCGCATCGACTCGCTGACGGCGGTCAACGTGCCGCATCCGACCGTGATGGAGGCGACGCTCCGAAGTAGCTGGTCACAGCGGCTCAAAAGCTGGTATATGCTCGCCTTTCAGCTGCCGGTGTTGCCGGAGGTGATCTCGACGGCCGACGACTGTCGGCTGCTCCAGCGGAGTCTCGTCGACAGCAGCCGGCCGGGGACGTTCTCGGCGGCCGATCTGGAGCGATACCGCGCGGCGTGGGACCAGCCGGACGCGCTGACGGCGATGATCAACTGGTATCGCGCGATGGGGCGGTATCGCCCGCGACCGCCGCGCGAGCGGGTGTCGGTGCCGACGCTCGTCATGTGGGGCCGACAGGACGAGTTTCTGGAGTCGGCGATGGCCGAGGAGAGCATCGATTACTGCGAGGACGGGCAACTGGTGACGTTCCCCGCGGCGACACACTGGGTGTTGCACGAACAACCTGACGAGACAGCCGACGAGCTGCTGGCGCATCTTGACGCGACTCGCTGATCGAGTGCGCTTGTCTGTAGCTACTGAACCACCAGTCGGTTCTTTGTTGGCAATCACAGAACACCTATCAGTGCCTGCGGCACTGCGTGCGTCTCAACCCGGATGCCTGTTCAGCAGGTACTTTTGATCACTGTCGATAGCGAACCAGTTCTCTATGGGTTCTGCTTGGATTCCGGACGTCGGAGCGGGTGTCTCTTGGGTGATGACAGCAGCATATGTTATTGACACCGTAATTCCGTATGCTATTTATAATAAAGCAAACTGCTTAAATAAATATTCAATCTTCTAAACTGTATTTTACTGAACTATTTTGCAACTATTATCTTATTTTCCGAGAGAATGTTAATTTATTGCCAATCAGATTTTTACCGTAGCGGGTCCGAATTTACTGTATCAATATGCCAGTACCATGTGATTGTCCAGAGTGCGGAGATAAGCGTGTCAAAACCCACAACATGTCACCAAATCATGGTGACTCTCAGGACTGGGTGTCGAAGATCGTGTGTCTGGGCTGTCAGCATGAGGAATATGACACCGAGTTCGACTTCTCAAAATACATCACCGGAGCAGAGGTATAACCCGCTGAGAGCATGAGGTTCGACGCCAGTGGCTTTCCACGGCGCGTGATACCCAGTATCAGCAGGCTAACTACTGTTCACCAGAGCAATCAACCGTCTCGTTCGCCGAGAGAGCCGCCAGATGCCGGTCGCTTCACAATCCGTCCACCACGACACCCCGCTTTTTACCGTTGAACCCCTACAAACAGCTATGTTACTCGTTCGCGGGCTTGGTGGTGGCACCGGGTTGACAGGCACGGTGTTCGAGCGGGGCGAAGAGCCGCCAACGTACAGCGGATCGCCCGATGCTGCCGCGCCGTACGTTTGGGTCTGTGATTCCTTCTATGCGGTCGAAAGCGGCGGTACGGGGGTCGAGGTCGACGGCGAGGAGGTTCGCGTCGCCTTCGAATCGCCGATGCCACGCGGCTTCGAAACAAAAGAACAGGCCGTCGAGGCGGCCAAGGAACACGTTGTCACACAACTCACGCGAATCGGCGTCGACGCCGAGTCGGTCACCATCGAGGTCGAATCCGCCGAGCCGACCTAGCCGTCCTCCCAGCGGAGCACGTCGTAGGTCTTCTGTCGCTCGCTGTGGAGTTGCTGTTCGAACTGTCGGCGGAGATCCGCCTTTTCCCCGGTGCTGATCTTGGCGAGTTCGTCGGCCTTGTCGACCGCTCGCGGCGGCCCCCGCTCGGCGGCAACCTCCGAGAGAATCTGCGTTTTCAGTTGTTCGCGTGTGTCGGGGTCCTTGCTGATCGCGTACGGCGATTCGACCTTGTAACAGAGGTCGGTGCGAGGGTCGTAGATGACGAAGAAGGTGACCTCGTAACATTCGGGATCGAGTTTTCGGTCGACGCCGAGCGCGTCGCCGTCGGCGGCCATCGCGCCGTCCGGGCCGCCGCGAGAAACGAACCACGAGGTTGCTGTGAGTTCGTCGGTGCGACGGTTCTCGCCCGGTTCGGTCTCGCCCACGGCGTCACCGCCGCCGGCGTCGCCCTCGGCGTCCTCGGCGTGCTGTTCGAGCAGTCGCGTGAAGAACGCGGTGTCGTCGGGCCACGGCACGTCGAACTCGGTGTCCCGCTCACCGAGCGTGCCCGTAATCGCCCGCGCCGAGGGGTTTTTTACGAAGCCCGCGATCGGTGTCTCGGCTTCGACGAAGCGTTCGACCAGCCGGACGTAGTTTTCCAGCACGTTCGTCGGTCGTGCCTCGTAGGTCAGCGCGTCGAGTTCCGGATTACGATCCCGCCACGTCAGAATCTCCTTGGGGTACAGCGGGCCGTCGAGCAACAGTAGGTCCTCGACCGTGTGGGCGTGCTCGCGGGCGTGGTGGCCCTCGGCGAGATACAGCGCCAGCGCGTGGACGACCGCCTCGGCGTAGCGGTTGACCTCCGGGGCGCGGATCGTCCGATACTCGCTGTTGCCCTCGTCGAGTCGCATCCAGTCGGTTTCGAGCGTTGCCGTGCGGTCGCCGGTGTGGACCGTCGCCACGATAGTCCGGGCACGATGGACCGACAGCTCGGAGGGGTCGACCGCCATCGCGGCGTGAGCGAGATCCAGCACCAGCCCGTTTTTGAACGAGGTGGGGTTGATCGTCCCCGAGTCGATGCCGTGGACGGTGGGAAACGGACGTTCGGCCAGCGCGATGTCGTCGATGGCGACACGCTGGCGCCGCTGGTCGCCGAGCGGTTCGACCACGGGCCGGCCGCTGGCGTCGGTGAGCGGATCGAGCCACTCGGCCCAGACGGTTTCGGCGAAGGCCTCGTGGTCGCTGTCGTCGACCGAATCCGCGACCGACCCCGCAAGCCGGGCGATGGCATCGACGTGGATCGGATCGAGTGTCATACCGCAACCGCCGCGACCGAGGATGAAAAAACCGCGGTCGACGGGCCGACGCGTCGGCGGTGCCGCGCGATGCCGCTAGCCTCATACCTGTGGAGCCAGAATCAAATTTCATGTCGATTCGCGCGGTCGGATTCGACCTCGATTACACGCTTGCTGTCCCCGACCGTGACCGTGAAACGTTGCTGGCCGAGGCTATCGAGCAGGCCGACGCCCCACCGATCTCCCGCAGCGAGTATATCGAGGCCCACCGCGATCATCTCACGACCGACACACGGGCACCCATCTTTGCCGACATTCTGGACGGTGACACCACAGATACCGATCCCACACAGCTTGCCACGGCCTACCGTGAGGCTGTCACCGGCGCTCTCGTCCCGATCCCCGACGCAGAAGCCCTGCTCAGCGATCTCCGGGCCGACTACCGCGTCGGGCTGCTGACGAACGGTCCCGTGCGCGCCCAGCGGTCGAAGATCGAACATCTCGACTGGGAGCCGCTGTTCGATGCGACGCTCGTCACGGGCGAACTCGACGCCGGGAAACCCGACACGGCTGCCTTCGAGGCACTGCTGTCGGCCCTCGATGTCTCGCCGGCCGAAACGGTGTTCGTCGGCGATACACCGGGTGAGGACATCGTCGGTGCCAACGAAACCGGCATTCACACCGTCCAAGTGCTGTACGACGGCGGGCCACAGCGGGACGCCGATGCCGATGCAACCATCGAGCGCGACCGACTGGCGGCCGAGTTGCCCGCCGTCATCGCCGAGTTGTAGCACCGGCAAATTGTGTAGGTGTCGGCTGTTTTATACAGCTGTCTGACACACGTCAGACTGGTCGTTCTGTCTGCCCGAGGGAACGACTTCCGCGTCGGTTCATTTCCGTCGCTTTCCCGGGATACCCCGGGCATCTTCAGCGATCCTGTCCTGCAAACAGTTCGAGAGCCGCTACTCCTCGATAAAGACCTTCCCGAGCGTCTCGGATTCGATTCCCCAGCCGTCGTCTGGCTCGTCGGCCTCCGGCTTGTAGTACCGGGTGGCCGTGTGGCCGTCGGGGGCCGCGTCGCTGAGATACGCCAGCTCGGTAATCTCGATCCAGTCGTCCCCGTCGGGGGCTTCCTCACGAACCTCGGTAATACGCCCGTCGTCGACAGTACGGATGTAACGTGTCATAGCTCGAACGGTGGGACGCGATCAGAGCCACCTGACGAAAGATGCGATGGATACCGTATGTATGTTTCGGGGCTGTGACCCCTGATCGCATAGCCGTCGCCCCCGGCGACTGGCCCGCTGGATCAGGCCCTCGCCACGGCCGCAAACACCGTCAGCACGCGCTTGGCTTCCGCGCCGTCCTCGACGAAGACGGTCGTCTTCGGTGACGCCTCGCCGGCCCGCTGGACCCGGAGGGTCGACGCCTCGGCGGCTTTCGCGGCCGCCTCGGGCGCTCGATTGAACTCGATGCGTGCCCGGTCGGGATGGACGTAGACGGTCGCGGTTTCGGTCGTTTCGGCGTCGCCTCCCTCGTCGTCGAGCGTCGGTCGCCCGCGGTCGTCGGTCACGAGCGCGTCGTCGTTACCGACGCGGACGACACGGTAGGCCTGTGCGCCGTCGGTCGTCGGCTCGATATCCGGCTCGGCGTCGGTGACGACGTGATCGGCGAGCTGATCGCGGTCGCCGGTCACCTCGCTGGCGACGAGTTCTGCGATGCGGGTCCCGTCGTCGAGCCGGTCTTCAACCATAATCGGTCTTCGGACAGCCATACCCAAATCGCTTCGTGTTCTCGCGCCGCTGGCGTCACCTGCGTCGCCGGCGGCGCGTGGGCGGCCTTCGCTCGGCTCCGTCTCACCCGCCGCTGTCGGCGGCCAGCTCCGCCCGGACGGCGGTTGCCTCGGTCGCCACGTCGATCCCCTCGCGGCTGGCGACGAGGACGGCGGCGGCTTCGAGCGTCACCCCGAGCTGTCGCTGGGTTTCGTTGGCGGCGGCGACGGCCTCCTGTTTGGCCATCCCGGCGTCGACCATCGCCTCCAGCAGTTGCTCGAAGGTCGACTGCTCGCGGAGGATGTCGGTATCGGGCGTGTAGCCCGATGGCACCGCTATTTCGTCGACGTCGAAGGTCGCCACGAGGTCGCCGTCGGTCTCCTCTAACAGCCCGCGGCCGACCGCCACGTCGACCAGTCGCTTGGCCTGATCCGGCGAGAACCACTCCCGGTCCAGCGACAGGGCGACGACGAACTCGCCCTCACCGAGCCGCCGCGTGGCCGCCTGCTGGAACGGCACGGCGACAGCGACCTCCAGACTCATATACGAGGGAGTCGCCGAGAGCAACCTAACCGTTTCGACTGCCGGCTTTCGAGCGATTCAAGTGTCTGCTCGGGTTTCAGTGGGGTATGAAAGATCAAGGACGCTCGGACCGCCGCCGTACCGGCGGCCGTCTCAAACACGCCAGCAAGAAGAAGCGCCACGAACTCGGCCGCGAACCAGCCGAAACGACCGTCGGCGAGCCGAAGCTACAGGTTATCGATGCCCGTGGCTCGGCGGACAAGCTCCGCGCGCTGTCGACGAATGTGGCCCAGCTTGCCGACGGCGGCGAGACGACCGAGGTCGAAATCGAGGATGTCGTCGAGAACCCGGCGAACGTCAACTACGCCCGACGAAACATCATCACGAAGGGCGCAGTCATCCGGACCAGCGATGGTGAGGCCCGCGTCACTTCACGGCCCGGCCAGACCGGACAGGTCAGCGCGGTCGCACTCGACTGATTCCGTTCTGCTGATTTTTTGTACGCTGACCCCGTCGCCTACCACTGACCCCGTGGCTTACAAGCCGCTGGCCGCAGAGCCACTGATATGGAGCTTTCGACGTTCGTCAGCCGACTCGACGAGAACCTCGATACCGACGCCTACAGCGATCTCGACGCCAGCGCCAACGGGCTCCAGGTCGGCCCCGACGAGAAAGCCCTCGACCACGCGGCGTTCGCGGTCGATACCGCCGAGGCAACGATCGCGGCCGCCGCCGACGAGGGCGCGGACGTACTCGTCGCCCACCACGGCCTCTCGTGGGGCGGGATCGAGCGCGTCACCGACCGCCACTACGACCGCATCTCGGCGCTCGTCGACACCGACATCGCGCTCTACGTCTCGCATCTCCCGCTCGACGGCCACCAGACGCTCGGCAACGCGGCCGCCCTCGCCGACCTGCTGGATCTCGACGACACCGAGCCGTTCGGCGCGATGGGGCCGGAGGTCGTCGGCCAGCAGGGCGTCGCGTCGGCGTCGCTGACGCGGGACGAACTGGTGGCGACGCTGGAAGCCGACCTCGAAACCGACGGCGTGCAGGTACTCGATTTCGGCCCGAGCGAAGTCGACCGCGTCGCCATCGTCACCGGCAGCGGGACCGACTGGCTTGACGAGGCCCGCGAGGTCGGTGCTGACACGCTCATCACGGGCGAGGGCAAACAGCAGGTCTACCACCGCGCGCGAGAGGCCGGCATCAACGTCGTCCTCGCGGGCCACTACGCGACCGAAACCGGCGGCGTCCGGCGGCTCCAGTCGCTCGCCGAGGAGTGGGGGCTGTCGACGAGCTACCACAGCCATCCGACGGGGCTGTGAGCCAACGGGAACGGTGTCGGTGCTCCATCCGTCCGTGCGCCACTGCGTTAGCGGCAGGCGCGGCGAGCCACATGATTTTATATTCGTGGTTTTCTAAGGGTTCGGTATGTCAATAGACGTACCGCTCCGCGACCGTCTCGCCGCCCACGACGAGACGAGCCTCGCGCTGGTCGTCGCCGGTGTAGTGTCGCTCGCCGTCGGGTCGGGCCTCCTCGTGTACGTACGGTTTACGACCGCACTCGGGTCGAGCCTCCCCGTCTACGCCCAGCTTGCGGCCGCCTTCGGTGCACTCGCGGGCGCGCTCGGGCCGAGCGGCCTCGTCGTCGGCTTGGTCTTGCTGGTCGGCGGCTTGGCGGCACTCGTCGTCGCGCTCACCCGCGACGTGGAGACCGTCGGCGACGAGATCGCCGCCCTCACCGAGACGACCGACCGACTCGCCGGCGGCGAGTTCGACGTGGAGATCGAAACCGACCGCGACGGTGACCTCGGCCGGCTGGCCGACCGACTCGTCGTTCTCCGGGAGACGCTGGCCGAGCAACGCGACGCCATCGCCGAGGCGGAGGCGACCGCCGACGAGGCCCGGGCCGACCTCGAAGCCCGCATCGACGAGGCCGACAAGATCGCCGCGGAGTACCAGCGCGTTCTGGAGGCAGCGGCCGGCGGCGACCTCTCCCAGCGCGTCGACCCGCCCGCCGACAACGACGCCCTCCGCGAGATCGGGACGGAGATCAACGAGACGCTCGACGCCTTCGAGTCGACGCTCGACGACGCGGCGACGGTGGCCGACCAGCTCGAAGAGGCCGCATCCGGCGTCGACAGCCGCACCCGTCGGCTCGACCGCGCGACCGACGACGTGGCCGACGCAGCCGACGACATCAGCGGCACCGCCGACCGGCAGCGGGCGACGCTCGAGGAGATCACGACCGAGATGAACGCGCTCTCGTCGAGCACCGACGAGGTCGCCGCGACCGTCGACGAGGTCGCCGACACGACCGAAACCGCCGCCGAAGCCGGTACCGAGGGCGAGGACGCCGCGGCCGACGCCATCGAGCAGATGGACGCCATCGAGGAGACGACCGAGGAGACGATGGACCAGCTCGAAACCCTCGACGAGGAGATGGACGAGATCGGCGAGATCGCCGACGTGATCAGCGAGATCGCCGAGCAGACGAACCTCCTCGCGCTCAACGCCTCCATCGAGGCCGCCCGTGCCGGCGAGGAGGGCGAGGGGTTCGCCGTCGTCGCCGAGGAGGTCAAATCCCTCGCCGAGAAAACCAAGGACGCCGCCGCGGAGATCGACGGCAAGATCGAGAGCGTTCAGGAGACCACGGGCGAGGCCGTCGCCGGCATGGACGAGACCAGCGTCCGGATCAGTCAGGGTGTCGACACCGTCGAGGGTGCGATCGACCAGCTCAACGACGTGATCGCCTGTGTCGAAGAGATCGACGACACCATCGTCGAGATCAACCAGACGACGGAGGAACAGGCCGAGACGGCCGATTCGGTCGTCGAGCTGATCGACGAGCTCGCGGAGATCAGCGAGACGACGACCGACGCGGCCGACGACGTCGCCGACACGGCGGCCGACCAGCAGGAGACGATCCGCTCGGTCGACTCCGTGACGAGCGAACTCCAGTCGCAGGCCGAGATGCTCCGGGATGCTCTCAACGAGTTTGCCGACGAGAGGGGCACGACGTCGTCGACTGGTACGTCATCCACGACCGACACCTCGACGACGACCGGCACCTTGATGACGGAGACGGCGGAGTCGACCACGGGCGAGTCCGCCGAGAGCGAGTCGAGCGAGCCAACGGCGGCGGCCGACATGAGTGCCGGCGCGACCGGTTCCTCGGGGGCGATGGCGGCGACCGACGGCGGCGACCGCAAGGACGACGAGGAGACGGAGTCGAGTGGCTTCGAGTTCGGCGCCGCAGAACAATAACGACCGGGCTGTCCCCGCTTCTCTACAGTTTTTCGGAACTCTCGCTGTCGACACCACCGTCCGTCGCCGCCGGGAGCAACGCATCCAGCGAGTTGACGCGATAGTCGCCGAGGACACACTGGCCGCGTCGCTCGTGGCCGTGGCGTTCGACGTGAACACTGTCGAGGCCGGCGTTCCATGCCGCGGCCACATCGACGTGGGCGTCGCCGGCGAGAATTCCGCGCTGGGGTTCCGCAATGCTCAGCCCTTCCATCGCGCGGGCGACCGGTTCGGGGTCGGGCTTCCAGCCGATATCGTCGCCACAGCAGACGACGCTGTCGAACCGGTCGTGGAGGTCGAGCGTCGACAACACCGGCTCGGTCAGGAACTCCTGGCAGTGGGTGACGATCCCGACCGGCACCGACCGGCGGTCGAGCGTCGCCAGCAACTCGGCGGCGTCGTCGTGGAGGACGCTCGCCGCGGCGCGCTCGCGAGGGTCTTCGATCTGGTGAAAGACGGTCCAGAATGTCTCGGGATCGAGGCCACAGTCGCGGATGAGTCCGTTGCGCTGGCCGCCGAGGCCGTGCCAGATCACCTCGGCCTCGCGGTCGGAAAAGCGGTAGTCGAGGCGGTCGCCGGCCCGGTCGAATACCTCGCGGACGTAGCCCCACTCGGCGTCGACCAGGGTCCCGTCGAGGTCGAACAGCCAGAAGTCGTAGGCGTCGGCGACCATCTACGGAACGCTACGGGCGATTGCTATTTGGATATTACGCCGGCCAGACCACCGAGCAGGCTCTCATGGTCACCCGTCCCGAACGTGAATCGAACTGCCGAGATGCTGGTGGAGGGCTTCCTCGACCGAGTCGGCGTTGAACAGCGCGAGATCGTCGCTAATTGCTGTTTCGAGGGCGTCGAGAGACGCCTCGTCGGTTCGGAGTTCGCTGAACGACACCGTTTCGACTTCGACGCCGAGGCGGTCGCCCGCGATCCGTCGCATATACGCGTCGTCGGCGACTTCGCCGCGCCAGAGGGCCTGCTGGAAGAACAGCCAGCCGTCAGCGCCCGGCGGCTCGGCCGGCAGCCGGAGCGTCGTCTCGAAGCTGTCGGGGTCGACGCTGGCTCGCGGCGGGTCGAGCCGAAACGTGACCTGAAACACGTAGTAGGCGTCCATAGAACAGGCCGCCGCGACCGATCAGTCCTCCGAGAGCTGTTCGAGCACGTGCGCCGGCATCTCTTTCTCGACGCTGTCGGGGATGTCGTCGAGCGAGTCCGGCACCGTGTCGACGCCGTCGGGGATCGCATCCGGCATCGACACCGACTGTCTGTCCCCGTCGCTCGCGTCGGCCGTGTCGGCCTCCTCGGCGTTGACCTCGTCCTCGCTCGCCGCGGAGTCGTCGGGATCGACCTCGGGCACCTCGTCGAACTCGGGATTGAACAGCTGCATCGCGGTCTGGATCGTCGTCCAGTCGTCGCTGGCGGCGGCGTCCCGGAGGCTCTTGGTCGGCGCCGACAGCAGCTGGCTCACCAGCGAGTCCGCGAGCGATTCGATGATCTCCCGTTGCTCGTCGGTCACCTCGCCGTGTGAGTCGAGCTTCGCCATCGCCGTCCGGACCTCCCGCTGTTTGACGCGTTCGGCCCCCTCGTACATCGCGCTGATCGCCGCGTCGGCGCGCTTCCGCTTGAACAGCGCGAGCAGGCGGTCGAACTCCTCGTCGATCATCGCCTCGACCTCGTCGGCGGCGTCGGCCCGCCGGGCGTGAGTTCTGTCGGTGATCGCCTCCAGTGCGTCGATATCGTGGACCGCGACGGTGTCGTGTTCCTCGGCTGCGGGGTCGATATCGCGTGGCTGGCCGAGATCGATACAGACCGTCGCGCCGCTGTCGGCGAGGTCGTCGGCATCGAGAATCGGATCGGGGCTGCCGGTTGCCGAGATGATAACGCTCGCCTCGTCGGTGGCAGCGGGCGCGGCCGGCAGGCCGACCCCGCTGGCGTCGACGTCGACCGTCTCGGCGATATGCGTCGCATGCGGGACCGTCCGGTTGGCGATCACCAGCCGGTCGATTCCGGTATCGGCCAGCGATTCGGCGGCGACGGTGCCCATCTCGCCAGCCCCGATGACAAGCGCGGTCGCGCCATCGAGGTCGGCCTCGCGGTCGGCGAGCGTGACCGCCGCCGAGCCAAGCGAGACGACGCCCTCGTTGATCGCCGTCTCGGTGCGGGCGCGCTCGCCGACGTGGATCGCCTTCATCAGCGTGTCGTCAAGCATCGGCCCGATGCCGTCCTCGCTGCGGGCGGTCTCGACGGCGTCTCTGAGCTGGCCGATGATCTGATCCTCGCCGAGGACGAGCGACTCCAGCCCCGCAGCTAATCGCATGAGATGCCGGAGGCTGGTCTCGTGATCCATCCGGTCGACGACACCCGAGCGAACGCCGTCGGCGATGCCGTCGAGGGCCGCCCGTCCCTGTTCGGCGCGATCGGTGACGACGTAGGCCTCGCTCCGGTTGCAGGTCTGGATGGCGAACGCCTCCGCGACGCCGGGGGTCGCCAGCAGCTCGGCGATGCGATCCCGCACGTCGGGGGCAGTTGCGGCCTCGATCTCGTCGACAGTCGCCTCGTCGTGGGCGACGCTCACACCCGTGATGACGCCGCTTCGCATCATCCGTTCTCACTCCCGCGTTCGTCCTGTCCCATTGCGGATGCTGCCTCGTGTTCGGCCTTGGCGATTCCGCTATGTAAAGCCTTCCAAACCGCTGGCGAGCGGACGACTTCGCGGATCAGCTCGCGCCGTTCGGCCGGCGGGTGTGACTCCTTTAGCTCCGCGCGGAGCCGCCCTGTCAGCTCCGCCATCACGCCGGCGTTCTCGATCTCGGCTTCGATCTGCTGGCGGAGATATCGCGACAGCGCGGGGCTCTGTCCACCGGTCGAGATGGCCACCGACACCGGATCGTCCTCGACGGTCGCGGGCACGACGACGCTACCGACATCGCGGTCGCCGGCGCGGTCGGTCCGGTTGACCAGAATATCGCGTTCGCTGGCCGCCTCGGTGACGGCGGCGTTGCGCTCGCCGTCGTCGGTGGCTGCGACGACGAGCGCGGGCTCGATCCGGTCGATCCACCCCGACATGTCGTCGACCGCCGGCGCGGCGCGAATCCGCTCGACCGCCGGGAACTCGCCGTCGTCGAACCGGTCGTCGAAGGTCGGGCTGACGACGATCACGTCGGCCTCGCTGGCGAACCGCTCGGCTTTCCGTGCGCCGACGCTGCCGCCGCCGACGACGAGCACGGTGGCGTCGCTGAAATCGTGATACAGCGGAATCACGGTCTCCCCCGTCGCGGCATCTCGGGCCCCCCTCGTTGCATGCCCCCTCTCGGCGAGCGACCTGAATAAGTCTCTCGACAAGCCGCTCTCACGTGGCTGGTGTCGCCCCACCTCGCACGGCTGGTGTCGCCCCACCTCGCACGGCTGGTGTCGCCCCACCTCGCGTGGCCGGTGTCGACTCACCGTCGCCGTCGACCCGGGTGTCGTCGCCGCTGGCTGCCCGGAGCCCACCAACCACGGCTGTTTTCACCCCGGGTACGAAACTGGCGGTAGCTCCCGCGTCGAAACGGGCGATCACACCATGCGCCTGATCCAGACGCTCGTTCCCGAGGGAAAACGCGAGCAGGTCATCGCTGCCCTCGACGACGCCGATGTCGATTACGCGATGACCGACGAGACCTCTCGGCGCGAGTACAGCGACATCGCCTACATCCCGACCGATGTCGACAGCGTCGAGGGGCTGCTCGAAGCGCTCCGGAGCGTCGGCGTCGAACGCGACGGCTACATGATCGTCAGCGATGTCGAGACCATCGTCTCCGACGACTTCGACGAGCGGCTGGCCGAGAAAGCAGCCGACGAGGGCGACGACGCGGCCGACGACGACGAGGAGACCACCCCGGCGGACGACGAGCGCATTCCTCGCGAGGAACTGCAGACGAAAGCCCGGAACCTCTCCCGGAGCACGCGTAACTACATCGCGCTCACCCTGATCAGCGCCATCGTCGCCACCGCCGGCCTGCTGCAGGATAGCGCGGCCGTCGTCGTCGGCTCGATGGTGATCGCGCCGCTGATCGGGCCGGCAATGGCCTCCTGTGTCGGCACCGTCATCAGCGACGACGCGCTGTTCTGGGAGGGGGTTCGCTCACAGCTTATCGGCCTCACCGTCGCGATAGCCAGCGCGACGCTGTTCGCCGCCGGCTACCGGGCGGCGCTCGCACCCGACCTCGAACTTCTGCTGATTCAGCAGGTCGCCGAACGCGCCCATCCCGGGCTGCTCTCGCTGGCGATTGCGCTTGGAGCCGGGATCGCCGGCGCGCTGTCGCTGACATCCGGGGCCGACGAGGCGCTGGTCGGCGTCATGATCGCCGTCGCGTTGATGCCGCCGGCCGCGGCGGTCGGCCTCGGGGTCGCCTATCTCGATCTTACGCTGGCCGTTGGTGCGGGCGTGCTGGTACTCGTCAACCTGCTGTCGATCAACGTCGCCGGCGTGGCGACGGTTTGGCTGCGGCGATACAAGCCGACCCACTGGTACGACGCCAGAGAGGCCCGCCGGCTGACCGGGCGGCGGCTCCTGCTGTTCGGCCTCGCTATCCTCGTGCTCACGTCGTTTCTGGCGACGAGTTCGCTGGCCGCCCGCGAAAACGCCCAGTTCGAAACCGCGGTCGAACGGATCGCCGACGACGAAACCAAGAATCTACTTTCGGTCGACTTCGAGTACGAGCCAACCCTGTTGACCCAGCAGCCACACAGCGTGACAGTCCGCGTCTACAGCGATGACCCCCCAGCGGCGACGGCGCTGCGCGAACGAATCCGCGCGGAAACCGGGACCGACGTTCGTGTCCGCGTCGTCAGCGAACGGATCGCGGTGGCCTGACCGGTGGCCGACGCGCTGTCCACACTGGGCACCGACAGTCGACACGCTGTCCACACTGAGCACCGACAGTCGACACGCTGTCCACACTGAGCACCGACAGTCGACACGCTGTCCACGCTGGGCACCGACTGCCGATATGCGTTGCTCGCGGCTGGAATAAACGGAGAGAATGAGGCCGTCGATTACTCGGGTGTGACGACGCTGTAGGAGCCGATCAGGCTCTCTGTGAGGTCGACATCCTCGATGGTCGCCTTCTCGTCGACGATGGTTTCGTCGAGGTCGCTGCCCTCGACGGTCGCGTCGGGGAAGACGAGCGTGTCGGTCAGCGTGGCGTTGGTCACCGTCGCGCCGTCCATGACGTGCGTCGACCCGCTGAGGTCGCTGTTCTCGACGGTCGCGCTGTCAGCGACTTTCGGCTCGCCGCCGAGCTTCCAGTCGACCGCATCGAGGTAGGCGACGGCCTCGCCGATGTCGAACCACACGTCCTCGAACGTAAAGGCGTAGACGGACTGGCGGTCCTGCAGCCACTGGAGGAACCAGCCCGGCTCGTCGGGGTTCTCGTCGTTGTCGAGATAGGTGTGGAACTTCGGCAGGACATCGGCCGGGAAGGCGTAGCAGGCAATCGAGGCCAGCGTCGTGTTGGGGTCGTCCGGCTTTTCTTGGAAGTTGACGACCTCGTCGCCCTCCAGTTCGACCAGCCCGTAGGATTTGGCGCGCTCGCGGTCACCCACGTCGTAGGCCGCCAGCACGGGCGAGTCCTTGTCCTCGAAGAAGTCGACGAAGTCGCCGATATCGAAGCCGACCATGTTGTCGCCGGCGATCACCAGCAGGTCGTCGTCGAGCCCCTCGCGGTCGATCAGCTGGGCGAGCGCGCCGACGACGCCGAACTTCTCGTCCTCGTCGCTGGTGTCCTCGACGGAGAGCTCGGGTTTCTCGTAGCCCTGCTCGTCGACGTAGTTGGCGAAGTCCTCGGCGAACCGCTCGTTGGTGCTGATGTACACGTCCTCGACATCGTCGTCGTCGTCGAGTTGGGCGAGCGTTTTGTCGATCACCGTGGTATCGCCGACCGGCAACAGCATCTTCGGTCGGTTCCGTGTGATCGGCCACATTCGCGTTGCGTACCCACCTGCAAGAACAATTGCGTCCATAGACGGACAAGTTACCGCCGGTGACTTATACTCTGTTATTGGTATGGTGTGTCGTGCCAACCGCACGAGCGCTCGGTGATAGTATTCGTTACTGATCGAGCCACTCGTCCAGCGGCTGGCTGTCGCCGGCCGCGGCCGACGACTCAGCCGTGATCGCCCGGAGTGTCTCGGTTGCGTCGGGGTCGAACCACAGGCGGCGTCGCCACCACGGCCCCTTCCCGGAGTCATTCGAGAGGTCGGTGACGATGCGGTTGGCTGTCGCGCCTGCGTCGGGCGCGCTCAGCGGGATCGCACGGTCGAACAGGCGGGAACTCTCGCTGCCCCGAACGAGTACCTTCGCGTCGACGGTCGTGCGCTTGCAGTGGGCGTTGCTGGCGAATCGCTCGCGCTCGGCCGCCGATAGCGACGCACACGCCTCCGGACCCAGAACCTCGGCAACCCGGAACTCGCCGATCAGATACGCGCCCCATTCGGGGGCGATCCACTCGACCGGCGGGTCAGTGTCGACGCCGGACGGTGGGTCGTGGCGCGTGAGCGTCGCATAGAAGCACAGCGAGTCACCCGGCTGGAGGTCGCTGATCGGGCCGGCCTTGATGCCGTGTTCGTCGCCGTAGGTGTAATCCTCACAGTACGGATAGCCCCCAAAGGTCGGATCGAGATGCACCGCGCGGTCGCGGCTGTCGGCCGGGAGACCGAACGGGAGCGGATCGAGTTCGGCGAGCAGGTCGCTGTACGTCGGTACGTCGGCGTCGGCCGCGAGCGGTTCGCGTTCGGGAATCGGGAGATAGCCGAAGCGTCCATCGGGATAGATTGGCCCGCGAACACCCGGCAGGTTGGTGTTGGCGGCGACGTTGATCGCAAGCGCGCGGGCCACGCTACTCGCTGGCCGGCGGCGCGTCGGCCGGTGGGTCCGGCGGCGAGAGCGTTCGCTGGAACTCGTCGAAGATGTCGACCTCGTTGTCGATCTCGCGGTCGATCCCTCGCTCGGCCTGCCGGCGCGGCAGCCGGCCCTCCTCGGTGATCGGCTCGGCGCTCCCCTCCCAGCCGGGTTTGATCTTGACGCTCTCGGCGGGCGTGCCGACGGCAACGTGGTGGGCCGGCACGTCACCCTGCACGACGCTCCGGGCACCGACCAGCGCGTTCTCGCCGACCCGACAGCCCGCCCGGACCATCGCGTCGTAGGTCACGCGGGCGTTATCCTCGATGATGGTGTGATAGTTGTCGACCGCGGTCTGATCGACGATGTCGTGATCGTGGCTGTAAATGTGGGCCCCATCGGAGATGGAGACGCGGTCGCCGACGGTCAGTTTCCCGCGGTCGTCGAGGTGGACGTCGTCGTGGACGACGACATTGTCGCCGATGGAGATGTTGTGGCCGTAGGTAAACGTGATCCCCTTGAAAAATCGGCAATCGTCGCCGCATTCGTCGAACAGGTGATCGGCGAGCATCCGGCGGAACTGCAGCGCGAAGGCGACGTTGTCGGCCATCGGCGTCGCGTCGAACTGTCGCCAGAGCCACTGGAGGTGTTTGGATTTCTCGAATCGCTCCTCGTCTTTCTCGGCGTAGTACTCGGATTCCAGCGTCGTGTTACACGGATCGTACCCCTGCAACCGAACGCGGGTCGCCGGCGAGACCTCCTCGCCGGCCTGCCACGCCTCGTAGGCATCGCGGTCGCCAAAGAGGTCGACGAGCACGTCGGTGACGACCTCGCAGGTGTCCTCCTCGCCCGAGAGCCGCTGATCGACCGATTCGATAAAGCGGTCGACCCCGTCTGCGGCGTCATCCGGTAGCGACACGTGTCGCTTGGTCATTGTGAGAAAATGGCCACGAGCGAATAAATGGGTTCGGTTGTGTATTCGCCCTACACAGTGG
>Ga0207714_1001062_pt1 | contig 18338 bp, 15 predicted proteins | sample PonA232FremontCA_2_FD_187270 | JGI IMG/M metagenome (GOLD analysis project Ga0207714, IMG submission 187270) | Marine sediment microbial community from Fremont, CA, USA - Pond A23 Sediment 2 (SPAdes) | ecosystem: Environmental > Aquatic > Marine > Unclassified | place: USA: Fremont, California...
GTCCGGATCGTCGGCGAAGCCGCCGGGCTGGCCCACGCGCTCGGTGGTGCGCGTCACCGCCAGCCGCAGCGCGTCCTTGAGGCCGCCCGCGATCGTGGCCGTGTCGAGCTGCTCGTTCTCCTCGGATTCACCGCCGGGAACCGCTTCCAGCGCGTCCCCGAAGGCGTCGGACCACGAGCCCGCGGCGGCGGGTTGGGCCAGCAGCACGGCCGCCGCCACGAGCCAGGCCGGATGGTGTCGTTTCACGCGCGCTCTCCAAACGGATCTTGTGGTCAAAAACATGGGGACGCGCGGCCGGCAACCAACCCCACCTCCGGGCGAGGGCGGCCGCGTGCGGCCGGCAGGTGCTACTCGGCGTCCTTCTTCACGCGGTCGAGCTGGCGGCGCTCGCGCTTGGTGGGGCGGCCGGCGCCCTTGGGGCGCTGCGCGCCGGGCGGCTTGGCGTCCGGCGGCGGGGCGAGGCGCTGGGGCTCCTCCATCTGCTCGAAGAGGGTGCGCGCTTCCGGGGCGGGGCCGCGGCGCTCGCCCAGCGCGAGCACGCGCACGACGTGGAGCTCGTTGCCCGCCGGGAAGGTCAGGACGTCACCGACGCGCACCCCGTGACTGGGCTTGGTGACCTTGGTGCCGGAGACGCGGACCTTGCCGGCCTTGCACACCTGCCCCGCGATGGAGCGGCTTTTGAAAAACCGCGTGAACCACAGCCATTTGTCCAGGCGGACGGTTTCGCCCTGCGGGTCGGGTGCGCTCATTCCTCGAACGTCAGCTCCTCCAGCTTGGCGAAGGGATGGTCCGGATCGGGCGCCGGCCGGCGGCGCGGCGCGGGTTTGGCCGGCTTCTCGGTGGCCTTGGCCGGCTTCCGGCGGCGGGACGGCCCGCGACCCTGCCCGTGCTGCTTGCTTGCGCCTGCCTCGTTCCCCCCGCGCACATCGGCGGCGGGCTTGAACGCGGCCACGCGGTCCGCCGGGACGTGCGCGTAGCCCAGCGCCGGCAGCACGGTCGCCAGCGCGCGCCGGTCGCCGCCCAGGATCGCCGCCAGGCGCGCCGTGGGGGTGAAGGTGCCCGCCGGTCCGAGCTTGCGCAGCGAGCCCGCGAGACGCTCCAGCGCGTCCACGCGCACGGCCACGGGCGGCCCGCGTTTGGCCCTGCCCCCGCGCGGCGGCAGCAGGCGCCGGTACCCCAGCGCCCGGCACAGCGCGTCGTCCGTGGCGCGGTCGGGCCACAAAACCAGCTCCCGCCGCGCCGAGAGCGCGCCCGGATCGATCCCCCGATGAACCGCGAGCAGCAGCAGTTTGAGCCGCACCGCGTCCGGCTTGAGCGCCGCCGGGAGCCAGACGCTCTCGTGGCCCAGATGCACGCCCCGCCGCCGCAGCGCCTGCCGTTCCGCCTTCGTCAGCGCGCGCAGGTGCTGGGCGACGTCGCGCCGGCGCAACAGCCCCATGCCCTCGACGAGCTGGTAGGCCAGCCCGCGCGCCCGCGCCGGCAGCTCCGCCTCCGCCAACGCGAACAGCGACCCCAGACGCCCGCGCAGGTGATCCTGGGCCCAGGTGGTCAGGCGGCGCCGGATGCGCTCGCGCAGCGCCCCGTCCAAGAGATCGCTGCCGTCCACGACGACGCCGGGATCGAGGGGCGAAGCCCCGGCACTGAGCCCGCCCACGTGTTCCCCGCGCCAGGCGATGCGGCCCTCGTCCGTGAGCGCGAAGCCGTCGTCGGTGTCCGTCTCCAGGCGCTTGACGCGCGCGGGAATCTCGCGGCTGAGCGCCTTGCGCGCGGCGGTCAGCAGCGGGCGCGCGTGATCCCCGGCGACGCTGCGGTCCAGGCGGAAGCGGAAGCCGTGCAGCGCGCCCACCTCCTCGCCTTCCACCAGCACCCCGCCGTCGCGGCGCACGGCGCCGATGAGGTCGGTGCCGTCGGCGAGGCGCTTGACCAGCGTGGCGGCGCGCTTGTCCACGAAGCGGTTCATCAGGCCGTCGTGGAGGGCGTCGGACAGGCGGTCCTCGATCGCCCGCGCGCGCTCCTGCCAATGGCCGCTGTCGGCGATCCAGTCGCCGCGGTGGGTGATGTAGGTCCAGGTGCGGATGTGCGCGATGCGGGAGACGAGGGCGTCGATGTCGCCGTCGGTGCGGTCCAGGCGGTCGAGCTGCTTGCGCACCCAGTCCTGGCTCAACCGCCCCGCATTGCCCATGAGCGCCTGATAGATCGCGCCCAGCAGGCGCGCGTGCTCGTCCGAGAGGATCTTGCGGAAGTCGGGAACCTGGCAGACCTCCCACAGCAGCCGCACGGCGTCCGGCGAGGTGGCGATGTCCGCGATCTCGGCATCCCGGGCGAGCGCGCGCAGCGCCTGATAGTCGTCGGCGTCGCGCCCGCGCGCCAGCTCGTCGCGCGGCGGCGCGGCCTCCAGGCTCTTCAAGAGCGCCTGGGGCGAGCCGAAGTCGAGTTCGCGGTTGCGCCACGCCAGCGCCTGCACGGGGGCGTAGGTGTGGTTCTCGACGGCGGCGACCGTCTCCTCGTCGATGGGGCCGAGGTTGGCGGTGGTGCCGAAGGTGCCGTCGTGGGTGTGGCGCCCGGCGCGCCCGGCGATCTGGCCCACCTCGGCATCCGTCAGCGCGCGGTTGCTGCGCCCGTCGAACTTGGACAGCCGCGCGAAGGCGACGTGGTCCAGGTTGAGGTTGAGGCCCATGCCGATGGCGTCGGTGGCGACGAGGTAGTCCACCTCGCCGTTCTCGAACATCTCCACCTGAGCATTGCGCGTGCGCGGCGAGAGCGCGCCCAGCACCACGGCCGTGCCGCCCCGGTTGCGGCGGATCAGCTCGGCGGTGGAATACACGTCGTCGGCGGAGAAGCCGACGATGGCCGAGCGCGGCGGCAGGCGCGTGAGCTTCTTGGCGCCCGAATAGCGCAGCGTGGAGAAGCGCGGGCGCGAGACGATCTCGGCGTCCGGGATGAGGGAGCGGATCATGGGCCGCATGGTGTCCGCGCCCAGCAGCATCGTCTCGGAAATGCCGCGCGCGTGCAGCAGGCGGTCGGTGAAGAGGTGGCCGCGCTCCGGGTCCGCGCACAACTGGATTTCGTCCACGGCCAGGAACTCGACCGGATTTTCCACCGGCATGGATTCGACCGTGCACAGGAAGTAGCGCGGGTTGTCGGGGATGATTTTCTCTTCGCCCGTGACCAGGGCGACCTGGTTGCGCCCCTTCACCTTGATGACGCGCTCGTAGTTCTCGCGCGCCAGCAAGCGCAGGGGAAAGCCGATCATGCCCGAGGTGTGGCCGAGCATGCGCTCGATGGCCAGGTGGGTCTTGCCCGTGTTGGTCGGGCCGAGGACCGCCGTGACCCGCTTGGGCGAAGCGTCGCGGATACTGGCCTGCATGGCCTCTCCAGCATCGGATACCGGCCCGGCCGGGCGCAAGAACCGCCTCGCGGTTCCGCCCCGACCGCGCCCCGTCCGGCACCCGCCAAGGTGGCGAGCCGCGCCAGTGGTGGCAACACAGGCGAACCGGATCACCCACCTTCGGGGTGCCGAGGTGCGATGCGCGCGACGCGATTACGCTCGCGGCGGCGACAGGCCGAGCCGCGCGGCATCCGTGTGGGCGGAGCGCACGAGGCCCGCGTAGAGGCCGCCGTCATCGGGCCGCGGCGATGGCACGCTGAGCCAGCCGTACAGCCGCCACTTCAGGTCCATGCCGGCGGGCGTGTCGGCCGGCGTCGCCGCCATCGCGTCCAGCACGGCGTCCTGACGCGCCAGGGTCGCCGCGTCGCACCCGGCGAGCGGCGTGTTCTCCGGGTCGTCGTTCCACCTTCGGCTGGCCACCCGCGCGATGCGGTTCAACTCGCCCCACAGCGCTCTACAGCGCAAACCCTCACAAATCTCTCATGTTACTCCGAGATATTATCATTAATATCCATAAACATCTTCTCCCACAAGATCAACGTTTCTCGTGAAAAAGAATCCCTATACCTATCTATGTTTTTAATTAACTCTTCTGATGGACGACAATGATTAAATCCGCCTTCTGCAGTTTCCACTCGTTTCACGATACGGCTCCCTTGCCCTATTTGACCCTCGTCAAGATTACGGCTAAATGCAGCATTGTACAGGTCAAGATATTCACCAACCTTGAAAGTATCTTCAATATCTGCCTGATCTTGACCCACAAATTCAGAGACACTTTTCACATACTTATAATCTATGCGGCCCTTACTAACTTGCCCCCAAATCCTTTGACTATCTCTCGTACCCGAATCAATTATAACCGTCAGATTGAGTTCTTGGCCAAGAAAAGCCACTACAGATGGTATCTTGCTAATACTGCCCACCGGTATAACCCTCCAACGATCATCCAAAGAAGTTTTTCCATGAAATTCTAGCATGTTTTTCATTGCCGTAATAAATTGGAAATCTGATGGGCCTTCTACTATTAAATTGTTTGGGCCAATAAATAAATTGTGGGCCAAGTCATACCCAAGAGCCCCCTGTAGTGGGAAAAGACTATCACGGTCATTGGTTACAATTTGATCGTCAACGATCGCTCCTTCTTCGACACTGCGGTCTTGGACGACACGGATTCTATGTATGTGCGACGTATCGACTAAAAATGGTGAGTGCGTGGTATAAATCACTTGCACATTAGGGGCTAATCTATCTTCCAGAAACTTCAGAAAATCTATCTGCGCACGACCATGCAATGACAAAGCCGGCTCGTCTAACAATACAACAACTTTCTCCTTCCTCATCTCAAATTCTGTAAATGCTGCAAAGAACGAAAAGAACCAACGGAATCCAGACGAGCGTTGTTCCAGATTTTCTGTATAACGATGCTTTTTATCTTCAACTCGAAACTCTAAATATTTATTTATATCATTTCCGTTTTTTCTTACATTATCAATATCGATTTCAACACAAATATCCGGATTTTGCCGCCAGTATTCGGTAACTTCATCCGTTAGCTCGTTAGATACAGCCTCCAATTCCGATTTTCTATATTCATAATTCTCACTGCTTACCGCTTTGATATCAGTCCACGCAAGATTCAAAAATGATTTAGCTGTTTGATCAGAGGTGCGTGCTGGCTCCTTTTGTTCACTTAGGTTCGCAATCCGGGTCAAGTTAATTCGGCCTTCCAATTTACTATACTCGCTAAAATAAAACATTCTAGGGATCATGTTTTTTAACTTTTGGCTTACTCTTTCGACTGTAGCATTTTCTAAACAACTCCAAAATTGAGATATAAATTGCGCGTATTCATCCGAAAATTCTTCATTATATTCAGCTTGATCAACAATATTTATGGCTTCTTGATAGTCGCTACAATTGCTCAGTCGGTCCCAAAGATTTTCTGGAATATTTTGTTGATATTCAGTTAGAAAATTATTCAAGATCTCTTTTTCGTCGAATTTAAAGTCTACCTCCATTTCATCGTTGTAGTTTTTCTTAACCGTAACTTCGCTTTCAGATAAAACTTTTGATCCAAAATCCTCCTTTATCGCTTCATAGTCGTCGCTTTCTAACTCAAGGTTGCTCTAATGGGAACAACTTCTTCAAGATTCTCTCGCTTTCTATCTTTAGACAATTTTGAACGCGGATAATGCTCTTGAATTCCGAATTTGTTCGATTGGGACGAGTTTAAACGATCTAGACATTGCAATGCTGCAGTCTTGCCGGATTCATTTTTTCCGACGAGCGCAGTAATCTTACTGTCGACAAATATAGTGCCGGAGTCAACGAAATTCCGAAAGTTTGTCACGCGGAAATGTTTCAGCTTCATGATAGGAACGCTCCCTAATGCATCGCCGCCACACGATAACATAGAGCCCGCGTCGCGGCAAAGTTGCGGTACACTTAATACACATTGGTAAAGGTCGCACCTCACACCATCGGCACGAAGGCCACGGGAAGGACGGATTCTTCGCTCGCCTGCCCGTCCGCGTCCTTGGTGATGCGCGTCAGGGACTGGCCGCCGAGGAAGCCGCGGCCGGTGGGCCGGACGATGCGACCACCCGGCGCGACTTCGTAGAGGTGCTGATCTGTCATAAGCTTTCGACGTACCCATTCGACCGATAAGGTCGCAGCCGCGGCGTGGCGGAGCGGACACACCGAAGCGCCGCGACGGGCCAGCTCAGGAGACTCCGAGAGGAGGCATGCTGGATCTGCTCAAGGCCCGCATCGGGCTGAAGCTCGCCGCGGCAAGCGCCGTCGTTGTCGCGGCAGCGGCGGCCGTCCTAATTGTCGCCTCCACCCGTATCGCCACCGACCTGGGCGACAAGGCCGCCGGCGCCAGCGCGGACGCCCTGCGCGAGCAGGCCATTCGGACGCTGCAGGCCACGACCGCGCGGCAGAGCTTGAAATACGAGGCCAGGTTCCGCGAAGCCTCCCGCCTGTCGCGCACGATCGCAGCGACCACCGAGACGATCCTGAACAACCCGTCCGCTTACGAATCCCCCCTGCGGCGGACGGAGATGCATACCGAGAAGGGCTATTTGACCAACGGCCGGAACGCACCGGCATCCGTGATCGCCTGGGGCAGCGAGCGGCTGACCCCGGCGCAGCGCAAGCGGGTGAAGGATCTTTCCCATCTCGACCCGCTGCTGACACATGCGAAGGAGTCCAGCGCCGGAATCAAGGCAGCGTGGACCATGAGCCAGACCCGAACGAGCCGCTACGTTCCCAACACGCCCCTTGTGGACGCGCTCCCGCCCACCGGCCGCAATAACCCGCACGACCACATCTACTACAAAGCCGCGACGCCGGCCCTGAACCCCGCCCAGCAAACGGTCTGGACGCGCGTGTACCAGGATCCCGCCGGCCAGGGACTCATGACCTCGGTGTTGACGCCGTTTCACCGCCCGGGCGAAGGCCCGGAGACGCAGCGCTTTGCCGGCGTCGCCGGCATCGATCTGACCGTCGAGGACATGTCGGCGGCGCTGGCCCGGGTTCGCAGCCGCACCGACGACGGCGGCCCGCAGCTTGCGGGATTCAGCTTCCTGATGGACGACGACAGCCGCCTGATCGCGTTTCCGGACGACAAGCTCCGGCTGCTCGGGTTCTCGAAGTCCGGCGATCGCGAACCCGCCGATGTCATGGACTATCGGCTGGCGGACTCCAGCAACCCCGCCGCCCGCGAGCTGGCCGCCACGGCCACCGGCCCGGGCTCACCGGGGCACCGGCGCCTCACCCTCGATGGGCGCAGGTACATAGCCGCGGTGCGACGCATGCCCGCGACCGGCTGGCTGTTCGCCAATCTCGTTCCCGAAGAAACCCTGCTGCAAAGCGTCCAGGCAGCGCGCCGGGATATCGACGCCGACGTTCGGGCCATGACGTGGCAGCTGGGCTGGCTGACCGGCGGCGGTCTGTTGGCGGCCCTGTCCCTGCTGGTCATCTATTTCAGCTGGGCCCTCGTCGCCCCGCTCCATCGGCTCGCCGCCGCCACGCGGCGGGTCGGCCAGGGAGACCTGGACCTGCGGCTCGGTGAAACGCGGCGCGACGAGATCGGTGAGGTGGCACGCGGGTTCGACCAGATGACCGCCACCATCCGCGAGCAGATTGCCACGCTGGAGGAGCGCGTCGAGGCCCGCACGCGGGAACTGCGCGAGGCGCGGGACCGGGCGGCGGCCGCCGATGCCGCCAAGATGCGGTTTCTTTCGTCGATGAAGCACGAGCTGCGCAGCCCGCTCCAGGGCATCCTCGGCTACGCCGATCTGATCCGGAGCAAGCGCTTCGGGGAGCGCACGGACCTGTATGCCGAGCATGCCCAGGTGATCCACGAAAGTGGCGAGCACCTGCTCTCGCTGGTCGAAGACGTGCTGTCGATGGCGAAGTTGGAGCACGGCACGTACGCGCTCCAGCCGGACTGGGTGGATGCCCGCGAGGTGGCCCAGGTCTGCGCCCGCATGATCCAGCCGCAGGCGGAGTCCCACGGGGCGACGCTGACGACGGATCTGCCGGCCGGGCAGATCGCGCTCTACGCGGACGAGCGCGCGCTCCGGCAGATGGTGATCAACCTGTTGAGCAACGCGGTGAAATTCGCCGGCGACGGGGGCACGGTCACGCTGGCGGCCGAGGTCCGCGAAACGGGCGAGCTGCACATCCGGGTCAGCGACACCGGGCCCGGCATCGCGCCGGCGGATCAGGCGCGCGTCCTGACGCCCTTCGAGCAGCTCGACAATGGCTCGGACCAGAAGGGAACGGGGCTCGGTCTGGCGATCACAAAACGCTTCGCCGACCTGCACGATGCGAGCTTGACCATCGACAGCGCACTCGGCGCCGGAAGCACCTTCACGCTGGTGTTTCCCGCATCCCGCCTGCAACAGGGTGAGGATGCCGCGTGACGGCCGATTCCGTGCCCATCCTCACACCATGGGCACGAAGGCGACGGGGAGCACCGATTCTTCGCTCACCTGCCCGTCGGCGTCCTTGGTGATGCGGGTAAGCGACTGGCCGCCGAGGAAGCCGCGGCTGGAATCGATGGGGAGCACCATGCGCCCGCCGGGGGCGAGCTGCTTGGTCAGCTGGCGCGCCTGATCGCGCGAAGCGGCGGCGGTGGCGAGGATGGCGTCGAAGGGCGCTTCGTCGGGCAGGCCCGGTGTGCCGCCCGCCTCGTGCACCGTGACGTTCGTGATGCCCAGCGCGCGCAGCCGTTCGCGGGCGGTCTGGGCGAGTTCCGGCACGGCCTCGACGCTGTGGACCTCGCGCGCGATCGCGGCCAGGACGGCCGCCTGATAGCCGCAGCCCGTGCCCACCTCCAGCACACGGCTCTCGGCCGTGAGGTCCGCCAGCTCCGTCATGATGGCGACGATGTAGGGCTGCGAGATGGTCTGGCCCTGGCCGATGGGCAGCGGCCGGTTGTCGTAGGCGTGCTCGCGCTCGCGCTCGGGCACGAAGGCGTGGCGCGGCACCGTTCCCATGGCGCGGCGCAGCTCGGGCGAGAGCTGCGTGCGCCCCGTGTGACCGGCGGTGTCGGCGACCTCGTGGTCGATCACGCGCAGCATGGCGCGGCGGGCCTGCTGCGTGCGCGCGTCGTCGGGGGGAAGCTGTGCTGTCATGTGCTGCTCCGTCGGCGCCCGGACGCCGAGCGCCCAGCCGTTTCGTCTCACGGGGCGCGCTCAGCGCACCCGCACCACCGGCCCGGCGCCGGCTGGTCCCGGTTCGCGGTCGCGGTCGCCCGCACCACCTTGCAGGCGGCGCACCCCTTTTCCATATGCGGCTACGGACACCCGCCTTGCAAGCCAGCACACGATTCAGCCAACGATCACGAACGGACGGGACGGCGATGTCGACCGAAACCCTCAACTTCCAGGCCGAAGTCAGCCGACTTCTCGATATAGTCGCCAATTCGCTCTACTCGAACAAAGAGGTCTTCCTGCGCGAGCTGGTTTCCAACGGCTCCGACGCCTGCGACCGCCTGCGCTACGCGGCCATCACCCAGCCCGAACTGGTGGGCGACGATCCCAACTACCGCGTCAGCATCGTGCCGGACGCCGAAAACCGCCAGCTCACGCTGGCCGACAACGGCATCGGCATGAACCGCGAGGATCTCGTCGAGAACCTGGGCACGATCGCGCGCTCGGGCACGATGGAGGTGATGAACCAGCTCCAGCAGGCCCAGGACGAGAACGAGAAGGTCAATCTGATCGGCCAGTTCGGCGTGGGCTTCTACGCCGCCTTCGTGGTCGCCGACTGGATCGAGGTGCGCTCGCGCAAGGCCGGCGAGAGCCAGGGCTGGCGCTGGGCCTCCGACGGGCGCGGCACCTTCACCGTGGAGGAGACGGACGACGCCCCGGCCCGCGGCACGCGCGTCACGCTGCACCTCAAGGAGGGCGAGGACGAGTTCACCGAGCAGGAGCGCGTCAAGCACGTCGTCAAGCGCCACTCGGACCACATCGCGATCCCGATCTTCCTGGGCGAAGGCGAAGGCGCGGAGCAGATCAACACCGCCTCGGCGCTGTGGACGCGGCCCAAGAGCGAGATCACCGACGAGCAGTACACCGAGTTCTACCGCCACATCTCGCACCAGATGGACGAGCCGTGGCTGCGCCTGCACTTCAAGGCCGAGGGCAAGGTCGAGTTCACCTGCCTGCTCTTCATCCCCTCGACCAAGCCGTTCGACCTCTTCGACCCGCAGCGCAAGCACGGCGTGAACCTCTACGTCCGCCGCGTCTTCGTCACCGACGACTGCGCCGAGCTGCTGCCGTCGTATCTGCGCTTCCTGCGCGGGGTGGTGGACAGCGAGGACCTGCCGCTGAACATCTCGCGCGAGATGCTTCAGCACAATCCGATGGTCCAGAAGATCCACCAGACGACGGTGAACCGCGTCCTCAACGAGCTGAAGAAGAAGGCCAACAAGGAGCCCGAGGACTACGCCACCTTCTGGGAGAACTTCGGCGCCGTCCTCAAGGAAGGGCTCTACGAGGACCCGCAGCAGAAGGACAGCCTGCTGGAGCTGGCGCGCTTCCGCTCCAGCGAGCGCGAGGGCTTCATCAGCCTGGACGACTACGTCCAGAACATGAAGGACGGCCAGCAGGCGATCTACGTGCTCACGGGCGACAGCATCGAGGCGCTGCAACGCAGCCCCCAGCTCGAAGGCTTCAAGGCCAAGGGCGTCGAGGTGCTGCTGCTGGCCGATCCGATCGACGACTTCTGGGTGCCCTCGATCGGTGAATACCAGGGCTACACGCTCAAGCCCGTCACCCAGGGAGCGGCCGAGCTGGACTCCATCCAGAGCGGCGAGGACGACGAGCAGCAGGAGCGCGGCGAGGACGAGAAGACCTCGGATGCGCGCATCGGCACGCTCGTCGCCTACCTCAAGACCGCGCTGGAGGGCCAGATCAAGGACGTGCGCTCCACCGAGCGCCTGACCGAGAGCGCGTGCTGCCTCGTCGCCGACGAGGGTGAGATGGACATCCACCTGGAGCGGCTGCTGCGCCAGCACGGCCGCATGGACCGGGCGAGCCAGCGCATCCTGGAGGTCAATCCGAAGCACCCCCTGATCGCCCGGCTGGCCGAGCGCGTGGGTGACAGCGACGCCGGCGGTGGCGCCAGCCCCGAGATCAAGGAGGCGGCGCACCTCATTCTGGACCAGGCGCGCATCGTCGAGGGCGAGACCCCGCCGGACCCGGCGGCGTTCGCCCAGCGCATGTCCGACCTCGTCGCCAAGGGCCTGCAGCCGCAGGCCGCATCCTCGGGCGCATCCGAGCCGGCCGCGGCGCAGAGCGCGTCCGACGAGGCCGAAGCCGCGTCCTGACCGGTCCTTGGGCCGCGTCAGGACGCGTCGAAGCCGGATCACGGGCGGTTCGCCGGCGGGCGGACCGCCCGTCTTGCTGTTGACCGGGCCGTGGCTGACGCGAGCGTTGATCCGATCCCGGCCGTCCCCTAGACCGTAGCCGGCGTTCGAAGGGGGCCGCAAACGGGTCCGACTGACACGATAGAACACGCGGTAGTGGCGATGAGTGGTGCGAACAAGGTCGTTCTGGCGTATTCGGGCGGGCTGGACACCTCGGTGATCCTGCGCTGGCTGCAGGAGACGTACGGGGCCGAGGTGGTGGCCTTCTGCGCCGACCTGGGCCAGGGCGAGGAGCTGGAGGATGCCCGCCGCAAGGCGGAGATGCTCGGCATCAAGCCCGAGAACATCTACATCGAGGATCTGCGCGAGACCTTCGCGCGCGATTACGTCTTCCCGATGTTCCGCGCGAACGCGGTGTACGAGGGCACCTACCTGCTCGGCACCTCGATCGCCCGGCCGCTCATCGCACGGCGCCAGATCGAGATCGCGCGCGAGACCGGCGCGGACGCGGTGTGTCACGGCGCCACCGGCAAGGGGAACGATCAGGTCCGCTTCGAGCTGGCGTACTACGCGCTGGCGCCGGACATCAAGGTGATCGCGCCCTGGCGCGAGTGGGACCTGACCAGCCGCACGAAGCTGCTCGACTTCGCCGAGCGCCACCAGATCCCGATTTCCAAGGACAACATGGGCGAGGCGCCGTTCTCGGTGGACGCGAACCTGCTGCACATCTCCGCCGAGGGGAAGGTGCTGGAGGACCCGGCGGAAACCGCGCCCGAGTACGTCCACACCTGGACGGTCTCGCCCGAGGCCGCGCCGGACGAGCCGACGACGCTGGAGATCGACTTCCAGGACGGCGACCCCGTGGGCCTGGGCGGCGAACGCCTCTCCCCATCGACGCTGATGGAGCGGCTGAACGAGCACGGCGCGCGCAACGGCATCGGCCGCATCGACATCGTGGAAAACCGCTTCGTCGGCATGAAGTCGCGCGGGGTGTACGAGACGCCGGGCGGCACGATCCTCTGGCACGCCCACCGGGCCATGGAATCGCTCACGCTCGACCGCGGCATGGCGCACACCAAGGACGAGTTGATGCCGCGCTACGCCGAGCTCATTTACAATGGCTTCTGGTGGGCGCCCGAGCGCGAAATGCTCCAGGCCGCGATCGACCACAGCCAGCACACCGTGACCGGCACGGTCCGGGTGCGCCTGTACAAGGGCAACGTCATCGTCGAGGGCCGCAGCTCCCCGTATTCGCTGTACTCCGAAGCGCACGTGACCTTCGAGGACGACGAGGTCTACGATCAGCGCGACGCCGAGGGCTTCATCAAGCTCAACGCGCTGCGCCTGCGGCTGTGGAACAGCCATCGCGACGGCACGGTCTGACGCGGCGCCGGGGCGGCCGACGGCCCGCACCGGCCAGGGCATGATGAGGTCAGGCTGAACCAGCCTGGGCTATGGACAGCCTGCGCGAGCAGCCCCGCACGCCGCAGGCGTGCAAACATGCCCGCGAACGAACAAGATAGCGTGCGAGGAGGCGCGTAGGCTGATTCCACGTCGTCTCATCGCGCTCTAAGACGCTGTTAACACACGATCCGTAGCATTTGACGCGATCACGATGGACCGGGAGCCGCAATGGGCCTGTTCAGCCGGAAGAAGAAGGACAAGGCGGCAAACGCCCAGCAACAGCCCGAACGGGAAGCGCCCAAGGAGCAACCGCTTCCGACCGGCCGGGTGCGCATCGATTCCCGCGAACACCCGCTGATCGCGCTGGACCGCAAGCACGTGGTGATCGACACCCTGAAGCGCGACTTCGTCGACGGCCAACGGCTCCACTTCGCCTTCATCCTTCCCGCGGAGGGGGGCGACGTGGACGCGCCGACGCAGGGAACGATCGTCAAGGTCGCCGATGGGCGCATCATCGCACGCTACATGGCCCCGCAGCCCTATTACCAGACCATCATGCGCAAGGTCGCGGACAGCCTGCCCTACGTCGACGACGTGCACGAGATTTAGGACAGTGCCGCCGGCCCGCGGCTCAGGCCGGGACGGCCGTCACACCGGCGAACCAGGGATGCGCCGCCGTCAATGCCAGGTAGAGCGCGAGCCCGGCGAGCGGGCGCCACATCCCGATCCCGCTCCAGTCCATGCTGGTGCGGCCGGTCACCAGGGCGCGGAACGGAATCGCCGAGGTGGTGAGCTGGATGGGCCCCCACGCGGCGCCGAGCACGCGCGCTCGCTTCTGGTCGATGTGGGCCATGCCCCCCAGGGCGAGCACGAGCAGGCCGCCGAACAGCATCATGCTGGCGCCGTCGCCGTTGGCCAGCAGGTGGCCGACGGACCACAGCGCCACGCCCCACATCACGGGATGCCGCGTGACCCGAAAGATCCCCGGCGCCGGGTCGGCGGGTGACAGGGCCCGGCGCTCGCTGCCCACCGTCGTGGGGCTCGGCGTGGTCGCCCCCGTCGCCACCAGCAGACACGCCACGAGAGTGAGCGCCGCGGTTGCCCAGTGAAGGTCCGGCGGCGGGGTCCAGATCGGCACATACGCGGCGTTCGAATAGGCCATCGCCAGCCACACGAGCGCAGCCGCCGCCGCCAGGGAATACAGGCTTGTGAAGCGCTGCGCCCCCAACCACGTGACCAGCGGATCCCGCACCGGCTGGCTGGAGAGCAGGAAATGGCCCCCGACGAACACGACGACGGCCGCGAAGAGGGTATCGAACGTCCCGAACATCGCGGCGATCATGCGCACGCGCCGGGCGGGCGTCCAGTCCGCGAAACCGCGCAGGGGGAAGGCGCGGACGCGGGCGAGAGCGACCCCGTCGCGGACATCATCCTGGGACTCGTGACCGAACGCGGCCCGGCCAAATCCATCTGCGTCAGCGAGGCCGCGCGGGCGGCGCATCAGGCCTTCGGCGCGGCGGGCGACGACGGCGAGGCGTGGCGGCGCTACCTGCCCGGCGTGCGGCAGCAGGCCAAGAACCTCGCCCGCCAGGGCCGGCTGCGCATCCTGCGCAAGGGGCGCCCCGTGGACCCGCACCAGCCCATCAAGGGCGTGGTCCGGCTGGCCGCCGTGCGATCCGACGACGACGCGGAATAGGTCTTGTTCTATTCCTGTTCCGCACCTAGGCTCCCGGCATGAGCGACGAGTTGCCGGATCAGGCCCGCAAGGGACGCGGCGCGGTCTCCAACGCCGCCAGCGCGCGCTTTCCCCAACAGGACCGCGCCTTGGTGGACGACGGCTGGGACTCGGCCCTGGAAGACCTGGACGCGCCGACGCAAACCATCGTCGGCCGCGACGCCAGCCGCACGGCCATCACCTACAACCAGTCGCCGGACGTTCCGTTCGACCGCTCGATCAATCCCTACAAGGGGTGCGAGCACGGCTGCATCTACTGCTTCGCCCGGCCCACGCACGCCTACCTGGACCTCTCGCCGGGTCTGGACTTCGAAACACAGATCTTCGCCAAGGAGACCGCGGCCGAGCTGCTGCGCGCGGAGCTGGCGAAACCGTCGTACGAACCCGCGACGATCACGCTGGGCGCCAACACCGACCCCTACCAGCCGGTCGAGCGCGAGAAACGCATCACGCGGTCGATCCTTGAGGTGCTGGCGGAGGCCAACCACCCCGTCTGCATCGTCACGAAGAGCGCACTCGTGGCGCGCGACGCGGATATCCTGGGCGAGATGGGCGCCAAGGGCCTCGCGCGCGTCATGCTCTCGATCACCACCCAGGACCGCGAGCTGGCGCGCACCCTGGAACCGCGCGCGACCACGCCCGAACGGCGCTTCGCCGCGCTGCGCCAATTGCGCGAGGCGGGCGTGCCGGCGGGCGTGCTGACCGCGCCCATGATCCCGGCGATCAACGACCACGAGCTTGAGGGACTGTTGGCCGCGGCCACCGAGGCGGGCGCGGAGAGCGCGGGCTACGTGCTCCTGCGTCTGCCGCACGAGATCAAGGACCTCTTCGCCGAGTGGCTGGACGCGCACTTTCCCGACCGCAAGGAGCGTGTGCTCAACCGCGTGCAGGCCATGCGCGGCGGCAAGATGAACGACAGCCAGTGGGGCACGCGCCTGCGCGGGGAAGGCGAATACGCCGACCTCCTGGAACGCCGCTTCAAGCTTGCCTGCGCGAAGCACGGGCTCAATCGGCTCGGCACCGCGCAGCGCACCGACCTCTTCACCCCGCCCGCGAAGGACAGCCGGCAGATGTCGATGTTTTGACGGTGTTCGCCGTCCAGCCAGGCGCTGATATCCTGTCCTGGCATATGGAGGTCCGCATGCCCCAAGCAGCCGATCCACCGCTCTACGAGCGCGACTTCTACCTGTGGACGCAGGACCAGGCGGCGCGCCTGCGCGCCATGGCGCGCGACAACGAACTGGATACGAAGAACCTTGCCGAAGAGGTCGAAGCCTTGGGGCGCAGTGAGCGAACGGCGGTCGAGCGCAATCTGGTTCAGGTCGTTGCCCACTTGTTGGAACACGCATGGATCGACGCGCCCGACCCGCACGCCCACTGGCGGCGGGAGATCGTGGCACACCAGCAGGCCGCGCAGGACAGCTTCACGCCGGGCATGCGGCAACATCTGGACATGGCGCGCATCTGGCGCCGTGCTTATCAGCTCGCCAACGCCAAATTCGCGGACCACAGCGAAGCGAGCCTGCCGCGTCACGCGGAATGCCCGTTCACGCTCGATGAATTGCTGCGGGCGGACTTCGACATTGAGGAAGCCCGCACCCGCTTGCACCGCGCCCTCGGCCGCGATACCGACGGCGCCTGATCCAAGCTGCAAACATCCGGGCGGGCCGTGCCGTGACTTCAGCCACCTCCACCGCACGCGTCGGACTCGACGAAGCCGGGCGCGGGCCACTGGCCGGGCCGGTGGTGGCGGCGGCCGTGGTGATCCCGGCCGAGGCGGACGACCTGCGCGCGGCCGTGACGGATTCCAAGAAGCTGACCGCCAGGCGGCGCGAGACGCTGGCCGCCCGTATCCACGAAACCTGCCCGCACGGCATCGCCCTGGCGGACGTGGCCGAGATCGACACCTGGAACATCCTGGCCGCCAGCCACATGGCGATGGCGCGCGCCCTCGCGGCCTGCGGCGTGGCCCCCGAAAAGGCCCTCGTGGACGGCAACCGCGCGCCGGACCTGCCGTGCCCCGTCGAGTGCGTGGTCGGCGGCGACGCCAGCGTGGCCGAGATCGCCGCCGCCTCCATCCTCGCCAAGGAGGACCGCGACGCCCGCATGGACGCCCTGGACGCCGCGCACCCCGGCTACGGCTGGGCGCGCAACCGCGGCTATGGCACGCGCGAGCACCGCGAGGCGCTGGCGCGCCTGGGCGCCACGCCCCATCACCGGCGCTCCTTCAAGCCCGTGCGTCAGGCGCTCAACGGCACCTGACGCACGGGGCTCGGGCGCCGCATCACCCCGAGCGGACTTCCTGAAGGAAGCTGTCCACCTTGTTGGACAGCGTGTCGGCCTGCTCCGACAGCGTGCTCGCCGCCGTCAGCACGTCGCTGGAGGCGTCGCCGGCCCGGCTGGCCGTCTCGCCGATCTCGCCCAGCTGGGTCGAGACGTCCTGCACGCCGCTGGAAGCTTCCTCCACGTTGCGCGAAATCTCCCGCGTCGATGAGGTCTGCTCCTCCACCGCCGAGGCGATCGACGACGCCGCCTCGTCGATCTCGCGCATGTTGTCCGCCACCGCCTCGATCACGCTGACGGCCTCGTTCGTCTCGCTCTGCACCTTGTTGATGCGCTGGGTGATGTCCTCCGTCGCCTTCTGCGTCTGGTTGGCCAGCGACTTGACCTCGTCGGCGACGACGGCGAAGCCCTTGCCGGCCTCCCCGGCGCGCGCGGCCTCGATCGTGGCGTTGAGCGCCAACAGGTTGGTCTTCTCCGCGATGTCCTGGATCTGCTGGATGGCGCTGCCGATCTGGTCCGCCGCCTGCGCGAGGGACTGCACCTGCTGCCGCGCGCCGTCCGCGCGCTCGCGTGCCGCCCGCGCCGTCTCGGAGGTATGGTTGATGCGCGAGCCCACCTCGTCGATCGAGTTCGTCAGCTCCTGCGCCGCGGAGGCAACGGTGTGGACGTTGCTCGTGGCCTGCTCCGCCGAGGAACTGACGCCCTGAACGCGCTCGCTCGTCGCCGAGGCGGCGTTGGACATCGTCTCCGCCGTGCCCTGAAGCTGCTGCGCCGAATGGCTGACACGCTCCACGACCTCGCCGATCTCGCGCTGGAAACGCTCGGCGAGCTGGTTCATCGCCTGCTGGCGCTCCTCGGCCGTGCGGCGCTCCGTCTCCGCCTGCTCGCGCTTGAGCCGGTCGGCCTCGACCACGCTGTCCTTGAGCACGGCCACGGCGCCGGCGATCTGGCCGACCTCGTCGCGCGCCCGGATCTCGGGAACCGTGATCTCCAGGTTGCCGTCCGCGAGAGCGCGCACACGCTCGCCCAGCACGCGCAGCGGCCGGATGCCGGCGATCGTCGTCCACGCGAAGAGGCCGCCGATGAGCAGGCAAACCAGCGTCAGCGAAATCATGATCCAGGAAAAGTTGTCGCCGATCGCGCGGGTCGAGGTCGTCAACGTATTGTTCTGGTCTTCCTGATAATCAATGAAGTCGTTGATCCGGTCGAGCCAGGTGATGAACGCCGGCCGCGCGTCGTTGAGGATGAGGGCGCGCGCCTCCTCGAACTCGCTGGCGCGCCTCAACTCAATGATTTCCGCGATCATCGGCCGCGTCTTCTGCCGGATATCCTTGATGCGCTCCAGGAGCTGGCGCTCGCGATCCGTCGTCTCCGCGCTCGCCATCATCTCATCCAGCGCCCGCGCGTTCTCGATATATTTCTGTTCCAGCTCCTCGATCAGCTCGATGGCGCCGTCAACTTTCTGCTCGCTTTGAAACAGCGCCAGGTCGCGAACCTCGATCGCGCGGTCATGCACGCTGCCGCGGAAGTTGATCGCGTGGCGCTGCTTGACAGTGTTGATGTCGTTGATCTCGGTCAAATTCTCGTTGATTTGACCGACGCGTTGCATGCCAACAGCCGCAAGCAGGACGAGCAGCACACCG
>Ga0207714_1001063_pt1 | contig 18335 bp, 10 predicted proteins | sample PonA232FremontCA_2_FD_187270 | JGI IMG/M metagenome (GOLD analysis project Ga0207714, IMG submission 187270) | Marine sediment microbial community from Fremont, CA, USA - Pond A23 Sediment 2 (SPAdes) | ecosystem: Environmental > Aquatic > Marine > Unclassified | place: USA: Fremont, California...
AGTTAATTGAGTTGATTGAGTTCGTCAGATTCAAAAGTACCGGCTAAATATTAAATAATTGCCTGATTAAACAATGGAACAATAAAACAAAATTCTAAAACAATGCAGGAAGCTATTACTGTTTTCTTATATCGAATGGTGTTTAACTCAATCAACCTATAGAACAAAAAAAAGCGCCAACATTTTAATGTTAGCGCTTTGATGCGGAGGAAGAGGGATTCGAACCCCCGGACCCGTGAAGGTCAACGGTTTTCAAGACCGCCGCGTTCGACCACTCCGCCATTCCTCCACTTGCAAAACTAAAACAATTGTTTCTTTCACCAAAGAAAAAAATAAAAAAAATAAAAAAACTTTTTAATCCTTTTAATATCAACGAATAAAAAAAATAATATTCTGATAAAACCCTCATCCACAACCTGTACAGACGTTGCAGTGCAACGCCTCAACGAGTTAATTCTTAAAACTACGTTTTATTCAAATAAGGAAAATAACTTAAAAAAACGATTTTCAAATGAACCTGCCTAATTATACCCTCACTCCCATAACCAACACATCATCAATCTGCTCATACTCACCTTTCCAATTATCAAAATAATCGGCTACCTCAGCTTTTTGTTTTAACAGATCCTCTCTATTTATACGAACAATGAGCTCTTTAAATTTTTGACGGGTCATCTTTTTTCCTGTTTCCGAGCTAAGCTGATCTGCGTAGCCATCTGTGAACAAATAAAATACATCATCATTCTGTAGTTGAATGTGATGGCTCTTGTAAGATTCATCCAATCTGCTTCGAATACCAATAGACATTCGAGTGCCTTTATATTCAATCAACTTATCATCTCTTACAAGATAAAGCGGATTGTAAGCCCCGGAAAAATTCAGCATATTTGTATCTTTATCCCATATACAGAAAGATACATCCATTCCGTCATAATTTTCCGAATTATTATTGTTCTGATGTAATGATTGAATCATACGGGTACGAAGTATGTTTAATATCTCTCCTGCATCAAACTCGTTCATATCGTCAATAATATCATTGATAAGAAACATTCCCAATAAGCTCATAAAAGCACCAGGAACGCCATGACCTGTGCAATCCACAGCTGCCATTATCACTTTATTGCCTTTCTGATTGACATAATAAAAATCGCCACTTACAATATCTTTTGCTCTGAAGAAAATAAAATAATCATCCAAAACTTTAGATATCATGTAATCTTCAGGCAATACAGCCGATTGAATACTTTTGGCATATTGAATACTTGAAGTAATCTCATCATTCTTTATCGCAATCTGATTTTTCTGTGTATTGGCAATATCTCTTTGTCTTTGGAGTTCATCCCTCTGACTCTTTATTTCTTCATTTTGCTGTTTTAGCTCAGTATTCTTAGATTCAATCTCTTCCTTTTGTTGCTTCAGCAGTTTATTTGCATTACGCTTTTGTTTGAGGTTCCAATAGATTATAATGCTTCCAATAAGTAAAATAACAGCTCCGCCAAAATATGCATATTTCTGTGTTTTTTGCTTTTTTATAACGGCTTTCTGCTTCTCCAGCTCTAAATTTTGCTTTTCCAGCTCCTGCTGCTTTTTTCTGACCTGATATTTCATCTCCAGCTCTTCAATCTGCTTATGTTTCTCTTTATTGAACAACTTATCTTCAATTTGTTTGAATGATTTATAGTTTTCTAATGCCATTTCATGCTGATTAAGATCTTCATAAGCCTGAGATAGTATTTTATATGAATTGCCGGACTGCAGAGGTGTATTCATTGCTTCTGATATTTTCAGGCTCCTTCTGACTAATTCAATCGCTTCCTGCGGATTACCTTTTTTTAAATATACTCTACCAAGAAAATTAAGATCTTCGCAAATTCCTTGCTTAAAATCGAGTTCATAATCAATTTTCAAAGCTTCGTTTATTTTATTCATCGCTGAATCTAATTCCCCAAGTTTTAAAAAGGTAGCCGCCTGATTCGAATAAACAGCAGTAATCCCCAATTTGTCATTTACTTCCTTCCTGTATTCTAATGATTTATTAAAATACTCACGTGCTTTTTTAAAGTTATTCTCCTTCAGGTAAGTTTCCCCTATATTGTTATGGGTAGTTCCTAACTTTTTTAACTCCCCTTTTTCTTCATATACTTCGGCAGCAGAAGAGAAATATTCACGTGCTTTGGAATAGTTTTGCTGTTCTTCAAAAATATTTCCTATATTATTGTAACATCCAGAAATTCCCTGTTTATAATTAACCGAATCGTATAATGTAATGGCACTATTATAGGTTTTAAGCGCTTTATGGTAATCGCCTAATTGATAATGTACATTACCAATATTCATGTAGGCCTGCCCAAGTTTTAATAAGGACTCCTCCACTTTTTCTTTATCACTTTCCGGAGTTTCATTGAGCAAGTCTTCACGCATTCCGAGAGCATTCCGGAAATTATTCATAGCTTTAGCAAGGTCACCCTTTTTCCGCGCTATCACTCCTATATTATTATAACTATTAGCTATTCCTCCTTTGTTTCCGGTTTCTTTTTTTATTTCTAATGATTTTTGAAAATATTTTAATGTTTTTTTATACTCGGATTTTCTATAATAAACAATACCTATGTAATTGTAACATTTAGATTCAACATTCTTATAATTATTTTTTTGGGCTAAATCCAGAGCCTTTCTGTAATAATAAATAGCACTATCCTGTTTTTGAGGTGATAATAGGCTTCCCAAATCCAGATAATGGATTGCTTTAGCCGAATCACTTTCAGCATTCCGAATTAGTGTTCTAAGAGAATCCTTATTTGATGCTCTCTGTGAAAAACAAAAAGCAGGAAGAAGAAGCAAAAATAAAAGACAACGCCAGCTCATAATTGTTATATTTTTATATAAAGCTATACGATGCTCTCTTTAGAAAGTCGAAATATTTTTATAAACGAACAGATATTATTGATTAAAAACCAAATAAGCTACATTTTCGACATGATATGTATGTGGAAACATATCAACTGGTTGAATCTCTTTTACCGTATACTTCTGCTTCAGAATCTCAATATCTCTTGCCTGAGTGGCCGGATTACAACTGACATAAACAATTCTTGATGGTTCAGATTCCATTATGTTTTCTACTACCTTTTGATGCATACCGGCACGGGGTGGATCGGTAATTATAACATCAGGTTTTCCATGAGTATTAAAGAAAGATTGATTCAGAATATCCTTCATATCACCAGCAAAAAACAGAGTATTGTCTAAATGATTTATGGAAGCGTTCTCTTTTGCATCTTCGATTGCTTCTGGCACAGATTCTATACCAACAACTTTGGAAGCAGTCTTAGCAAGAAAATTTGCTATTGTTCCCGTACCTGTGTATAAATCATAAACAGTTTCAGTGCCATTTAAGTTTGCATATTGCCTTACAATCTTATATAATTCGTAGGCTTGCTCAGAATTGGTCTGATAAAAGGATTTTGGGCCGATCTTAAACCATAAATCTTCCATCTTTTCATAGATATATTCCCTCCCGCTAAATAAGATAGGTTCAAGATCATAGATCGAATCATTGGCCTTCGGGTTGATCATATACATTAGAGAAGTTATTTCGGGAAACTTTCCCTCAATAAAACTTAAAAGATCGTTACGTTTTTCCTCATCGTCATAATAAAAAATAACAATTACCATCAACTCATTCGTTGATGAAGTCCGGATTAACAGATTCCTAAGAAAACCTTCCTGAGTTTTGAGATTAAAGAAAGATAAATCTTTTCCTAATGCATAATTCCGAATGGCATTTCGAATATCATTAGATGGGTCCTTTTGTAAGTAGCACTTTTGTATGTCAACAACTTTATCCCACCGGCCGGGAATGTGCAGTCCCAACCCACGTGTTTCAAGATCAACGGAAGATTCAATCTCCTGTTTTGTCAGCCACCGGAATGAAGAAAAAGTGTACTCCATTTTATTCCGATAAAATCTCGTGTACTTAGAAGGGATTATTTCTCTCACTTTTTCTGGTGATACCTTGCCTATCCTTTCTAAATTATCGACAATTTGTTTTCTCTTATAAGCTATTTGCTTGTCATATGGCAAATCCTGCCACTTGCAACCGCCACATAGTTCAAAATGGTTACAAAACGGCTCAATTCTCATATTGGAATATTCGTGAAAACGTATCGGAATACCCTCCATGTAACTTTTCTTTGACTTGGTCACTTTAACATCTATAATATCCCCGGGCAGCGCTTTTGTTATAAACAGCACCTGTCCTTCTATACGGGCAATAGACTTTCCTTCTGACCCTATATCCTCAACCCTGACGTTTTCGAAAAAACGATTTTTCTTTCTTTTTCTTCCCAATTTATTTTTTCTTCAAAAATACAGAAGAAATTCAGGAACAAAAAAAATTTGACATTATTATTATTTTAATGTAACTTTGCCCGGTTAATTTAATATTAGTATAATATTATGAAATACACAAATACCCGGCAATTAAAAACACTGATAGGAGTTCTTAGCCTATCAATTCTATTTTTGCTGCCGATCATACATAACACAAGAGATACATCAGCTTCCGAAGAAGAAAAAATTCAACCTATAGATAAAAAGACGGACAAGGCTCTAACTGAATTCATGTTCAAAGAAAAAATTAGCGGAATTGATTCTTTTCTAACCCGTCATCAAAAAAGATACAATTTCCAGGGGAATATTCTTGTTGGCCATAAAGGACATATTATTTACAAGCAAGCTTTTGGTTATGCAAATCCAAAAACAAAAACCAAGCTTGATGAGAATTCAGTATTTCAATTGGCTTCTGTAACCAAACAATTTACGGCTACAGCCATTATGCTTTTACAGCAAAAAGGATATTTATCTTACAATGACACAGTCCAAAAATACATTTCAGATTTTCCGTATGAGGGAATTACAATAGAAATGTTATTAAACCATACATCCGGCTTGCCAAATTATATGTGGCTTTTAGAAAACCGTTGGAACGAGAACAGAATTCCTGACAACGATGATGTTCTAAAATTACTGAATAAACACAAATTAAATTTATACTTTACTCCGGGAACACGATTCAATTATTCCAATACGGGTTATGTTGTTCTGGCATCAATAATTGAAAAAGTAAGCGGAATTGCTTATGGCGAGTTTCTGGACGAGTATATATTTTCACCTCTGGAGATGGAGAATTCATTTGTTTATAACCCGGCAAACCCTGAAACCACAGAAAAGAAAGTTTCGGGTTACCGGACATGGGGAAGAAGTTACAGAACAATTCCAAATACAATTAATGACGGTGCTGTTGGTGACAAAGGAGTTTATTCAACGGTAAATGATCTCTATAAGTGGGATCAGGCTCTCTATGGAAACGAGCTGCTTACTAAAGAGAATAAAGAAAAAGCCTTTGAACCCGTTACATTGAGAAATGGGTATCAATATCCTTACGGTTTTGGTTTCAGATTAAAAGAGATAGATTCGTCTAAGGTAGTTTACCATTACGGAAAATGGAATGGATTTAGAACAGGTTTGATCCGCTTTATTGAAGATTCAACTACTGTGGTAATTTTAAATCACACAAACCGGCCAGGTAACAGTAAAATCACAAGAAATATAGAAGATATTCTTAACGCTGAACGTTCATAATACTAACCCAGGTTCATTCAGAAGTAGAGGTTAAATTAAAATGGCCATAAATTTGCCAGAAAGCAGTTGGCAGTTGCAGAAGGCAGCCCGGGGAAAATCTGACTGCGCCTTCAGGGCCTGTTAGCGTTTGAACAGGCAGTTTCATAAGTAGCGGCTAAATATCTATAAGAATACCGGCAGGCAGGCAGAATACGACACATCTGATTATCAGCGAAATACAAAATATTGTAACTGGTATTTTAATGTGTTAATTAAAAGAATGAGCGTTTTATAAAATTCTATTTAATTTTGTCGATAAATTCCTACAATTCAACATGTTGCTTACTTAAGAATGCGTCTGTCGATCTACCATCTACCATCTACTATCTACTAGTTTTTTTTAAAAATATACCTTCTACTTCTGAATGTGCCTACCCCAATTCACTAATCCGTTCAAGCATATCACTATCTGCAATTTTTATCTTTCGCCCTTTCAACTCAATCACACTTTCCTGAGCAAAGGCAGATAATGTTCGAATAGCGTTAGAAGTAGTCATATTTGATAAATTCGCAAGATCCTCTCTTGATAGATAAACTTTCAGTGTAGTTTGGTCTTCTTCGAAGCCATAGGTATCTCTTAAGAATAATAAGGATTCAGCCAACCTGCCCCGTATATGTTTTTGAGTCAATGTTACTGTGCGTGTGTTTGAAAAACCAAGTTCAGAAGCTAAAAACTGAATAATCTTCATTGCAAACTTGCCATTATTCTCAATGGTATCAAACAGACATTTCTTTTCAATGGTAAAGATTTCTGATTGTTCGATAGCTTCCGCAGTTGCAAGATAATTTTGCTTTGCAAATAATGCACGGAAACCAATAAAGCCATTTGGCTTTGCCATGCGGACGATTTGTTCTCTACCTCCCACGCCTTCTTTAAAAATCTTAACCTTTCCTTGTGATAAAAAAATAAGGCCGGTAGGCTTATCTCCCTCCTTATAGACAATTTCCCCTTTTTTGTATGATGAAACCGCACTATTATCTTTTAGCAGTAGTTTTTGATCTTCAGAAAGATCGTTAAATACTGACATCTTATCTATTACGTGCCTATCTTTATTTTTCATATCTTCCATATCGAGCCTGTATCACATATGTTTTTCAACATGCAAATGTATATAAATTCATTCTGATAAAAAAATTTTTGCTATCCTCACTCAAAAACATATAAACAGGAAAATAAAGAATCAAAACTGTTAAGTCTTTTTTATGCTTTAACAAATAAAATAATTCATAAGTCATTCTTGTCCCAAAAAAATGTAAAAAGAATTATAAAAAGGGGTTAATAATACAGGCTAAAACTACATCATTCATTTTCAAATAAATTACTTATTATGCCAACAAGTGACTGTGGATTAAAGGGTTTTGTAATAAACTCATTACAACCGGCCTTTAAACATTGCTCCTTATCCTCTCCCATTGCATATGCAGTTTGAGCTATAATTGGGGTATAAGCATCAGTTTGCCGGATTTTTCTTGTTACGTCAATCCCACTTATATCAGGCAATTTAAGATCCATTAAAATCAAAGAATACGTTTTATTCGTCTGGTAATATTCCAGTCCTTTTTCGCCGGAATCTGTGAAATCAATCTTAGCCTTTGTAGGTTTTAAAATTTCGTTAATGTATTCCTGTGTGGTTAAATCGTCTTCAACTACAAGTATATGTTGGTCTTTCCAGTTATAATTAATGAATGTATCATCATCATAAAGTATATTTGTATCTTTTTCGGGCCTATTATAAGGCAAAGTAAAATAGAAACATGTACCTTTGCCTTCCTCAGATTCAAGCCAGATTTTACCACCAAGCATCTTGACAAGATTCAGAGAAATTGAAAGACCTAACCCCGTACCACCGTATTTGCGTGAAGTAACCTCATCGGCTTGCCTGAACCGTACAAATATAAAGTCTTGCTTATCCTTTGGAATACCAATTCCGGTATCCCTGACATAAAAAAGCAATTCGTCTTCATTCCGTAATTTATAACCAAATTCAATCTCACCTTTTTCGGTAAATTTCAGCGAGTTACTTATTAAATTAGTTAAAATTTGCTTTAACCTTGTTTCGTCCGAATAAATAAGACTTTTCTCATAATCCAGATCTTTATGTATAATCAGCTTAATATCAGAATTATTTATGCTTTGCAACTCAAATTGATATGTATTATATAATTCATACAGGAGTTGATTTAAATTAAATTCGCTATATTCAACTTTTAACTGATTTGCCTCAATTTTTGAAATATCAACAATATCATTGATGATTTGCAATAAATTTTTAGCACGATTGTGAATAACATTTAAAAATTCTTTCTGTTTTTCCTCTGGAAATCTCTTCTCTCTTAGAATTTGTGAAAATCCAAGAATTCCATTCATCGGGGTTCTTATTTCATGGCTCATGTTAGCAAGAAAAGCTGTTTTTAGCCGGTCGCTTTCTTCTGCATGCTCCTTGGCTTCAACTAAGTGTTCTTTGTATTTTTCTTCCTGTATTTTTGAATGTAACAGAGGAGCAATATAACCAGCCAGTTTATTAATCAGTCGTTTATCTTCTTCGCTATAACCGCCGGGTTTATTAGCTAAAGCAATTTGGCCTATCAACGTTTCATGCAACATTACAGGCACTGCAATAGCCGATTCTATTTTAACATGCCCCTCCGGAACCTTTAAATCTTTATTTTGGTATAAGGTTTTTCTTTCTTTAAGGGAATTTCCCCACAAACCTGCCCATGAGTTTTTTGGAAAGACAACACTTTTGCCTTCAACTTCGCACTGATTCCAAATATCATAAGTCATTGATTGAGAAACTAAATCCCCGTTATCATTAATATAACCGAAATATCCATATTCGCTTTCAAATACTTCTCTGAAAATATCCAACACATATTTATAAAAAGTTTCGTGATCGCTGTTAATAAATGCATTGGAAATCCGATTTTTTATCACTAATTCTTTTTCTGCCTTTTTACGTTCGGTAATATCTCGGACAACTTTTAAAATAGCCTTTTCGTTATTAAATTCTATAACCTTGTAATTGATTTCTACAGGAATTTTTACTCCATCTTTAGAAATGTGTTCCGCTTCATAGGTCCCTGAAAGATTCTGTATCATTTCTTTCAGACGTTCATCAAACTCCTGGCTGCTTACCGGCGAATGAAAACTCTTTGGATTCATTGAAATTAGTTCTTCGCGTCTATAACCCAGTCTTTCAGAGGCAATATCATTTACTTCGATGATTTTACCATCAAAATTGAGAATAAAAATAGCATCCGAAGCACTATTGAAAAGTGTACGGAATTTTCGCTCACTCTCTTTCAGAGCAATTTCAGCTTGTTTCTTATCTGTAATATCCTGAAATGTTCCATGTACCCGGATACATTTGCCATCTTTAAACTCTGAATGACCTTTTGCACGGACATAACGCCTGTTGTTCTTTGCAGTAAGAAATTCCAGTTCGAGATCGTAATCTTCTCCTTTTTGAATGGCATTATTTACAGCATTGCTGATGAGTTCTTTTGACTCACCCGGATAATAGTCAATCGCTTCATCCAGGGTAGGCTCATAATCCTTCGGTACCTCGTGAATGGCTTTTGTTGTTCTGGTCCAATAGACCGTATTTTTATCGAGGTTGATTTCCCAGCCGCCAACCTTTGCCAAATCTCCGGTTTCGTTCAATAGTTCCTCACTATATTGCAACTTCTGTTTGTTTTCTTCCAGCTCATTAACTGTTTCCTGCAATTTGGCATTTGCTTCATTCAGCTCTTCATTTAACGTAATATATTCTTCATTCTGGGTCTTTATCTCTTCATTCTTCTCTTTCAATTCTCTTTGATGTTCTATCTGATCTGAAATGTCATGAACAATTGCTATAATCATTGTCCCTTTTTGTGTTTCATAGGCACTAAGTGTAATCTGGGTATCTATAAATCCTCCACTTTGTGTTTTGTGCTTCCAGTAAAATTGCTGAGTCTCTCCTTTTAGTGCTTTTTCCAGATGTCTTTTCCCGGCCTTTTTTGATTCATTTCCATCTGGCTGTTTTCCCGGCGACAACTCTATCGAAGGGTCTTTTCCTATAAGCCTTCCTTTTTCATAACCAAACAACCTTGCTGCCTGCTTATTACAATCCTGAATCCGGTTGTTTTTGATGACAAACAATCCTTCACCGGATTGCTCAAAAATTGTGCGGTACTTTTCTTCACTCTCCCTGAGTAATCTTTCCTGTTTTTTCTGTTGAGTGATGTCTCTTCCTATTGTGGCTGCGCCTATAATATTGTCCTGATCATCTTTTACCGGAGAAACAGATAAAGAAATGTCCAGAGATTCACCATTTTTAGTTATTCTTTTGGTTTCAAAGTGGTTAAGTTCTTCTCCCTGAAAAACTTTATCCAGGTAATCATCTATTTCTTCTTCCCTTGCTTCAGGTAGAAGAAAACCAGGATTTCTGCCTAGAACCTCTTCAGCTTTATAACCATAAATGTTTTCGGCACCTCTATTCCATGAAGTTATATTCTTTTCTTTAGAAACACTTATTATGGCATCATCGGAAGAATTCACAATAGCCTTGAGCTGGCGGCTGATTTTTTCTTTTTCCTTATGATCTGTAATATCTGTAATTGCTGCCCTGACACTGTCATATTTTTCATTATCACTATAAGCCGTTTTTACGGGTATGCTGTCCAGATTGACATAAAATGAACCACCTGAGGGCTTTTTCAATAAAAGTTCGCAGGATTTGCTCTCTCCACTGCGAAGAACTTCTTTTAGGTGCAAATAAAACGTATCCTGCGACTCGGGATGAATAAATTTGGTGAAAGCTTTACCAGCCATTGCTTCATCTTGAACATCAAGCATTTCTTTTCCTGTATTATTAAGCTGAACAATTTGGAAATCTTCACGAATTATGAAGTAACCGACGGGGGCATTATCAAAAAGATCGGAAAATCGATTGCGAGAAATTTCAAGCTCATTTTGAATTCTTTTCAGCTCTTCGTTTTGCTGCTCAAGTTCAATCTGGTGTATATTAAGTTCTTCAATAAGCGATTCCATATCCTTATTATAAAGTGTCGGATCCTGCACTCCCTTTTGCTTTAGAATATTCTCCGCTTTATTCCTTAGCTTTGCTGTTTTATCTTCGTAATTTTGTGCCATAATAAGCCCTTCGTTTTAAAAGAATACAAATCAAATCATCCATTATCTGTATTGCCTGATTTATCTATTTTATCAGTAACATCTTCAACTTTTTCCACGGCGAACTCAAACTTTCCATCTTTGTCATATACCGGTTTTATTGAGACTCGCAGATGTTTATTCAAATGAGGTTCCCAATATTCATTTGTTAATTGTTTTTTTTCGTTCAATGCCCGGCAAGTTAAACATCGTTTTGGTGGTGTTTTTGTCCCATGCATAACCTGAAAGGATTTCTTCCCCTTTAGTTCAGTCTCTTTAGTCTCTAAAATATCAAGAAATGCTTTGTTGTATTGAAGGATATTGTATTCTTTATCCACAAGGATGATTCCTTCATCAATTACATGAACCGTATGTTCCCAGAATTTCATACGCTTTTCTGCTTCTTTTCTTTCCGTAATATCCTCCAGAATAAACACTACGCCATTAACCTTACCTTGTTGGCTGTACATTGGGGATCCGGTCATCGACAAGAGCCGTTTTTTCTTGTTTGGAACTTTGATGTAATGCTGGTAATCGTAAATTGGTTTTTGTTCATTCATCACCAGGCTAAAAGGCAATTTTTCTGCGGGAATACTATTTCCATCTAAATCAGTAATCTCCCATTTTACATCATCAAAGCTTCTTTCATTAATTTGTTGCTGAGTGATCCCCAACAATTCTTCAGCCTTTTTATTGGCAAAAGTGATCTTACCCTCTTCATCAACAATAGTGCTTGCAACCGGATTATATTCCAACGTATTGTAGATCAGCTCGTAGGTTTTATCTCTTTCCGTTTCGAACTGTTTCAGCCTGGTTATATCAATAAATGTAATAATCACTCCATCCACAGCATACTCTGCCGTGCGGTACGGGACAATCCGAACCAGATACCAGGTACCGTTTTTTGCTCTGATTTCTGTTTCTTTTTTTTGCAGTGTATCCAGAACTTCTTTTATGTCATTTACAAACTCAGGATAAATATGGCCGAGAGATATCTGCTCTATGGGCCGCCCAATATCTGATTCCCTTATATTTGTGATTTTTTCGGCAATTTCCGTCACTTTTCTTATTGAAAGCTTGCTATCAACGAACAATGTACCTATATTCGTGTTTTTAAGGAGGTTATTCATGTCGTTGTTTAACTCGGTCAGCTCTTCAATTTTCTGCTGGTGCTCGGCATTTACCGTATGCAATTCTTCATTCACGCTTTGCAGCTCCTCGTTGGTGCTTTGCAATTCCTCGTTAGAAGCAACAAGCTCTTCATTAGAAGATTGTAACTCTTCGTTGGATGTCTCCAATTCCTCAACAGTAGCCTGAAGGTTTTCTTTAGTGTACTGCAGTTCTTTTTCAAGTTCATTAATCCGCTCCTGGTACTGACTGTCGGCATCAATTGTCTCAATCTCTTTCATTTCAGCCGATGATTCCTTTTCCCTGCCTTTCTCCCGGAAGCTAAGCAAGAAATAAATTTCCTTAGTCTTTTTATCGTCCAGCATCCGACCTGAAATGGTTATTTCCTTACTATCGGACTCCTGCATTCTGATATTTTCATAAGCTACCTCCTGTTGGTTTTTTCGCGCTCTCCGTAAAAGACTGCTTACCATTGTGCCCACTTCAGCAGGCAGCATTTTTAGTATATTCAGGCTAACCTGCCCAACCGGGATGCTCAGGTATTTATTCACATCATTAATTGTATGAACAATGTTGTAGTTTTCGTCTACAATAACTGAAGGTGGCACAAAATCGCTCAGCAGCTCGTCAAAAATACTATCAAGCCTTGGAACTTTTGTTTGTGGCTGGTTGTGATAAGTGCCCACATTTTTCAGCTCTCTTTGTTTTTTCTGAACCGGTGGAACCCTGAATACTTCATTAACAGGTGGTTTATATCCTGCTTTATACTTGTATATTTTTGCTTTCGTGTCAATTGCATTGAACCCATTGGACATTTCACCAATAGACTCACTGCTCCCAAGGAACATATATCCCTCTTTTTTGAGGGAAAAATAAAACATGGAAAGTATTTTTTGCTGAACTTCCGGATTCATATATATCAACATATTCCGGCAGGAGATAAGATCCATTTTAGAGAAGGGCGGATCTCTAAGAATATTATGTGAAGCAAAAACCACCATATTCCGGATGCTTTCATGAACCTTATATCCGTCCGGTTTTTTGGTAAAAAATCTACTCAGTCTTTCTGCGGAAACATCCGAAACAATACTTTCCGGGTAAAGGCCAACTCCTGCAAATTCAACAGAGTCTTTGTCAATATCTGTGGCAAAAAGCTTTACTTCCCGGTTAATGTCGTTTTCTTCCATGAACTCCCTGAAAAGAATGGCCATGGAATAAGCCTCTTCACCAGTAGAGCAGCCAACACACCAAACACGTAAAGGTTCTCTGCTTTCTTTTTCTTTTAATAATTCCGATATTACATTCTCTTTCAGACCGGCAAAAGCTTCATTATCCCGAAAAAAACGAGTAACCCCAATAAGCAATTCTTTATACAGGATATTCACCTCACGTTTATTTCCGGCAAGAAAATCCACATAATCTTCGATTTTGTCATAGCGGTTAATACTGATTCGTTTTTCAAGCCGCCTAATGATCGTACTTTCTTTATAATTGGAAAAATCTATCCCTGTAACATCCCTGATGATCATGATTACCTTTGAAAGATAATCTTCATCTTTGGAAATCTGATGCTCTATCTTTTCTGTATTCTGTATAAAGGGATGTTTCACATAATTAATAAGCGCTTCAGGCATTTCACCGGGGGCGAGTATATAATCCACCATACCTGTAGATATAGAACTTCGCGGCATGCCATCAAACTTAGCCGTGCGATCATCCTGACTGATTACCATCCCTCCGTTCTCTTTAATTGCCCTGATACCAAATGTTCCATCACTGCCTGTGCCAGATAAAATTACTCCAATAGCATTTTTACCCAAGTCCTTAGCAAGCGATCGCATAAAGATATCAATAGGCATATTCATTGCGCGTGAATGGTCTTGCTCTGTGAGAAACAACTTTCCATTGAAAATGGTCATGTTCTTTCGAGGTGTTATCAGATAGATGTGATCGGGTTCTATTTTCATTCCGTCATATACCCGATGAATCTCCATATGGGTATATCTTCCCAGTAATTCATCCATCATGCTTTTATAATCGGGAGACAGGTGTTGAACAACAACAAAAGCTACACCGGAATTTTTAGGCATATTTTTAAAAAATTCCTGCAATGGCTCAAGCCCTCCGGCAGATGCTCCAATTCCAACAACTGTAAAGTCAAGGCTGCTTTCTGTTGCTTCAGCTAGAGAGTTTGTTTCAGTCAATTCTTTACTGCCTGAAGGTTGTTGATTTGGTGGTTGCTTGTTCATTATTATTAAATGAAATGTTTAATAATTTAAGATACGTATAGAAATTGCCCTTAACAATGTTTTTTTTCTTAACATTCAGTAAGAATTCACGACTATTTAAGTAAGAGTTTTCTTACGAATAAATACGGATGAAATTATGGAATGACAGGAAAGCCAGAGGAAAAAAATAATATCCTCGTCAACAAAAGGAAATGAATGGAACACGAGTTTTAAATTATTATAAATCAGGAGCATAATCACGATCTATTAGGTTGTACAGACGTTGCAGTGCAACGTCTCAACGAGGATTAATTGGGGAAATAAAATAAAAAAACGGCATTCTAAACAAATCCAAACTTATATGAACTTAAATGCCTTCTATGTGGTTCAAAAAAAACATATTCAGATGAAACCCATATCCACAAGTTGTATAAAAAAGGAGTATAAAAAGAACGTCCCTGTCTTAAATATTAATAACAATAAAACAATTCAACAATAGCACAATAAATCTATATCAAATCATGATCCATGGCATATCGGATGAGTTCGGAATTATTCCTCAAGCCAAGTTTATTTAATATCCTTCTGCGGTAGGTACTGATCGTTTTTACACTTAGAGATAATTCCTCACCAATAGTTGTCAGGGATTTGCCTTTGGATATTTCACGCATCACCTCATATTCCCTGTCTGTGAGCTTACTGTAAAGCTTAGAAGGTGATTTTCCATTTACATAATTCGCCAACTCCTCAGCAAGTTCTGCATTAATATACCTCTTCCCTCTGGAAACTTGTCTCACAGCCATAATAAGCTCATCGGGGGCGCTTTCTTTAGTCAAATAGCCGGAAGCTCCTGCTTTCATAACACGCATTGCATATTGTTCTGCAGGGTGCATACTAAGGATAAGGACAGGAATGTCACGATCAATCTCTTTCAACTGCTTTAATGCATCAACACCGCTTCTGCCGGGCAATGAAATATCAAGCACAATGACATCGAAATGTTCATTCTGCAGCAAACCAAACATTGCCGAAGTACTGCCTGCCTCACCGGAAACATTGATATCGGTTGTATCTTCCAATATCTGTTTCAGTCCTTTTCTAACAATCGTATGATCGTCTACCAAACAAACTTTTATCATTTATTGGGTATTTTAACTTTAACAACTGTACCATTTCCGGAACCTTCAACATCAAATTCGCCAGACATTAACCTTACTCGTTCTTCCATACCCATGAGCCCAAACGAATTTTTCTTGTTAATCTCGCCTTTATCTATACCTTTTCCGTCATCTATAATTTCCAAAACAATAAACTCCTTCTCTATACGAAGAGCTATTTTGACAGAGGAGGCTTCTGCATGCTTGTATATGTTTATCAAACATTCCTGGACAATTCTGTAAAGATGGATTCCAGAATCTTTTGTCAAATTCGGTTCTTCTTCCGGAATATCTATACTACAAGTAATTCCACTTCTTTTTTCAAAGTTCCGAACATACCAATCTATAGCCGAAATCAATCCCATATCATCTATCAACTGTGGCCTTAATTCGCTTGAAAGATTTTTCGTCTTAGCCAGGGTAGTCTGCGTAATTTGATTCAATTCCTGAATTTTAGAAAATAAGTTCCGGTCCGTTCTGGGAATTTGTTTTTTCATCATAGCCAGTCCCATATTGATTGCCGTTAGGTTTTGCCCCAATTCATCATGAATTTCACGGGCAATGTAACTCCGTTCTTTTTCCAGCATTTTATGTTGATGTTCAGAAAGTATTTGCAGGCGATTACGGGATTCTTCCAAAAGTCTTTGATTCTCCATAATATCGGTAACATCTGACAACACAGCGTAGTAACCCTCAACCTTTCCATTTTGGTCAAATTCAGGGATTAGCGTTCCTTTCATATAAGCACTAATTCCCATAAGATATCTGAAAAATTCCGTATAATAGACAAATTCGCCATTTAAAACACGGTTTATATGAGGCTTAGATTTATTAAATGTTTCTTCTCCTATAATCTCATCCAATCTCTTACCAACAATAGCCTCCTCTTTCTTGCCAAAACGCTTAAGATAGGTTTGATTCACAAATCTATAGACTAAGTTTTTGTCTACATAGGACACAAACTGAGGAAGTGTATTGACGATCTTTCGAAATTTTCTTTCATTTTTTTTAAGAGCTGACCGAACCTTAACACGGTCAGTGATGTCATGAATAATCGAATAAAGAACCTTTCTCCCATCAATTTCGAGTGGTGTGGAATGCACTTCCACATGCTTTATATCCCCATTTGCCAATTTATGTTGAAAGTTAAAATAATTCTTGTTTCTGAAGTAGGCATGCTCCATCTCCTCTTTCACTTCCTCTTCAGACAGCTGATTAATGTCCTGTATCTTTTTTGATCTCAGGTTTTCATAGCCATAAAATTCTTCTGCACTCTTATTTCTATCAATTATATTCCCTGTTTGCGGATCAATGAGTAATTTAACTGCATTACTCTCGTGAAAAAACATGCGAAATTTTCTTTCACTCTGTTTCAGTTGTTCTTCTGCTTTTTTGTGCTCAGTAATATTCTTTGCTATTACGAGAACGCCGCTAATATTACCATTTTCTTCGACAGGATGAGCCCGGATTGAAAAAACACCTTCCTCAAAAGCAAGTTCCCCTTCTACAGTCTCTCTCGTATCTAACGCTTTTTTGGCAGGACAATCCGTACAAGGAGAATGATACCCATGCCATAATTCATAGCAATATCCTCCGATTACCTCCTTTTCTTTTTTACCTATTATATCAAGCGCAACCTGGTTGGTCCACTGTATTTTATGATCGTTATCCAGGAAAATCAACTTATCCTGCATAGCTTGTAAAATCAGAGATTTTTCCCTTTCTGAGCGCTCTACCCTTTCTTTCGATTTCTTACGTTCTGTGATATCAATACAAGAGCCAATGTAGCCTGTGAAGTTTCCCACTTCATCATACACAGGGGAACCAATATCATAAAACCAATGATATTCATTAGCTTTGCTTTGCAATCTATATTCAAGTTCAAAACTATCCCGTTTTTCAAAGGCTTCAAGGTAATCCTTTATGGTACTTTTCTTATCATCCGGATGTAACCCTTGTGTCCATCCCATCCCATATTCCTCTTCTAAGGTTCTTCCCCTAAATTTAAGCCATCGCTCATTAAAATAAGTGCATTTTCCGCTAGAATCGGAAATCCAGATCAATACGGGGGCATAATCAGCAAGTTTCCGGAACCGCTCCAGATTAATTTTTGCTGCATTCTCTGCATTTTTACGTAGTTTGACTTCTTTCTCAAGCTGCTGATTCTTTTTTTCCAGCTCAGCTTTGGCCGAATAAAGGGTTTTAAGAATTGGCCTGATATTAAGCACACCGATGAACATAAGTGTAGAAATAATCAAAGCTATAATTTCCGCTGTAAGACTATACGAATCAGCGGTTCCTGCCATGAGAATCTCGTAGAAGGATACCATTCGCCGCATAGCCATTAAGCCCACAGCAATAGCTATAAAAATCCATACCCAATAATAATGAGTTATCTTAATCAAACGGAGGGTAAGAAAAGCTGTTAATGCTTGTAAAATAATAGAGCATGCCAGTATGAATTCTATCGCAATCATAATTAGGTGATTAAATTAATTGAACGCGGATGACACGGATTAAGCGGATAAACGCGGATTTTTTATCAAAATAAATAATTGTCTTAAGATTCGTTTCGTTCATTTTCATAAATTTATCCGTCCAATTCCACCACCAATTTTTTTTCGTAGCAGTAAAAATCTGCAATAAACTGCATTAAAGGATGCTGACGACGAAACTTAAATCCATTTAGTTGTTTATTTCGTAATTTTTTCCACAATAATTCTTCTGCTGCAGTTTGATTAGTTCTTAATTCCTTAGCTTTTTCAAATGTTTTACTATTTGCCTCCAAATGTAAATCGTCTGCTATAGTACGTTTTTTATATGTCATGTTTTAATTGTTTGCATTGTTTGCATTTTTCCCTCGCTCACCCCTCGTTCCCCTAGAGGGCATAGCCGTCAAGTAAATAGTATATTTTTTTAAAAATCAGAAACATAGAGGATACAAAAAGCATCCTCTATGTTTCTGATAATAAAGGGGTTTAT
>Ga0207714_1001064_pt1 | contig 18315 bp, 20 predicted proteins | sample PonA232FremontCA_2_FD_187270 | JGI IMG/M metagenome (GOLD analysis project Ga0207714, IMG submission 187270) | Marine sediment microbial community from Fremont, CA, USA - Pond A23 Sediment 2 (SPAdes) | ecosystem: Environmental > Aquatic > Marine > Unclassified | place: USA: Fremont, California...
GGGTGTGCATTCTTGCCATGGTAAACTCCGTTGTCACCGTCGAAGTTTAAAGGTAACTAAACCATCGCCGACTACCGGTGTCCGTCTCAGGCGATAAAGTCCGCAAAAGACTCGAAGGCGCGCCTGCGGTGTGAGACGGAGTTTTTTTCGTCAGGAGACATCTCGGCAAAGGTGCGTCCTTGCTCGTCTCCTTCAACTTCGAAGATAGGGTCGTATCCAAAGCCGCCTTCGCCGCGTGGTTCCTTGGCGACGCGTCCGCGTACGGTTCCCTCGAAGGTGTGTATCTCGCTTCCGTCGTGGTAGGCGACGACGCAGTCGAAACGTGCGGTTCTGTTTTCGATATCTTCGAGAGCGCGCAGAACACCGTCGAGACCGAGCGTCGAGTAGACGTACGAAGAGTAAGGACCGGGGAAACCGCCGACTCCTTCTGCGAACATACCAGAGTCGTCAACGAAACAAGGCTCGCCAAGTTCTTTGTAAGCTTCGCGCGCACCGTAGACGGCGATTTCTTCGAGAGAGTCTGACTGTATCTCGACGTAGTCGTAATCGACTTGTTCGACATCGAAGCCGAGAATATCCTCCGCCTCACGCGCCTTTCCGGGATTGCTCGTTACAAACAGCATGTGCAGAGGCGGCGCGCCGACGACATAAACGAAACGTAATTAGACGGGGCGACAAAGCCCGGACGTGACCGTCGCACGCGAACGTATCGAGCGTCTGTTCGAACTCGCCGACGAGGTACACGACGAGAACCCGGAGCGTGCGAAACGGTACGTCGAAAGGGCGCGCGAGATTGCACAGAAGGAGCGCGTTCGTATGCCTTCGCATCTCAAGCGACGTTACTGCGACTCCTGCGGTGCGTACCTCGTTCCGGGAAAGAACGCGCGCGTTCGTCTGCGCTCCGACAGCAAACTCGTCTCTGTGCGCTGCCTCGAATGCGGCGCGACGGCGCGGTACGGATACGGCGACGACAAAGACAGCTAAGGAACCCACTTTTACGAGCGCGCCCGGTATACTGCACATGACACGCAACCGTCTCGCCGACGAAAAGAGTCCGTATCTCCAACAGCACGCAGACAACCCGGTACACTGGAACCCGTGGGACGAAAAAGCACTTGCCGAAGCGAAGGAGCGCGATGCCCCCATCTTCCTGAGCGTCGGATACTCGGCGTGCCACTGGTGCCATGTCATGGAGGACGAGTCTTTCGAGAACGAGGAGACTGCGCGCCTCCTCAACGACAACTTTGTACCTGTCAAGGTCGACCGTGAGGAGCGTCCCGACGTGGACAGCATCTACCAGAAGGTCTGCCAGATGACGACAGGACAGGGAGGTTGGCCTCTGTCCGTCTTCCTCACACCAGACGGACGCCCGTTCTTCGTCGGCACCTACTATCCGGACGAACCGCGCCGCGGCATGCCTTCGTTCAGCGAGGTTCTCGAATCCGTCGCCGAGGCATGGGAGGACAAACGAGACGAACTCGAAGAACGTGCAGACGAATGGACACGGCGTGTCGAAAGCGCGGACTCGCCCGAAACGACGACTTCGGCAACAGAACCCGAAGACGACCTCGTTGTGACTGCAGGCGGCGCGCTCCTTGACGAGGCGGACGGCGAAAACGGCGGCTTCGGAAGGGGTCAGAAGTTCCCACATCCTCTACGCGTCGATGTTCTCCTGCGCGCGTACGAGCGGACAGACAGGAACGTTTTCCTTGATGTTGCGACGGAGACGGCGGACGCATGGATACGCGGCGGTCTGCACGACCACGTCGGCGGAGGGTTTCATAGGTACTGCGTCGATTCGGACTGGACAGTGCCGCATTTCGAGAAGATGCTGTACGATAACGCCGAAATATCGCGTGCACTTCTTGACGCCTACCGCGTCACGGACGACGAACGCTACGCAGACGCCGTACGCCGCACGTTCGACTTCTTGGAGCGCGAGATGCGTTCGCCCGAAGGTGCATTCTACTCAACCTTAGACGCTCAGAGCATCCGCAAAGAGACAGACGAGCGCGAGGAAGGCGCTTTCTATGTCTGGACGCCGGACGAGGCACGCGACTCTCTGGGCAACGACGCCGAACTCTTCGTCGAACGTTACGGCGTCACGGAAGCAGGGAACTTCGAGGGTAGCAACGTCCTGACAGTCTCGAAAACCGTTGAGGAGCTTGCGGACGAACGTGGCGAGAGTGTCGAGGAAACACGCATCGCACTCGGAGATATGCGCAAGCGAGCACGTGAAGCGCGCGAAGAACGACCGCGCCCACAGCGCGACGAGAAGGTTCTCGCGTCGTGGAACGGTCTTACCATCTCCGCGCTCGCACTCGGTGGTGTCGTCCTTGACGAACGTTACGGGGAACTCGCCGAAGACGCGCTCGGCTTCGTCCACGAGACGCTCTGGGACGGCAAAAACGAGAGACTGTCGCGCAGATACAAGGACGGAGAGGTCAAGGTAGACGGCTACTTAGACGACTACGCCTTCGTCGCACGCGGTGCTCTCGACCTTTTCGGTGCGACATCGAAGCCTGAGCACCTCAAATTCGCGCTCGAACTCGGACGAGTCATCGTTGACGAGTTTCAGGACGGGACGGGCGCGCTCTACTACACACCCGAGAGCGGCGAAAATCTCGTGACACGACCGCGCGAAACCACGGACACATCCACACCCGCGAGTTCGGGTGTCGCAATCGACGTTCTTGTCGCTCTTTCGGCTTTCGATGACTACTTCGAAGAGCCTGCACGGCGTGCTGTTCAGACGCATGTGAGCAACGCCGAAAGCCGTCCGGTCGGGCACGAATCTACGGTTCTCGCTGCGGACAGACACACGAATCCTCTCGAAGTCGTGCCTGCCGACGAACATGACGTCTGGCGCGGTGCTCTCGGCACGACGTACGCGCCGGGCGCGCTCGTTGCTCCTCGTCCTCCGACCGAAGAAGAACTCGAAGACTGGAAAGACGAAATCGACATGGGCGGCGCGTCTGTGCCTGTCTGGGACGGACGTGAGGCGCGCGAAGAAGGCACAGGATACGTCTGCAGGTGCTTCACCTGTTCACCGCCCGTCGAACCCGAAGCCCTCGGGGAATGGCTCGAACGCCTCAGCCCGTGAAGCTTTTGTTGGTCGAATACGAATCTCGGGTATGACCGACGAACTTCAAGTTGACATAACACAAAAAGCCGAGAATGAGATACACGAACTTCTTAACGAACGCGGAATGGAGGGGCAGGGTATCAGCGTCTCCGTCGAGTACTCCGACGGTGAAGCGTCGTATATCTTAGAGTTCTCCGAATCACCCAGCGAGAACGAGATTACACTCGACAGCAATGAAGTCCCCATCTACGTAAGCAAGGAGTCGGCTGCGGCTGTGGACGGCTGTACGGTCGATTACGGCGTCGAGAACGGACGCGCTGGTTTCCGTGTCGAGACGCCTTCTCTCGCCGACAGCGACGAATTCGAGGACTCCCTCGAAGGAAGTATACGCGAGTTCCTTTCGCGCAACTTCCCACAGATACAGGGACACGGTGGAAAGGCTGTAATAAGAGGGATAGACGAGGACGCGGGTGTTTTGCGCCTCAGCCTCGAAGGTTCGTGCTCAGGATGCGGAATCTCGGACTCCACCATGTCCGCCATAAGGAACCAGCTACCGCGCTCCATTGAAGCTATCGAGGAAGTTGAGATAGGCACGGGCGGAGACGGAGGTATGGAGATCGAGTCGCCCTTCTGACGGCTATCCTACACAACTTACTTAGAGCATCGCCGTGAATACGCCCTAATGAGCGACAATGACGGTCTGGAAGAAATAAATGGCATCGGCTCCACCTACGCCGAACGCCTTCGGGACGCAGGTATCGGCTCCGTCACCGAACTTGCCGAAACCGACGCCGCGGAAGCAGCGGAAGCGGCGGACGCGCCCGAAAAAACCGCTGAGGACTGGGTAGAGCAGGCGAAGGAGTTAGCAGGGGAAACTGCGGAAGGCGAAGAGAAGGAGGCAGCGGAGGAAGACGCGGCGGAAACAGGAGAAGATGCCCAGGAAGAACCCGGCGAGGACGAAGGGGAGAAGGTCGAGGAGGACGCCGAAGACGGGACGGAAGACGACGAGACTGCGGAGGAAGTCGATGAAGGTGAAGGCGAAGGAGACGAAGATGACGGAGAAGCAGAGGGTGAAGAAACGGAAGAAGAACCGACAGACGAAGCCGAAGACGACGAGGAGGAAGAGGAAAAGACAACCAAGCAGAAGCTTGCCGAACTCGGTTTCTTCGACAACGATTTCACGGAGTTCCCGCCCGAACTCTCGGGTCTCAAACGTTTCAAGGCGAACAAAAACGCCGAGCCGATAATCGAGGCTCTCCGTATACAGGGCTACGACACCGTCTTCATGCGTCTCGAAATGGTCGAAGCGCTCGGACGTATCGGCGACGAAACCGCGGTCGATGTCCTTGTCGAAGAACTCAGGAACAACGACACGAAGATGGAGGCGATGGAGGCACTCGGACGTATCGGGAGCGAGAAGGCGACGGACGCACTCTTGGACAGTCTCGACCCCGAGAAACGCGTTCAGCCGCACGTACGCGCGAAAGCCGCAGAGACTGTCGGGGAGATAGGAGACGAAGCCGCTGTGGGCGCGCTCGTCGAGAATCTCGAAGACGAGTCAGCGAGGGTACGTAGCACGGTGGCGGACGCGCTCGGAAAGATAGGGGTCGCCGAAGAAGGTGCGGTAGAGGCACTCACGGAACTCTTAGAGGAGGAAACCGAGGAGACTGTCAGGCTCAGCGCGGCGAAAGCGTTGCGCGAGATAGGGACGGACGAAGCCGAGCGCGTCCTGAAGGAGTACGAGAACGACAGGAACGAACTCGTTGCGAACGCTGCCTCGGGTATCTGATTTCTCAGCCGTTCAGCCTCTTTCTGTGGAACTCGACAGGCACACCACCGCCTTCAAGCAGGCGGCTTCTGAAAGCCGCGTCGTGTCCCTCACAGAGTCCGACGAGCGTGTCCGCACCGACGAGACGCGAAACCTGCTCGCCCGGTCCACGGCTGTACTCGCGCGCCTCCGCGACGGCTTGCTCGCCTTCGACGCCTGCCTCGTCGGCGAGGAAGGAAGCGGCATCGCGCAGAGACATCTCGCCCGTCTGTAGCTTGATATCGACGATAGCGCGACACGCCGAAACGAGACGGTTACGTGCGACGTAGGCGCGGAAACGCGCGTCGCCGTATTCCGAATCGACTGCGAGGCGTTCGACGTAGCCCTGCCATCCTTCCGTAAAGTCGTCACCGAATGCGTTGAAACGTCCTGCGAGTAAGACGGCTTTCGACGCAGTCGCCGCCTCGAAGGTCTTCTGGAGATGCGCGCCGGGATAGATATCCGAGACAGCGCGCCCCGCTATCTCTGCGCGCGGATGGTCGCCCGACGGCGTGACGTAGTAAGACGGGGTTTCGTCGCCGAAGGGTGTCGGTTCGAAGTACGCGGTGTCGGGAACGAGCGGCGCGACGTAACCGGGCGTTTCGGCGACGTTGACACCTTCCTCGGGAAGTTCGACCACGGAGGCGGCGAACTCGCGTGCCTCGCGGACAGCGTCGATGTACTCGTCCAAGACGGCGTCAGGCGCGGGGCGGTCGGTTTCGATGACATCGACTGCGTCCGTAGGTTCCGCCTCCAACTCGCTTACCGCCTCGCCGAGCGCGTCGTTCGCCGCGTCGAGTTCATCCTCTGCGAGCGCGACGATTTCGTCCGACTGCGGCAGGTATCGCCTTTCGAGGAGTTCGTTGAGCGTTTCCTTCCCTACACGCCATTCGTCGGTGGTTTCGAGCGAGTCGAGCCATTCGAGATGTTCGTCGAGCGCGTCAACGACCTTCTCGCATGCGACGCTGACACGGTAAGCGAGGTCCTGACGCTCCATCTCGCCTGCTTCGTCCGCGATAAGCTGTAAGAATCCGGGTACACGCTCGCATGCCTCCTTTTCGAGTTCGACCCACCCTTCGACGGGTTCGACGACGCGGTCGCGCGACTCCTCCAAGTACTCGGGCACGCCTTCGAGGCGGTCGGCGATACGTTCCATACGTTCGGCGAAAGGCGCGAAGTTGCGCGTGTACAGCGGATAGACGAAAGAGAAGACGGCGTCCGCAGCCTGTGGGTCGCCCTCCCAGATGCGTACCTCGTCCATCTCGTAAAGGTCGTAGTCGAGGCTCGCGCGTGCGAGTTCCGCCTCATATCCTTCATACCCAGCGAGTCCGTCGCGTAGTTCGCGCGCCGTGTCTATCTCGTCCTCGACGGAAGCGCGTGTCCCGCTTGGCAGTTCGGAGTCATACTCGTGGACACCCAAAAGCGTCGCCATATGCGGGTTACGCTCCAGTACGGAGTCGAGGTAGTCGTCCAAGATGTCGTCGAGTTCGGTCATGGAAGTAATTTTGTCGCCGGATGTATAACTGGACTGGAACACAGGGGTACGCACGAACGGTATGAAAAATGACTGTTTTACCCTACGTCACCCTTATTTCCCGCGCGGAACGACGTATATCCATGTTGAAGCCGAAACCGCGCTCGACGGTCTGTTGCCCTTCGTGCGGATCTTCGCTCGAAGGTGAGTTCGACGAGTCATCAGTCAGCATAGAAGAAGGAGAGATGTCGGTTACTGTGCGCTGCGAGGGATGCGACGGATATCTAAGCCTTACTGTCGGACCTATACCCCCCGACGGACGTAAGGTAGACGTGAAACTCGAAGAGAGATGTCTTTAGCCGCTCGGTCAGTACCTGTAGACGGCGTCCGCGATACCGACTGTCTGTCCGAAACCGACGACTGCGACGGCTAAAAGCGCGGCGTGTGGAACCCCGATAACAGAAACCGTGACACCGACGGCGTACAAAGCCGCACCGACGAGGCTTAACGCGGCACCGAAGGCGGAGGCATGCGGTGCGTCGGACTCACGTGCCGTGTACGCCAACCCCGCAGCGGGTAGGAGCATCCAACCGTAGAGCGAAACGCCAAGAAGAATCTCTTCGCCGGGTACTCCGTACAGACCTGCCGCGCCGGAGACAGTAATGAAGAAACCGACGACGAGAACCGTACGCCAGACACGTAGGACACCTTCGTTCATCTCGTTCCACGAAACGACGGGGAAGACGAAAAGGACGGCAGCCATGACAGCGTGCGCTATAAGGAGCGTCCTTCCGGATACGACGCCTGCGTGTGCAGCACCGGCAACCGTCCATGCTGCGGGTACGAGGACGATAGGACCGTTTTCTCTCAAGGGGTCGGACATAGGGTAAGCAGGTCGCGCGGGAACAAGAAACCTGCCGTGCAGACTGACCGCCGACATCTGGACGTATGTGGTCGAAACGGGTAACGACATCTATTCTCATAAGAGATTTTATGTATCCGGAAAACGTATAACACCCATGGCAGTAATGACAACCGTAACCGGTGTCCTCGTCGTTCTTCTTGCAGTCTCCCTTTTCATTTCTTATCTTATATACGTCAGGATAAAACACCTGCAGCGCGAGGTTGAGCGACTGAGGTCGAAGATGGAGGTCGAAGACGAGGAACTCGAAAAGATAGAGTCGAGTCTGAAGTCTCTCGATATGTAGCCCCGCGGTCAGTCGTATGCCATCTCCGCCTGTTCTTCGAGACGTTCACGCATATGTTTCTCGCCCTCGGCAAAGACACGTACGCCCTCGTTCGTGTACTCTATCTCCTCTATCGGGAGACCCGTGTCGAGAGCCATCGTCAGAACCATCTCGTCGGTGTATCTTTCGAGTATTTCGGATCTGCGAAAATGGTTCTTCAGAAGTTCGGTAGCCTCATCTTTCTCGTACACGTTCTTTACGCAGTCCCAGAAATCGTCGTGCTCGGAATCGACGAGGGGTCTGACGCTCTCGACAGCCTCCTCGAAGTACTCCGTCAGCTCCTCGCCGAACTGTTTCTTTCGCTCCGAGTCGCCGAAGTAGTTCGAGTAGTAGAGGTCGGTTTCGAGAAACTTCCTCCTGTCGTCGTCGGTGATTTCGCCCTTGACGGCGGTTTCGATGATGTGGTCTGTCTGCTCCTGAAAGCCGCTTTTGACACGTGCCATCTCCTGTCTTATCTCGTCACGGAGCATCGACTTTATTCTGTCCGCAGGGAGGTCCACTTCGACGACGACCGAAGGGTCAAGTTCGTCGAGTGCTCGTAAGGAGATTGACTTGACATAACCGTCGAACTCTTTTTTTACTGCCTTCTCTGTCATCCTCTCTTCCGTCTCTTAGAATCCGCACCGTAAAAACCCCTACGATGACTCCGGCTGTCGTGTCACGCGTCCGTCTGACGAAGGTTTTTTATTCGTCACCTATCTCCCTATGTATGAGTATGGCTGGTACAGCAGACACTGCAAGGCGCGGAGTAATGGTGGTATAATGGAAGTTACGCTCTTTGCCTTGGTCTTCGGAAACCTCGTTCTTTTCTCCTTCCTGCTTTACCTTCTGGTACGTCTCCGGTCGCTGAAGGAATTAAAGGACAGACTCAGTGACCCAGATCGTTGAGCACGCCGTATACGTCGCGCGAGAGTATACCGCGTACCATCGGGTTGTCCGTTTCTCCTTTACGTCGACTTAGGAACGTCTTGACGACCTCGTCTACGACCTCTTTGGTGTCCGTTTCGGCTTCTCCCTCGTCGTGTTCCTTCCAGGTCTTTTCTATTTCGTCCACCCATTCGTGGAGTGCCTCCCTGTGGCGCGGTAGGGCGTCGCCGCCGTCGTAGTTGACGCCGTAATGTCCGTAGAGGAGGTAGTCTGCGTCGTACTCCTCGAAACGGTCGAAGCTTTCGAGTGTCTTCTCGTAGTCGAAGTCGGGAGGCGGTGTCGTTACGGACTCTTCACCTTCGAAGTAAGCGCAACCTTCGTCTATAATAAAGAGGGCGTCGGATTCGTCATCGTAGAGTGAGATGTGATGGGGGGCGTGCCCCGTCGTCTCAAGAACTTCGAGCGTCCGGTCGCCAAGGTTGAGCGTGTCTCCGTCTCCCACGCGGACGACACGTTCTTCGTCCACGGTATCGATGCCACCGTATGCGTCACCTAGTCCGTCTTCGACGGCGTGTACCTTCTCGACGAGGTTTCGCGCGCGCTCGTCGTCGGTCAGGTACATCACGCTGCGTTCGTGCGTCAAGATATCTGCGTTAGGACACGCCTCGGCTACCTCACCGACACCGCCAGCATGGTCGAGATGTACGTGAGTCACGACGATGTGTTCCACGTCGTCGTGTGCGACGCCTATATCCTCGACCGCGTCGAGAACGTTTCCCGCGCAGTCCTGAAGTCCCGTGTCAACGATAACCGGCTCCTCGGCGTCGATAAAAAAAGCCGCGGCTTGCTCCTTGATTCCGAGCATCACCGTGTCGATAACGTACACGTCCTCGTCGTCTACTCTCTCGTGCATGATGAACTGAAGGTGGTGCCGGAGTATCAGACTGACGTTTCATCGGCGGCTACGCCGACGGTCTTTTCGGCTTCTGCGGGTCTGTAACGCCTTACGCCGTCTTCGAGGTACGAGGTTATCCTTCCTTGTTCCTCCAAGTATCCGACCGCACCGATGTTGTCGAAGATAAGATGTCTCAGGTCATGCTCCGGCTTCTTGCGGCTCATAGCTACTTCGAGTACCGTCGGGTTGCCGTCGAACGATTCGACAGTTTCGTGGACGCTTTCTACGAGCGCGTCAAGGCTTCCGAGTGAGTTTTCGGCGGCGTCTTTCGGGTCGTCGAAGACAGGTCCGTGTCCGGGGTAGACGTATTCAGCATCACGTGCGCCGAGGCGTTCAAACGTCTCGTAACAGTTGCCGACGCTTTCGTACATACCGTCGTCGAAACCAACGTCATAGACGACGGGTCGGAAGGCTTCGATGAGCGCGTCGCCGGAAAAAAGCAAACCGTCGCAAGCATAAGCGAGATGTTCCCTCTGATGCCCCGGCGTGTGGAGTGCCTCGAACTCGTGTCCTGCTATTTCGAACTTTTCGTTGTCTCGGAGGAGAACGTCGATAGAGTCGGGTGGGAGGCACTCACGGTTTGTACGTATGCCCTCCATCCATCTGTCTACGGTGTCTTCGACCTCCGTCTCTGGAATACCGATTTCGCGTGCGTTCCTAAGAGCGCGTTCCTCCAGACCATCGTACCGTAGCCTCTCCGGAACGTCCTCGTGTGCGTAAACCGTCGCGTCCGACTCTTCGACGACGACGCGCGCCTGTCCATCGTGGTCAACATGAGGATGTGTCACGAGAAGATGGTCGGTGTCCTCGAAACCGTAGCCGACGCGCGCGAACTCGTCGCGTAACTCTTTCTCGCCGTCGTCGCCCGGTATACCGGCGTCAATGAGAATAAGACCATCGTCGGCTTCGACGAGATACGCCGCGACGTGGTCTGGCGTCCACTCGGTGCTGAGTTCGAGACGGTGTACGTCGTCAGAATTCATCTACTAACAGAACGGACGGCGGACACAAACGGGTTGCGGTTCTCGTCCGAGACGGTATCTCAGTGCAGAGTCCCTTCGCGTACGTCGTAGTCGTGTGCGAAAAGCGCGTATCCGACCTCGGCGGGCGTGTAGCCCGTTTCGTCGCTGACGGCGCGTATCTCGTCCATCATCGTCACGTAGTCGAAGGCGTCGAACGTCTCCTTGCGTCCCTCGAGGCGTCCCGCGCGTTCGAGCGAAGCCCATACGCGTGTATCGACGACAGCGTGCCGTTCAGGCGCTAGCGCGGTCGTTACGCACGACGCCGTCGGAGCCTTGAAACCGCGCAGGGACGAAATAAGAGCTATCTGGGAGAAGTCGTCTCCATCGTCTTCGAGAGCGAGCACGTTCTCAGTAACCTCGACACAGACACCGCGCGGGTTGCGTTCGACATGGTACGCGCTCCGTGTAGACGATTCGTAAGCGATTTCGTACAGGTCGTCGTGTGTCAGATGACCCTGTTCGCGGAACGTACTTCCAAACTCTTCGAGGCGTTCCGGAAGGACACCCTGTGTCTCCCCGTAAACGTCGAGATACTCTTCGACAAAATCGGCGTCTATCTCCATACGCGAACTTCGTCCGCGCACAAAAAAGAAGCTACGTTACGGCGATACGTCGGGTCTTGGTGTCGGCTCCGGAAGCGGTTCCACAGGATGACCCGGATACGGCGAAGGGACACGGTCGCCTATCTCCAGCCTCCCCGCACGCGACCAGTCGTTCTCGTCAAGCGCGACGACCTCGTGGTCGGATACGATGTACATGTAGTTGTTTATGTACGCCGCGCGTTTTGCGCGTGTGACGTTGACTGCGCGCTCGAGCGAAAGACCGTCTTCGTACGAGAAGATGTAGCCCGCCTGCGAACCCGGCAGGAAGAAGACCTCATGACGCTCGTCGTGTAGGAAGGCGCGGTGGTTACCGACCGCCTCCGAGGAGTATTCGTTGAGGACGTAGTCGTCCTGTATCGTCGGGTCGGTGGAGTCCGAAACGTCGAAGATGACCGCCTTCACACGTCCGCTCTCCTCGCCGATACCAAGCACACGGTCTTCGCCGAGCGGATGTAGGTAAGACGAGTAGCCCGGGAGTTTTAGCTCTCCTTCGACGGTGATGTCGTTGGGGTTCGACATATCGATGACGTAGAACGGGTCAACCTGTCTGTAGGTCACGACGTAGCCCGTATCTCCCATGAAACGGACGGAGTAGACGCGTTGCCCCTCTCCGAGACCTGTTGCCTCGCTCGTGCGTTCAAGATTCTCGTCAAGGACGTACACGTCGTTCTCGGACCTCTGGCGCGAAAGCGATTCGCCAACTGTCGTCGCTATACGCAGGTTACCGTTATGCTCGTCAAGAGCGAACTGGTTGAGCGGATATCCCGGTACCTCCCCTGTCGCTGTCACTTCGAAACTATCGAGACTTGTGCGTACGATGCCTGTCGTTTCGAGTTCGCGGAGGTTTTCGTCGAAGTAGTCTTCGAGCCTGTTTTCGAACTCATTCTGTGCCTCGATACGTTCGTCCTCACTCAGCGAGTTGCGCCAGTCATTAAGTATCTGTTCGAGTTCGACGCGTTTTGCGCGGTCGGAGAGTTCGTATCCCTCAAGACGTTCGAGACGTTCGATGGTAGCCTCGTCGAAAAGATCGCGTCCCTCGTTGAGGGTGAAGTCGAGCATAAGTTCCGCCTCGCCAGTCTCGCGTGTGTAGGTAACGTAGAGAGAGTCGCGCGAAACGTAGACGACGGTTTTCGCCGCCGAACCGACGAACGATGTTCTGCCCTCCGTCTCGCCTGTTTCCGCATCTATACCCACGACGGTGTACGTCGTGTCCACAGAAATGGGCTCGTCGGGGTAGTGAATGCGGTCACACGGTACGACAACATCCCTACCTTCGACCGACATCGGACGTATCGGGCATGGATTCTCACGGTCTATCTCGGACGACAGAACTGCGTAGACAGTGCCGTCATGGAGACGTGCCTCGACTATACTGTCGTTAAGTTCCGCGGTCCACGTCTCGGACGGAGAACCGTTTATATCGTAGCCGACCATCTCGTCGTCTCTGAGAGCAACGAGCGTCCCCCCGTCTCCGCTGAGGAGCATATCACCTGAACCTGAGATAGTCTCCGTGACGTTCATATCCTCCGGCGGTAGAGCGTCTACGACCTTCGTCTCGTCGTCGGAACCGGATGAGTAGATGATACGTCCGTTAGAAGTCTTCAGTATGTCGGGTTCGTCGATTCCTTCAACCTGCACGTTGGTGTCGGATTCGCGCTGTACGGTTTCGCCTCCTCCACCTCCGCTCTCAGCTCCTCCCGACGGTGCCGCCTGATCCAACTGACGCCGTGCTGCCGTGCCATCTTCGGTGGCGAACCCGGCGTCGGTTCTGGTTCCGACGCCACCGACCCCGACGCCGCCGTTACCCGAAGGTGCGTCCGCTAGGTACTGTCTGAAATCGTCGGCGTCGGCGAAGGTCGAAACCCCTTCGGTGTTTTCGATCGCCTGTCCCGGTCCGGTCAAGACAACACCAGCCACGACTACCCCTGCTACGACTGCGACAGCCACACCGAACACCAGCTTTCTTTTTTCCATGTTCTCTGTTACATAAGCTATTAGCATATACCTTACGTAGACTAAAACCGGCTTTTCAGTCACCGCCCTCTCGCGTTTCGGCTCTAACGACAGTCTTAATCGGGATACACGCCTATCTCCGCCCGTGACACAAGCCGCGCTGGTGATACTCGACGGATGGGGAGAACGCGAAGAGTCCGAAGGAAACGCTGTAAAGAACGCCGACACGCCGAACTACGACCGTTGGCGCGAGGAGGGTGCTGTCTCGTCGCTGAAGACACACGGACGTTCTGTGGGCCTGGTCGAAGGACAGATGGGGAACAGCGAGGTGGGGCATCTCAACATAGGCGCGGGACGTATCGTGAAACAGCCTCTTGCACGGATAGACGACGCGATAGAGGACGGCTCTTTCTTCGATAATAAGGTTATCGTGGACGCCGTCGAGTCAGGCGAGAAGGTGCATCTTATGGGTCTCGTGAGCGACGGTGGTGTACATTCGGCGCAACGGCACCTTCACGCTCTCTTAGAACTAGCCGACGAACGCGGACGCGGCGAAAATGTCATCGTGCATGCCTTCTTAGACGGACGTGACACGCCGCCGAAGAGCGCGCGTGGCTATCTCGAAGAACTCGCCGAGAAGGCAGACGAAACAGGCGCAACCCTCGCAACCGTCTCTGGAAGGTACTACGCGATGGACAGAGACGAGAACTGGGAGCGGGCGCGTAAAGCGTACGACGCTATCGTGAACCGCGAAGGACGACGCGCCGACGACGCAGTTGAGGCTGTCGAGGCGGCGTACGAACGTGGCGAGACTGACGAGTTCGTGGAGCCTACGGTAGTCGGCGAAGCACCCGAATCCGCGCTCTCGAACGGCGACTCTGTATTCTTTTTCAATTTCCGCGGCGACAGAGCACGTCAACTCACACGGATGGTAAACGGCATCGAACCTGAGTGGGAAGACGAAGCCGGTGCGGAAACCGCGCTCGACGTGCGTTTTGCCACGATGACCTCCTACGACGAGGAGTACGACCTACCCGTCGCGTATCCTTCGAAACAGCCGAAGAACGTCTTAGGGCGCGTTCTCTCCGACGCCGGTCTGACGCAGTTCCGTATCGCCGAGACGGAGAAGTACGCCCACGTTACCTACTTCCTCAACGGAGGGCGCGAACGTGAGTTCGACGGCGAGACGCGCGAAATCGTGCCGTCGCCCGACGTTCCAACGTATGACGAAAAGCCCGAGATGTCCGCGTACGAAGTGACAGACAGAGCGGTTGAGGCGGTCGGGGAACACGACGTAATCGTAATAAACTACGCCAACCCCGACATGGTCGGACACACGGGCGATTACGACGCCGCCGTCAAGGCATGTGAACACGTCGATAAATGCGCAGGAAGACTCGTTGACGCGCTACGCGACGAGGGCGCGGAGGTTATCGTGACGGCGGATCACGGAAACGCAGACGACATGGGAACGCCGGAGAATCCGCACACGGCGCACACGTTCAACCCCGCGCCGTTCATACACATCGACGGAGAAGGCGACGCGGAGGGCGGAGAACTACGCGACATAGCACCGACGCTTCTGAAGCTTCTTGGTATAGATAAGCCGGATGAGATGACGGGCGAATCGTTGGTGTAGGTAACCTCAGTATGTCTCAACTCTAAGGTCGGAGACACGTTCAAAATCTTCGATGTCGGCGGTTACGACGGGTTCGTCGTAGTCTAGTGCTGCCGCAGCGACGATAGCATCAACGGCACCGATGGCTTTTCCGTCCTTCTGTAGTTCTCCCTCGATTTTCCCGGCACGACGCGCTATCGACGGCGTCGTGGGTTCAAGAGGTAACGACGATAAGACTTTTTCGACGCGCTTCCTGTTTTCGTCCGTCTGCACGCCCTTGCCGACGCCTATATAAAGTTCGTACACGACGGTGTGTGGCACGCGGCGAGGTCTACCGTTCGACTCTATCTCGGCGGCTTTCTCGGTAGCGGCTTCGACGCCGTTCTGAATATCTATGAGAAAAGAGGTATCCAGAACCGACAGCCGTGAATCTCCTTTGACCCCTGTATGTCAGCTTCTCGGCTCTTCTCGATAGCCTCGCGTACGTCTTCGGCTTCCTCGTCTTCAAGGGTTCCTTCGAGGTCGAGCAACGACGCACCACCCGTGAGACGGTCTATAGCCTCCGAGAACGTCTCGTCATCGCGCTTCTGTGAACGGACGCGTTCGTACACTTTCTCTTCGAGACGTACCGTCTTCGTTCCCATGTGTATACGTCGTATACAGAGTTACATAAGCCTTTCACCGGTGCTGTTAATTTGAGCAGTTAACCGTCTACCACCAGCAACACGTAAGTGCGCGGCGCGACGAGTTCGGGCATGGACGACGAAGCTGACGACTTGCTCGAACGCCTCCGTGAAGGCGACCTGCGCCTCCACGAACTCGAAGAAGAAACGTCGCCCGACGAAGCCGCCGACGTACGTCGCAGGTACATCGAGGAGCAGGAGGACGTTGCGCTCTCCGAGACGGGCGCGAAGCACGACTCCGGGGAAGCGAAGAACAACATCGAGAACGCTGTGGGGGCGACACGTGTCCCCTTAGGCGTTGCAGGACCTCTGCGCATCGAAGGTGAGCACGTCGAAGGCGAGTACCGCGTTCCGATGGCGACGACAGAGGGCGCGCTCGTCGCCTCCACGAACCGCGGATGCTCGGCGATATCCGACGCCGGTGGAGCGACGGCACGCGTTCTCAAGGACGCCATGACACGCGCACCCGTGTTCCGTGTCTCGGGTGTCGGCGCGGCGGCAGAACTCGTCGAATGGGTGGACGAAAACTTCGACGCTCTCAAGGAAGCCGCAGAATCGACAACAAGTCACGGCGAACTCGTACGTGCTAAGCCGTACGTCGCGGGCGACAACGTCTACATCCGTTTCGCGTACTCGACGGGCGACGCGATGGGTATGAACATGGCGACGGTCGCTTCGCGTGCCGCGTGCGAGGTAATCGAGGATGAGACGGACGCAAAACTCATCGCGCTTTCCGGAAACGTCTGTGCGGACAAAAAGCCCGCGGCAATAAACGCTGTCGAGGGGCGCGGACGCACCGTCGCCGCCGACGCTGTCTTCCCACGTCAACTGGTGCGCGAGAAGCTAAAGACGACGCCGGAAGCCGTCGCGGAGGTAAACGAGCGCAAGACGCTCGTCGGCAGTGCGCGCGCTGGCACCTTAGGCGCGAACGCCCACGCCGCGAATGTTCTCTCTGCCGTCTTCTTAGCAACCGGACAGGACCCTGCGCAGGTCGTCGAAGGCGCGTCTGCGTACACGACAGCGTCCGTCCGTAATGGCGACCTCTACTTCTCGGTTACCATACCTGCGCTTGAACTCGGAACTGTCGGCGGCGGTACGCGTCTTCCGACACAGAACGAGGCTCTCGAACTGCTCGGCGTCGCAGGCGGAGGCGAACCTGCGGGTGACAATGCGCGCGAACTCGCCGAGATAGTCGCTTCAGCAGTTCTCGCAGGCGAACTTAGCCTTCACGCGGCTCTCGCTTCACAGCACCTGGACGAAGCTCATGAGAGACTCGGACGTGACTGAGGAATCGGAAAAAAGGAGGAAAGGAAAACGAGACTGGAAACGGACTAACTAGCTATATGCGGCTCAACACCCTCTGCCTGTATAAGCCACTCGTCGAAAACCTCACGAAGTCGTTCCTCTTCCTCTGCCGTCAGCCTTCCACGCGGATCAGGTAGCTCTTCCATGCCAGTCACTCTATCTCTATCTCCTTATCGTTTTCTCCGTCTTCTACCTTCTCGAAGGTGATTTCTAGGACGCCGTTGTTGTACGTCGCTTCGCCGGAGTCTTCGTCAACAATCGCCGAGAGATTCACGCGTTCGTCGTACTCGCGGTCTTCATTCGATGCCTGTATCTTGAGTTCGTCGCCCGAGACGGCAACACGTATGTCGTCCTTCTCAACACCCGGAAGGTCAGCGACTACACGTACCACGTCACCTTCGTCGAGTACATCGACGTGCGTGCTCGCGTCGTCGAATCCCTCGAAGCCAGCGAACGGGTTTGCTTCGCCGCCTTCGCCGAATCTTTCGAAGTTCGGCTCCTCACCCGGACGGTTGGTCATACGGAAGCCCTCAAAGCTACCGCCCATGCCCATCTGCTCCATCATCTCGTTCATCTGCTCGAACATCTGCTCGAAAACATCGTCAAAAGGCTCATCATCATCGAACGGACTGTCTCCGGAATTATCTCTGTCAGTCATGTTTTGCTAACTATAAGTTAGCGACGTATCAATATAAGGCTTTTGCTAAATACCTCCTCTGAAACTCGATACTCAACCGGTTCTCAGAACCGTAAAGTACCGCGAGCGCGCAGTTACGGTATGGCAGAGCTTTCGGAGAAGGCGGAAAGATACGGACGTATGCTTTCCGACGCCGTCGATTCGGTCGAAATCGTCGAAGATACCGACGAGGCGGACGAGTTCCACGAACTCGCACGGTCCTACTTAGAAGACGGAAATCACTTCCTCGATGAAGACGACGAGGTAAACGCCCTCGCCGCATTCTCGTACGGACATGCTTGGCTCGACGCAGGTGTACGTGTCGGTTTCTTTGAGATGGGAGAAGGAAAAGAGGAACTTTTCGCCGTATGAGCAAGAAAGTCGCTGTTCTGTTTTCGGGCGGCAAAGATTCGTCGTACGCTCTTGCACGTGCCGATGAGGAGTATAGCGACGAGGACGATGGCGGTGTCGATACACTCGTGTCAGTCAAGGCACGTGAGGCGTCGATGATGTACCACGTACCGACATTTGAACTCACGTCGCTCATTGCCGACGCCGCAGAAAAGGAGCATGCGGTCTACGAGGAAGGAGACAACGCGATGGAGCCGTTACGCGAGGCGGTCACCCAACTCGAACCAGACGTGCTTGCAGCGGGTGCGGTTGCTAGCGAGTACCAGATGTCACGTGTCGAGAGCGTCTGCGAGGAGTTCGGTGTCAAGACGTACGCGCCGCTATGGGGTGCGAACCCAGAAGACGCGTTACGCGAGATATCGCACGAATTCGAGGTTATCGTAACTGCAGTCGCCGCCGACGGTATGGATGAAAGGTGGCTCGGACGCGAACTCGACAGGGAGGCGGTTGATGAGATTCTCCGCCTACGTGACGACTACGGCGTCCATCCGATGGGAGAAGGGGGCGAATTCGAGACGCTCGCGGTCGCAGGATCTCATATGAACGGCAGACTTCACATCGAGTATGAGAAGGACTGGGACGGCGTACGCGGTTCGTTACGCGTCACCGA
>Ga0207714_1001066_pt1 | contig 18297 bp, 19 predicted proteins | sample PonA232FremontCA_2_FD_187270 | JGI IMG/M metagenome (GOLD analysis project Ga0207714, IMG submission 187270) | Marine sediment microbial community from Fremont, CA, USA - Pond A23 Sediment 2 (SPAdes) | ecosystem: Environmental > Aquatic > Marine > Unclassified | place: USA: Fremont, California...
GTCTCCGGTACCCAGACCTATCTCGCGATGGACTAGAGTGGTGTCCCCTGGTTACCGGTATCAGATGCGGCCGAGAGCAGATCCGACACTGGCTCCTCGTACTCGTAGCCGGGGACGACTCCCTCGACGTACGTTCCCTCGACGTATTCGACGAACGTTTTCGCGATCGCTGTCGCCCGGTCTTCACTCCCCCACTCGAAGGTGTAGGTGACCTGTAGCTCGTCACCGATCTCCTCGACGTCGAAATCGTGCAACTCGACGTTCGAACGCGTCGATTTCGGTGCGTCTTCGAGTCTGCGTTCGAGTGTCTCCCGCCAGCCGTCGAGCACTGCCGGCCCGACTGCCTCTGCTGTCGCGGCGTCCAGGGTCGGGACGTACACCGTGACTGTGTAGGTGTGTTTCCACTCCGGTCCCTCGCTCGCGGTCACGAACCCGTCGAAGACGGTTGTCGTGATCTCGTACCCCTCGTCGGCTACCTCGATCGCATCGTGTTTCTCGAACGCGCTTTTGGCTGTCTCTGGAATCTCCTTTGTCATTACCCAGTATATTTCTGGCAGAACCAAAAGCCCAGCGCGTTCGAGACGGTATGCTCGCGGGTCGCTCCCCGCTCGCTACTGACGGCGCTCCCGTTTGGTCGCGCCTTCCTATGCGAGGGCTGGGATTCGAACCCAGGGACCCCTACGGGAGCGGGTCTTAAGCCCGCCGCCTTTGGCCAAGCTCAGCCACCCTCGCGCGTATGTGGTTCATGTGGGGAGCCGAAAAGTGGTTTCGGATTGCTCGTCGCCTGGTTTTCCGGTGATTCGTGCCCGCAAGTCATCCTGACCAGTGGCTCACTGCCACCCTCTGGCACGTCAACATCCGTGTCGGATGGCTCGAACCCAACCGTCTCGTAAAATGGAACCAGTCCCTCGTGACAGAACAGCGCCAGCCTCGGTACCTCCTGGCAGGCCCGATGATCGCGAACGCCAGCCAGCAACTGCTCGCAGTACCCCTCTCCACGGCAGTCAGCGGCGACGATGACGTCGTAGACCGTGGCGTAATACTGCTACTCCGTCAACTCCGGCGCGTCCTTCGGTGTGAGTTCACGAGTCGTCGCCATACAGAAGGGCTACGTTCTACCCAGTTAACGACTGGGACGGATCGCGACCACAGCATACGATCCGGAGGCACCGCATCCTGTTCCCTACCCAATATTTATTGCGGATCATTGTGTATTGTAAACAAATGCCAACCCCATCGGATCCGGCGCCGTGTGCGGAGGAAGAGGACCTGTATGAATGCCGGGACTGTCTGACGCATCTCTGTAGCTCACAACGGCTCACGTCGTGTCCCGACTGTGGCGGGGAAATGGAGAATCTCTCCACGCCACGACCGGAGTAGCTATCAGACTGGTCTGTGGATCGGTCTCTTCACAGTCCTGTCTCTGTGTCCTCTGGCTGCTATTCGTCCAGCCGTTCGTCCATCTTCTGTCGTCTGACCGAGTGCCCCTGTGACTCGTACAGGACGAACAAAAACGATAAATCTCCTGCCGACTCATTGGGCAAGACCGTGACAGCGAACCTTGATCTCGGCTTTACTGTCGGTCTCGATATGGCGTTTTCCGAGGCGGTCGCGTGGGCCGCCGAGGAGGACTTCGAGTTCGTCGAACTCCTGCTCGATGGCCCCTACGCACGGGAGCGAATAGCCGACCAGGCGGGGAAACTGCGACAGGAACTCGACCAGCAGGGAGTCGGTATCGTGGTTCACCTCCCGTTTACCCTCGACCCCGGATCACCGTTTACGCCGGTCCGCGACGGCGTCGTCGAGGAACTGACCGCGGGGATGGATCTCGCCTCGGATCTCGGTGCCGACACCGTCGTCTTCCATCCCTCGTCCGACGCCTGGGATCTCGGATACACCGAGACCGAGAGCCGCGAGTTCGTCCACGACTCGTTAGACGTCCTCGTTCCGGCGGCCCGTGACCGGGGGCTGACGCCGGCGCTGGAGAACGTCATCTCGAGTTACTACGACGCGGCAACCTTCCCGGAACTACTGGATAGATACCCCGACGCCGCGATGACCTTCGATACCAGCCACGCGCTGCTGACCGGGATGGACGAAGCCGAGATGGCCGCCTTCTGTTCGGATCATGCCGACCGGATCGACCACCTCCACCTGGTCGACACCCGCGGCAGCGACGACGAGCATCTGCCCGTCGGCATGGGCCGTCTCGACTTCGAAACCGTCCTCGCCGGACTCGATGGCTGGTCGGGGACGGCCACCCTCGAAATCGCAACCGAGGATTTCGACACCATCGCCCTCGGGAAGACTCACACCGAGGAGATACTGGCTCGTCTCTTGTGAACACATCACAGACACCTTTTTTATACCCTGATCTGTAGCCCATCGTATGCCTGGACCAGTGTTTCTGGAGGGAGACTCAGTAGCGTTGCGGCCCATCGAGGAAGACGACCTGTCATTCTTGCAGGCTGGCGTGAACGACCCGACGATCTGGCGTGCCATCGGGGCTCCCGAGCCGGTCAACAGCCAGCAAGAACAGGAGTTTTTCGACGACGTCGTCTGCGGCGACGACTCCATCGACCTGCTGATCACCGTGGACGGTGAGCCGGTCGGAATCGTCAGCTTCTGGCCCGGCGACGGGGCAGTCTCGAAAGCAGAGCTCGGCTACTGGGTCGCACCCGACCACCACCGGGAGGGGTACGCCTCCGAGGCAGCCGAGTTGATGATCGACTACGGGTTCAGACAGTTCGGCTACCACCGGATCGAGGCCCGCGTCTTCGAGTGCAACGACGCCTCACAGAACCTCCTCGAAGGACTCGGGTTCGTCCAGGAGGGTGCCCACCGCGAGGCCGTCTTCGTCGACGGCGAGTACCAGGACGTGCGCTGGTTCAGCCTGCTCGAAGACGAATGGGAAAAAACAGCGTAGACTGGACTCCTATCAGTCAGGCCGTTCCGATCCGGAGACAGATGTCAGTCCCGGGGATGCAGAGTCCATTCCGCTCTTCGACCAGTTGCCGGAGTCGTCTGCCCACCGGGACTGATCCCGCACCGAACAGCGCAGCCAGCGTCACTGCCGGAAAAGCTGCTGCAACCAGCAGCGCGAAGAAGCCGACGAGGACCCCGACTGATACTGCGAGTAGCTTGGCAGGCGATTTCTCGAACCGAACCGGACGTTTTCGTCTCATACCTGTAGAGATGGGCGTCATCACAATAAGTGTAATCTGAATAATATTTTTGTAGGCGAGTTTACTGAAACTCTCTTGTGTAAGATAACAAATAGATTCGGCGGGCGTTCATACTGGTGGCTATAAATTCGTAAAGATATTCGACCCCACGTGGGGTCGACATTCTTCAGTTTGTTATAACCACCAGTATCACCAGTCAACAGAGAGTGATCCGTCGCCGTTCGGGTCCGGTGCGATCTCCTCGCCGGTTTCGCGGTCGACGACGTGAATCACGCCCTTGTCTTTTTTCGCCGGACAGACTTCGGCCGCCCGAATATTCTCGTCGAGGTCGCTCTCGTCGATGAAGTAGCTCTCGGGCTTCGCGATACCCGTCATCAGATCGAGTTTCCAGTTCCCCGAGACCTCCGCACACTTGCCCGCGCCGATGCATCTGTTGGCCTCGAAGATGATCTTGTACGGTTTCTCTTCGACCGGTGGCGCATCTGTGCCGCCAATATCGCTCGGATCGACGGGTTCGTCTGCCATGTTAGCGGTGGATCTCGACGGATTCGAGGTAGATCGGTGACGTCGGCTTGTCCTGTGGGTCCGTCTCCACCGTGCCGATCTCCTCGACGACGTCCATCCCGTCGATCACGTTGCCGAAGACGGCGTGTTTGTCGTCCAGATGGGGCTGGGCTCCCAGCGTGATGAAAAACTGCGAGCCGTTCGTGTTCGGGCCGCGGTTGGCCATCGAGACGATCCCCGCCGTGTCGTGTCGAAGCTCCGGGTGGAACTCGTCGTCGAAGGTGTACCCCGGACCGCCCCGACCGGTTCCGGTCGGATCACCCATCTGGATCATGAAGTCCTCGATGACCCGGTGGATCGGGATCTCCTCGTACAGCGGTGTCGTCTTCGTCTCGCCGGTCTCTGGATCTTCCCACTCCTTCTCGCCGGTCGCGAGGCCCACGAAGTTCTCGACCGTGTTCGGCACCTTCTCCTCGTAGAGTTCGATCTCGATGTCGCCGTTTGTCGTCTGTAGTGTCGCAGTCAGTTCACTCATGACTGTGGGTGGGGCGGCCGGCAGTAAAGACGTGGCGATTACGGCGGTCGCGAGTCGGGTGCCACCCAGCCTCGGGGCGGCCGTCAGCGCAGATCGAGCCGCTTGGCAGCGATCCGGTCGAGTTCGTCGTCGAGGTCGTCCGAATCGCCGGCCCGGAACTCGGAGGCGAACTGGTGGGCCTGTTCGAGCTGTTCGATCGCGGTCTCGTAGTTGTCGATCGCTCTGGTCGGATCCCGGCTCGCGAGCTCGTCACCCTCCCTCTCGTACTCGTCTGCGAGTGCTTTCCGCTTCTCGATCAACTTCTCGACGATGAGTTCGGTCTTCAGCCTGATATCCCACGTGTCGCCCTCGAACTCCAGCTCCGTCCCCCAGCCGGCGGTCAGTGCGTCACGGCAGTGTTCGAACGCCTCCTGCCAGGCTTCGACCTCGACGTCGAGCTTGTCAGTGCCCTCCGCACGCTCGCTGGCCTGCTTTGCGAGGGCCATCGGCCGTACCTCCAGGTGACGGAGCCGCGACTCGAGCCGCTGTAGTTTCGCCTCGATTTCGGGTGGCTCCGGGATATCGCTGTCGCGGGCGATTTCACGCGCGCTCTCGAGGTGGTCGCGGGCGTCCATGTAGCGCTGGTAGGCCCCCGTATAGGATCTCGAATCCGCCTGGTGTTTCCCCTCGGTTATGAGCGTCTCGGCCCGTGTCAGCCGGTTCCTGATCTCGGTGCGGTTGTGTTCGACCGCCGCTGTCTCGACTTTCTCGATCAGCGCCTGTGGCGGGTCGATCTCCGCGTCGTCGAGATACCGGTAGGCTCGTTCCAGCTTTCCCGCGGCCGCCTCGCGTGCCTCCTGCGCGCCGGTGAGGTTTCCATCCTCCAGACACTCACCCATCTCCTTCGTCTGTCCGGTGGCGTCCTCGACGGCGGAGACGACCCGCTGCCAGCAGGCGCTTGCCTCCTCGATGTACCGGACTGCGGCTGCGAGTTTGTCCCCGTCTCCGACTTTGAACCGGTACTCGCCGTCACCCCACACCTTGACGGTCAGCTTCGACCGGAGCAGTCCGTCCGCCGAGTCGACCGACCGCACGTTCGTGTAGGCGATCTGTCGCACCTCGCTCTGTCCCCGTCCGACCATGACGAACAGTAGCTTTTCGTCGGTAACCAGCGCGAGCGACTTCCCCCCCGTTGGCTTCTTTACTTTCTCTGTCCCGCTGTCGTGTTCGCGGACGAGCCCGGATTTCCCCGGAACCCGGTGGATCGTCTGCTCGTGTTCGGTAATCTCCCCTTCGACGGCGGACACGACCGCCTCTGACGGCTCTGTTGACGCAGAACCGTCAGGCACGAGCTTTTCGCGGATGTTCTCGGTTGACCGTGACATTCTTACCCCCAGTCTTCGCCGCTAGTATCTATTTCGTAACAGCTCCTCTTAATGGTTCCCGCAGTCGTAGTTATCGATACTGATACTTTTATTCTGTGATCGGGTCATGGTCCCAGAACTCGCTCGATTTCTTCAGTTTCGGGACCCAGGTGTCGTCCTCCAGTGCGAGCATTGCGACGCGGGAGGCCGGCACCTGTTTGAGTTCCTCGTGTGGCAGGAACTCGCGCATCCGTTCGGCGAACGAGACGACGTCCTCGTGTTCCGGCATCGACTCCCTGTCGAGTCGGCCCCGCGAGTGGCCGACGTGCATGTAGGCTTTGAGTTCGACGAAATCGGCTCTGGCACGCTCACACATCGCCGCGTACCACTCGGGATGGTGCATGTTGTGCCCGTTGACGAGCGTCGTCCGGATTACTGTCCGTGTCTTTTCTTTTCCGGCGAGTACGTCCAGCGTCTCGACGAGTCGGTCCCAGGCGTCGTCCTCGACGGCTTTGACCGTCTCCTCGAAGGTCTGTCGATCCGGTGCATCGACCGAGACGTACAGCTGGGTCGGATCACAGTCGGCGATCACGTCCGGTTTCGTCCCGTTCGAGACCAGGAAAGTGGTGATGTCGCGCTCGTGGAACTCCTCGATCAGTTCGGGGAGATAGGGGTACAGCGTCGGCTCACCGTCCAGCGAGATGGCGACGTGGCGCGGTTCCATCGCCTCGTCGAACCGCTCGCGTGGCACCTCCTCGTTGCCGCCAAAGCCCGACAGGAGCTTCGTCTGTAACTCGATGGAGGCGTCCGCGACCGCCGCCGGATCGTCCCACTCGACGTCACCGAGTTCGTAGGCGTGGCCGGCGTGGTCCCGCCAGCAGAAGACACACCGCTCGTTGCACTTCACGACGGGTGTCATCTGGATACAGCGGTGTGACTCGATCCCGTAAAATATGTTCTTGTAACATTTCCCTTCGCCGCGCATCGCGTTTTTCGTCCACCCGCAGGTCTGGACGGCGGTGTGGTTCTCGCTGTGGTAGCTGGGGTTGTCTACCTGTTTGGGGCCACCCTCGGAGTCGCTCATTTGTTGTGTACCCTCGTTCCAGCGGCCTAAACTTTCCTCTCTCGTGTCAGCGCGGAAAACGAAAGAAGGTTGCAGTGTAGGGGGGCTGCAACCAGGTAAATCGTGGGGGATAGCGATTCGCTGTGGGGGGGATGTGAATCGCAGTGGGGGGTTGTGGGGATACACCCCAACACGACAGTTTCCCACAAGGAGAATAAATCTTGTGGTTCCCACAAGGAATTCATGGGTCTGTCACAACGACGGCGCTCTCGGGGCTCTCGGCCCGGGTCCCCCCCTGGGCGCTGAACGCGTCGTGGAGCCGGTCGTAGGTGTCCGCCACCGCCTCGACGATCACCTTCGTCTCCGCGACGGTTGGCATGAAGTTGGTGTCGCCCTCCCACCGTGGAACGACGTGGGCGTGGAGGTGGTCGCCGATCGAGCCGCCGGCCGCCGAACTCCCGAGGTTGTAGCCGACGTTGTAGCCGTCCGGGTCGAGTGCTTCCTCCATCGCGTCGATCGTTCGCTGGAGGAGTCGCTCTTTCTCCCCGAGCGTCTCCACCCCCAGCTCGCGGTAGTCGCCGGTGTGCTGGCGCGGGATCACCATCGCGTGGCCCGGGTTGTACGGGTAGTTGTTGAGCACCACGTAGACACGCTCGCTCCCGGCGAGGTAGTAGTGGTCCCGATCCGGATCGCGTTCGGGTAGCTCGCAGAAGACACACTCCTCGTAGTCGGATCCGCTCTCGCGTTCGACCCACTCGATGCGCCACGGCGCGAATACCTGATCCATTCTGTCTGGTCGTATGCGTTTGCACTGTATCAAAGTATGTCCTCAGCCGAAGCTGTCCGCGGCCCTTCCCGTTTCATTTCTTGTCTCTTGCACAGAAAGAAAACCCGATATAAATGCATCGGCCGTTCACGGCGAGCGACCTGAAATATTGCTTCTGCGGGCTCGATAAACGGTATCACGGGCTGTGTGGTCCTAATACCGAAAAATACGGCGCAGTCTGGCGATAAACGGAGTCAACGATCGGTCTTTCTTATGTAACTATACCGCATTTATCCGAATACAATGGCTACTACAGACGAGGCAATCGGGGACATGACCGAAGAGTGCGAGCGGTGTGAGCACCGGACGCCCCACACCGTGTCGGTCGAGATACTCACGGAGAGCACGAAAGATCAGAACTCGGAGTACTCCCGCGAACCGTACCGCGTCAGTGAGTGTCTGGAGTGTGGGGAGACGACCTCGCGGCGGATGAACAACGCCTGACCGTAGATCCCCGTTCCGGCAGTGGTTGCGACCCCGCGGGTCGCAGCTCTCACCGCGTCGTGACCTCGCAGCCGTCTTCGGTGACGATGACCGTGTGTTCTTTCTGGCTGACGTAGTAGCCGTCGGCCTCCTTGAGGACCGGATAGCCGTGGACGATATCCTGCTGTTTGAGCCGGCGGAGGGCCAGCTCCGGCCGCGAGGTTTCGAGCCACCGCGTCGCGAACGGGAGCGTCCGGAACTCGTCGGTTATCTGGTCGAGTGCCTGCCTGGCCTGTCTGTCACGGATCGAGCGTTCGGACTCGAGTGCGAATATCTCCTCCGCGCTGCCTTCCTTGACCTTGCCGCCGCCGTCCGTGGCGAACGGTTCGATCGCGACGACGTCACCGACCGACAGGGTGGTCCCCTGGGGCACCTTCCGGTTCGGGATGTTCGGTTTCGTGTGCTGTTCCCACTGTCCGAGCCCGTGGCCGGTCAGGTTCACGACCGGGTTGTAGCCGTAGCCGTCGATGGTTCGACCGATCACGTCGCCCAGCGTCGCGGTGTCGATACCGGGTTCGATCATGTCGAGGACCGTGTTCAGTGCCTCGGCGGAGGCCTCGACGAGTTCGTCGTTGCCGGAGAGGTCGACGGTGATCGCCGAGTCCGCGAGCCAGCCGTCCACGTGGACGCCGATGTCGATGTTGATCATCTCCTCGCCGAAGGTCGCTTCGTCGTCGATCCCCGGCGTCGCGTGGGCCGCCTCCTCGTCGATCGAGATGTTCATCGGGAAGGCCGGCTGGCCGCCGAGTTCGCGGATCCGCTCTTCGACCCACTCGGCCAGTTCGAGATGACTGGCGCCGACCTCGATCCGGTCGACGGCTTCCTCGCGGACTGTTTTGAGGATGTCTCCAGCCTCCCGATGTTTCTCGTACTGCTCGGAGTCGAGATCCACGTCGCTGCTCATGGTCGTCGTTCGGTATTCGGAGGCATAGGCGTACCGTTCTCGGTCAGTGGCTGGCGGCCGCGGTCTGCATCCCCGCCGAGTTGAACGCGCTCCCGGTTCGGCCGTCGGTGTCGACGGCGATCACGCCGGCCTCGGCGCCGGTCTCGGCCCCGAAGCCGCGGATCGTCCGGGCGGTCGCCGTCTCCGGGTCGTCGCCGTCTTCGATCGCGTCGACAACCCGGCGGGCGAGCCCGAACCGCGCGATCGCTTCCCCCGCACCGGTCGCACTCGCCGCCGCGTGACCGGAGGCGTAGTAGCCCGCGCCGACCTGTGGCACGTCGCCGACCCGCCCCGCCAGCGCACACCACCGACCGCCCGTCGAGGTGACCGCGGCGACTGTCTCCCCGTCGGTCGCCACCGCGCCGACGGTATCCGTGCCGCCGAACTGTTCGCGGACCCAGGCGAGCTGGTCGCGGGTGGCCTCGCCGGGCGTGGATAGCTCCGCCCAGCGCTCGCGGCTCCGTTCACTCCAGAGGTCGACGTCCGTGGGGATCCCGTAGGCGCCAGCGAGGTCGACGGCCCGCTGGCCAGCGACGAGCACGTGAGGGGTCTCCGTCGCGACCACCTCCGCGACGGCACCGGCGTGTTCGACAGCCGGCATCGCACAGGCAGCCCCGGTCGTGCCGTCGCCGGTCATCAGCCCGGCGTCGGTCCGGATGACGCCGTCGCTCTGGACGGCACTGCCGACGCCGGCGTTGAACCGGGGGTCGCTCTCCAGAACGCGGACCGCAGCCAGCGGGGCCGAGCGCACGTCCGTGTTCTCCAACCCTGCTGTGGCCGCGCGGTCGAGGACCGACTGTCTCCGTTCGGGCGCTTCCGGGTTCCCGCCGGCACCGCCGTGGACTAGTAGCTCCATACGCCGCCGTTCTGTCCCCGGGCGTGTCAATCTCCGGTTTTTCCACGCTCGGGATACCTCGCCGTTTCTCTGCTCGCCGTCTCTGTATTTTCGGTTATCAGCCGCTGAATAGGTGATCGGCAGACAGTCTCCTCACGGAAAGCGGCATAACTTTACAGCCTGATGCAGAACGTACGATCATATGGAATTCGACCAGATCGAGGTACCCGACGAGGGTGAAGCTGTAGAGGTAATCGACGAGGCAGCGGACGAGTTCGAGGTGCCGGCGAACCCGATCGTTCCGATCCTGTACGGGGACGGTATCGGGACCGACGTCGGTCCCGCCGCCCAGCAGGTGATGGACGCCGCCGCCGCGGCGACCGGTCGGGAGATCAGCTGGATGCGCGTCTACGCCGGCGAGAGCGCCCGCGAGCGGTACGGTGAGAACCTGCCGGCGGATACCGTCGATGCGATCCGTGAGTTCCGGATCGCGATCAAGGGGCCGCTGACGACACCCGTCGGAGCTGGCTTTCGCTCGCTGAACGTCGCCCTCCGGAAGAAACTCGACACGTACGCGAACGTCCGGCCGACCTACCACCTCGACGGCGTCCCGTCGCCGGTCAAAAACCCCGAACAGATGGACATGGTCACGTTCCGGGAGAACACCGAGGACGTCTACGCCGGCATCGAGTGGGAAGCCGGGACCGACGAGGTACAGGCGGTAAAGGAGTTCGTCGAAGACGAGATGGGCTTCGACCAGACGATCCACGACGGCCCGGTCGGGATCGGTGTCAAACCGATCACCGAGTTCGGGACCAAACGGCTGGTCCGGAAGGCAATCGACTACGCGCTCGAACACGACCGCGACACCGTCACCCTGAATCACAAGGGCAATATTATGAAGTTCACCGAGGGCGCGTTCCGTGACTGGGGGTACGAGGTCGCAGAGGAGGAGTACGGCGACCAGGTCATCACCGAGGACACACTCTGGGAGGAACAGGACGGCGAACAGCCCGACGACGCCGTCGTCGTCAACGACCGCATCGCCGACAACATGCTCCAGCAGATTCTCACCCGGACCGACGACTACGACGTCATCGCGACGATGAACCTCAACGGCGACTACCTCTCCGACGCCTGTGGCGCCCAGATCGGCGGGCTGGGGATCGCACCCGGAGCGAACTTCGGCGACGCGCGCTGTCTCGCCGAACCCGTCCACGGCTCCGCGCCGAAGTACGCCGGCCAGGACAAGGTCAACCCGACCGCGATGATGCTCTCGGGTGTGTTGCTGTTCGATTATATGGGCTGGTCCGAGGCCGCCCGGCTGATCAAAGACGCAGTCGAAGAGACCATCTCCTCGAAACGAGTTACCTACGACCTGCACCGCCAGATCGAGGGCGGCGAGAAACTCGCGACCTCCGAGTTCGCCGATGCCGTCGTCGAAAATACCGAAAAACTCGCCTGACCCTCGCCCCGCCCCGACGGCACGTCTCCTGTCGCAGTATACTGCCTTTCGGCCCTCCTCGATCGTGTCGTACTGACCCCGGGAGAGCGTCGGGATCCCGCTCGCCGCGACCGACACCAGCCCACATACAACATGATCTTTCCTTATAAATATAGGTCTTATAATCGATAATAGGTCCATAATCTTTTAATAGGAACAGGGTCTATCATCATTTGTAATGCCTGACTGTGACCGATGTGGTACGCGGATGAGCCACAACGACGAGACGACAAAGCTCACAGAGTACGTCTGCCCGACCTGCCACCAGACCGAGATCACGTACAAGTCCACGTACCGCGTAACCGCCTGATCGCTGTTTTTCCGCTGCTTCGACCGACTTGCCGCTGCGAATACTACTGTCTGTGCTACGATCAGAGCCGTTGGAGTAGCCTGTCGAGCACCTCGACGGTGGCCTCGGTGTGGAGGAACTGGTTCCGGTTCCCACACTGAGAATCCATGATACAGGCTGGACAGCCGCCGGTCCCGGAACAGTCACAGGCGGCGACACGCTCCCGGCTCCGGCGCGCGATGGGTTCGATCCGGTCGTAGATGCGCTTGCTGAAGCCGAGCCCGCCCTCGACCGCGTCGTGGATGAACCAACTCGGACAGCCCGTCGCCTCGTGGCGCGGTGTGGACAACCCCCCGAGGTCTGCTTTGTCCATCCGCAACTCCAGGGGCGTGAGTTTGATCATCCCGTGTTCGGCGCCGTGGAGCCCGCCGCCGAAGATATCCATCACCTCCCGTTCGGTCAGCGTTCCCGGATCCTCGCCGGTGACGGTTTCGAGAATCTCCCCGCGCAACCCCTCGGGTGTCTCGACCCAGACGAGCTCTGTCCGTAACTCGATCGGGTCGAGCCCGGTGGGCTGGAGTCCCATCTCCGCCTCCCCGGTGGTGATCTCCTTGCGCTGGTAGTGGGTGTAGTGGATGTCGACGGTGCCGGTCCCCCACGCCAGCCGGTAGCCGTCGCCCAGGTCCCGGCGCTGTTCGACGTCGAGGTCACGAACCGTCTTCTCCGAGATCGTTTCGGTGTACTCGTCGGTCCGCACCTCCTCGACGGTGATCGAGGGGTTGGGGAGTGATTCGTCGAACTCGACGACCTCGTACTGGGCCCCGTCGTGCAGGAACAGCGCCCCTTCGTGGTGGTCCCGGTAGGCCCGCTCCCTGTCGACCGGCTCCATATCGATCCCGCCGTTCCGGCAGGTGACCTCGAACTGGATGTCGGAACTGCCGTACAGCGAGATGTCGGCCTGGGGCCGTGGCGACCCCGTGTAGCGCACGCTCCGGGAGAGATCGCCCGCCAGTTTCCCGGCGTCCCGCCACATCGCCACCGCACGGTCCAGCCGCTCGCCGTCGAAGTACTCCCGGTCCGCGGCGGTCAGCGGGGCCTCCTCGGCCGCCGCCAGGACGTGTTCCGCGTAGACGGGGTTGTTCGCCAGTCCGATGACCGCGTCCTCGACGGCCTCGCCGAGGACGTACCCTGGGTTGTCGAGGATGAACTGGTCGATGGCGTCCGCGCGGGCGACGAACACGGACAGCGCGTCGGCGTCGCCCCGCCCGGAGCGGCCGACCTGCTGCCAGAACGACTGTCGGGTGCCCGGATACCCCGTCAGGATCGTCGCGTCCACCGAGCCGATGTCGATCCCCAGTTCCAGCGCGTTCGTCGAGGTGACGCCGTCGAGCTGTCCGGTCTTGAACTCGTACTCGGTCCCGCGGCGTGTCTCCTTGCCCAGCCCCGCGTGGTACGGTTCGACCGCGAGGTAGCCCCCGTCAGGATGCCTGTTCGCGGCCTCGGCCGCGTACTTCGATCCGAGTTCGGCGTTTTTCCGGCTCCGGGTAAAAAGCAGCGTCTGGACGCCCGAGCGGCCGAGGTGGGCGAGCAGTGAACTCGCCTCGCGGACGGGGTTGGTCCCTGCGGCCCGGAACGCCTCGAAGGTCGCGTCCTCGTCGAGTTGGCTGTCGTCGACGGGCGGTTTCCAGAACGCGATCTCCCGCTTCCCCCGCGGCGAGCCGTCCTCGTCGACGACGGTGACGGCCGTCCCGGTCAGACGCCGGGAGTGGTCCGCCGGATTGCCGATCGTCGCCGACGTACAGACGATCTGGGGCTCGCTCCCGTAGCTGTCGAGAATCCTGCGCAACCGGCGGACCGTCCAGGCCGCGTGCATCCCGTGGACGCCGGTGTAGGTGTGCGATTCGTCGATCACGAGCAGTTCACACGCCGCGTAGAAGGACCGCCAGTTGGTGTGGGTCCCCAGGTAGACGTTCACGCCCGCGAAGTTCGTGATGATGACGTCGGCGCGCTCCCGGATCCGCTTCCGGCGGTCGCTCGGGGTGTCACCGTCGTAGACCTCGACGGTGAGATCCAGCCCCAACTGCTCGAAGAAGTCGTCGAGTTCCTGCTGCTGGTCGCGGGAGAGCGCCTTCGTCGGGTACACCAGCAGCGCCGTCGATTCGGGATCAGCGAGGTGGTTCCGGGCGATCTGGAGCGCGTAGACGTACGTCTTCCCGGACGCTGTCGAGGTAGCCACACAGACGTTTTCGCCCGCCGCGAGTCTCTCGAGGGCCCTGGCCTGGTGGGCGTACAGGTCGCCGATCGACTCGCGGACGGCGTCGGCAAGGCGGCTCCCGAGCACTTCGCTGGGGTCGACGGCGGTCGCGGTTTCGGCCGGCACTGTCTCGGCGTGGACAAGCTGGTCCTCGTACCCCGGCACCGTCCGTTCGAGGCCGTGGGCTGTCGTCGGGGTGTGATCCGGTGGCTCTGATTCCTGACTCATCGTTCCCACTCCGAGAGCGTGCCCTGGGTCGTCGTTTCGGTCCCGCTCGCGCGGTCAGTGCCGTCGTCCGAAGCGATCCGGCTGCTGGCCTCGAGTGCATCGTAGACGACGGCGAGTGCGCGGACGTCGTCCTCGCAGTACCGCTCGAACCGTTCCCACGCCGGTTCCGTCTCGCGGTCGGCCATCCACCCCCGGTACCGGCGAGCCACTGCTGCGCCGGTCAGCGCCGGTTCCTCGCGCTCGTAGCCGAGAGCCCGCGCTACGTCTTCGAGTCTGTTCGTCCGGCCGGGGAGCACCGCGTTGCCCTCGGTCACGGCCCACTGGTAGGGATCGAACCGGTACGTGCGCCCCCAGGCGTCCTCGTAGCGGGGACAGTGGTCCCGGATCGCCCCGCGGAGCACCTCGAAATCGAACCCCCAGCCGTGGTAGGCCACGAGCGGCCGGTGGCTCGCGTTCGCCGTGTACCAGGCCATGAAATCCGCCACCGCGCGGCCGGGTTCGTCCGGATCCGTCTGGAGGAACGGCATGTAGCGGCCGTCGGGGCCGCCGTCGAGCACGCCGACCAACCATGTGATCGTCGGCGAGAGCCCGTCGGTCTCGATATCGACGAACACCGGCTCGCCGTCCGGGAGCCGTCCGGTTCCGGTCCGGGCGACCGTCCCGCGGCTCATCGTCTCGGCGCTTTGCTGGATCCGCGCGGCCGTGTTCGCACCGATCCCCGGAAGTTCGGCCAGCCTCGCCCGGTCGGCACCCGCGATCAGTTCCCGGCTCCTGTAGCCGGCCTCGCGGAGCGTGCGTGCCCTGCTCGGCCCGACCCGGTCGAGTGCCTGCAGTCCCAGCCGATCCGGGCGCAGTGTCCGCGTGAGCACGCAGCCGTCCGACCGACACTCCAGCGCGACGAGCGGGCGCTCACCGGCCCCGGCGCCGTCGCCGCCGCCGACGACGGTCAGCCCGTCCCACTGGTTCCTGTACTCCGCGGGCAGCCGTGTGGAGACGTGGACGAACTCCCCGTCGACGCCGGCCATCGCGTCGCTGTAGGCGTCTTTCCCGACGAGTGAACTCGTGAGCGTCGTCGTATCGACGGAGAGTTCGAGTAGATCACTCACGACGTAAGTCGGGCCGTCCCACTCCCCGCCCGGTATGTCGCCGTGTGTCGGTGCGAAGACGAACTGTACGCCCTCGATCTCACGGGGCCCGCGTGTACCCTCGCCTCCTGCCGGATCGAACAGCACCGTTTCGGGCGGGCACTGCCGGCGAAGCGTGTTCATCGCCCGCGGTGCCGGGTCGTCGCCGGCGAGAACGACCGCGTCCGGATCGAAGTACGCCAGCCAGTCCTCGACGGCCGTCGCCGTCGCCTGCTGGAGAAACTCCGCGGCGACGGTCGCCAGTCGAGCCGTTCCGAGCGACATCTCTGCGATCCGTATGTGTCCGACCGGCTTGAGACTTTCACCCGGCCGACCGGATGCCGTCGTGTGGGGGCCACGCACAACCACGCGTCTTTGATTTGACACCGATCCCAACGATGGATCATGACAGACCGACCCTCGCGCCGTTCGTTCCTGGTAACCGTCGGCGCTGTAACGCTTGCCGGCTGCAGTTCGCTGGTTGGGGGTGGCAGCGAGTCGGTATCGCGTGGTGAAGTATCGAACGTCACGGTCGTGGGCGGCGAGAAGCCCCCGAACGAGCCGGCGAACGCACCGCCGGTGAGCGACCGGACGCTCCCGGTCCCGGTCCCGCTCGAGGAACTGCAATCACACGCGCAGGACGGCGGTCCCCCGAAGGACGGCATCCCGTCCATCGACGAACCGAAGTTCGTCTCCCCGGGCGAGGTGAGCGGACTGGCCGACGGTTCGACCGTCCTGGCAGTCACCGGCCCGGAGCCGAAAGCCTACCCGCGGCGGATCCTCGTCCACCACGAGATCGTCAACGACGAGATCGACGGCACCCCCGTCAGCGTCACCTACTGTCCGCTGACGGGCACCGCCCAGGGGTTCGACCGCGGCGAGACGGAGTTCGGCGTCTCCGGCCAACTGATCAACAACAACCTCGTCATGTACGACCGCGAACTCGAACGGTGGTGGCCACAGATCCCCGCCGTGTCGATCCCGGGGCCGTGGCACGACACCGCCGGTGGCGTGACGCTCCGCGAGTTCGAGGTGGTGCGGACCACCTGGGGGCAGTGGCGGTCGGCGTACCCGGAGACGGCGGTTCTCTCGACCGACACCGGCTCCGCCAGAAACTACAACCGCGATCCGTACGGCTCCCGGGGCTACTACGAAAGCGACGAGACGATCTTCCCGAACATCTACACGGACGCCGAGGACCAGTTCCACGCGAAGGAGTGGTTCTACGGCGCCCGAACCGCCGAAGGAGCGGCCGCCTTCCGCCGGCAGCGGCTCCACGACGAGGGTGTCGTCCGGGGATCGATCGGCGACCGACCGGTCGTCGCCGTCCACGATCCGGAACTCGACACGGCCTACGTCTACCGGAACCCCGGGGAGGTCTCGCTCGACCACGAGGGCGACGGGGTCGTCACCGGGGACGGCGAGCGGTTCGCACCGGACGAACTGCCGCTCGACCGTATTATCTCCTTCGACGCCTACTGGTTCGCATGGTTCGCGTACTATCCGAACACGGAGGTCTACGCGTAGTATGGGCGCGGTCAGACGGACGGCAGGGGCTGTCCGACTCGCGCTCGGCGACAGGCGGGCAGTGGCGGTCGTCGGTCTCGCTACCGTCGCCTATCTACTGACGTACCTGTACGCGATCGACAAGCTCACCCCCGGCAACGGCGAGTTCGGGCTAGTCGTCGCAGCCCAGCCCTGGGAGGCCTTTTTCCGCCAGGGCTTTGGCACGTTCACCTACGAACCGGTCGCGCTGGTCCGACTCGGCGTCGTCACCTACCAGTTCTCGCTGAACACGCTGATCGGGCTCGCGATCGCAATCCTCGTCGGCGTCAACGTCGGGCTTTCGTACTTCGTCTGGCGACAGCCCGCCTCCTGCGGTGTCGGCTCCCGCTCGGCCGGCCTCTTCGCCGGCGTCCCCGCGCTGCTTTCGGGGGCGGCCTGCTGTGGCCCCATCGTGGCGCTCATTTTCGGCATCCAGGTGACCAGCGGCCTGCTCGTCGTCTTCGAGTGGCTACTTCCGATCTCCGCGCTGTTGCTCGTCGGGACGCTCCTGCTCGTCGGCCGGCAGGTCGATCCGGTCGCTGCCTCACAGTAGTCCCAGAACTCGAATCTGATGCGAACGCGAACACGATTCGGATCTCGGAGAAAGAGCGACTGGACAAGGGCGGCGGCGCATCCCGAGCCACCAGCTTCGGACCCGCCCTCGATCACTTCTCGGGCCGCTCACCGAGCCGCCTGATCGACACGTCCTCCGGAAGCGCGTCGAGTGCCGAGTCGGGCCAGCCGTCGTGGGTGACGGTCATCGACGTCTCCGGGTTCGCCCCCTTCAGTCGGCACACACCCTCGACAGCCGCCCTGTAGGCGCGCTCGTCGAGTCGCTCGGGCAACTCCGCAGTGAGCGGATACACGTCCGAGAGTGCCGGTGGAACCGGACCGAACGGTGGCACCAGCCGCCAGCCGTCACCGGGCGAGCCGGTCGTGAGCCACAGCTCGTCGGGCGCGTCGAGCCGCTGGAGGCGGTCGTGGTGGCGTTTCACCGCCGGTCGCCGGGCGCTGTCCTCCGAGAGGTAGAAGAAGGCATCCTTCGAGACGGGATCCGTTCGCTCTAGCTGGCCTGCGTATTCGAGCAACGTCCGGTAGCCGTCGACGACGGCCGGATGGCCCCGTGCTCTGGTCTCGACGAGTTCGAAGAGGTTGCCCCGCTTGATCGCCTGCCGGATCCGCCGGATCTCGCCGAAACTGATCGAGAGATTGTGCTCGGCGAGCAGCCGGTGGCGTTCGGTCTCGTCGGCTGCCTCCAGATCCGCCGGCGTGTACTCCCGGCAGACCGGACACTCACAGGGGAAATAATCGAGTTCGTCGAGGTGTTCGGTTCCCCGGACCGTCAGATACCGTCCGTCGCGGGCGTACAGGGCGTACGCCGCCGAGTCGAACAGATCACAGCCCACTGCTGCCGCGAGCGCGAACATCATCGGGTGGCCGGCACCGAACAGGTGGACCGGGCAGTCACGGGAGAGGCCGCGCTTCGCGGCGGCGACCACGTCCACCATGTCGTCGTAGCGGTAGTCGTTCAGGAGCGGGACGACCGCGCCGACGGGGAACACGTCGAGGTCCGTCGCGGCGGCGTGTGCACCGGCCTCCTCGCGCAGGTCGAGATGGGTCGAGCCCTGCACCGGCG
>Ga0207714_1001067_pt1 | contig 18295 bp, 20 predicted proteins | sample PonA232FremontCA_2_FD_187270 | JGI IMG/M metagenome (GOLD analysis project Ga0207714, IMG submission 187270) | Marine sediment microbial community from Fremont, CA, USA - Pond A23 Sediment 2 (SPAdes) | ecosystem: Environmental > Aquatic > Marine > Unclassified | place: USA: Fremont, California...
CCCGCTCATCGATCTCCAGGATCCGATCCAGGAAGAGGGTGGAAAGGACTACGCCTCCGCCGAGGGGAACGCAGCCCCCAACCACGTTGGTCCCGCGGGCCCGCGGAAAGAGGGGAACGCGCTCGGCCTGGGCCCAGCGAAGGATCTCCCGGACCTGCTCCAGGGTGGAGGGCCGAACCACAGCCCATGGTTGGGCGAAGGACCGGCCCGCGTCCGAGCCATAGATCCAGGTTTGCTCCCGCGGAAAAAGGGCCTGCCTTCCGGGGAAAAGATCCCGGAGGAATCGCTGCTGGTGATGGGTCAATCCATCCGCGCCTGTCGCACTGCCCACTGATCGCTCCTCGTTCTCCGGCAAGGGCTCGGGTGTGTAGGGGGCGGCGGGGCGATGGGCCAGAGGCCGAGTGGATCCGTCGGACGGGAACAGTCGGGAAAAAGGCAAATCTCCGGCGCGGCATAGCCGCGATCCGCCGGCGCGCCACGCCAATCGCCTCGAGTCCATCGCCTCACGATTTATTGTATTTGGCAAGCTCCCTCGCGGTTTCCCGCTCCTGGGTCCTGCGCTTCATATCCTCCCGGCGGTCGTGGATCCGTTTCCCCTTGGCCAGGGCCAGCTCCACCTTGGCCAGGCCATTCCGCAGATAGATCCTGGTGGGTACCACGGTCAAGCCCTTCTGCTCGGAGCGGCCGCGCCAGGCCTCGATCTCCCGCTTGTGCAGCAGGAGCTTGCGGTCCCGCTCAGGCTCGTGGCCGAAATAGACGGCATTCTCGTAGCGGGAGATGTACACTCCGGTGAGAAAGGCCTCGTCCCTTTTGAAATAGACGAAGCTGTCCTTGAAGCTCACCCTTCCGGCGCGAAGGGACTTGATCTCCGAACCGGTCAGGGAAATGCCTGCTTCAAGGGTCTCCAGGATATCGAAGATCCTGGGCACCTTCTTGTTCCGGGCCACGGTCCTGTTCTGCTCGTCCTGCTTGCCCGGTTTCTTCTTTTTTGCGCCCATAGGGAAAGGGTATACCTGTACGATTGATGTATTGCGTTGGGGTGCCGACTAGACGTTTCCAGCTCCCCCTCGATCTCCGACCTCCGGCTCACGGCCTCAGGGCGATTTCTCCAGCATGGAGGAGTAGAAGAGCAGCTCGTCCGGAAAGCGATTGAACACGTTCTCCTTGACCAATTGATTGCTCTGGCTCACGGAATCGCTCTCCAGGATGCGCTTGAGGAGGTCAAAGCACTCCTCGATGCTCAACTGCCGCATGATCTTCTTGATCACGGGAATGGACTGGGGATTGAGGCTCAGGTTGTCCACGCGCATGCCCAGAAGCACGGGCAGGCAATAGGGGTCGACAGCCATCTCCCCGCACATGCTCACGTCGATCCCCTCCCTGTGGCCGGCGTCCACAACGTGCTTGATGCTCCGGATCAGGGCCGGATGCAGGGGCTGATACAGATGGGCCACGTGCCTGTTGGTCCGATCGATCCCCAGGGAATACTGGATCAGGTCGTTGGTGCCTATGCTGAAGAAATCCACCTCCTTGGCGAGGAGATCCGCGACCATCACCGCGGAGGGGAGCTCGATCATGATCCCGGTGGGCATGTTTTCGTCGAAGCCTTTCCCCTCCTGGCGAAGCTCCTGTTTGGCCTCCTCCAGGACCGACTTGACCTCGGTCAACTCGTTCAGCCCGGAGATCATGGGGAACATCAAGGCGATGTTGCCGTACTGGCTCGCCTGCAGAATGGCTCGCAGCTGGGTCTTGAAAATATCGCGGTGCTTCAGGCAGAAGCGCACCGCGCGGAGCCCGAGGGCGGGGTTGGGTTCCTCCAATTGCTCGAAGCCCTTGCCGATCTTGTCCCCTCCAGCGTCCAGGGTCCTGATGACCACCTCCTTGGGATGGAGGATGGAGGCCAAGTCGCTGTACTCCTCTGCGAGCTCCTCCTCGGAAGGGAGCTTGTGGCGATAGAGATAGGAATACTCCGTGCGGTAGAGGCCCACCCCCTCCCCGCCGTAGTCCAGAACCGCCCGGACTTCCTCGAAGAGCTCGATATTGGCCATGACCTTGATCCGGAAGCCGTCCCTGCTCTCCCCGGGCAGCTCCCGGTGTCGCATGATTTCCCTGCGATAGTTCTCGAACTGGTACTTCAGATTGGTGTAGTGCTCCAGCTCCTCGTCGCTGGGGTCCACGACCACCTTGCCCTGGAACCCGTCCACGATCACGAAGTCGCTGTCCCGCAGCGTGGTATCCACGTTCTCCACGCCCACTACCGCCGGGATCTCCAGGCTCCTGGCCATGATGGAGACATGGGAGGTCTTGCCGCCCTGGGCGGTGACCAGGGCCATGATCTTGCTCACGTTGAGCTCCACCGTGTCCGCGGGGGTCAGATCGTGGGCCACGAGGATGACCCTGGAGGTGATGGGCTTGATGGAGGAGGAGCTCCCGGAAAGGTGGCTCATGACCCGATGGGTAAGCAGCCGGATCTCGTTGGCCCTGGCCTGGAAGTATTCGTCATCTACCTTGCTGAAACCCTTCTCCACATCGTCGACCCCTTTCTCCAGGGCCCATTCCGCGCTCATGAGCAGATCGCGGATATAGCTCTCCGTTTTTCGGCGCAGCTTGGGATCGCGCAGGATCATGATGTGGGAGTCGAGGATCGCGGCGTGCTCCTGCTGTTCCTGCGGGACCGAGCTCTTGATCCGCTCCAGGCTCTGCTGGGCCTCGTTGAAGGCGTTCTGCAGCCTTTCCACTTCCTGCGTGACGTGCTCCTCCGGGATATTCTGCACCGAGGTCAGACAATAGTGCCCCTTGGCCAGGATATAGGCCTTGCCCACGGAAACCCCGGATGAAACCGCCTCGCCGGTCAGGATTGTTCTGGCCATGGTGTCCCTGTCTCTGAGGATCCATTGCAGAAAAACCGTCGAATCTGTTCAACCGCCTCGGCCGCGTCCGGACCGGAGGCGACGACACTGAGCTTGGTTCCCTGAGCCGCGGCGAGGCTGAGTATGTCCAGCACGCTTTTGGCGTCCGCGCTGTCCCCGTCAAGCACCAGATAGATATCGCTCTCGAAGCTCCCGGCCTCGCGGGCCAGCTGCGCAGCCGGTCGTGCGTGCAGCCCCATATCCTGGCACACGGAAACATCCAAACGAATTTCCTCTTTCTGCATAAGACACCCTGTCGCTATCCAAAGCCGCTAGCTCGGTTATGGTGCCACTCCCAGCCGGCGCTTCTGGCCCACGGGGCGCGCTCGCGGGGAAGCGCCGGCACGGATCGTTCCTTTTCTCGTTTCATTCCCGGAAGGCGTTCCGGAGCGGCTACCGGCCGGTCTGGTCACCACGTCGCAACCGTTCTTGCCTCACAGGAATGTCCACCAAAGGCAAACGCCTATGGCGAGGGCGAGGACAAAGGCCTCCCTGGGAACCCTGCTGGTTGCCACGACATAGGCCGCGGCCCCGGAAGCGGCGGCCGCGGCAAGCGACCATGCGCCGTAGGAGCTCACTGGGAATAGAATAGCCCACACAAGGGCAATCAACAAGGCGTTGACCAGCTTAACCCGTTCGGCCCAGGCCATGAGATTGAGCCTGCGCAGCTGTTGCAGCACGGCCAACCCCTTGCGCCATCCCAGCCAGAATGTGGCCAGCTTGAACCCTTGAAGCAGGATCAAAGGGCCGATCAACCAGGCAATAGCGACCCCAAGCATGCCCTGAAGGAGGAAGGCGGTTTCCGACAGGGCCCAGAAGACCATGAGCGAACCGCTGAAGAAGGAGTCGCCGATGGCTGAGAGGGTGTAGGTGGTCGTGGTCTTGATCCGTTCGATCGCCTGGGGTGAAAGGGCCCCGTTGCGGATGTGGGATTCCAGGAAAAGGAAATAGCCCACCAGCATGGGATTCCACCAGGGATGGGTATTGTACAGGGCCAGATATCGACGCCTGGCCTGCCGCAGCGCCTCCGGATCCTGGTAGAACGCCCTCAGGCCGGGGTCCATGGCAAAGGCCAGACCAATGTTCTGCAGCCCTCTGGTGTTGAAGGCGACCCCCATGAGATAGGTCCTGGCGAAACAGGCAAGCAGTGTCTTGTAACCGGGGGCCATCCTCGTCACTCCTTCAGATGTTCGAGCCCTTGCCTTCCTCGCTGTCCGTGCCGCGGATATAGAGATCGTACACCGCCTTCTTGCTCCATCCGCTGACCCTTTCCATGACCCGGGCAACCACCTGCTTGGGTTTTTCCCCGCCGGCACCCTCCCGCTCCAGGAGCCCTAGGACCTCGTGCTCCGGTGTGGGCTGGTCCTCCTTCTCGGGTGGACCGATGACCACGGTGAACTCGCCCCGGAAATCCTCGGGGAGCTTGTCCCACTGTCCCAGCATGAAGAAAATAAATTCTTCGTGCTGCTTGGTCAATTCTCTGGCCAGGCAGACCTCGCGAACCCCGAGACACTCCTGCGCGACCTCCAGAGCGGACCGGATCCTCGACTTGCGCTCGAAAAGAATCAGCGTGGTCCGTATCCGCGCGAAAGGGGAGAGGAGCCGGTACTGATCCCGATGCTTGCGGGGCATGAATCCCAGAAAGGTGCAGGGCTGCGGTGGAAGGCCGCTGGCCATCAGGGCGACAGTGGGCGCGCTGGGCCCGGGGATGGGCTCCACTCGGAATCCGTTTTGCCGGCATTCCCGCACAACCCGGTATCCCGGATCGGAGACGAGAGGGGTCCCCGCGCTGGAGACCAGTGCCAGCTCCCTGCCCTGGCTCAATTGCTCCAGCACGGTGCGCACTCGGCGTTCCTCGTTGTGCTCATGGAGGCTGAGGAAGGATTGCGGGACAATATCCAGGTGGTGCAGCAGAAGGCCGGTTCTCCGCGTGTCCTCGGCCAGGATCACCTCCGCCCTGGCCAGGACCTCGCCGGCGCGCTGGCTCAGATCACCAAGGTTGCCAATGGGCGTGGCCACCACCCAAAGCCGACCCGCTTTCGCTGTGGGAAATGACGTTGCGGTCATGCCGGATCTCGCATCCCCCCTCCTGCAGGCTCACGCTCAAGAGATCGAAGCGGCAGGGACGGGCCCAGAGGTCGTTCTGGCTCAAGTAGAGGCTGGCGGCCCGGAGAAGGCGTCGGCTCTTCTTGGGGGTCAGGGCGTCTCCAGGCAGGCCGTAGTCGGATTCATCCCGTGTCTTGACCTCGACAAAGACGATCTCCTCCCCCCGGGAGCAGACCAGATCGATCTCGCCCCGCCTGCTGCGCCAATTCCGGGAAATGACGGCATAACCGCGACATTCCAGATAGGCCGCGGCCATTACTTCTCCGGCTCGTCCACGCCGTAGATGCCTGGCAACCACTGCCTGGCCTCCTGGGAGCGGGCCTCCCTGACGGGTCTGAAGCTGTGACGGTGCATGAGACAGGGGCCGAGGCGACGCAGGCAGTCCAAATGGTCTCCGGTGGCGTAGCCCTTGTGCCTGCCGAAGCCGTACCCGGCATATTTCTTGGCCAGCTTGACCATCAGCCTGTCCCGGAAGGTCTTGGCCAGGACGGAGGCCGCGGATATGGCCGGGACATGGCGGTCGCCCTGCTTCACGCACTTGCAGGGAATCGATCCGGGAACACCGTGGATGCCGTCCACCAGAATCAGATCCGGAGAGCATCGCAGCCGATTGACCGCCCGCTGCATGGCCAGGAGCGAGGCCCGCAGGATGTTGATCCGCTCGATCTCGCGGGGCCAGGAGATCCCAATGGCCCAGCTCTGGGCGGCAACCTTGATCCGATGTTCCAGATCCGCCCGCTGGGAGGGCGTGAGTCGCTTGGAATCCGTCAGGCCGGAAAGAGAGCTCTCCTGGGGAAGAATGACCGCGGCAGCGACGACAGGACCGGCCAGACAGCCCCGGCCGGCCTCGTCCACTCCGGACAGGATCCGGGATGGGGATGTCAACTCCGGACCCCGGTGCTTACCGGTTCTCCCTGGTCTTGAGCCGGGCCTGCTTGTGCTTCAGATCGCGCAGGAAGTAGATGCGGCTCTGGCGTACCTTGCCGCGGCTCACCACCTCGATCTTCTCGATGGAGGGCGAGTGCATGGGAAAGATGCGCTCCACGCCGATTCCCCCGGAAACCTTGCGCACGGTGAAGGTGGCGTTGTTCCCCGAGCCGCGCTTGCGCAGCACCGTGCCCCGGAAAACCTGGATCCGCTCCTTCTCTCCCTCGATGATGCGCAGGTGCACGTCCACCAGATCGCCTGCCCGGAACTCCGGAATGTCGATGCGCATCTGCTCGTTTTCTATCTTGTTCAAAACGGAATCCATAGTCTGGGCTCCTTGTTCGTTATCCGTTATCCGTTATCGGTTGATGGTTATTCGGCGTGTGAAAATGCGAGAGGCACAACCGGTTAAGTCCAGGCAAGACAACACATCACAAGTAACGAATCACTTCTTGGCCATCTCCGACTTCCGACCTCTGACCTCTGACCAACCGATTCTCCTATCCACTGACTCACTGACATACTGACTCACTGACATACTGACTCACTGACCTCTGACCTCTGACCAACCGATTCTCCTATCCACTGACTCACTGACATACTGACTCACTGACTCACTGACTCACTGACCTCCGGCCTCACCATACGTCACCCAAAATGCGGTCGATGGTGACGGCCGCTGCGGAGCGGACCGAGAGATGGCGGTATTCATCGAAGGGCCGAATCGGGCGCAACAAAGCGTCCGCTCTCTCCAGAACTTTCCGGGCCAGGCCGTGGCCTGTGCCCAGGATCAGCATGACAGGCCTCTTCCGGAGGACTCGGCGAATCTCCCCGGGTGTGGCGGAGCCCTCGTCCCGGGCGCTGGTCGCGGCCAGGAAAGGCTCCTGTCCGCATCGCAGGCGGACCTCCTCAAGGGCCTGTTCCAGATCGGAGTGAACACGCACCCGCTCGATCGCCCTGGCCCTGGTCGCGTTGGCCTCGCCTCCGGGGCCGTCATCGGCCCAGTGCCGCAGGAGCCGGGCCGCCAGCTCCTGCTGGTCCCGCAAGGGAGTGACCAGATAATAGCGCGGCAGGCCGTAGGTTCGACAAACGCGGGCTATATCGTGAATATCCAGATTTGTCAAAGAGACTGTGCAGGTCTGGCCGTGCTTGTTCACCACTGGATGGTGCAAAAGGACCGGATACAGGTTGCGCCCCGGCCTGCTCCAGGAAGCTCCTCGCAACCAGATGTAGTCCGCGGGATCCAGCCGGCTTTGCTGCAAGAGCTCCGGCCTCAGCCGCAGCGTGGTCAACAGGGATTGTCGCCTGCGCCACTGGTCCACGCCGCCGTGATCCCCGGAGACCAGAACATCCGGAACCCGAACCCCCATGTATTCCCGGGGCCGAGTATAGTGCGGGTATTCCAGAAGACCCCGGTTGAAGCTCTCCTCGTCGGCTGATTCCTGGCGCCCCATGAAATGGGGCTGCAGCCTGGAGACCGCCTCCAGCAGGCACAGGGCGGCCGCCTCTCCGCCGCCCAGGACGAAGTCCCCAATGCTCACCGCCTCGATATCCTCGATCTCCAGGAGCCTGGCGTCGATCTCCTCATAGCGGCCGCAGATCAGGGTAAGGATCTCCTCCCCGGACAGCTCGCGGACCGTCTCCTGATCCAGTGGCCGTCCCCTGGCGGAGAGGATCAGCTTCCTGCCGGGACGGGAAATGCTCTGCAGGGCGCGGTGGACCGGCTCAACAGCCATGACCATCCCCGGCCCGCCACCGTAGGGCCGTCCATCCACCCGGTTGTGCCGGTCCAGGGTGTAGTCCCTGGGATTGACCAGATCCACGGACACGATGCCGTTTTCCCTGGCCTTCTCCATCAGGCCGGTCCGGAGGGGGGAATGGAAATACTCCGGAAAGAGGCTCAGGATATTGCAGTGCATGAGCTTGTTTCGTGTCCCGTTTCCCTTCTCGCCGGGGAAGAAATAGGAATAATCGTAAGAAAACGTACGATCAGGACAAGGCACAGGTTCAACAGGACACGGGCTGCATCCGGCTGCTATTGCGCATCGTCTTTCACACCATACACGGCAAGCAAGCCGGGGGGAGGATCGATCACCGCTTCCTTGGCCCGGACATCCAGCTCGGGAACAAGCTCCTCCCTGGCCGGAAAGAGCACCTCTCGCCCCTCGCGGGTGCGGATGGTCCACATCTCCTGTCCGGACACCACGTCGGCTCGCTCCAGCGTCCCCAGGCGGGAGCGGTCCGGCAGGTACACGACGAATCCGGCAAGATCGCCGAGATAGACCTCGTCCGGCTCCAGTGGGGGAAGATCGCGCTTGCGGACCCAGACGGCGGCGTTGTGGTACTCCAGGGCCCGCTGCCTGGATTCTATACCGGTCAGGCGGAGCAATAGCTCGCCCTCGCCGTGCCTTGCGCTCTCGACCAAAAACTTTTCCGGCCGGCGGCTCTCGTGCTTGAGATAGACCCGGGACAGGGACTCAAAAACAAAAGGGGAGTCGGCATAGCTCTCTACGCGGAACTCCCCTTTCAAGCCGTGCGGTTTCCGAACCCTGCCCAGAGTCAGAAAACCGGACTGAGACATAGGCTGTTAGGGAAATCTATTCCAGGATTTCCAGGACCACCCGCTTTTGCGCCTTGGTGGAAACAGCTCCGAGGATGGTGCGCATTGCCCTGGCTGTGCGCCCCTGCCTGCCGATGACCTTGCCCAGGTCCTCCTTGGCGACCCGCAACTCGATCACTGAGGTTTGCTCTCCCTCGACCTCGGCCACGTCGACGGCATCGGGATTGTCCACTAAAGCCTTGGCGATGTACTCGATGAGTTCCTTGAACATAACGCACCTCCACTTCTGCTTCGGGGTTCATGCCGGCCGCTATGTCCCAGCCGCTTCCGCTTGTGGCGTCTAGCTCTGCGCGTAGAATCCAACCCGCTGCAACAGGGAACGAACGGTCTCCGTAGGCTTGGCACCCTTGTCCATCCACTGCTTGGCTTTTTCCTGATCGACCTTGAGCTCCTGCGGATTCTGCATGGGATTGTAGTGGCCCAGAAAGTCCAGGAACTTGCCGTCCCTGCGCGCTTGGCTGTTCACGGCCACAATCCTGTAGAACGGTCGCTTTTTGGAACCCATTCGGGTCAACCTGAGTCTGAGGGCCATCCTATACCTCCATCTTATTTATTCATTGCTCTTGTGTCAAAACAATCCACACTCAAAAGAGGGACTTTTCCATAACCGTGCCCAAAAAGCGTTCCAACGGCATTGGGCTACTTCTTTTTCTTTTTCTTTTCCCGTTTCTTCCGCTTGGGGCTCTTTTTGGTGAAGGAGGAGCCCTTTCCCTTCCCGGAGGGAAGACCGCCCATGCCGGCCTCGTCCATGCCCGGCATTCCGGACATCCCAGCCATCTCGGCCGCTCCCCCCTTCTTCTTCCCGGAGAACTTCTTCATCATCTTCTGCATCTGGCTGAACTTCTTCAAGAGATCGTTCACATCCTGCTGGGTGGTCCCGCTGCCCTTGGCGATGCGGGCCTTCCGGCTCGCATTGAGCGCCTTGGGTCGTTTCCGTTCCCACGGGGTCATGGAGTTGATCATGGCCTCGATCCGGGAAAGCTCCTTCTCCGGCATCTGCACATCCTGGAGCTGCTCCCGCATCTGGCCCATGCCGGGCATGAGCTTGAGCAGGCCGTCGATGGAGCCCATCTTGCGGATCTTGCGCATCTGGGAGCGGAAATCCTCCAGATCGAAGCTGGCCTTCTCCATCTTGCGCTGGAGGTCCTCGGACTCCTCCTCGTCGTATTCGCTCTGGGCCTTCTCGATGAGGGTCAGGACATCGCCCATGCCCAGGATGCGATTGGCCACGCGATCCGGGTGGAAGGCCTCCAGATCCTGGATCTTCTCACCCACGCCCACGAACTTGATGGGCCGCTGCAGGATGGAGCGGATGGACAGGGCGGCTCCGCCGCGGGCGTCCCCCTCCATCTTGGTCAGGATCACTCCGGAGAGGTCCAGGCGCTCCTGGAAGCTCTGGGCCACATTGACCGCGTCCTGACCGGTCATGGAATCGGCCACGAGGAGGATCTCCCTGGGTTGGACCCGATCCCGGATTGCGGCGAGCTCCTGCATGAGCTCCTCGTTGATGTGCAGTCTGCCCGCGGTATCCAAGAGCACCGCGTCGAAGCCCTTGCGACCGGCCTCCTTCACCGCCGCGTCGCAGATGGCCACCGGGTTGTCCTGGGAGGTGGAGGGATGGACCGGGACCTCGAGATCGGATCCGAGCTGCTGCAGCTGGTCGATGGCAGCGGGACGATACACGTCCGCGGGGACCATGTACGGGGAAAGCTCCATGCCCCGCAGGTGCTGGGCGAGCTTGGCGGCGGTGGTGGTCTTGCCCGATCCCTGCAGCCCGACGAGCATGATCACCCCGGGAGAGCCCTTGAGATCCAGGGGCTCGTTCGCCCCGCCCAGGAGCTGGACCAGCTCCTCGTGCACGATCTTGACCACCTGCTGCCCCGGCGTGAGGCTGGCCAAAACTTCCTGGTCCAGGGCCCGCTCCCGAACGGTCTCGATGAAGTCCTTGACCACGCGGTAATTGACGTCCGCTTCCAGCAGGGCGAGACGCACCTCGCGCAGGCCTTCCTGGATACTCTTTTCATCCAGGCGGCCCTTGCCGCGAAATCGCTTGAATACGCCTTCGAGGCGCTCGGAAAGATTGTCGAACATAGGTACCCGTTCGCCAGAGGTCAGAGGTCAGGTTGGATACCAGATGACAGAGACCTGATGTCGGGATGCAAAGGAAATATACCCACGGATTTTCCCCTCGAGGGCTCTGTCCCCGGGATCAAAGACAAAATATATCCATTTACTTGATTCTCGGGCTCACGTCAAACAGAAGATCCCGGAGATCCAGGCTGATTGTGTTCTAAGTTCAAAATTTAAGAGGAAGAATATCGACAGGATTTACAGGATGAACATGATTTTTCAGAAAAAGAGAGACAATACCCTTTTCATCCCGTAAATCCTGTCAACTTACTCTTTTTTTCCTCTTTCTTACCCCGCGCCTCCGCGCCTCAGCGCGAGCTATTCTTTTCCCTTTTGCCGGGAATGAATCTATCGCTGCGAGACAACGGAATATACACCGGAGAACAAAACCACCCTGCCCGGAGATCGGATTCCGGAGCCGAAGGCCCGGAAAGGGATTCGGCACCCGGAGCCCTTTCCCGGACTCGCGACCCATCATGTATCACTATCCCCTCATCCGCTCCATGGCTCGCTGGAATCCTGGGGCGGAATTGTCGATGACCCTGTCCGGAACGCAGAAGGTGAGCCGGAAGTGTCCCGGGCCGCCGAATCCGGATCCCGGGACGGCCAGGACCAGCTCCTCCTGCAGGATGCGGGTGAATTCCACGTCGTCCCCGCCGGGGGCCTTGGGGAAGAAGTAAAAGCTCCCCTTGGGGGGATGGAACTGGTATCCGGCCTTGCTCAGGATGTCCGCGAGCTTGTCCCTGCGCCTGACGTAGATTGAGGTGTCCACTTCCTCGCCCAGGGCCTCGTCGATGATCTGCTGCCCCAGGGTGGGGGCGTTGACATAGCCCAGGATGCGGTTGGTGTAGACCAGGCCGTCCATGAGCTCGGACTTGAAGGGCATGTCCGGATGGAGCAGGACGTATCCGATCCGCTCCCCGGCCAGGGACAGGTTCTTGGAGAAGGAGCTGATCACCACGCTGTTCTCGTAGAAGCGAAGCACCGAGGGGACCTCGTGGCCGTCGAAGGTCAGAAAGCGATACGGCTCGTCCGAGACGAGGAGCACGGGCCGGTCGCTCTCGGCGTTCTTGCGCCGCAGGAGATCGCCCAGCTGTGTCAGCTCCTCCTCGGAGTAGATCTGGCCCGTGGGATTGTTCGGGGAGTTGATCAGCACCATGCGGGTGCGCTCGGTAAAGGCCCGCTCCATGGCCTCGATGTCCAGCCGGAAGTCCCCCTCCTTGGCCGGAACCGGACGCAGGGTCCCGCCGTGGTTGGAGAGGTAGAAGCCGTATTCCACGAAGTGCGGCGTGGGACAGATCACCTCCTCCCCGGGCTCGAGGACGGCCCGCAGGAGACAGTTGAGCCCGCCTGCGGCCCCGCAGCTGAGCATGACGTCCTCGCGGGCCACGGAAACGCCCTGCTCCGCGCTCAGGTGCTTTGCCAGCCGGTCACGCACTCCGGGAAAGCCGGGATTTTGCATATACCCGAAGCAATAGGGCTCCTCCGCTCTGGAGGCGATCTTCTCCAGCCCGCGCTTGACCCCGGATGGGGCCGGCAGGTCCGGGTTGCCCAGGCTGAAGTCGCATACCCTGTCCTCGCCGTATTTCCGCTTCAGCTCGGCCCCTGCATCGAACATTCGCCTGATCCAGGAACTCTGGGTCAAAAACTCGTCGATCTGCTTGGAAAGCACAGCCATAGCCACCTCGCGTTTTCGAGCTGGGGTTCTCCGATCACGCCGCAACCGCCAGTCCGGGAAAAACGCAAGCGGCGCGGTCGCAGCGTCTGGACAAAATGCGGCTTGTCATGCACCGTATACGTGGCTCATTCGGAGGAGGAAAACCCTTTTCCCCCTCCCGTCGGAGCGAAAGGGGCGCCCCGTCCCGCGGGGAAAAACTGCCCGGAACGGGAAACGCCATTCGATCCTAAACCAAAGCGCACACGGTGTAAATCGGAGCAAGGACGGCCTCGGCCCATGAGCAGCGATCTGGACGCAATCCTGGACAAGGTCGGCCGCGGGGAGCTCACCCCGGAACAGGCCAGGGAGCAGCTCCGGAGCTATCCCTACCGGGAGCTCGCCCACGGGGTGTGCGTGGACTCGCATCGCGGCCTGCGCACCGGACAGGCCGAGGTGGTCTACGGCGGGGGCAAGTCAAAGGACCAGCTCCGGGAGGCTGTCTCCGGAATTCACGACACGGGGCAGCCGGTCCTGGCCACCAAGCTGACCCCGGAACAGGGGAACATGCTCCTGGAGCACTTTCCCCGGGGCTCCTTCCGATCAGAAGCCGGCCTCTTCGCCCTGGGACGGGAGCTGGATCTTAAGCCCCCGCATTCAACCCAAGGGGATATGGTGGTTGTCGCAGCCGGGGCCTCGGATATGCCCGTGGCCCTGGAGGCCCTGGGAACGGCCCGCTTCTTCGGGGTGCGGGCGGGCCTGGTCACGGACGTGGGAGTGGCCGGGCTGCACCGCATCACCCCCCATTTGGAGAGTCTGCAGCAGACGAGACTCCTCGTCGTTGTCGCGGGCATGGAGGGCGCCCTGGCAAGCGTGCTTGGCGGGATGCTGGACAAGCCCATTCTCGCCGTTCCCACCTCCGTGGGCTACGGGGCCTCCTTCCAGGGGCTGGCCGCGCTTCTGGGGATGCTCAACAGCTGCGCCCCCGGCGTCTCCGTGGTCAATATCGACAACGGCTTCGGCGCGGCCCTGAACGCGGTCAAGATCCTCCAGGTGACAGGGGACAGAGGAATTCGGTGAGTCAGTAGGTCAGTAAGTCAGTATGTCGGTGTCTCACTGACGCACTGACTCACCGACCCACTGACGCACCGACTCACCGACCCACTGACGCACCGACTCACTGATCCCCTGAAAGCCACTGCCGCCAGGACCGCCTGGCCCGATCCGCGTAGAGCTCCTTGCGGCGGCTCTTTTTGGCCTTGACCCCAAGGGGTGGCAGGAGCCCGAAGTTGACGTTCATGGGCTGGAAGACCCTGGCCCCGCTCTGCAGGTGCCGCAGCAGGCCGCCCAGGGCCGTGTCCGCGGGGGGCAGATCCACGCTGCGCCCCGCTGCCCTGCCGGCAAGATGCATCCCCAGCCACTGGCCGCAGGCGGCTGACTCCACATAGCCCTCCACTCCGGTGATCTGCCCGGCCAGAAAGATATCCGGCTTGTTGGCCAGCTCCAGGTGCGGGCGAAGCACGGCTGGTGAATTGACGAAGGTATTGCGGTGGATGCTGCCCATCCGCACGAACTCGGCGTGCTCCAGCCCGGGGATCAGGCGCAGGATGCGGCGCTGCTCCGGATAGGTCAGCTTGGTCTGGAACCCCACCAGGTTGAACATGGTCTTGTCCCGGTTCTCGGCCCGGAGCTGGACCACGGCGAATGGCGTCTGCCCGGTGCGGGGGTCCACCAGCCCCACCGGCTTGAGCGGGCCGAAGGCCAGAGTCATCTCTCCGCGCTGGGCCTGGGTCTCCACAGGCAAACAGCCCTCGAAGTGGACCTCGGACTCGAAGCGCCTGGGCTCCACCTTTTCCCCTTCCAGAAGGGCGCTTCGCAAGCGGTGGTATTCCTCCTCGCTCAGGGGGCAGTTGAGGTAATCCGTGGACTGGGGCTCGTAGCGCGAGCCCCAGAAGACCTGGTCCCAGTTCAGGCTCTCCGCGCTCACTATGGGGGCGATGGCGTCGTAGAAGTAGAGGTCCTGCTGGCCGATGCTGTCCAGAAGGCTTCGGGTCAGGGACTGGCCCGCAAGGGGGCCGGCGGCGATGACCAACCTGGAGAATCCGGTGAGCGCGGGATCCCGCAGGGATTCGATCTCCCTTCGCTCGATCGCCACATCCGGCGTCTCCTCCAGGCGTCGGGTCACGTACGCGGCGAACTCCTCCCGGTCCACCGCCAGGGCCTTGCCCGCGGGGACCCGAGTGGCGTAGGCGGCCTCCATGATCAGGCTGTTCGCGCCGAGCATCTCCTCCTTGAGCAACCCCACGCAGCTGGTGGGCTCCTCCGAACGGAAGGAATTGGAGCAGACCAGCTCCGCAAGGCGAGAATCGTTGTGCGCCGGGCTGTAGCTATGGGGCTTCATTTCCAGAATTGTGGCCCGCGCTCCCTGCAGGGCCAGTTGCCAGGCCGCTTCGCATCCGGCCAGCCCGCCGCCTATGATCGCCACGTGTTCCGGCATGTCGCTTCCCGTGAGTAAAAAGGAGAAAGTTGAAAGGGAAAAGTATGAGGGGAACTTTTGCCTTTTGGGCCAGTGAGCCACATCTCACCCACTGACCCACTGCCCCACTGACCCACTGCCCCACCGACCCACTGACTCGCTGATATACTGACCCACTGACTCACTGATCTCCGTCCTCTGCCATCCGGCCCGCCAGCTCCGCCCCGTCCTCGTACGCCCGCTGCAGCAGATCCGGATGCTCTTGAACGTCATTCGCCTCGTCCAGCCCCCGACAGAGAAGGCTGTTGTGCAGCTCGGTGTCGATGGCGTCGAAAAAATACTTCAGGGTGAGCAGGGTGCCGTCGAAGAGCTTTTTGCCCCTGGTCGCGCCCACGGAGATGAAGTATCCCTTGCGCTTGGGAGTCCACTGCCCGAACGGGGTCTGGTCGATGAGGTACTTCTTGACCCACAGGGACTGGAAACGGTCCATAAAGACCTTGGTCTGTCCGGTCACGGAATAGAAGAAGATGGGCGAGGCAAGCATAACCCCGCTCGCCTCCAGCAGGGCGTCGCGCACCTTCTGGAAATCGTCCTTGATGGCGCACTCCCCGTCCTTCTTGCAGGCGTAGATCTCCTTGCACGGGGCTACCTGGAGGTCGTGCAGGACGTATTCCGCCACGTGGCTGCCATTGTCCTTCGCCCCCTGCACCGCCCTATCCAGGAGCTGCGCGGTATTGCCCTTTCTTCGCGGACTGCCGTAGATAGCGACGATATCAGCCATAGGCACCTCGCTCTTCGAAATTCAGGATAGAGGAAACAGGATACAGAAAAAGGCTCCCCGAATCCAGGATCACAGGATATCATGTTCCGGCGGAAGGGGTCGTTGACGATCCCCCCGCCGGGGTATAGACTAACTCAAAAGCCGGAAAAATCGGGCCCTGCGGGATTACGGTGTTCGGCCGGACAGCATTCAGTGTCCATTGATATCAGCCTGGATAACGCGGGGCGGCAGTGATGTAAAGCGCCGCCTCCCAACTGGAGCCCGCCATGGACGAGAGCAACGACGCCTCCTGGTTCACCTCCCGGGACCTCTTCGCGGTCCACATCGGCTGTCGCGTCACCCGGATGGAGGAGGGATACGCCGAGGCGGAGATGGAGATCGGGCAGCACCACAAGAACGGCGTGGGTCTGGCCCATGGCGGAGCAATCTATTCCCTGGCGGATCTGGCCTTTGCCGCGGCCTCCAACTCCAGGCGGGAGACCGCGGTGGCCATCAATGCCACCATCTCCTACATGCGGCCCATTACTTCCGGCAATGTCCGGGCCGAGGCCCGGGAGACCGCCTCGAACAGAAAACTGGCCACCTACATGGTCACGGTATATGATGAACAGGAAACCCCTTGCGCCGTCTTTCAGGGGACGGTCTTCAAGAAGGGTCCCAATGCGAGCTAACCTCCTGCTTGCCCTGGCCTGTGCGCTGTTTTTTGCCGGCAACGTCTTGGCCCGGGACACCGCCCCCCTGCGGGTGAACGCCCCGGCCAGCGTCTCCGTGGGAGACCCCTTCACCGTCAGTGTCGGCACAGAGCTGTCCCTGACCGGAGTGGAGATCTCCTGGCTCGGAGAGAGCGTTCGTCTGCCCCTGTCCAGGAACAATGGGACACGCAGGGGAAAAATCATTCTGGGCACCGAGGTGGGCGAGGACGAGCCCGGGACCCGCTGGATCGGCATAAGGCCGCTGAACGACAAGGGCTTGGTGCACAAGAGAAGGATCACCGTCCAGGGCAAGGAGTTTCCCAGCCAGCACCTCTCCCTGCCGGAAGGAAGCGTGACCCTGTCCCAGTCCCAGCTCAAGCGCTACAGAAAGGACAAACGCGCAATCGGCGCGGTCCTCTCCTCCACAGACGGGGAGCGGTCCTGGAGGAATTCCTTTATCTGGCCCGTACACGGGGAAATAACCAGCACCTACGGGCTGGACCGGATCCTGAACGGTCAGCCGCGCTCCCCGCACAGGGGCGTTGATGTGGCCGTTCCCTCGGGCACCCCGGTCCGGGCCATGGATTCCGGCCGGGTCACCCTGACCGGCGAATTCCTTTTCGAGGGCAAGGCGGTGTTCATCGATCACGGCTTGGGCGTGATCAGCATGTATTTCCATCTTGCATCCATACATGCCGAACAGGGCGACAGGGTGAAACAGGGCGAAGTGATCGGCCGCAGCGGGGTGAGCGGTCGCACCAGCGGTCCCCATCTTCACTTTGGCCTGAGCGTGCTGGATCGCCTGGTCAATCCCCTCCCCCTGCTGGGCGATGAAAGCGCAAGACATTCCGACTAATTTCATCCATTATTTCAAGATGTTACACAACAAGCTCCTGCTGGTCTGTATTTCCACTGATTGAATATGGCAGGGGAGCGTGCTAGTTTGGTGAGTATTCTTGGAGCCTGTTTCGGGAACGCATCCAAGGCTTTTGCATGCAAGGAAACGATTCCTTGGGGGCTCTAGCCCGGGGCCCTCGAGCCACCGGGCGCTCGCGAAAGCATCGTGATTCGGGTCCTTGGAGCCAAGCTCCGGATGACGCCAATCCCGTGCACGAAACCTATGTCCAATACCCTGACTTCCGCATCCTGTTATCCACGAGACATGAGCGCAATGCATCCTGATCCGGAAAATCCCTGGTCCTACATCAAGGGGCTTGAGCCTGTCAGTTTCTGCGACTGGCCTGGCAGAACCAGCCTTGTCCTCTTTACCGGCACCTGCAACCTGCGTTGCCCCACCTGCCACAATCCGGACCTGGCCCGCAGGCCGGAAAACCTGCCCGGTATTTCCAGAGAAGCTCTTTTGCGGCGGATCCGCTCCAAAGGGGGATGGCTGGACGGGGTCGTGGTCTCCGGGGGCGAGCCCACGGCCGTCCCCGGGCTGGAGGAGATCCTTCAGGCCGTATCCAATCTGGATCTGCCCATCAAGCTGGACAGCAACGGCTTCTATCCCCAAGTCATCGAAGATCTGCTGCACAAGGATCTGGTGGTCCTCTTCGCAGTGGACGTGAAGGGGCCCTACTCCCGCTATCCCGAGCTCACCGGCGGCAGGGCCGACGCGGAGGAGGCGAGGAGCAACCTGGAGCGCATCTTCGCCCTGGCCAGGGAATGGCCTGAGCGCTTTCTCTTTCGCTGCACCCGGGTTCCCGGTCTGACGGACGAGGATCTTGAACATGTCCGAAGTTATCTGCCGCCCTGGCACAGCCTGATCGTGCAGCAGTACCGCCAGCCGCCGGTGCCCGTGGGAGAAACTTCCGGAGAGGCTTCGGAACAAACTGACGAACAGGGCGCTTCGCGCCCGTGATCTGTATAACCCTCATTCCCGGGCGGACCCGGGCACAACGAAGCATGAAAATATGCTGAGCGAAGGCAGGCGGGGTGCTTGAGCGCCGGTTTCATCCCGGGCTTCACCTGACGGGGCCAGCAACCCTTGAACGAATCCA
>Ga0207714_1001068_pt1 | contig 18283 bp, 15 predicted proteins | sample PonA232FremontCA_2_FD_187270 | JGI IMG/M metagenome (GOLD analysis project Ga0207714, IMG submission 187270) | Marine sediment microbial community from Fremont, CA, USA - Pond A23 Sediment 2 (SPAdes) | ecosystem: Environmental > Aquatic > Marine > Unclassified | place: USA: Fremont, California...
GATCCGCGCCGTCGTCGGATTCCTTGCCGAGGGGTTGGAGTCCATCTTGATGAGCCTCCCGCCGTGGATTCTGGCCCTGTTGATCCTGTTGCTGGCGCTGTGGCGCGTCGGTTGGCGCTTCGGCATCTTCGTTGTTGCGGCGGTCATCGTGATTTTCGGCATGGGTCTCTGGTCGGAAACCGTCTCCACGATGTCCCTGGTGATCGCCTCCAGCTTCGTGGCGTTGTTGATCGGTTTCCCAGCGGGCATCGCGATGGCCAAGAACAATGCCGTGGAAGCGGTCATCCGGCCGGTTCTGGACTTCATGCAGACCATGCCGCCCTTCGTGTACCTTATCCCGGCCGTGATCTTCTTCGGCCTCGGCAAGGTGCCGGGCGCGATCGCGACGGTGATCTTCGCCATGCCGCCGGCCGTGCGCTTGACGAACCTGGGCATCCGGCAGGTCAGCGCTGAACACGTCGAGGCGGGGCTGGCGTTCGGCTGCACCGACCGCCAGCTTCTCTACAAGGTCCAGCTTCCCCTGGCGTTGCCCAACATCATGCAGGGCGTGAACCAGACCATCATGCTGGCGCTGTCGATGGTCGTGATCGCCGCCATGATCGGTGCCGGCGGGCTTGGTCAGACCGTCGTGACCGGCATTCAGCGGATGAACACCGGTCTCGGCTTCGAAGGCGGCCTCGGCGTGGTCATCGTGGCCATCCTGCTTGACCGCTTGACGGAAAGCTTCGGCAAGACCAAGCAGGGAGAAGGTCTCGTCACCAAGGCCAAGCGCCTGCTTCGCGGGAATCAGCAGCAAACCGCGGAGGAAGGCGAGACCGAGACGGGTCGCGCGGCTTCGTAACCGTCAGCGAGGCTGCGACGCGGGGGATCGGTGGCCCGCCCCACCGATCCTGCCGCTTCCAAAGGGAGGCGGATAAAAAAGCCAAGAATGCAAACGAGGAGGATCCTCATGCTTAACACCGGAAAGAAGACCTTCGTGGCCGCCGTCGCCGCCGTGGCAGTGGCTGCATCGCCGGCCGCGGCGAAGGTGAAGATCGGCTGGACCGCTTGGTCCGACGCCGAGTTCGTCACCAAGCTCGCCAAGAAGGTGCTGGAAAACCGGGTCGACGAAGAGGTCGAGCTGGTTCAGACCGGCATCGCGCCGCAGTATCAGGGCATTGCCAGCGGTGACATCGACGTCATGCTCATGTCCTGGCTGCCCAGCACCCACTCCGACTACATGAAGGACGTTGGCAACGACGTCGTGAACCTCGGCATCCTCTACGGCCATTCCCGGCTGGGCTGGATCGTCCCGGATTACGTGCCGAAGGACAAGCTGAACTCCATCGCCGACCTCAAGAGCGAGGAGATGGCCGAGAAGCTGGACGGCACGATCACCGGCATTGATCCGGGCGCCGGTCTTACGCGGCTGTCGAAGAAGGCCATTGAGGAGTATAGCCTCAAGGATGTCGGCTTGAGCCTGCAGACCTCGAGCGGTGCGGGCATGACCGCGGCGCTGAAGCGGGCCGTCGACAACGAGGAGTGGATCGTCGTCACGGGCTGGACGCCGCACTGGAAGTTCGGCCGCTGGGATCTGCGGTTCCTGAAGGATCCGAAGGGCAGCCTGGGCAGCTTCGAGCGCATCCACGCCATCGCGCGCCAGGGCTTCTATCAGGAGAACATCGACGCCGCGATGACGCTGTCGCGCATGAGCCTCCCGCTGGAGGAGCTCCAGGCGGCGATGTTCGACGCCCAGGAGACCTCCTATGAGGAGGCCGTGGACAGCTACATCGAAGAGCACAGTGACCGGGTCGACTACTGGGTCACGGGCCAGATGTAAGACCCTCCGCGCAATGGACTTGTTAGGGCCCGGCCACGTGCCGGGTCCTTTTCGTTGGATGGCCGTCATCGGCGCCGTCACGGTCAACGCAGGATCGGCCTAGCGGCCAGGTACCTTTACGCTGCGTTAAGATGGGCCGCGCCACGCTCCGTCGGGGCCGGAAAGGGATTCGAGGTCGATGGAAAACGCGGCGGCTGACAACGCTTCCGAAGAGACGCCGATCCTGCGGGTTATCGCCGAGACGGAGCGGCCCGTCGAAGTCGGCGATCTGGTTCTCGACCGGAACGGCCTTCTGCAGCATCGCTCGGACGCCAACCCGGTCACGCTGAACTTTACCTACCGCGGCTATACCTTCTTGGCGCACGTCCCCGCTGAAGGCGGGCAGCCGCTGGTGTTGCAAGCAACCCTGGGCGCGATCCCCTACTCGGCCGAGAGCGTCTATTCCCGCCGGCTTGCGCGTACCGTGCTCGCGCAAGCGCGGCTCAGCCGGGGGCGCTTGGTCCGCGACAATCATTCGCAGATTCATCTGGAAATGTGGCTAGAGCCGCCGCGGCCGCGCACGCCTGTGAACGTGGTGGCCACCATCGTCGCGCTTTTGGTGGATGCGTGCCCGTATATCGACCTTCTTGCGCCGACGCTCCAGCGCTCGACGGCCCCGCTCGTGCCCGAGCGGACCTCCTGATCGAAGCGCCTCGCCGGAAAGCCCGGATGTCATCCGGACTGGCCAATACACTCCGCACAGATGCGATACCAGGGGCCCGGCGACAGTGGCGCCGGGCCAATGCCGTGGTTTGCGGGCGGCGTTATTCCCGGGCTTCCGGGAGCACGAAAACCTGGCCGGGATAGATCAGGTCAGGGTCCTCGATCTGATCCGTGTTCGCCCGGTAGATCACGTGATAGCGGGTTCCGGACCCGTAGGCGCGTTGCGCGATCGACCACAGGTTGTTGCCGGGCTGGATCACCACAAAGTCCGAGTCGGCCCGCGCGCCGACCATGGGCTGACTGGAAAACGGTGTGCTGATGCTGGCCACGACCGTGCCCGCGCTGTCCCGTTGTTCGAGCCGGACCTCGTGCATCCCGGGCTCGATCGTGCGCGTCGGCACGATGCGCCACGTGCCGTTCGCACCCACGCGTGCGTGGCCCAGTTCGCTTCCATCCACCGCCAGTACCACGAGGTCACCGGGCGTGGCCCGGCCCCGGACATCGATGTGCCCGCTAACCGTGTAGCGGATGGTGTCCAGCCGAAGCGATTGACCGGCCGGCTCAGCATCGCCGGCAGGCTGTTGAAGCAGCTCGACCTGGCCCTCGCCTTCCCGCGGAACCCGCACAGCCATGGGCCGTTCGGAACCCCCCGCGCTCTCGGATTCGGCCGTGCTCGGGACGGAAGCGGGCACCGAGACCACGACAGCCGTCTCGGAAGTGCGTGTCCGTCCGGCCTGTGTTTCCGCCTCCAGGGTCAGCCGCTGCTTGCCGCTTTCCAGGCCGGTGGGCGGGATCGCGACGAACTCTCCCTTGGCATTCGTACGCGTCTCCACCACGGGGGTATCCCCGGCCATTACGGTCACGCGGCTGTCTGGCGGCGCGCGGCCGGCGATGACGGCATCGCCCGAGGGATCCACGCGCACGACGTCGAAGTCGGGCGCGTGGCTTTTCTCGTCCGCCACCGATGCGTCCGTATCCGTTTCATACCCGGCGTCCCCGTCGGCGCTGCGCTGCTCCGCCCGCGGCTCGGTCCGCACTTCGATGTCGGGCGCGTCCGTTTGAGTAGCCTTGCCTTCGGCCGACGGGCGCCCCGCGGCGCGCCCGGTCTGTACCGCCGCATCCGGCGCCCGCTGCTTTTCGCGCGGTTCGGCCTTACTCGCATCTGCAGCGGCACCAGGTTCATCCGGGATGGCGGGCGGGCTGGGCGTCGGGCTGTCGGCCCCGGCTTCCGGCCGTGGCGTCGTTCCCGCTGTCCCGGCCGCCTCGCGCTTCGGTTCTGCAGCTTCGGGCTCCGCCGCATCCTTGGTGGCGGCTACCCGGCCCGGGATCGCGGGTGGGCTCGGCGTCGGGGACTCCGGCCGGCGCTCCGGTCCATCGGCCAGCGAGCCGGATACGGCCGGCGGATCGATCGTGGGCGGCGCAGCAGCGCCCCCCTCGGTGTCCCCGGACGGGCCATCGGCGAATTCCTCGCCCGTGGTGGGTTGCGGCTCAGCGGGTTGCGGCTCAGCGGGTTCGGCCTCAACCGCCTCGCCCGGCGCGGTGGCTTCGTCCTGGTCCGCGTCAGTGTCGCTCGGTACGGCCGGCACCCCCGGCTTCGGCTGCGCCGCGCGCTGCGATGTGGTGGGTTCGCTGGCTGACGCGCTCGCGTCCGGCTCGGACGTGTCGTCACGGGCTGCGCGGCCCGGATCGATGGCGGGTTCGGCTGGTGCGGGTCGGCGCGCCTCGCCTACTTCCCGTTCGAATGCCACAGCGGGCTGGGCCGGCTCAGCCTGCTCGGGCGCCGTCTCGTCTTCCGAGGCGTCCGGCGCGCTGTCCGTGTCCGCCGATGTTTGCTCGTCGGGCATCCCGTCGGTCGCGTCCGCTTGCGACGCGCTGTCCTCCGGCGCAACCTCCTCGTCCGGCGCCGTCGTCGCTTTGGTCTGGGATTCGGCCTGACGCGCTTGTCGCGGCGTGCGATCGTTGTCGGGCGCGTCGCGCACGACAAAGTAATAGGTGACGCTGGCCGCGAGCACGACGGCAATGGCGCCGATGACCGCCGAGATCGCGGTCCGATGGCTGGCGATGTGCATGGGCCGGCCCCGTTCGGCTCTGGACATTTGGGGGCCGTGCCGTCATCAAGCCCCCGGTCAACCAACCTGGATGTGGTATATCACGAAACGGGTGTCGAGCCATGACCGAAGTACACCAATCGGGCGAGGTCTCGGCACTGCGCAGCATTTGCGTGTATTGCGGCTCCGGGGCGGGATATTCGCCGGTATATCGCGATGCCGCGGACGCGTTCGGCCGCGCCTGCGCCGCGCGCGGAATCCGCGTCGTCTTCGGCGGTGGCAGCATCGGGCTCATGGGTGCGCTCGCCACTGCCGCGCGCGAAGCCGGCGGCACCGTCACCGGGATCATCCCGCAGCATCTGCGCGAGCGCGAACTGGCCGACGAAGCCGTGGATGAATTGCTGGTCGTGGACACGATGCACGCGCGCAAGCAGCGCATGGCCGAACGGTCCGACGGGTTCTGCGTGCTTCCCGGCGGCATCGGCACGCTTGATGAGACCATCGAGATCCTGACATGGAAACAGCTCGGGCTGCACGCGAAACCGGTCGTGCTGCTCGACACCGAGGGGTTCTGGGAGCCGCTGATCCGGTTGTTCGACCACCAGCGCGCCGCCGGCTTCCTGGGAGAACCCGAACCGAAGCTCTTCCGGCGCGCCCATACCGTGGAGCGCGCGCTGGCCCTGCTCGAGCAAGCGGCGAGCGGTTCCGTCCCGGCGGATGCGGGATTGGACCGGACGTGAAACCGCGCTTTCGCGTGCTATGGTGCACCGCGCCACATTGCTAGAGTGCGATGAGACGACGTAGAATCAGGCGACGAGCCGCATCGCACTCTATCTCATCCATGTGCGGGCATGTTTGCACGCCTGCGGCGCGCGAGCCTGCTCGCGCAGGCTGTCCAGAGCCCGGATCGTTTCGATCCGGCCTCATCGTGCCCTAGGCTCATCCATCCGCGCGCGGCCGGCCCGACGCCGCGCCGCGGCGGCTATCTCGACGCGGCAGCAGGGGGAGTGTTGATGGCGAAGATCAAGGTCGCCAACCCCATCGTCGACCTCGATGGGGACGAGATGACCCGGGTCATGTGGTCCTGGATCAAGGACCGCTTCATCCACCCGTATTTGGACGTCAATCTCCAGTACTACGACCTGGGTATCGAAAACCGGGACGCCACGAACGACCGCGTGACGGCCGACGCCGCCCACGCCATCCGGCGCTACGGCGTGGGCGTGAAGTGCGCCACCATCACGCCCGACGAAGCGCGCGTGAAGGAGTTCGGGCTGAAGAAGTCGTGGCGCTCGCCCAACGGCACGATCCGCAACGTGCTTGGCGGCACCGTCTTCCGCGAACCCATCATCTGCAACAACGTGCCGCGCTACGTTCCCGGGTGGACCAAGCCCTTCGTCATTGGCCGCCACGCCCACGGCGACCAGTACAAGGCGTGCGACATCAATGTCTCGCAGCCGGGGCGCCTCAAGCTGCGCTTTGAGCCGGCGGACGGAAGCCATCCGCAGGAATACACCGTCCATGAGTTCACCGACACCGGTGTCGCCATGGGGATGTACAACCTGGACGAGTCCATCCGGGATTTCGCGCGCGCGTGTCTCAACTACGGGCTGCAACGCGGCTGGCCGGTGTACTTCTCCACCAAGAACACCATCCTGCAGACCTACGACGGCCGCTTCCGCGAAATTTTCGAGGAAGTCTACGAAAATGAGTTCCGCGAGAGCTTCGAAAAGAACGGGCTGTTCTACGAGCACCGGCTGATCGACGACATGGTCGCGGCCTCGATGCGGTGGCACGGCGAATTCGTCTGGGCCTGCAAGAACTACGACGGCGACGTTCAGTCGGACGCCGTGGCCCAGGGCTTCGGCTCGCTGGGGCTGATGAGTTCGGTGCTCATGACGGCGAGCGGCAACATCGTGGAGACCGAAGCCGCGCACGGCACGGTGACGCGGCACTACCGCCAGCACCAACAGGGCAAGGAAACCTCCACGAACCCGATCGCCTCCATCTTCGCGTGGACACGCGGTCTGAAATTCCGGGCGGATATGGACGAAACGCCGGAGGTCGCCCAGTTCGCCGAGGCGCTGGAACGCGCGTGCATCCGCACCGTCGAGAACGGCGAAATGACAAAGGATCTCGCCATGCTCGCGGGCGAAAACCAGACTTGGCTTACCACGCGCGAGTTCTTCAACGCCGTCGAACGGACCCTTCAAAAGGAGCTGAAAGGCGGCACCAAAGCAGATAAGGGGGCGGGCAAGGCCAAGGGCTGACGTCACCGCTACGGCCGTCTCGAGACCCAAACCGGAGACGGCGCCACAGGCTCGTCGCCGTGTGCGCCAGGCGAAGGCGCGGCCGGATCATCGCGATCCGGCCGCATCATGCCCTGGGGAGGTAGACCGGCCGAAACACGACTTGCCGGCCCACTGTTACGGCTGTCTGCGCCGACACCGCGCTGGGCACGTACGTACCGATCCGCAATAGACCCAAAGATTTTGGCGTTATTCCGCATTCTTGCATATGCTAATTCTCAACTGAGGTAGAGCCATTGTCCGGCGGGGGCAACCATGCCAGCGAAGCCGGGTGTTCCAGTGCGGACCCCCGAACAACGGGCGTTTACCGACCGGGTCTGCCATTTGCGTGAACTGGCGGACGATCTTCATGCATCGGCGCCGCATCACGCCGAAACGTGTCGGGTGGCCGCCGACGTGCTCGAAAGCTTGAGCGAAGACATCATGGTCGACGGGCTTTCGGACGAGGCCTAACGGGTCCGTTTCAGGCCGCCCGGACCGATTGCCGGCACATGAACGTGCGGCTCGACGGCGACGTTTTCAGGCCGCCGCCGATTCCGCCAGCGCGTCCGCGATGGCATCGACAGCGCTTTCGCCGGCATCGGGGTTGGGTCCGCCGGCTTGCGCCATGTCGGGACGGCCGCCGCCACCCCTGCCACCAAGGGCCTGAGAACCGACACGCACCAGCTGGACCGCGTCCACGGTGGACGTCAGGTCGTCCGTCACGCCGACTACCAGGGAGGCCTTACCCTCCCACGACCCGGCGATGGCGACGACGCCCGTGCCCAGCTTCTTCTTCATCTCATCGGCCATGGGCTTGAGATCCTTGGGCGGAACCTCGCCCACCACACGCCTGGCGAAGGGAATGCCGCCAATGTCGCGCGTCTCCACGCCGCCACCGCTGCCGGCGGTGGCCAGCTTCTTGCGTGTTTCCGCAAGATCCCGTTCCAGGCTTTTGCGCTCTTCGAGGAGCTGGTTCAGCCGCTCCACGAGCGTATCCGGCGTGGCGCGCAGACTCGCGGCAGCCTCACGCAGCGCGGATTCCTGCTCGCGAACGTGCGCCTCGGCCGGCTCGTGCGCCACCGCCTCGATGCGCCGAACGCCCGCGGCCAGGCCTTCTTCGTGCGTCACCTTGAAGAAGCCGATGTCCCCCGTGCGCTGAACGTGCGTGCCGCCGCACAGCTCCATGGACCAGGGCGCGTTGGCACCGGGATCCTCGCCGCCCATGGACACGACGCGAACTTCCTCGCCGTACTTCTCGCCGAAGAGCGCCACCGCCCCTGCCTCGATGGCGTCGTCCTTGGGCATGACCTGGGCCGTGACGGAGGTGTTGGCGCGAATGCGCTCATTCACCACGGCTTCCACAGCCATCAGATCGTCCCGGCTGATCGGCGTCGGCTGGCTGATGTCGAACCGCAGGCGGTCGGGCGCCACCAGCGAGCCCTTCTGCGCGATGTGCGCGCCGAGCTGGCGGCGCAGCGCTTCGTGCAGCAGGTGCGTGGCGGAATGGTGCGCGCGGATGCGCGAGCGCCGCTCGCCGTCGATCGATAGCTCCGCGCTCTCCCCGCGCGCAAGCGTGCCTTCGTCCACGACAACGGTGTGAACGTGCAGGTCGCCAACCTTCTTCTGGGTGTCGGTGACACACCCGCGCCCCGTGGGCGTCTCGATCGTGCCGGTGTCGCCCACCTGGCCGCCGGACTCACCGTAGAAGGGTGTCTGGTTGGTCACCAGCTCGACCGTGTCACCCGCCGTGGCGCTGCCAACGCGCTCGCCCTTGCGCACGATGGCCTCGATATGCGCGGACGCGGCATCGTGATCGTACCCGAGGAACTCCGTCGCCCCGGCATGCTCACGCACGTCGAACCATACCGTGTCCTGCGCCGTGTCGCCGGAGCCCGCCCACGCCTTGCGGGCAGCCGCGCGCTGGCGCTCCATGGCCTCGTGGAAGCCGCGCTCGTCCAGCTCCATCCCCTCGCCGCGCAGGATGTCGCGCGTCAGGTCCACCGGGAAGCCGTAGGTGTCGTACAGCTTGAACGCGACCTCGCCCGGCAGCGTGCCGCCGTCCGGGAGCTTGGCCGTCTCGTCGCTCAGCATCTTCAAGCCGCGCTCCAGCGTGCCCTGGAAGCGACCTTCCTCCATCTTCAGCGTTTCCGTGACGAGCGCTTCGACGCGGCGCAACTCGGTAAAGTGATCCCCCATGGCACTGACGAGCTGGGGCACGAGCTTGTGCATCATGGGCTCACGCACGCCCAGCTTGTGCACGTGCCGCATCGCCCGGCGCATGATCCGCCGCAGGACGTAGCCCCGCCCCTCGTTGGACGGCATAACTCCGTCCGCCATGAGGAAGGCGGTTGCGCGCAGGTGGTCGGCAATCACCTTGTGCGACGGGCGGAACTCGCCGTCGGGGCTGACGCCCGACAGGTCGGCGGAGGCTTCCATCAGCCCGCGCAGCAGATCGATGTCGTAGTTGTCGTGCTTGCCCTGAAGCACCGCGGCGATGCGTTCCAGGCCCATGCCGGTGTCGATGGACGGCCGCGGCAGCTCGACCTTTTGGCCCGGCTCGGGCTGGTCGTACTGCATGAAGACGAGGTTCCAGATCTCAATGAAGCGGTCGCCCTCGTCGTCGCTGCCCGGCGGCCCGCCCGGAACCTCGGGGCCGTGGTCGTAGAAGATCTCGGAGCACGGGCCGCACGGTCCGGTGTCGCCCATGGCCCAGAAGTTGTCCGACCCGGAGATGCGCAGGATGCGGTCATCCGGCAGCCCCGCGACCTTCCGCCAGAGGTTGTAGGCGTCGTCGTCGTCGACGTAGACGGTCGCCAGCAAGCGCTCGCGCGGCAGGCCGAACTCCTCCGTGACCAGCTTCCACGCCAGCTCGATCGCGCGTTCCTTGAAGTAGTCGCCGAAGGAGAAGTTGCCCAACATCTCGAAAAAGGTGTGGTGCCGGGCCGTGTAGCCCACGTTCTCCAGGTCGTTGTGCTTGCCGCCGGCGCGAACGCACTTCTGCGAGGTGACGGCGCGATCGTAGGCAACGTGCTCGTGCCCGGTGAACACGTTCTTGAACTGCACCATGCCCGCGTTGGTGAACAGCAGCGTGGGATCGTTGCGCGGGACGAGCGGCGACGAGGACACGATCTCGTGATCGTGGCGGTGAAAGTAGTCCAGGAACTGCCTGCGGATCTCGTTCGTCGTCAGCATCCCATTCCCCCGCGCGCCGGCGCGCGCAGCTTCAGCTGGTGTTCAATGTCGGGTTCAAGTCCCGGTCGGCCGAGATCGTCGCGACGGGCCGACGCACACACCCTGCCGACGGCCGGCCGTCGCGCGCAACCCGGAGCGGGAACCCCGCGACGCACTGGCTCGGACGCAGTCCGCGTAACGCCACGCACGAGCGTCGCCCCGCGCGATGGCTCAGCTGTCGGCCTCGGACTCGCCGCCGTCGCCACCGTCGCTGCCTTCGAGCATCGCGGACGCGACCAGGCCAGCGTTTTCGCGAACCTTGCCCTCCAACTCCTGGGCGATCTCCGGGTTGTCGCGCAGGAACTTCTTGGCGTTCTCGCGGCCCTGACCGATGCGCTTACCGTTGTAGGAGAACCAGGCCCCGGCTTTCTCCACGATCCCGGCCTGGACGCCGAGGTCCAGCACCTCCCCGGTTTTGGAGATGCCCTCGCCGTACATCACGTCGAACTCGACCTGGCGGAACGGTGGCGCCGTCTTGTTCTTCACCACCTTCACTTTGGTCTGGTTGCCCGTGACCGTGTCCCGGTCCTTGATCGAGCCGATGCGGCGGATGTCGAGACGCACGGAGCTGTAGAACTTGAGCGCGTTGCCGCCCGTCGTCGTCTCCGGACTGCCGAACATCACGCCGATCTTCATCCGGATCTGGTTGATGAAGATCACCATGGTGTTGGAGCGTGCGATCGAGCTGGCAAGCTTGCGCAGCGCCTGACTCATCAGCCGCGCCTGCATCCCCGGCTGCGAGTCACCCATCTCGCCTTCCAGCTCGGCACGCGGCACGAGCGCCGCCACGGAGTCGACCACGAGCACGTCGATGGCGCCCGAGCGCACCAGGGTGTCGGCGATCTCCAGGGCCTGCTCGCCCGCGTCCGGCTGGGAAATCAGCAGGTTCTCGATATCGCAGCCGACCTTGCGCGCATACGTCGGGTCCAGCGCGTGCTCGGCATCGATGAACGCGCAGGTACCGCCCTGCTGCTGCGCCTCAGCCACGACGTGCAGGGCCAGGGTCGTCTTGCCCGAGGACTCGGGGCCGTAGATCTCAATCACGCGCCCGCGCGGCAGGCCGCCGATGCCCAGCGCGATGTCGAGCCCCAGCGAGCCCGTGGAAACCACTTCGGCATCGACCACCGACTGACGCTCGCCCAGCCGCATGATCGAGCCCTTGCCGAAGGACCGCTCGATCTGCCCAAGGGCCGAATCCAGCGCCTTCTGTTTGTCCGTGCTCTTTTTGTCCGCCAAGCTCAACACATTCTGCTGTGCCATGAAGCGCCCCCCTTATCCCACAGCCGCGCCGCCGCCTGCAACGCGTGATCTCGGTGCGCCCGTCATTTTGTACCTGTTCTGTTCTTGTATGCCAAGGCGGGATGGCTTTGATACCGGCGTGTGGGGGTGATGCACGCCTCACGCGGTGTCGTACATCGCGTCCTTAACCGCGCTGGCAAGCTGCTTGAGCGTGAAGGGTTTGGGCAGGAAGCTGGCACCCTGGGTATCGTCGAGGCGCGCGCGGAAGCTGTCCTGGGCATACCCGGAGATGTAGATAACGCGGACATCCGGCTGGATTTCCCGGATTCGCTCGACCAGCGCCGGCCCTTCCATCTCCGGCATGACGACGTCGGTAATCAGCAGATCCACGGGCTCACCGCGATCCGCCATCACGGCCAGCGCACCTTCGCCGGATTGGGCTTCCAGCACGGTGTAGCCCTTCTTGCGCAGCGCGCGGGCGGCGAAGGCCAGCACGGCCTCCTCGTCCTCGACCAGCAGAACGGTGCCGATTCCCGTCAGGTCGTACGCGGCCCCGCCTTCGCTCTCTCTCGAGTCTCGCTCGTCCGCGGTTTCGCGGTGGCGCGGCAGATAGATCGAGAACACCGTCCCTTCGCCCACCGCGCTGTCGAGCTGGATGTAGCCGCCGGTCTGCTTGATGATCCCGTAGACCGTGGCGAGGCCGAGGCCGGTACCCTCCCCCACGTCCTTCGTGGAAAAGAAGGGCTCGAACACACGCGCCAAGCTGTCCCGCGGAATCCCGCACCCCGTGTCACTGACGTCGATGCGCACGTACTGGCCGGGCGGGATGGTTTCGCCGTTCCCGGGCCGCGGCCGGTCGAGATCCGCGTTGCTGGTTCGGATATCCAGCCGGCCACCGGTTTCGGCCATGGCATCGCGGGCGTTGACGGCGAGGTTGATGATGACCTGCTCCAGTTGGCCCTGATCCACCTTGACCGGATACAGGCCACTGCCGTGGTCGATGTTGAGCGTGATGCGCTCGCCGATGAGGCGCTTCAGCAAGTGGTTCAACTCGACGAGCACGTCCGTCGCCGAAAGAACGGTCGGCCGCAGCGTCTGCTGGCGCGAAAAAGCGAGCAGCTGCCGCACGAGGTTGGCGGCGCGGTTGGCGTTCTGCTTGATCTGCATGAGATCGGCGAAGGACTGATCGCCCGCCCGGTGGCGCAGCAGCAACAGGTCGCAGAACCCGATCATGGCCGTGAGCAGGTTGTTGAAGTCGTGCGCCACCGCCCCGGCGAGCTGGCCGATGGCCTGCATCTTCTGCGACTGCGCCACCTGCTGTTCGAGCTGTTTGTGGCGCGTCATCTCGATCAGGTAGACGAGTCGGTGCGGCCCCATGCCCGCCGCGTCCAGGCGCTTGGCGAACACCGCGAAGACGCGCGATCCGTCGGGAGAATGAACCTCGGGCGGGTCGCCGCCCCATTCCTGCTCGCCGGCAAGCGCCTCGGCGACGCCTTCGCGATCCTCGCTGTGCACCAATTCGGCGAGCCGCGCGCCGGACAACGCGGCACGCTCGTGGCCCAGCAGCGCCGCGAACGCGCCGTTGCAGGACTCGATGCGGCCGTCTTCATCCAGGAGCGCGATGCCCAGCGGGGCGTGTTCGAAGAAGCTGCGGAAACGCCGTTCGGACTCCGCCACCGCGGCCACAGCCGCCCCTTCCTGCGAAAGGTTGCGCACCACCGCGCGCGCCGCGGGGCCGCTGCCGTCCTCGCGCCATTCCAGCTGTTGGCCGATCTCGACCCGCACCATTTCCCCATCCGCCGTATGCAGCGTCACCTCGCCACGCTGAACGGCGGGTGCCGTGGCATCCTGGGCGAACGGGCTGTAAGCCGGGGCACCCGGCTCGGCCGCCACGACGTCGTGAAGCCGGCACGCGCCGTCGGTAAGCTCCTCGCGCGTCCGGCCGAGCCAGGCGGCCAGAGAATTGTTCGCGGCGAGAAAGAACCCGTTGCGATCGACGGCGTGGAACCCAAGCGGCGCGTCGTCGAGCAAGGCCGCGTAGCGCTCCTCGACTGCGTCCAGGTGCGTCTCCGCTTGGCGGCGCTCGGTGACGTCCCGCGCGATCCAGACCACGGAACCACGCGAGCCGGACGCCGGGACCGCATCGACCGCGTACCAGGCGGCCTGTGCGTCCGGCCACGCCACGCGAACCTCGGCGCGCGCAGGCGCTCCCCCGGCCGCGTCGCGGCCCAGGTCCGCAAGCGCATCGGCATGCTGCTGCCCGTCGGCGTGAGCCGCCAAAAGCGCGGCCAGGCTGTCGTCGTCCTCCGGCAACCAGGTGCGCGCGGCGGCGTTCGTGCGGACCGGGCGTCCGCTGGCCCGCACAAGCTGGCACGGGATCGTCGCCGCCTCGAAAGCCGCCCCGACATCGCGGACGTGGCCGCGCTCACGCCACCACAGAACGGCCAGCGCCACGGCGCACACCGCCAGCCCGGCCGCAACCGCCCAGGCGGGCCACGCCACCGCCCCCTCATCGGCCGCGGCGTGCGCCGGACCGCCGGCGAGCAGGGGCGCAACACACATCGGCGCGAGCGTGCGTCGGCCCCACACGGCTGTCAGCGCCCCGCGTTTCGGCCGCCCGGCGTACGCCCCTTGAGGCGCATCACGTAGCCGATGATCTGGGCGACGGCCTTGTAGTGCTCGGGCGGGATCTCCTGGTCGATTTCCACACCGGAATAAAGCGCGCGCGCCAGGGGTGGGTTGGGAACGATGGGCACGTCATTCTCGCGCGCCATGGTCCGGATGCGTTCGGCCACGCGGTCCGTTCCCTTCGCCACGAGGGTGGGCGCCGCCATGTTCACTTGGTCATACTTGAGCGCCACGGCGTATTGCGTGGGGTTCGTCACGACGGCATCGGCCTCGGGAACCTCGGCCATCATGCGCTTCTGGCCCTTTTCCTTGCGCAACTGGCCCAGGCGCTTCTTCACCTCGGGGTCGCCTTCCGTCTGCTTCTGTTCGTCCTTCACCTCCTGCTTCGTCATCTTCATCTGTTCGTGGTGCTTCATCTTCTGGAAGGCGAAGTCGATGACCGCGATGACCGTCATGACCGCCAGGATACCGCCGACGATCTTCAGCGTGAGTTCGCGCAGCACCGGCAAGGCGGTGTTCACCGGCATCAGCGGCATCTCGTTCACGCGGTCGTGCTCGGGAATCAGCATGAGCGTGACGACGAGCCCGACGATCGTGAGCTTGCTGATACCCTTGGCGAACTCGACGAGCGAACGCGAGGAAAACAGCCGCCCCGCGCCCTTGATGAGCGAGACCTTCTCCAGCTTCGGCTTGATGCTCTCGGGGCTGAGCAGAAAACCGATCTGAAGAACGATGGATGCCACTGCCGCCAGCATCGCGAGCAGGAAAGGGACGAAGAGGGCCCCGATCACGTCCCAGATCGTTTGTTCCAATAGTGCGCCGAGTTCCGCCCGCCCGGTGGGCAGCTGCGTGACCTTGCCGATGAAGGGATACATCGTCTCGTAGAGACGCTGGACGGTGTAGGGCGCAACGGAGGTCAGGATGATCCCGAAGGCGAGGATCATGAACCAGTGCGTTACTTCCTGGGACTTGGCGACCTGCCCCTTCTCGCGCGCCTGATCCAGCCGCCGCTGTGTCGGTTCCTCGGTCTTCTGGGTGTTGTCCTGGTCCTGGGACATCGGCTCAGCCCGGGATCACAAGTTCAGCAGCGGGCGATAGGCTTCGGTGAAACTCTGCAGGAACCACTGCATGATCGCTGGCAGTGTGATCAGCAGAAGCACGAAGCCCTTTCCCACCTGCAGCGGTATCGCCACGAAGAAGATCTGCACCTGCGGCATCAGTCTGTTGATGAGTCCCACGGCAAGATAGAAGATTGTGCCCACAACGAGAAAGGGCATGGCAAGCTGGAACCCCAGTTTGAAAGCGTCCGCCGCCGTGCGGGCGACGAATTGCGAGATGTCCTCCATGGGCGGCGCTCGGCCGGCCGGGAAAACCGTGTAGCTGTCCACCATGGCACGCAGCAGCATGTGGTGCGTGTCCGTGGCAAAGATCAGCAAGACGCCCATCGTGCTCAGGAACGCCCCCATGATGGACCCCTGCTGCTGGGCCGTGGGGTCGTTCACCATGGCGTTCGAGAGGGTCGACATGAACGCCATGATCATGCCCGCGATCATGAGCGCGCCCACCAGCATGCGCGCGACGCCGCCGAGCAGGAGGCCGATGAACACCTCGCCAACGAGGATGAGCACGAGCGCCGCTGGCTCTCCGGGAAGCGCCGGCACCTTGTTGTCGAGCATGGGCGCCAGGATGAGCGCGAGAAAGACCGCGAAGATCACGCGCGTGCGGCGGTTGACGTAGCTCTCCCCCAGACCCGGCATCAACATGGATGCCGCCCCGACCCGCACCAGAATCAGCAGGAAGGTGAACAGCTTGGCCGGGAGGGCGGACTCCAACATGGCGGGCGCATCCGGCCTCTTCGCTCGGTGTTCAGGATTCCACGGCCACGATGCGGTCGCTGACCTCGTCCGCGAAGCCCTGGAGCTGGTTCACCATGTACGGGGCGAGCGCCATGATGGCGATCATGATGGCGATGATCTTGGGCACGAACGCCAGGGTCATCTCCTGGATCTGCGTCAAGGCCTGGAACAGCGCCACCACCAGCCCGACGAACAGCGCGATGAGCATGATCGGCCCGCCGACCATCAACATCGTGTAGACGGCATCCCGGCCGATCGCGATGATCTCGGTTTCACTCATCTTGGAGCCCGAGGGCCGGCCGCCTGACCGCCACCGCGCAGAGCTTCGTGCATGGGTTCGTGTCTGCCGTCCGAACCAGAAACACTGGCGTAGATCCCCGATTTTCAAGTGCAAGACGATTCACGAACGAAAAAGCGAGAGCAGAAACCTGATTCCGCCTTACGGCGAGCATCTCTAGATCGGCATTTGCAGGATCTGCTGGTACGCCTGGATGGCGCGGTCGCGCACGGTCGTGACGCTTTGCAGCGTCATCTCCGCCTTGGACATCGCCATCACGACATCGTTCATGTCCGCGGTCCCGGCGGCGGCCTTCAGCGACTGCGTCTCGCCGCGCTGGACGGTCTGGATGGCGTTTTCCGTCGCACCCTGAAGAACCTCGCCGAACGACTGGCCGCTGTCGTCCACGGGCGGCTGAGCCTGGTTCACCGGCTGGTTCTGCTGAGTCGCCTCGGGCTGCGCCTGCTCGGCCGCGCGCCGATACGCCGAGAGAGCTTCCGAGAACGAGACGTTCATGACGCCGTCTCCACAGCTGGCTGGGGCCCGCCCGCGCGCGTCAGCGCATCAGCGAAATCAGGCCCTGCATCATTTGGCGGGAGGATTCGATCACCTTGAGGTTGGCTTGGTAGCTGCGCTGGGTCTCGCGCATGTCGGCCATTTCCACGAGGCTCTTCACGTTCGGGGTCTTGACGTAGCCTTCTTCGTTCGCGGCCGGATGGCCCGGCTTGTAGGTCTTGCCGAAGTCACTCTGATCCTTCACCACGTCGTCAACCTTGACTTGATTGACCCCGACTTCGTCGTTCATGACGTTGTCGAACGTCACGATCTGGCGCTGATAGGGATCACCGCCCGGCGTGCGCGCCAGAGAGTTGGCATTCGCCAGGTTTTCCGAGATCACGCGCATGCGGTCGCCCTGGGCCTTCATGCCCGCGGAGGCGATGTGCAGCGTCTTCGACAGATCCATGACGCGATCCTCCAGGACCGGAATCAGCCGCCACCGCCGGAGCCCCAGGCGGTGCGGAACATGTCCATGTACTTGCGGTAGATGTTCGTCATCGCGCGGTGGGACTGCTGGGTGTCGGCGACCTTGACCATCTGCTCCTCGACGACGACCGCGTTACCATTCGGCGCGGTCTCGTAGGTTTCATCCTGTTCCTCGGCTTCGGGAGTCTGCGCCCCGGGCACGCCGGCATTGATGTGACCCGCGTTCGTCACGCGCGGCTGCATGGGTTCCAGCTCCCGCTGGAGCGCCCCGACGAACTCCGGATCTTCCATTGCCCGTGGCTTGTAGTCGGGCGTATCCGCGTTGGCGATGTTCTTGGACAACACGCCCTGGCGCTCTTCCAGCCACTTCATGCGGCGCGAAACCGCGTCGAAAACGTCGAAGCCTTCCGCCATGGCCCGATCCGCCGCGTGGATGTTTCTGGGTCCCGTACTCCGATCGATCTTGGCGCGCGTCTTGTTAAGAACCCGTAAAGGCCCTTAGGTTGGCAGAATCGCGTGGGGATCGCCCGCGCCGGCCACCGCCCAGCGCGCGTGCCGGGGCCACGGCAAGGAACGGATGCGGGATGCTCTATCTGACGCGCAAGGTGGGCGAGTCCGTCGTCATCAACGACGAGATCGAGGTCACGGTCGTCGACATTCGCGGCAAGTCGATCAAGCTCGGGTTCACCTTTCCCTCGGACGCAAGCGTGCTCCGCCGGGAGATCTACGATCGCATTCAGGCGGAGAACCGGGCCGCCGCGGAAGGAACCGACGCCCTCGCCGCCGAGCTGGGCCGCCAGTCTCCGGGGCGCGTCCAGCCGGAGGCAAGCGCCACCGGGAAGGCGCACGCGCGCGAGGAGGAGCCGGAGTAACCGCTTCCCTCACGCGGGAAAGATGTCCGGCCGCATCGTTTCCGCCAGCCCCTCCTCGGTGTAGCGGCCCTCCGCCAGCGCGTTCACGTACGCGGCCAGCACCGGCCCGTCCGGGCCGCTCCAGCAATACCCGTTCGCTTCCAGAAACATCACCAGCACCGCCATCCCCGTGGCGCGATTGCGCGCGGCGAAGGGGCGGATGCGCAGGATCGCGGTGAGATGCGCCACGGCGAGCCGCACGGCGTCGCGCTCGCCGTCGATGGTCCAGCGCCGCTGTACTTCGCCCAGCACCGACCCCACCGCGTCCGGATCGACCAGGGACGTGCCGCCGGATTC
>Ga0207714_1001069_pt1 | contig 18276 bp, 24 predicted proteins | sample PonA232FremontCA_2_FD_187270 | JGI IMG/M metagenome (GOLD analysis project Ga0207714, IMG submission 187270) | Marine sediment microbial community from Fremont, CA, USA - Pond A23 Sediment 2 (SPAdes) | ecosystem: Environmental > Aquatic > Marine > Unclassified | place: USA: Fremont, California...
TGTCTGCACTTCTGTCAATTGTTTGAACTGCTAAAAAACCTTTCAGATAAAATATATCATTAGCAGTTATCTCTGCAGTATGCTCACCACTAGATAAACCACTTGCTAATTCTACAATTCCATTATCTGTATCAATATCTGTGCTATCAATTGTAATAGTTGAAGCACTACCACCATCAATACTTACATCAACTGTTCCACTTGTATCTTGGAAGTCAGTTACAATATTAAGTGCAGTTCCTGTAAAAGTTATTTCTATAATTCCATCAACATTTATTCCTTTATAATCTCCACTTTCAAATTGATTATCAGGTAAAGTTACATCCTCATCATCAAATGGTATAAACTCAACCCCACCATTTGCTTTTGCATCAATTACAAAGTCTTGGAAGGCATCTCTGTTAAATTCCCTGGTGCCATCTTCAATATCTTTAAGTGAAGTATCTATATCTTTAACAGCATTAAACATACTTCTTTGCCACCAATTCAACCATTGAGCTGGTACTTTCTGTTCAACTTCCCATTCTTTATAATCATCTAATGGCTCTGCTGTTAATGTATCACTTGAAAGCCAATCTGGTATTTCTGTATAATTACCACTATATGACATGTGTTATCCTCCTTCTTTCAAATTATTCCCAACCAGGCAGTGGTGGACTTTCTACTGGTTCATAAAATCCACCTAAATATCCACCAGTTGTTCTATCTTCATTTGATAAACCTTCTTCACTACTGTATATTATCCCATCTGCTTCATCACTGAATTCTAAAGTTCCATTCAAAGTTGTATATGGTCTAACACCAGCAACTACAATTCTATGAAGTATGGCCAGAAATTGTTGCCTTGTCATACCTGCATCACTGATTGGACTGAGTGGTATCTCTATATATAAAGAAGCAGGTTCATCATTCGGCCACCTATTAATAGTAACTTCATTATTTTCAATATCTAACATTGTATTCAAAATATCTATTATATTATTAATAGTTCCATCAGCTAAATTCCTGGCAACTTTCCCTTTCAATAACAGTGTGTAAACTGAGTCATTCAGCTGACCTCTTTCCTGTTGTAAATTCTTGCCAATTCTATCTAGGTGTTCACCATAAGCCTGGTCAATATCTCTTATGGCTTTTATATCATCTTTTGAATTTTTTAACAATTGAATTTCATCTGTAACTACCTCTATGAGTTTGGCAATATTACTGTCTGAATTTTTGTTATACTTGCTTGTCAACCTCTGTAAAGCATTATCTATTAAGCCCATAATCAACTCACATCCACTTCTGTACTACTTGAAATTGTAACTTCTGTGTCACCAATTGAAATATTAGAAGTTCCACTTGGGTCATCTGAAGTTCCAATTGTTACATCTACATCTTCAACACCAGTAATTGAGTGAACAACTTCTATAATTTTTGTATATATTACATTATCACTTATACTGAGATTATTTATATAATCAAGAATTGCTTCTTCAACTTGGCTGTCACCATCACTTGGATATTCATCAGCTTTTGTTACAGTGACATCTACATAGATTGTAATTTCACTTGGTCTGGTAAAGTTTATGGTGTATTGAGTTCCATTTTTAGCTTCAACTGTAACAGAAGTTCCTCCATAGGTTTCAATCCCACCACCAACACTATCCAGCAATGCTTGTCCAATATCTTGGTCAACCCCTTTGTAAACAATACCTTGAATGCTTTTAGGTGGTAGCCCATCACTGTCTTCAGAGTTGGTAAAATTAACCCTTAATTTAACTGCTTCAACATTATCTACTGAAAGAAGTTCTGAAATAATACTATCAATGGTTGCCTTGCCACCCTTTGCTACAGAGTTTTTATATCTTTGTCTGAATTCAAAATCTGTTTCTCTATCTGAACCACCAGAAGTTGTGTTGCTATTGATTACATCATTTATTCCTGAAATTGGATTAACTATTTCAGTAATGGTTTCAGCAGCCACATTACCTTCTTCACCTGCTTCTAGTGCTTGGATGTTTAGGGTGACACCACCACTACTTATATCACCACTTTCAGTAGTTTCAAACTGAATTGGTTCATCACCACCAGTTTCAATCTCATAACCTTCTGGAACAGTAGTTCCATCATCACCACTGAAAGTTGCCTGTCCAACAGCCTTGGTTGCACTTTGTCTTTCAATTCCAATGTATTTTGCTACATAATCTAGTGATTGACCTTCAGCTGTATCTACATAGGCAGAGTTATAAACTGCTTCAAGGGCAAACCAAACTACACTTAATGGATATGAAAGAATTTTGATAAATTTTATCAATGGATTTTTATCAGTTTTATTTAAACTTGAACCAAACAAATTTTCAGCTTTTGAAATCATATCATCAACAATTTGTTCTCTTGGTTTTCTATTAAAGCCATCGCTAGTTATACCATAATCAGCCATTTATTACACCTCAACTTCCCCTTCAAGCTCTTCACCATCTATTAGCTTTGCATTGAATTTTATATATAGTGTTCTGTCTTCACCTGTAAAATCTGCTTCTATTTCTGTGACTTCTGCAATATCATCATCTTTCAAAAGTTCCTCTTTGACTAAATTTTTTATATCTTGTTGGCTTGTATCCTTATCTGATAACATTTCAATCCATGGTAAACCTAAAAGCATATCAAAAATCCATTCACCTTGGTTAATACTTAATCCAATTTCATTCCTTTGTCCAATTTCTTTTATATTATCAACCATCTTAAGTTCACCAAGTTCATTAAATTCAATGTCACCATTATCACTATTAAGGTATAAACTTTTCATTCAACAAACACCTTCTCACTGGGGCTTGGACTTGATGAATTTGGTTTGCCTGTTGAACCTCCACCTGCAACAACACCAGAGTGAGTGTGATTATCCATCCAATCTTTTAAAGTGTTGCCCAGTGGCACACCTTCACTTGCCCCACTACTTCCTAAAAATAGATTGCTTGCCAAGGTAAATATTGCATCACCAGCAGAATTTATATCAAACTTTAATTCAGTGCCATTATTATTATCAGCAATTCTAATCACACCATCACTTTCCACTACAATTTCAACTTGTTTATCATCATTGGCTATTCTCACTGTTCCATCAGGGTTGAAATACATTTTTACATCTTTATCTGTATTGCAAATGTAATAGCTTTCAGCTTCTTCAGAGGGCAAATCACTTTCTTGTTCAGCTTTCAATCCTCCTACAACTACTGCATCATCATAACTGTGTTTTCTAGTAAAATTGACCTTTTCAGCACCACCTGTCATAAGTATCTTATCCAAAGCCCTTTCATTGAATAGAACTTGAACAACATCATCCTTTTTGTAACCTGGTCTAACAATAAAGTTGCCAAAGTTCCAATGCATCACTGGCACTTCAACTATGGGTGGTATTTTAACAAATTCACCTTCTAGTTCTTTTTTATTTAGCAATTGGATTTTTGCAATCATTGTTTGGTGGTCATACTCTAGTATTTTTCCAGGCAGGGCAGTGTGAATTTCACCTATTTTATTTTCAACCATTTTTGAAATAACCTTGTTGCCTTTACTCAACCTTTTTCACCTCTATTGATGTTGTAAAGTCTTTTCCTTCAGCTGTATGTTTTCCATTTATTACTCTATAATTACCATTGATTGAACTGCTTTCTATGGTAACAAGTGCATCAGCTCTTATCCTATAATTAAGCAGTGATTTCACATTATAAGTTACACCTTCATCTTCACCATTTTGATTGATTTCTGGAGTGGATATTAAACCTGTATTTGAATTCAGTAATACTGATTGACTATTGGGTGTATTTTTTGGTCTGATATAAACCTTGCCCCTGCTACAATGTAGTTTTGAATTGGTGTCTTTGGCAATTTCCTTGAGTGCCTTATGGCAAGTTGTTGAAAAGGTTTTACCTTTTTCATATGTTACATCTTCAGCTATTTCAATTTCACCTACTTGTAAACCTGTTTGTTTAACTATCTTTGGTGCAATTTGAGAAGCCTTAGCACCTTTGTCCCAGGTTTTGTTGATTGTAGTTTTTAGCCAGTTTTGAGTATTATCACCAATAATTAAAATAGTTCTTTTATCAACCTTATCCCAATTGGTGTGATGCTTTTCTATAATTCCTGGAAGGATGATGCCTTTGTCATTTTTATAACCAGCTTTCAATTTGAATTTCTTATCTTTTTTTAGTTTTTCAGCTGTAGAACTTGATAAATTAAACAGCCTTATATGTCCAGCATTTCCTTCATCTTCACTTGAAAATTTTATTTCAAATTCTATATGCAAACCAGGATATGAAAGCCTTTCACCTTCAAATTCAAAGTCAATCCTTCTACCAAACATTTCACTCATTATTCATCACCCTTGAAAATATAGGGCTTTACATTTTCCATGAAATTATCGTATGTTATCTTGTCATCTTCACCACTATAATCTAGTGGTATTATGGCTAATTGACAAGGTACACCCTTATTACAAATATTTCCAAATATATCTACACCATAGGTCACTTTGTGACCTAAAAGAATTGGATTTCCATTACCATCATATATATTGACATAAAAGCTATTATCCTCTACATTCCAGGATATTTTGAACAACATTTCAAAGTCCATTAAGGTTATCAAAAATTTTTCTGGTCTAGTTTTGATATTGCTTTTATCTATTGGTAAATATTCAAGTTCCATTATTCCCCACCCCAACTTTCTACCTTATCTTTCACAATTCCCAAGGTGGTTTTATCTGCACTTTCTTCATCCTTTTCTTCACTGTCTTCATCCTTTTCTTCAGTTTCTGAACTTCCACCTTGAACTTGGTTTCCTGTGGCTGGGTCAGTTCCTAATTCAACTGTTATAATTTGTGATGATGCTATCCTTACTTGTTTCAAGACAATGGTGCACTCAAAACCATTTCCATATTGGGCTTCTTTCATTGGTGAAAGTTCTTGGATTGCCATATTTTTATAAGTTCCTAAACTTCCTTTGTACACAAATAATTCTTCACTGTCTCTCATTTCTTTTAAATTTTGGTGTTTATCTTGGGCATCAATTCCTGCAAAATAACACCTTAAATTTATTTTGATTGGGTTTTGCTTTATGTGGTCTGAAATATCCTCTTCATTTTCTACAGGTTTTTCAGTTACTGTATTTGAATAATTTACCTTATCACTTTCAACTACATCAATTTGAACTTCACCCAAACTGGCCATTATAGTGATGCACCTCCCAGCCCTTCTTCAGTTTCAATTATTTCAAAATATCTTTCAAGTTCCTCTCTGACTTTCTTTCCAGTTTCCTCTGGATTATCTGAACCCTCTACACTAATTTCAATACTGTTATTTTGTTCAACCTTATTAGACTGGCTTTTTTGGGTTAAATTTGTGGGTTCAGTTCCTCCAGGTGTTTTTACCTTCACATTTACACTTTGTTGACTGTTGGACTGGTTTCCTGGCTGTTGAGATGAATTATTGTCTCCACCAAACCCAAAAACTTTGTTAATCACATCACCAGTAAACCCTAGTTTTTCACTTATAATTTGTCCAATATTTGCTATATTATTGTTTATCCACTTTTGTATATTGCTCCACCATTCACCTAACTTGCCAATCATATCAGGCAATTTTATATCTATATCAGGCAGGGCTTTTCCTAAAAGCCAACCTATACTTTTCAAAACATTCTCTATTCCTGTTTTGATTATCTGTCCAATACTTCTCACCAAGAACACAACAACACTACTGACAACAGTTTTTGCTATATTAAGCACTGACCAAAAAACATTTGGAACACCAAAGGCAATTCCTTTTATACCTTCCCATAGATTGTTCCAACTTTCCATCAAAGTGTCTGTGTCAAAAGTGAATATTCCAATTATGGCTTGTCCAATTCCTTTTGATAACCTACCTATTGACTTATTCAAGTCTTGCAATTCACTAAAGAACTCACCTAAAATCCATTTAGCATATTCCCAAGTATATCTAAAACTGACACCAATCCCAATAAAATCATACCACTTATCAATCATAGGTTGTAAAACACCTTGATAACCATGCTCCATAGTGTAATATAAATCTTCAAAAGCTAACCAAAGCCCTGTTACAATAGCAATTGTCCAACCAATAGTAGAAGCAGTTGTGCCTAAAGTTGCACCCCAAGTCTTTAATATTCCAGCAACTGCAATTATTGGTTTTCTTAAGAAAGCAGCAGCAGTTGCCAATCCTAAAACAAGCCCAGTAGTTCCTAAAATACCACTAGCAAATTTTTGAGTGGCAGGTGGGGCATCATTAAAAACATTTATCAAGCCTGTTACACTATCAACTGCACCAGCAATCTTTGGAACAAAGAAGTCACCAATATTAATAGCAGCAACATTAATTGAACCCTTTAATCTTTTAAAAGCACCAATTAAAGTGTCCAGTTGTTCTTCAGCCATCATTTCAGCTACACCTTGTGAATTTTCTAGTCTTTCATTAAAGTTTGCCAATTCTTCACTGCCTGCATTGAGTAATTGCATCATAACAATTGACCTTCTGGCAGGTAAAATACTTCCTAATACATTCCTTTTTTCTTTTTGAGTCAGGCCAGATAAAGCTGTTTCAAATTCCTTTACAACACCTGTCAGCGATTTGAAATTATCATTAGCATCCCAAAGGTCAATCTTGTATTTTTTCAACATACTTTTAGCTTCAGATGTTGGGTCAGATAATGATTGAAAAACACCTCTTAATAATCTGCCTGCCCTACTTCCTTTTGTTTCTTGGTCAGCTAAAAGTCCAAGGGCAGCAGATAACATTTCAATTTCAACACCTAAACCAGAAGCTGTAGCTGCAACTTGTGGAAGTGATTCACCTAAAGAATTGATTGTTGCCTTAGATGACCTGGAAGTATCTGCCAAGACATCAATAACTCTGCGTGATTGGTCAACTTCCATCCTCATACCTTTTAAAGCACCAGTCATAATTTCAGAAGCTCTTGATAATTTCATTTCTTCAATAGCAGCAGCATCAAGAACAGCTGGCAAGGTTTCAATTACTTGCTCAACTTCAAATCCTGCTCTGGCTAAAATCTCTTGCCCTTCAGCTGCTTCTTTTGCAGTGAAGGCAGTTTCAATACCTAATTGTTTTGCATTTTTTGTTAATTTTTCAATCTCTTTTCCAGTTGCTTCTGCTACCAGCCCTGTTGTTTTAATCTGGTATCTAAAATCACCAGCAGCCTTTGTTGCACCTCCTATGGCACCACCAAGGGCAAAGAAAGCACCCATGATATAAAATCTGTATCTTTCAAGAAGGGCAATGGTAGAACTGAATGCAGCTTTCATCTGTCTGCCTGCGGTGATAGCAGCAGCACCCAGTCCACCCAAAGCAGTACTAGATTGGTTCACATTTCTTTTTAGCAAATTAACTCTTTGATTTGCTTGTCTGAGTTGATTATCTCTTATTCCAAAATTTATTCCAAATGTAACTTGCCTTAACATTCCACCAGGCACTGCTAATCACCACCTTTGTCTATATTCTCTGATAGCTTCTCATATGCAGAATATGCTTCCCAAAATGTGTCACTATTCATTTGGCTAACACCTTCATAGTCTTTCAGATAAAATACCAAATCCCAAAAAGCCATTTTTTGTGTCCTTCTTAGTTTGGCTTTGTACTTATTTCTTAATAATTTTTGTACATAGTGAATGCCATATTCACCAACTACATACTTGGTATGGGTTGGTTTATAGAAATGACTCTATCTCATCCACAACTTCTCTCATTTCACTAACTCTTTCAAAGTCACTAATTTTTAAACCCTTAGGTTTAATTACAATATTGTCAAACAACCCTTGGATATATTGTTTCCTAACTAGATTGCCCTGGGCATTTGTACAATTATCTGTATGGTCAATAGTCCACTCAACACCAGGATGTTGTAAAACATATTCTTGACCATTTTTAGTAAACTGTTTTTTATCATTATTTTTAGCCATATTTTACCTCCTATTATTTTATACTACACTACACCTTCAGCACCTACAAATGCCTCTTCATAGTCAGCAACTATAAGTGTCCAATCTCTTTCTTCAAGTTCTCCACCCTTCTCATAATCTGGGGTGTTTTGAACAACACATTCACTTCCAGAAATACCTACATCAGCAGAGAAGTTCCCATCTACTACAGCAAAGTCAAATGGTTCATCTTGTTTATAAAGTTCCATCAACTTAGCATTAGCTGGAGAATTTCCAGCCAATGTAAAGGTAACTTCAGCTGCATCATTGGCATTTTTCATGAAAGTATGCTCACCTTGAGCACCAACATGGATGTTCCTTTTGTCTTCCATTCTGGAAGCTGATATCATAGTATCTTCACCAAAACCAGTCAATACAGTTCCATCTACAATTGCATTAACTTTAGTTGGGTCATATTGCATTAGTTCTTAACCTCCTTTATTATACTTGTAATACACCTTCAACTTCAACATTGTGAACTGCCCCTGCTACTTTGGCAGTAAAGTTGATGTCAGGTAGAAGTCTATTAGCAATATCATTATCTGCAATTTCACTTCTACTTGGTGCACTAATTGTCCAAAGCCCTATTCCTTCAGTATTTGTAGCAATTACATCTTGCCTTACACCTCTTTTTAATACACCCTTAAGTTTTGATACAACTTGGGCAATTCCAGGGTCATCATAACTAACTTTTTCAGAGTTGTATAGTAAAAAGAATATGGCTTCTTCAATTCTAGCTGCAAGCCAATCTTTACCTCTTTGGATGTCTAAAAATCCACCTGAAGTTTCCTTACCTTCATTGGTCATTGTAACACCCATAGTTGTAACATAAGTGTTTACATTAGCATCCAAAAGGGTATTGACTTCAGTATTCTTATAAGTAGAACTAGCAACACCATTTAAGCTCTTAAATTTCCAAGTAGCACTGCCTGGGTCAGTTGGTGCCATTCTACCTGTGATTGCAGCATCCAAGTAGTCATCTTCACCAGAACTACCACCATCATGGGCAAAAATACCAGTTCTGCTAGAATTAATATTGCCAGCAAGTGTTTCAATTTCAGTTATTGTAGAACTTATATCTGGCTGGGTGATAAATAGTTTTTCATTAGCACCTGCCCAACTTGCTGTTTCTTCAATCCTTGACTGAGTTCTATCTGCCAAGTTCATGAAATAAAAATCACCATGTTCTATATTGTGATAATCTAGTGCATCTTGGATGGAAGTGAAGCCTGTTTCTTGCCATGTTACACCACCATCAGTAACAGTGGCTTCATCAGTAGTTGGCCAATCAGGTTCATCACTTCCAGAAGTTCCATCAGCAGTTGCTTCATAATACCGCCCATTTTCATTTTCTGAAGTTGGTTTTACTAAATCACCAGTTGTATAGCTTGTTTCTGAACTCCAAGCTGATACACTTTCACCTTCATCAATATTTTCACCTAAAACTGCAACTTCATCTGGACTTGGCTCTTGTTCAAAAATTCTACTAATCATATCATAAGCCATATCACCACTTGTAAGAGTGGTCAAACCATCAGTGCCTTCAACTTCCTTGTATTCAACCTCTTGAGTAGGGTCAAATACCAATGGAAGTCCAAAGCCCTTTTTTGATATTGGTTTTGTCTGGTCTAATATTGTAACTGTAACAACATCACTCATCACTTTGACCTCCTTTACATATCATAATTTTTACCAATGATTTCAACAGTTTCAACTGTTTTCTCTATTACTTTGATGGTGTCATTAAATCCTAAAATAACATCAAAACCTTGTCTGTCTTCATACTCTGTTTCCATCATGGTATGTCTATCATCTGTTTGAGTAATACTCTTGATAACACATTTGTTATCTGAAAGGTTTTCAAAAAACCTTCTACCTAATTGGTCAATCAAAAACCATTCTCTTGCCTTTCCAATATAACTGTCAACCTTTTTTCCATAAGCATTCAAAGATAAGGTGGCTTCAGGGCTTGAAATATAACTGTATTCAATATCCTTTTCAAAATTTGGGTCATCACTTTCAATCACCTTTTGTACCTTAATTATAGATTGCCTTGGTTGTGGATTGTATCTTACTGTAAAAGCCATTCTTATTCTTGGATATTCCATCAAGTCTGGCTTTATATCTTGAGTTCCTAAAACTAATTGCTCAACACCTGTATAGTCTTTAATTTCATTATACATATCATCAAGTAGCTGGTTTATATCAATCATTCAACCACCTTCTTTTTGGCAACAAAAGTCTTGAAATCAGAGTGGTCAGTCCAAGGTGTGTTTTCCCTTATCTCATAGTCATCATCATCTGTTGTCAAAACATCATCATCTATTGTCAAAACATCATTGTTTTCAACTTGAACAGCTGTACCATCACTGGCTTCAAGGTTTTCCCTGACATATACCTTTTTATCTTGGGTTGTATAATTCCCACCTTCATAATCTTGTATCATTTCTGATGTCATAGGAAATACAGCCACACTTATGGTATAAGTTTCAGGTGTTCCTTCTTGAACTCTACCATTTACCAACTTTTCATTTGGGTTTTTAGTGAGTTCAACTTGCCTTTCTCTTTTCCTTATAATATGTGACATCCTACTTTTCATATTTACCACTCAACCTCATATTGTATTGATTGCCATAATTTACCAGTGTCTTGTAATGGGCTTCCTTCATTTCCTTTTCTCATTTGCTGTGTCATTCCTGAAAGTGGTGGTGAGTCAACATCATCAATGGTTTCTTGAACTAATCTGACACACCAAGTTCCTAACTTATCCATCATCATTTCTGCTGTCATATTGCCTTTAATTACTTGAGTATAAAAGCGGTTGGCTTTCTTTCTTAAATCCTTTTTGTTCTTATCAAAAGCCTTTCTGATAAATGACCTTTCAGGTATATTGATTTCAGTGGTACTTGGGCTCAGTGGAAAACCTTTCCACATAAACCAACCCCTCATTGCTTCAGTCACCTCTATACTTACACCAAATTCATGAACTGAGGCAATTGTAACCATATCAGCTTCATCACTTTGTTGGTTGTTCTCACCCATCACACCAACCTTTAATTTTGCACCTTTTAACTTTTGCAATTCTTTTATTACTCTATTAGCTTTTTGATTGTTGTCTTGGATTGAAACATACCCACCCATTATGAAAACACCATAAAAGTTGGGCCACTTTCTGATTGAGCAATTCTTAAAAACTCTTGTCCATAAGCAGTTCCTTCATACCCATCAGCTTTACTACCTTGCTCATAAGTAACAGAAACATTTTCAACTTTTTCACTTTTTGCCCTTCTTATGCTTAGAGTACCAAAGTGAGCAGCCAGGTATCTTTCTGCCCTTTCATTTCCTTCAAGTTCAGTTCCAGCTAATTCACCAGCTGCATCTTCAATAATCATATCCAAACCTGTATCACTCATATCCTCTAAGTGCGGGGCAATAGCAAGAACTTTTTCTTTAGTTGTAGTTGCCATTAGTTATCACCTACCAATGTGGTGTAGAAGTGCTTCCAGCACAAAAACATATATCCATACCATCTTAAATATACTACTGGAAGCACCTTTATATCAAATGGCAATCTTGCCATTATTCACCACCTGTTTCTTGTTCATCCTCAACTTCTACATCTTTTTTATCCAACTTTTCTTGTTCTCTCATAGCTTTACTTTCACCAAGAACTTTCTCACCATTGGAAAGTTCATACCAGCCATTATCAGCTATCTTGACTGGATATTCACCTTCCAACTTCTTGAAATAAGGTGACTCAATCCTACCTGCTTCAACATCTGCATCAAAGCCAGGATGTCCTAAGTTGGCTTCAATTGTTTCAGCAGGCAGCTCATTTTTGCCTGGATTAAGCACCCCACCATTTGGAAGGTGTTTGATGTCCTTAGTATTATTGACAATCTTTTCCATGCTCAATCCCCCTTAGTCTTTAGATTTGGTCAAATCTACAAACAGCTAATGGTCTGCGCAAGATTAAACCACAAGTTCTTTCCTCAATCCTTACTTGATAAGCACCATTTGGAAGTCTGTATGGCTCATTTCTTTCCATATCTACAGCAAGACCAAGTTGCATATAAGAGGATGTAGTGTCTAATACTAAGCCAACATCATTATCTCCACCTGGGTCAGCACCTTCAAGATAACTGATTTCAAGTATCCTATCAAACCAGCCTTGTTCTTGTAAGTATGTCATAATAGTTTCACTGTTGTAATCATTATATGGCTTGTCAAGTTCTTGATATTGTTTAGGTGGTAGTACTAGAGTATCAGCACTGTAGCCATCATTGGCATTTACTTTTGCCCTAGCTTCTCTGATGTCTGTTATGATTTCCTGGCCAGTTTTGTATTCCCATTCACTACCATCTGAATCACTATCAGTTGGCACATCATAGGTGTGTTTACCAGAAGCATTTACAAGCCCTTCAATTCCTAAGTCAACATCACCTAAGAATACAAGGTCATTTTCATTTTCTGAAATTATCCTTCTGGCACTTTCTGCCTTATCTGTGTCAACAGCCATTCCATTTGCTCTGGCTGCTCTCAATTCTTGTTTCTCAACTTTAAAGCCATTTTCAATAGAAATGACTTTTTGGTCAGTTCTACTTTTGTCATTATCTACAAATGGAACATCATCTGCTCCAGTTGGTGTTCTCTTAGCTTCACCCTGTCTTGTGTATTGGTCATAGCTATAAGTTTCAGCATGTTCTGGAATATTGTCATAGACATCTAAAAATGTCCTGGCAATTAGTTCCTCTTCAACAGGTTCATATAGAGTTTCATCAATAGCTTCCAAATCTCTTTCCAACAACATTTCATCTTTTCTTTCTACAGTATTTCCAAGAATATCCTTCATGAATTATTCACCCCTCAATTATTAATTATTTGTTAAGAATTATCAACACTTAAGTCTTCAAATGTTACATCACATGGAAAATTGATTTCAATTTTCACTTTGTCACCTGAACTTCCACCTTCTACAAATTCACTATCTTCAATTACTGCTGCATAATTACTTCCAGAACTTCTAACAATAGCTTCAGTTTCAGAAGTAACATCACCATTTCCATCAATAGCAACTTTATCTCCAGCATCAATAGTACTTTCAGCATCAGCACTAACTTCAGCCATCATTACACCTTTTCTTAGTACTCTCATGGGTTGTTCAGCTACAAATTCACCATCATCAATATTTCCAGCTAATGTGAAAAGTGCAAGCCCTCTAATATCAACACCTTGAGTTCCATCAAATTCTAAAAATTGGCTGTCATTAGTTCCTCTCATGACACCTTTGCCAAATCCAATAGTGCCTTCAGCTGCTCCAGAGATTGATTCAAACCTTCTTGCTTCAACTACTTTTCCTTTGTCCATCTTATTAGCCATTATTTTAACCCTCCTTATATTGTTTATTTACTTCTTCAAATTTTTTCTTTCCTGTTTTTTCTTAGAAAGCTCATCATTCTTGTCTTTTCTTTTCTTGGTCATCAAGTTATTATCACCATAACTATCAGATTTCAATTTTCTAAGAGTAGAAACAGCACCATCAAATCTTGCATTGATGTACTCATCAGATTTTTCTTCAGCTTCAAAGTCCTCATCCAACTTCTTAATGACTTCAACCTTAATTTCTTTAGCACTTTTGCCAGAAGCATCAAAGCTGTCAATAAATTCTCTGGCTGTATCAATAAGGTCAAGCCTGTCTTGAACAATTTCTTCAAGATTTTCATTCTCTAGTTCATCAATTCTGCTTTCAAGGTTGTCAACTTCATCTTTTTTGCTATCTAATTTGCCTTCAAGTTCATCCTTTTTATCAATCAAGTTCTTAATCTTTTCAGCATCACCTTCTGCAACCCTTATTGTCTCATCACCTATTTCAATTTCAGTGAGTTCAATCTCTGGCTCATCACGATCTTTTCTATTCATTATTTCATCCATCACCTTATCAAATTCATCTTTTGTTCCATCTTCAATCCAAACTTTCTTGTCAAAATCAAGTCCTTCATAACTGTCAAAACTAACTTCCATAAGTTCCTTATCCATGCTTTTGTCACCCTCCTTTGTTAAATTAATTTCCATCTTGCTGTCACCAAGTTCTGGTGGCTCTTCATCAAAATCATCTGTATAGTGATTAGCAAGGTGCTCATAAACATCTTGTAAATCACCATCAGGTATTTCAACACCACCTCTTGCTCCATTGACAGCTGCCATTGCAGCAACCACACCATTCCATACTACATCACCATTTGTATTGTGGTGTGGTAACTTTAAATCTGTACTTTTATTGGTTATTTCACTTGGGTCATCATTATCTACCCAAGCATATAATGGCATAATTGCTTCTATTTCACTTTCACTCATCTCACCCAAGCCACCAATTGATGGTGTTGGGTCACCCCAATTCTCTTGGGTTGTGCCATAATTATCTGGATTGGGTGGTGTATAGCCATCCAACTTTATAGAATATCCAACTGGCTTCTTTGAGTCAATTCTTGCCTTTACTTTTTCACCTGCCCTGCCTTGTTCTACATGGGCAACATGGTTTATTCTTATATTTCTTTGTATCCTGTCATATTCTTTTCCATCATATGTTCCAGATTTTTCTTCAAGTTCAGCCCTAAAACCTATGCTGACTTGTTCCTTTTTGCCTGACTTAACATAAGCTATAAGTTCATCATCAAAAAGTGTTTCATCTATTACTAAAAGATTACCATCTTTTCTGGGGTTGAGGTGTGTAGTTCCTTTGGTAAAATCTTTCCAGTTTTTAGTATTCAACATCACTGGTGGGTGTCTATCTGTAATTGGAACACCCTTGATTGAGTTCATTGTAATATCTGAAAATATTTCATCCTCTGGCTTCAGCTCCATAACTACTTCACCAGTTTGATTATCAAAATAAGGCATCACACCTGCTCTAGTAGCAGCCAATTCAACTGTCAAAAATCCATCATCTTCATCCTCTGTATAGTCTAATATTTCAGCTTCTTCATACCTCTGGACTGTCTTCATCTGCCTTATCACCTCCCTCATCCTTATCTTTATATCCACATCTTGGACATTTTGGATAGATGTTGTCAGCAAAAAATTCATTTCCACATTCTGGACATTTAAATTCAAACCTTATTACCATGTCAAGTCCTCCAAAATATTATTAAAATTATTAGAACAAAAGCCCCTGAAATTAAATTCAACCAAAACCAATTAATATTATCAGCCCCCAGTGTATCCTTCATCAGCTTCATACCAAACAAGCCCTATTCCTATAAAATCTACTGATTGACCTGCGTTGTTTGTAAGAATGAACACTGCTGTATCACCTGGTTGAATAATTAAATCCAAATCCTCATGTCTGACACCTATTGGCCCTGTTTTTTGCTCAGTTGCTGAACCAAACAAAATTGGGTCAGGTTTATAAATATCTTCACCTGATGTATCAATTGTGACATCATATTTTAAACTTGCTTCAGCAAATTGAGCATCATCATCACCATTTCTATTTGGGATATTATTTACAGTTGTACCTCCTGAAATTGAAGCACCTCTTTGTATTTGTAATTTACCATATTGGCCAGTAGTAAAAGGGGTTGTTAGTTTAATATGCAAATACTTATCAGCAGGTGCAGTTATGGCAATGTTATTAACATCATCACCTGACACACCTTGCCAGTACTTATTAGTTGTAAACCCTTTGCCTTCGTGTATGCCATACTCTTCATTGCTGATGGTTTTTACACCATCTGTGACCAATTCTAAAAAATCAACCCTTTCACCTTTAGCATTATAAATATATCCATTCCAAGAGTTTTCTGGTCTGTTCTTTTTACCACCAGCCATCTGTATCACTTCTTTCTATTTTTTAATAAATTTTGAATCAAATTCTTTATCTTTCCACTTTCCTTCAATAGTTTCAAGAAACACCACTGCATCTTCAATCCTTCTGAATGGAATTAATCTTTTTTCATTTGGAAAGAATACAACTGTTGGAACACCAATTTGTGCACCAATGTACCCTTGCTCTTTTGCCCATTTATCATCTATCTTATATGTTCCAGTTCTTATACAAACAATGTCTCTTTGGTATTTACCTGACCATCTACTGACTTGTTCAATGGCTGGGGTGTGATGGTGGGCTAATACACCAACATCAAAAGGGCTTTCCTGTTCAAACATCCTCTTTACACTGTGAGTCAAGTTGAAGCTGGAATTATATCTATATTTATGTTTAGCATAAATTCTGTATTCTATCTCATCATTCACAACCAAGTCTATTCCACCACCCTCTCTAAGATATGGGGCTTCATTGGTCTGTGAATATAAGTATTTTGCAAAGTCAATTCCTGCTTCTAAAAATGACCAGTTATCATGGTTGCCTGAGGTTTTGAAAATGACATTCCTGCCAAGCTCCTCAAAGATTTGCTTGATAACATCTTGTTGGTCACCAGGTGGAAACAAAGCAGATAACATTCCACCTTTCTTAGATGATTGAACAAAGTTGTCTGCTAAGTCACCAAGTATCCCTACAAACAAGTTTGGCACAGAAGTTATCAAGTCAACATGCCTTAAAAAGGATGTATAGTCAACCCCTTCAGCACCTAAGTGCCAATCACTACTGAAAGCTATGGCAAATGGAAAATCAGTTGTAATCTCAATCTTGGCTTCATCTTGGCTGATGGATTTTTCTTTTCTTTGTTGTTGCATGTCTATTGCTGAATGCAAAAACTTTTTCCAATCAAACTCTTTTTTCTTTTTATCCTTGAAATTTATCTCCATCTTTTGCCTTTTATCCTCAGTGTAATCTTTGGACTTGATTTCCATCTCATTTCTGAGTGGAAGCAAATCCTTTTTTCTTAATCTTGAGAGGACTGTTGAAATGTAACTTTTGGAAATTCCATAAAATTCTGCAATCTCTTTGTTGGACTTTCCTGCTTTCATTAGTTCTTTTAATGTTTCAACTTCATCCTTCCAATTCACAGCCATTATATTAAATCACCCTTTTTAATTAATTGACCTCACCAATATCATTTTTTGGCTTAGTTATTAGTTCACTTGGCACTTTTTTAAATTCTATTGGAAAGCCTTGCTTTTTGGTGTCAACTAAAACTAAATATGCTTCATATATCCCCTGCCTTAAAGAATACCTTTCCATGCTTAAAGTGTTTGGGTCAAAAACTGTTTCAGCTGCCCCAAGCAAATAATTCTTTATTCCACCATCTTCACAATTCACACCTATTCTACCATTTTCACCTTCAACTACTTCAAAATCTATATCACCAAATTTACCTTTTATTTTCATTTAAAACAACCCTTCCAGAAATGCAATCATAAGATTGTAATGCTCTTTATCTATGGACTTAAAGGCAACTGGCTTTTCTATTACTTCTGGAACACCCATAGCAACAATTTCAGCACCTTGTTTTTCATAATCATAAACCTTGCCTGCATAGTGGTTGAAAAACACATTGTAACCTAATTCATTGTTGTTTTTTATTTCTGGATATATCTCTGTAAGTTCTGCACCTCTTGTTCTCTTTTTAAAGAAGTAGTCAACTGCATCTTCAAATTTACTTCCAGAATTTCTATGTGTTATGTGGCTCATTTCATGCAATATAGTCTTGACACCAGAGTCACTGGGCAGCTTCATCATACCATTCCAAGTTCCACTTGAATAAGCAGAAGCCCTTGAACCAGCTGAAAGTTCTCTGAAATGCAAAGATTGGAATTGAAGATTGTCTGTTGAAAAATCCAAACTTTCACTGGCATATCTTTTATAAATATTTTCAGCCTTCCTTAGCTTTTTGATGTCAATTTCATAATTCCTTACTGGGTCAACTGATATTGAAAATTCCCTTCTTTTTCCAAACAAAGAACTCATATCATCAATATCATTCTTTTTATTCAACACAATATCTCTTAGTTTCACTTGATAGGTGCTATCTTTCTTTGCCATCTCAATATAATCTTCAAAAGTCCTTTTTAAATTTGAATAACCTTTTGCCCTATCCCAAGTTGCTATGTCCTCAGAAAGCTCATCAATTTTAGGTTTGATTATATTCTCTACATAATCAACTTGAGAGTTTCCATCTGGCAAATCATTGAATTCATCTATATGTTTAATAAGGTCATCTGGTATCCTTCTTGATTCATTGTAGGTGGTGTTACCTCTTTTAATTGTATAATCTACAAGGTGATAATCCTCTGTATCAAAATTTGTATATTTTATCTTTTTGGCAGTTGGGTTGTCTAAATCTTTGGCCATCTTTATCCTCTTATTACTTGCAGAGTCAGCAACATCTAACTTG
>Ga0207714_1001070_pt1 | contig 18265 bp, 20 predicted proteins | sample PonA232FremontCA_2_FD_187270 | JGI IMG/M metagenome (GOLD analysis project Ga0207714, IMG submission 187270) | Marine sediment microbial community from Fremont, CA, USA - Pond A23 Sediment 2 (SPAdes) | ecosystem: Environmental > Aquatic > Marine > Unclassified | place: USA: Fremont, California...
GCACGCTGAAGGCGGATCAGCGCATGTCGAGACCCCGGATGGCGTACCGATACATCGGGAGGGCCGGGGAGAGATATGCGATACAGCCGCCAGAACCCCTCGGCTTTAGCCGTGGGGGAGGCTCAGGAATGCCCGATAATAGGGAATCATGATATCTGACTATGGACGTTCCGCTACGCGAGCTCGTGTATGTTGGATGTCCAAGAATGAGTGAGGATAGGCGATGAGACCTTTTCGGCTGCATACTGTTTTGAGCTACAGGCGCACCCTGGAGAATAGGGCCCAGGAACGGCTTGTGCGCGCCCGTGAGGAGGAGGAAAGGCTTTTGGGGGAGACGGAGCGGGAACAGACTCGGCTTCGGGGCCTGTGTATGGAATTCGAGGACAAAAAGAGGCAGGGTATGAATGCGGGAGAAGTCCTTGTCTATCAGAACCACCTGTACCGGATGCGGAACTTGATCGCCCAAAAGGAGAGTGAGCTGCAATCAGCCAGGCAGGAGGTAGCCAGGAAAAAAAGGGAGCTATCTCAAGCGAGCAGAGAGAGGAAACTCTTGGAGAAGCTCAAGGAGAAGCAGGACAGCAGATACCTGCAATATCTGGAAGATAAGGAGAAAAAAGAACTGGATGAAATCGCTGTCCTTTTTCACGAGAGGGGAGGGATATGAGAAAAGGTAGGCCCATTGCGGCAATGCTTTGCTTTATGTGTCTGGTCCTTCTTTGGTCTGTGGTCACGGTTCCCGCGCAAAACGGAACTGAGTGGATCGGGATGCAGGGTGTCGATACCGTGGAGGAGCGAAGGGTGTTGGCTTCCCTAAAGAAGGAGAGGGAAAAGCTTATGCGCAAAAAAAAGAGCATCACAAAAAGGGAAAAGGAGCTAAAGGTCTTGCAGCAAGAAGTCGAGAAGAAATTACAGCAGTTGAGGCAATGGCGAGGAGATCTGGAGGAGCTCCTGACAGAGAAGGAGCAGAAGGAGCAAGAGAGGGTCAAGAAGCTGAGCCGGATCTATCAGAGGATGGACCCGGTCAAGGCGGCAGCAGCCTTGGCTAGAGTGCAGCAGGATCTGGCAGTGAGCATCCTTTCTCGGATGCGCAGCGGCACGGCAGCGGAAGTTTTGGACAGCATGGAAAGTGCCCAAGCCGCAGCCCTGAGCACCGACCTCTCGCAACTGGAGCAGCAGGAGACGGAGTAACCCCCTACTTCCAGATCCCCCGGATTCCCCGCCCAATTGCCCCCTCTGAGCCATGATTTTTCCTGTTTCCGTGTTTTTGGCCTGTTTGCAAAGGACAGCAGGCCTTTTGCCGAATGCCTCCCCAATAGGGAAGAGGTCCCTGTCGGCTTGAACACATCATGTCAATTAGACGCCACAGGTTGAAAGATTTTCCCAATCTACAAGCCAACGGATAAGCTATGGCTGTACCCGTCTTTCCAACAGCGGCCCAGGGCACCGAAACAGGTTCCAGGAGCCTGGAGATCGCCTCACAGGGAAATCCCCACCTGAAGCAGAATGGGTCTGCGGGCGAAAAGCAAGGTGTCAACTCCTTCCTTCGTTTTTTGCAGGGCGCTGCAAAGGATACGAAGGGGGCAAGCGAAATCGGGCAGAAGGAACAGGCTCAGGCCTCGGCCTCACTACAGCTGTTGGCCCTTTTGTTTCAGCTCGATCCCGCCCAGCTCGCGAATCTCGCAGGCAATGCCGCGATGTCCCCGGGTTCCGAGGGGGGTTCGGGCCAGGCCGCGGGAAGGGGCCGACTGCTTTCCATGCTGCAGGATTATGCCGGCAATGGCCAGGGGCTCAAGGCCATTTACCGGCTTCTCTCCGCAGGAGGGTCTTCCCGGAGCTCGGAGCTGCTGGCGGATCTTCGCGAGATCCTGGGACAGACACAGGGAAGCGGGAACGGGCAGAAATCCGCAAGCCAAGAGAGCGGAGCCCTCCAAAGCATCCTTCACCAGACTGAAGGCCAAGGCCAGGGAAAAGCGGGTTCCGGCGGGCAGGCGGAACGGATCCTCCAGCTCTTGCTCTCCGGCGAAAGCCGGGCGAACGCCTCATCCAAGGGGGGCGATATGAGCCAGCTCCTCTCCGCCCTGCACAAGGCCTTGGAGCAAGGCCGGCTCTCCGGGGAGCAGCTCCAGGCATTCGCGCGGGATCTTTCCTCCATGACCGCGGAGAATACCTCGCAGCCCAAGACCGCCGCGCAGACCGGAGGCCCCGGCGGCCTGGCCGCGCTTCTGCAGCAGGCCGAGGGGGGCGAGGGACAGAGTGCACGACCGGGCGCAACAGGAGAGCAAGGAGACGCCGGCAAGGGGCGGTCCGGAGTGCATCTGGCCCGGCTCTTCCTGGAAAGCTTCGACAGGGGCGAGCAATCCGGCCGGAACAAGGTGCAGGGCAGCTCTCCGGCGCAAGGGGGGCAGAATCTCCTGCAGCAGGACAAGTCCCTGCTGCAGTCCCTGGTTGAACAGGGACAGGCCCGGATACAGAAAGCCGATGCGCCGTCGGCCCAGTCCTCCGGGGCCAGCCATTCAGGAGTCAGCCTTAAGGCCGGCCAATGGGGAGGACTTTTGACCTCCGTCGGAGGGGCCTCAACCACAAGCCCGCCCGGCTCCCTGTCGCACGCGAGCCAGCCCTCCGGGCCTTCCTCGATGATGGACAATCAGGTCCTGCAGCAGGTGGTCAGCAAGTTCCAGACCGAGCTGCAGCGGGGCTCGAGATGGGTCAACATCCGCATGCATCCCCCGGAGCTGGGCCGGGTGCAGCTGAAGCTCGTGTCCGAGGACTCCACCATGCAGGTCCAGCTCCAGGTCCAGAACTCGCAGGTCCAGGGCATCCTGGAGCGGAACATGCCCGCCCTGCGACAGGCCCTGGAGCAGCAGAACCTGGATTTCGAGAGCATTCAGGTCAGCGTGGAATCCGGGCGGGAGGACGGCTCCAGGGAGCATCCCGGGGATCGGGGATCCGATTTTTCCTCGCTTCCAGGCTGGAATGGCTTCTTGGAAAATGAGGATAGCGGCGGTGAGGAAGCCAGGAGCTACACCGGGGGTTCCGCGAGAAACGGGGGCATCAGCCTCCGGGTCTGAGAGGCTTAAGGGTTCAAGGTTCAAAGCTGGCAAGGCAGAGGGAAGAAAAAAAACACTCAATTGATCTCGAAGCATGGAGTGAGCAAGAAGGAGAAAAGGTATGGCCGATGTATCCCAGATATTGGGCGGCGATTCCCAGGCTATGAACATGAAGCAGGCCACCGGGGGGCAGGAGCTGGGCAAGCAGGATTTTCTCAAGCTGCTGGTCACTCAGCTGGAGAACCAGGATCCCATGAATCCCGAGGATCCGGCTAAGTTCTCCTCCCAGCTGGCCCAGTTCAGCTCCCTGGAGCAGATGACCAATATCAACGAGAATATCAAGGACATGTCCCAGTCCACGCAGGCGATCAACAGAATGTCCTCCCTGTCCATGCTGGGCAAGCAAGTGGTCCTGGAGGGCAGCTCCTTCACCCAGGACGGCAATCCGGTGGAACTGGGGTATAAGCTTGAGGATCCGGCGAGCAGCGTGACCCTGCGGGTCAAGAACGAGGCCGGGCAGACCGTGGACGAGATCCAGGGCAATAATCTTTCCGCGGGCAGGCATTTTGTCACCTGGGACGGCGGGAGCCAGCCCCAAGGGGATTACTCCTTCGAGGTGGAGGTGGTCCGCGATGGCGAGAGGAGCGCGGGGACGCCGCTGCTCCGCTCCGAGGTGACCGGTGTGGACGATCTGGGCGGGACAAACAAGCTACTGACTTCCATGGGAGAGGTGGAGCTGCAAAACGTCCTCCAGGTACAGGGATAACAAGGGAAAGACTAAGTCTACCTGATTTTCTCATAGGAGGTTACAAATGGGAATTCAGAGCGCCATGAACAGCGCGGTCAGTGGGCTGTCCGCCAACGGCAACGCCATGAGCGTAATCGGCAACAACATTTCCAACAGCAATACCACGGCCTATAAGGCCAATCGGGCACTCTTCTCCGATGTCCTGGCCCAGGAAATATCCTCCGCCGGTGGCAACTCCCAGATAGGCCGCGGGGTAAACACTGCGACCGTGGATTCCGACTTCAGCCAGGGGACATTCGAAGGCACCAGCTCCAACACGGATCTGGCTGTGGACGGGCCGGGCCTGTTCATCATGGGCGAGCAGGGTAGCGACACCGTTAAATACACCAGGGACGGGGCCTTCAACTTCAATGAACAGGGCTACCTGGTCAACCCAACGGGCCAGAGGGTCCAAGGCTATCAAGTGAACCAGAACGGAGACACGATCGGGGATTTAACCGATGTGCAGGTGAACACCAACTCTTCCATTCCGGCGCAGCAGACAGGGCTCGTGGATCTTTCCACCAATTTGAACGCAGATGCTCCTGTGAAGGGCTCCACGATTGATCTCGACAACCCCAACGCAAGTTCCAACTTCGCCACTTCGGTCAACGTGTACGATTCCCTTGGTGAAAAACATACACTGACCACCTATTTCCAAAAGACCAGCAGTTCAAACAACAGATGGAACTGTGCAATAACAGTGTCGCAAAACGAGGTGAGCGGAGGCACTGCGAGCACAGGGGATACCAACGATGACAACACTGACGATATAGGGACTGTGTTTGAGGGGCAGATCAAGTTCACAGATGACGGCAAAATCGACTACTCCGATCCCAGCTCATTTTCCCTAACCGATGTGACCGGCGACGGATCCACTACAGGGGGCTTGGTGGACAGTGACGGCGACGGCAATTTCGATCAGGTACAGACGAACACTCTGCAGTGGAGCAACGGAGCTGATACGTCGCAGACAGTGGGATACAATCTGGATCTTACCCAGTTCTCTGGCCAGTCCGAGGTGGTCCGCCAGGAGCAGGATGGATACGCCTCGGGCAATATGGTCGATGTAAGCGTGGACCAGAAGGGCAATGTGATCGCCAATTACTCCAACGGGGAATCCAGGCAGGAATTTCGCCTGGGCCTGGCCCAGTTCGCGAATGAGGACGGACTGAGCCGCGCCGGGAACAATCTTTACGAGGCCACGCAACAGTCCGGGCAGCCGGCCATCGGCATGCCGGGCTCCTCCGTGGGCACCATCCGTTCCAATTCCCTGGAGCAGTCCAATGTGGACATCGCCAAGCAGTTCACGGACATGATCACCACCCAGAGGGCCTATCAGGCCAACTCCAGGGTGATCTCCACAACCAAGGACATGCTCCAGGAGGTTATTAATTTGACACGCTAATTTTGTCCCTGCAGTGACACGGGGGTCAAAATCGTGACCATTTTCGGCCGGTCCAGGCCCCTGGATCGGCCTTTTTTATTCCCGAGAAGACTCTGATTCGGACAGTTATCGGAGCTGTAGCTTAAAGGAGTGCGCCTCGTTTTTCCTGGCACGTTCCTTGCTGTGAAACACGGGACAAAAGATGGAACGGGACGGACTATGGATTTCGCGACGTTTTTCGGTTTAACAGCGGCCTTCGGGTTGATGGTTCTGGCCATAGCTACTGGCGGGGATTTCATTATCTTTGTGGATCCCCAGGCCATGATGGTGGTGACAGGAGGGACCTTCGGAGCCGGCATGGTCCAATATCCCTTCAAGGATGTTTGGAGCGCCCTGTCCGTGGGCAAGAATGCCTTCTTCTACAAGGAGACACCGCCGAATCAGATCATCGAGCGCTTGATCCGCTTCGCGAACGTGGCCCGTAAGGAAGGGCTTTTGTCCCTGGAGAACAGCATTAATGAGGTCAAGGACGATGCCTTTTTCGCCAAGGGGCTGCAGATGGCTGCGGACGGGCAGGATCCGGAGACCATGCGGGAGATGCTGGACAAGGAGGTGGAACACATCGAGGAACGGCACGAGAGGGGGGCGGATATATTCACCTCACTGGGAGGGTACGCCCCAGCCATGGGCATGGTAGGGACCCTGATCGGCCTAGTCCAGATGCTGCGCAACCTGAATGATCCCTCTGCCATAGGGCCGGCCATGGCCATGGCCCTGTTGACCACGCTCTACGGCACAGTGCTGGGCAACATTGTCTTCCATCCCATGGGCGGCAAACTCAAGAACCGCTCCCAATCGGAGCTCCTCAAGAAAACCCTGATTATAGAGGGGATCCACTCCATTCTCGTGGGCGAGAACCCTCGGATCATGGAACAGAAGCTGCATGCCTTTCTCTCGCCCAAAGAGCGCAAGAGCAACTTCAGGTGATTAGTCCGTGCCGCCCGCATCGAATAGAGCCCCAAAGAGTCGCTGCTTAGATTTTTTTCGGAGCTAAAGGCTTTTATGGCCGGTAATAACAAGAAAAAAAAGGACAAAGGAGGTGGAGTAGGGGCCTGGATGATGACCTACAGCGACATGGTCACCCTGCTTCTGACCTTTTTTATCCTCCTCATTTCCATGTCCACAGTCGACGAGATCAAGTTCGACATGGCGGCGGGATCGTTGAGGGGGGCTTTCGGAGTTATGACCGATGTGGGCGACGAACAGATTCAGTCTTCGCAAACCACGACCATTGCTCCGGTAAAAAATGAGCAAGTGCAGCGCGTGTACAAGCGGATCCGGGATCAGCTGCAGCGCCTGGAGCTGAACGAGGACATAAAGCTGGTCAAGGACCGCGGGGCTGTCGTCCTGCGGGTGGAGGAATCCATTCTCTTTGGTCCTGGGGAGAGTGAACTGGATTCGGAGGCTTACTCTGTCCTGAGGGACGTGGCCGACTTGGTCCGTCCCTGGCCCTTGAATCTTCGCATCGAGGGTCACACGGACAATGTTCCGGTACAGGGGAAGGGGATGGGTAATTGGGAGCTTTCCGCTCAGCGCGCCCTTTCCGTGCTTCGTTTCATGGCTGAGGAGGAGCTACTACCTATGGATCGCCTCTCCGCTGTAGGCTACGGTGCGCAGCATCCGGTGGTCCCTAATGACTCTGAAAAGCACCGGGCCATGAACCGACGTGTGGATTTCGTCCTGGAGAGTGTTAGCGGATATCAGGAGGAGCTCCCCTATCTCATAGACACCAGTTCGCAGTTGCCATTTTAAATACAACGGAGACAAGCTATGGCGGAAAATAATGAAATGGAGGGGAAGGGCGTCCTTCGTAACAAGAATAGCAAGATTTTCCTCATTCCCTTTGCCATCCTGCTACTCGCCGCAGTGGGGCTGACTATGTTCTTTCTGATTTATCAGGGGGCTTGGGGCGGGCTCATGGGAGATAAACAGCAGGAGGGAGAAAAAAACTCCAGTGAAAACAGATCTGCAAGCGCTTCTTTGGGACCCACGATCAAGCTGGATAATTTCGTGATCAACATTACCGACGGCCAAAGGACACGCTACCTCAAAGCGGGCATTACCCTGGAGGCAATGGACAAAAAAACCAAGCAGGAAATACAGGATCGAAAGCCCCAGATTCGGGACGCAGTGATTTTCCTTAGCAGCAACAAGAACTTCCGGGAGCTCAGGGACCTGCAAGGCAAGAAACAGCTGCAGGCGGATCTTCAGCACAAGATCAACTCCATCTTGCAAAAGGGCAAGGTGAGGCGGATCTTTTTTACCGAGTTCGTGGTCCAATAGAGAGGGCTCGTTGTGGAAAGATATCTGACTCAGGAGGAGATCAACGATCTTTTGGATGCCATCCGTAGCGGGGAGATCGATCTGGATGCCGAAGGAGATGGAGACGTCGCCTCGGACCGGGGGGTGGAAAAACTCGATCTTTTCCGTGGCCAGGGAGCGGCACGCGGCAGAATTAGCAATTTCGACATCATCCTGGACGCTTTTTCTCGGCACTGCGGCATAACCCAGGCCAATCGCCTCAAGCAGACCGTTTCCGTGAAACGGGTGGCCATTGAGACCGAGGTCTTTGAGAATTTCGTCAAAAACCTCCAAGAGCACGGAGTGATCGCCATCCTTCGCTTCGAGCCTCTGGAGAGCGGCGGGTTGCTGATACTGGACTCCACTCTCGCCTTCGGCCTTATCGAGATTATGCTGGGAGCTACAACTGAGGACAATCTTCATATTCCGGATCGGGAAATGAGCATCATCGAGATGAATATCCTAAAGGATGTGATCAACGATATCTGCACCGACTTGGAAAAGGCCTTCGAGGCCCTGGAGGAGTTGCAGTGCTCCCTGGTCCAGGTGGAGACCAATCCCCGCATGGTCAATATCGTGACTCCGGACACCGAGGTCCTCGTGTCTCGGTTTTCCCTCAACGCGGGCAATCTTTTCGGACAGATGAGCTTGGTCATGCCCTACTTTGCCTTGGAACCGTACAAGGAGCAGCTAAAGAACCGAATGCTCAATATGGCCTCCCTGGTGGGAAGCAGGACGTGGTCCAGAGAGCTTAAGAGCGAGCTGATGCAGGTGGAGACGGGGTTGACCGCGCGATTTGCAGAGCTGGCCATGTCCTTGCGCCAGATACTGAATCTGCAGGAGGGTGACATCCTGACCCTGGATAGGGACCAGGACGATCCGGTGGAGATTCTGGCGGGCAATAGGCCCAAGTTTTATGGCATGGCGGGGAGCAGGAAAGGAAAAAAGGCTATCCGGATTACCGAGGTCAAAAAGGGCTTAGGAGGAGATTATGGCATCGACGGAATCCAATAATCAAGAGCAGCAGGAGCAGGGAAGCGACGACGGAACGGAACAAAAAGAGCTCAAGGAGCTGGGCTTTCTGTTGGATGTTCCCCTGGAGGTATCTGTGGAGCTGGGCCGCAGCAAAGTCTTGATCAAAGATCTCCTGCAGATGCGGGAGGGCTCGGTGGTGGAGTTGGACAAGATGGCAGGCGAGCCCCTGGAGGTGTACGTCAACTCCCGTTTGATCGCCCGTGGTGAGGCCGTGGTGGTCGATGACAAGGTGGGTCTCCGTTTGACCGATGTGGTCAGTCCCTCGGAGCGGCTGGAGAAACTGAAATGAGGATCCGGCTCGCCTTTCTCTTAGCCTTGATTCCCGCGCCCGCTCAGGCCGCTGCCTACGAGGCCCCGGGGCTCTACCCCGCCCTGTTGAAAATGTTGGGCGGGCTGGCAATTGTGCTGGGCATACTGCTCGTTATGTACGCCCTTAGTCGGAAGGGCCGCTTCTTCGGCTCCGGGCAAAAAGGGGAGATCCAGATCCGGGAAATCCGGCAGTTGGGAGGCAAAAAAGCAGTTTGTCTCCTTCGGGTCCGGGGCAGGGATATGCTCCTGGGACTGGGGCAGGATAGGATTGAGATGCTCTCCCATTTGGAGAGTGACGGCGCAAGCGCAGAATTCGACAGGGAGTTGAGCCGGGAGAGGGAAAAATAGCCATGTCGAGGCGAAGGATCTGCTTTATCGGCTTTCTACTGCTCTGTCTGGCTATTCCTTGGGTCGCCCAGGCCCAGGATGTGCCCTCCGTTACCTTCAATATGCAGGAGGGCAGCGACCCCGAGCAGGTCTCCATGGCGCTTAAGATCCTTTTCGCCCTGACCATCCTGACCGTGGCACCCACCATCCTGCTCATGACCACATCCTTTGTCCGGGTGGTTATTGTGCTCTCCTTTGTACGTCAGGCCATGGGAGTGCGTAACATGCCTCCTAATCAGGTGATTGTGGGGTTGGCCCTGTTTCTGACCATCTTCATCATGTCTCCTGTGATGCAAACCATGAACAGTCAAGCCCTGCAACCGTATCTCAACGAGGAGATCGGGGAAAAAAAGGCCCTCACCCAGGCAGTGGAGCCCATGCGGGAGTTCATGTTCTCCCATGTGCGGGAGAAGGATCTCAGGCTTCTGGTCAATATCGCGGATCAGGAAAGGCCGGACAATCTCCAGGACGTTTCCACCATGACCCTGATCCCGGCCTTTATGATCTCCGAGCTGAAGATGGCCTTTCAAATCGGCTTCATGATCTTTGTGCCTTTCTTGATCATCGATATGGTCACCGCCTCGGTGCTCATGACCATGGGAATGCTCATGTTGCCTCCGGTGATAATCTCGCTCCCCTTTAAGGTGCTTCTCTTTGTGCTCGTGGATGGCTGGCATCTTGTGGTGGGGTCCCTGGTGCAGAGCTTTCATTAAGAAGTTTAATGTTTAAAGTGCAAAGTTCAAAGTTGAAGAGAAGAAAGAGAAGGTCAGGATTTAGGGGATAAGGAAAAGCCTACATAAAAATATGTGTTCTTTTTCTGTCTTTGGCCCTTCGAACGTTGAACGTGGAACTTTGAACTGAGAATATGGAGAGCGCCCATGACTTCGGAAACCGTAGTGGATATATCCCGCGCCGCGGTGCAAACGATCCTTATGGTCTCGGCTCCCATGATGATGTCCGGACTGATTGTCGGTCTCATCATCGGCATATTTCAGGCCGCCACCCAGATCAACGAGCAAACCATGACCTTTGCCCCCAAGATCGTGGCGGTTATGGTGGCCCTCGTTCTCGCCGCGCCGTGGATCATTAATCTGCTGGTCACCTATACGGAAAATCTGTATAAATCCATAGGCACCTTCTGAGCTGCTCTCGCCGCCCCTTTGCCAGCCCTGTCCAGGCCCAATCCTTTCGGGGTGGGTCGCCCCAAGTCCGCATCACTCCCCCTACCTTTTCTTGGACCGCATTTTGCAACCCTTATTGTCTCTTCGCTTCCCAAGGCTTGTGCGGTGGAACGTTGGATATGGAAGATAAAGCCACACCGCAAGACAGGTTTCGGCTCCAGCGGGGAAGATTATCGGAAAAGCCGCACAACTGCCCGGAAACTACCCGACTCCGTGCTAATAAAACCGGTTGATCAAGGGGGAAGGAATCCTTGGAGCTGCCCCTCATTCCCTGGGACACCTGGCAGAGCTTTCTGCTCTGCTTCATCCGAGTCATCGCTCTGATCGGGAGCATGCCGGTCTTCAGCGGGAGTCAATCTCCCGTCAAGGTCCGCGCCGGATTAGCCTTCATGTTGGCGGTGCTCATTTTTCCGGTGGTTAAAAGCTATGTCCCGCAGAGCTCCATGGAGCCTGTGGGGCTGATGCTGCTCATGGCCCAGGAGACGCTGTTCGGGGTGATCCTCGGTTTCATCGCCAGACTCATCCTCATTTCCGTACAGTTCGGGGGAACAGTCATCGGGTATCAGATGGGATTCGCCCAAGCCAACATACTGGATCCCCAGAGCCAGCAACAGGTGCCCCTCCTGGGGCAGTTCCTCAATGTGGTGGCCGTCTTGGTCTTCCTGGCCGTGAATGGGCATCACGTTTTCCTGAGGGCCCTTGTTCGGTCCTATGATGTCCTACCTCCGGGTGGATTGGATTTTTCCGGGCAGACCATCCCCTATGTCATGGAATTGACAGGAGACATGTTCGTTCTGGGACTCAAGCTTGTGGCCCCCATAATGGTGGTCCTGATGCTGAGCATGTTCGCCCTGGGGATCATGTCCAGGCTCATGCCCCAGCTCAACGTGCTCATGCTCTCCTTTCCCCTCAAGATCGGACTGGGGGTTTTTCTTCTTGGCGTGGGAATGAACGTGATCGTGGCTATTCTGGGCCAGGAATTCCATGATCTGACTCATCGTTTTCTCCAACTCTTCCAGACCATGTGAGCCAAAAATGGCGGATGACGAACAACAAGAAGAACGTACCGAAGAACCCACAGAAAAAAGACGGCGGGAATTTCGGGAAGAAGGGAAAGTAGCCCAGAGTCAGGAGATAAATACCGCCCTTCTTTTCTCCTCTGTGTTGCTTCTGTGGTACTTCTACCTCCCCGATTTCTGGGAGAGGCTGCAGTCCTTTCTGGCCTATTTTTGGCGCGAGGCCGGGAGCTTCGCCATAACCTCGGAGTCCATAGTTCATCTCCTGCTCCTCAGCCTCAATCGATTCGCCGTATTGTTGTGGCCGTTAATGCTAACTGCCTTGCTCATTGGGATCGCGGCCACAGCAGTGCAAATCGGCTGGCTCTTTACATTGAAGCCACTCCAGCCCAAGGCCTCCAAGATGAATCCCATCAAGGGGGCTGCGAGGCTGGTCTCCAAGAAGGCCCTTTTCGAGGTGGTCAAGTCCCTTATGAAGATCGCTGTGGTGGGAATAATCGTGGCCACCACAGTCATGGCCAATATGGACAAGCTCCTTACCCTGAGCCAAGCGAGCCTCGGAGCATCTCTGGGCTTCTTTGTGCACCTGGCAGGGGTGATTCTTCTCAAGTGTTGTTTGGCCCTGCTTTTCGTGGCCGTTTTGGACTACCTCTACCAGCGCTACGAAATGGAGGAGCAGATGAAGATGACCAAGAAGGAGCTCCAGGACGAGAATAAGGAGACCGAGGGAGACCCCGAGCTGAAGAAGAAGATGAAGTCTGTCCAGAAAGAAATGGCCAACAAGCGAATGATGGCCGAGGTCCCGGAGTCGGATGTGGTCATCACCAACCCCACCCATGTCGCGGTGGCCCTGGCCTATCGCCGCGAGGAAATGGAGGCCCCACAGGTTATGGCCAAGGGCACAGACCACCTGGCGCAGCGGATTCGCTCAGTGGCGCGGGAGAATGAAGTCCCTGTAATCCAGAATCCGCCTTTGGCACAGGCTTTGAATAGAGTGGACCTGGGGGAATCCATCCCCCAGGAGATGTATAAGGCAGTGGCAGAGATACTGGCCTATGTCTACAACCTGAAGGGTCAGCGCTTATGAGTTACGTTCAGACCGGGAAGCATTGGGCCCATATCCTGCTCAGAGGCGATGTTGCAGCCTCTTTGGGGATGGTGGTCATTCTGCTGCTGATGCTCATTCCCCTGCCTCCCTTTCTGCTGGACATGTTCCTTTCCCTGAACATCACTACCGCACTGCTCATCCTGATCATCAGCCTCTACACCTCGCACTCCCTGGAGTTCGCCATATTTCCCACCGTGCTCCTGGCCACCACCCTTTTCCGCCTCTCACTGAACGTGGCCTCCACCAGATTGATTCTGCTCCACGGGGATACCGGTCCCATGGCCGCGGGGAAGGTGATCTACTCCTTTGGGCAGTTCGTTGTGGGCGGGGACTATGTAGTGGGTATCGTGATCTTCGTCATCCTGGTGGCCATAAACTTCATAGTCATTACCAAGGGAGCCAGCAGGGTGGCCGAGGTTTCGGCCCGCTTCACCCTGGATGCCATGCCGGGGAAGCAGATGGCCATTGACGCGGATCTGAACGCGGGCTCCATCAGCGAGGAGGAAGCCCGCAGGAGAAGAGAGGAGATTTCCCAGGAGTCCGACTTTTTCGGAGCCATGGACGGAGCCAGCAAGTTTGTCCGTGGCGATGCGATCGCCGGCATCGTGATAACCTTTGTCAACATCTGCGCCGGCTTCGTCATCGGGGTAATGCAACAGGGAATGAGCCTGATGGAAGCCGCCCAGAACTATACCATCCTGACCATCGGCGACGGGCTGGTCAGTCAGATTCCCGCCCTGATCATTTCCACTTCCGCGGGGATACTGGTTTCCCGGACCGGAGGGACCTCGGATCTGGGCTCCGAGCTTTCCAAGCAGCTGACCTTTAAGCCTCGCGCCATCTGGGTGGTCTCCGGGATCCTCCTGCTTTTCGCACTCATACCGGGGCTTCCCATCCTGCCCTTTCTCTTTCTCTCCCTGGTGCTGGGTGTTTTGGGATTTTACCTCACCCGCGGCCAGCAACGTGTCAAAGAAACGTCTGAAGAAGAGCTGGCCCCGCAAGAGGCCAAGCAGGAAGAGGATAACTATGAAGACATGCTCACGGTGGATCTTCTGGAGCTGGAGGTGGGGTATGGGTTGGTTCCCTTTGTGGACGCCTCCCAAAACGGCGAGCTCCTGGATCGTATCCGATCCATCCGCAAGCAGTTCGTCCAGTCCCATGGCTTCATCATTCCCCCCATCCATATCAAGGATAATCTTCAACTGAATCCCAACCAGTACGCCCTTCAACTCAAGGGGGTGCGCATCGCTACAGCCGAGATTATGCCTGGTCACTATATGGCCATGGATCCGGGGACTGTCAGCGAAAAGATAGAAGGCACGGAAACCACCGAGCCGGCCTTTGGCCTGCCAGCTCTCTGGATTTCCGAGGATAAGAAGGAAAGAGCCCAGATAGCGGGGTATACGGTCGTGGACTGTACCACGGTCATGGCCACCCACCTTAGCGAGCTCATCAAACGTCACGCCCACGAGCTACTTGGCCGCCAAGAGGTACAGAATTTGCTAGATACAACTGCCAAGAGTTATCCCAAACTGGTCGAGGAGCTAGTGCCCGGCCTGATGAGTGTAGGGGGTGTCATGCGGGTGTTGCAGAATCTTTTGCGCGAGGATGTCTCCATTAGGGATATGCGAACCATACTTGAGACCCTCGCGGACCACGCTCCCAAAACCCAGGATGAAGAGCTGCTTACAGAGTATGTGCGCCAGGCGCTTGCTCGTCAGATAAGCAACCGGGCCGCAGGGGAGAGCAGCCTCCTTCCGGTCATTACTCTGGACACCGAATTGGAGGAGACCATTCAAAGATCGGTGCAGTATTCCGGTCAGGGCAGTTACCTGGCCCTTGATCCCCGCACTGCGGAGCGGCTTCTGAACCAGCTTTCGGAACAAATCAAGCAGTCTGCCTCAGGATTGCATCCCGTTCTGTTGTGCGCGCCAAATATTCGTCCGCATGTAAAAAGATTGACTGAGCAATATCTCCCGCAGCTGCCGGTGCTCTCCTACAACGAGGTAACGCCGCAGTTGCAAATTCAATCCTTGGGAACGGTACAGATCGATGCAAGTTAGGGTCTTCGAAGCTGAGGATATGCAATCTGCCTTGAGCCGGATCAAGCAAGAGCTCGGGTCGAAGGCTATCATCATTTCCACTAGGACAGTGCGCAAAGGCAAAACCGGTGTTTTCCAAAAGCCGAAGCTGGAGGTTACGGCAGCCCTGGAATCGGAGAACGGGACTGAATCCCCCGAGCCAAAGGCTCAATTCAGTGCCCCGGCCTCCCAGGCCGAGGCATCCAAGCCGCAGACCATCTACAGCAGGCCTCAGCTCAATCCATCCGCAGAGAAGCAGGGCGGAAAGACTTCCGGTAGCGGACAGAGGCTGGAGAAGGAAAGGAACCTGGAACAGGACCATAAGCCGCATGAGGGAACACTGGAGAGCATACAGGGAGAAATCGCTGAGCTACGCCAAATGGTGAAGGGTCTTCGGGCAACTGAGGTTAGGGTGGACAGGTCCTCTCCAGTCGGTGGCACTGGTGATTTGCAAGGGAAGACCCAAGTCGAGGACGAGGTTTTAAAGATCCTGATGAGCAGGGAAATCGAATGGGAGGCGGCCTGTAAGATTGCTGCTCGGTTCAAGGAGCGTTTCGGCCAGCTGCACTCCTCGGAAGGATCACCTCTCTTGGAGGGGATCAACTCCGTTATGGCTGAGTTAATCAAGGTCAGGGACCCGTTGTGGGGTGAGCAAGGGAGCAGGAAGAAGCGTATGGCCTTGCTGGGTCCCACAGGTGTAGGCAAGACCACCACCGTGGCCAAGCTCGCGGCCAATTATCTCAGCCGAATAAGTCCCAGGATCGCTCTGATCACAGTGGACAACTACCGCATCGCTGCGGTGGAGCAGCTCAAGATTTACGCCCAAATCATGGACCTCTCCCTGGAGGTGGTCACGGATCCGAAACAGATCCATTCCACGCTGGCCAGGCACGAGGACAAGGATCTAATCCTAGTGGACACAGCCGGGCGAAGCCCGAAGGACGAGGCGAGCCTGCAGGAACTGAGCAGTTTTCTTACCCCCGAGACGGATGTGGAGAATCATTTGCTTCTGGCCGCCTCCACCAGAGAGCAGGACATGCAGCGATCCATCCAAAGCTTCCAGAGGTTCGGCCTTAGCGGGCTTGTCTTTACCAAGATGGACGAATGCGAGGACTACAGGGCCCTGTTCAACATCCAATTCCGCAACGAGTTCCCCTTGTCCTATTTCACCACCGGCCAGAAGGTACCTGAGGACCTAATGGCCGCAAAGGGAAGCTGTATTGCTGAAGGAATAATCAATCAAACGAGAGAATCGAGCCATGAATCACAAGATTAATTATGAACAGGATCAAGCGGCAGGACTTAGGCACTTGAGCAATGATGTCACCGCATTGGAATCACCGGATACAGGAGATAGTGGATCCTCCAGGGTGATGGCAGTGAGCAGCGGCAAGGGAGGAGTGGGCAAGACGGCGGTAGTGGCCAATCTGGCCCTTTGCATGGCTCTGCAGGGAAAAAGGGTCCTGATTATCGATGCCGATCTGGGCCTGGCCAATGTCGACGTCGTTTACGGCCTGTCCCCTAAGTACACCCTTAATCAGTTCTTTTCCCAGGGTCGTAGCCTAGAGGAGATTCTGACTTCCGGGCCTCGAGGGGTAAAAACCCTGCCTGCGGGATCGGGTGTCCAGCAGCTTACGCGCCTGGACACCTCCCAGAAAAGGCGTTTCATGGAGGAGCTCGAGGAAATCCAGGAGGATTTCGATCTGGTGCTTATAGATACGGAAGCCGGGATCTCGGAGAATGTGACCTATTTCAACATAGCCGCCCAGGAAATCGTCATCGTGACCACCCCGGATCTTACTTCCATAACGGACGCCTATTCCCTGATGAAGCTTCTGGCCATCAATTACCGGGAGAAGGAATTCAACCTCCTGGTCAACATGGCCGGATCGGAAAAGGAAGCGTTAGATGTCTACCGCAAGCTCACTAAAGTGAGCAACAACTATTTGGACATCTCCATAAATTATCTGGGAAGCATACCCCACGAGAAGCGGATGCGCGAATCGCTGCGCAAGCAGACTCCCGTGGTTAATCTCTACCCCAATTCCAAGACCAGCCAGGCTTTTACCTCCTTGACGCAGAATCTTATCCAGGACGTTCCGGAAAACAATTTAAAGGGGTCGCTGCAATTCTTTTGGAGGAGACTCTTTTCTTTGAACGGGGCGCAAAAATGATTGAAGAAAGAGAAAAGCATAGCTACGGAGTTAAAGGAAACGGCGTTCCCCAGGAGCAGCGCACGGAGCTCATTCGGATGCATCTGTCCCTGGTGGAGTTCGTCGTGGACAGGGTTGCTCCCAATGTTCCTGGCTTTTTGAGCCGGGACGATCTCAAGGGGGCGGCCATGACCGGCCTCATGGAGGCAGCCAATCGCTTCGACCCCGGCAAGGGAAATCAATTTAAGACCTTTGCCGAGCACCGCATGCGGGGGGCTATCTTTGATGAAGTCCGCAAGATGGACTGGTTTTCCCGCTCCATGCGGGAAAAGCAGTCCAGATTGCATCGGGTGATCCACGAAGAGGAGGAAAGGCTGGGCAGGATCCCGGATGAGCAGGAGCTAGCTACGGCCTTGGACCTTACTCTTGATGACTATCATCAGCTTTTGAACGAGGTGGGTCATCTGGGATGCGTAAGTCTGAATCAGACCCTGGGCGATTCCGCAGAAGGGGACAGTTTTCAGGATACATTGGAGGACCATAGGGCTATCAAGCCGCAGGACAGCCTGGAAAATAGCGAGTTGACTGCAGTCATGGCCGAGCAGATAGAGAAACTCTCGGAGAAGGAGCGGTTGGTTATTTCCTTGTATTATTATGAGGAGCTGTCCCAGAAGGAGATCTCCGAGGTTCTGGAGTTGACTGAGGGGCGCATTTCCCAGTTGCACAGTCAAGCGCTGCACAAACTTAAGGTTAGGATGGACAAGGCCTTGGATAGATGATTTTGCTGTGGGTTCCAGTTTGAAGTCCAGAATTCAAGTGATGGTGCTACAAGGAGTGAAGCATGAACGTGGGTGCGCTGATTATGGCCATGGGGAGCGTGCAGATTTTGACTCTGATCCTTTGCGGGATTCTGTGGTGGTATCTCCTGAGACAGGAGCGGGGCATAAACCACTTGAGATCGAAGCTGGAATCCGCTCAGCTTCAGGGTTCCGCCTCGGAGCCTACCGAGAAGGAAGGTCAGACTTTTCAAAGTGAATACCGCGAGGCAGAGATCAAGGCCGCTCTGCAGACCGGCGGATCGCCCCAGCACAGTCCCACGGAGAAATACAAGTACGTGGCCTGGATGGCGGACAAGGGTCTGGGGGTGGAGGACTTGGCCCACAGCTTCGGCATATCCAGCTATGAGGCCGAGCAGTTGGTGAACCTTTCCCGCTTGGCCAATGGAACGGGAAACTGATGTGAAGCAGGCAGGCAAGCTTGCACAGAGTTGTAGCGTGAGAAAAATCCCCTGCTAGGGACTTGCTTAGAAGGGCTAGCGGCCACGGCCCGGACTGGCCCGGAGCTGGTGAGGGGTGTCTTGTGCAAGGGAGTCCAGCTAAAGGATGGGGCACGCCTCTCCGATAAAAGGGGTAA
>Ga0207714_1001071_pt1 | contig 18254 bp, 17 predicted proteins | sample PonA232FremontCA_2_FD_187270 | JGI IMG/M metagenome (GOLD analysis project Ga0207714, IMG submission 187270) | Marine sediment microbial community from Fremont, CA, USA - Pond A23 Sediment 2 (SPAdes) | ecosystem: Environmental > Aquatic > Marine > Unclassified | place: USA: Fremont, California...
CTGGAAGGTAAAGTAGCTGTGGTTTCATTAGGAAACCCGGATCCGGATGCAATTGCCTCGGCTTTTGCTCTGGGAAAACTGCTTGAATTCTACGGTATTGATTTCGATTTCCTCTTTGAGAGTGGGATTCACAGGCCGGAGAACCAGTTACTCGTTAATTACCTCGGAATTAGCATAAAGCAGCTGGGGCATGGCTCCTTGGAAAGTTTTGACCACGTTTCCCTGGTTGATTGCAACCCAAGCAGGTTAAATCCGGAATCGGAGAAGGGCTGGGTTCCGGATATGACCCAAAAGCTTTTTTCGATTCAGGATCATCACGGAATAGAGGATGAGGACATGGAGGATCTCGAGTCCCGTGACGTATACATCGATGTTAGACCAAAACTTGGTTCCTGTGCCACTATACTCGGGGAACTTATACAAGAAGCGGAGCTGGAATTTGATGAAAATACTGCCACAGCTCTTTATTACGGGCTGCATTCTGACACCAACGGCTTTCTCAGGGGCTATACCAGGTCAGACTTCCTTCAGGTAACCAATTACGTGGAAAAAGTCGACCAGGAAGCACTAACGAATATCATCGGGACGGTGATGACGTCTGAGACGTTCGACCTGATTCACAGAGTAACCGACCAAGACCTCTACGAAGTCCGGGGAACGTTCAAGTTTGCCGATGCGGGAACTCTGGACAGTAAAAGCAAAACAGCCATTCCTCAGGTAGCCGACCTCCTGCTGCGCGAAGAAGGCGTGGAAGGAGTAGTAATCGCCGGAGTCGACATAGAGGAGCAGGTCATAGTGGGTTCCGTAAGGTATTCCGGTTCTCGTTTTACCGCAGAGGAGATCGCCGAAAAAATTGCCGACGGAAACGGCAGCGGTGGCGGACACGTGGAAATGGGTGGGTTTCAGCTTCAGCCCGGTGTCGTTAGGGATACGCTGGAGAGTCGATCTACCCAGGATGCCATCATGGATAGCATAAAAAGAAGATTTTTCAACGTGGTTGGTAAGTAAATCTGGTAGATAATTATTAGACCCGCCGAACCGGTGAACTGATCCGACGGGTCTTTGTTCTTTTGTACTTAAAGGGTCTTCGGGATTGTGGTACTCAAAATATACTTCTTACCTATTACTTCAAGGTTCAGGTTATCGCTGTCTTCTACTTCATTCAAATTTAAGCTAATCTCGGCACCATCTTCGTTCCGGCTAGCCAATTCCGCATAGGCCACGTAGGTCGTCTTTTCTTTTGAAAGGTCTATGAGACCGGCTGCGTACGTCTCGTCCATCGCCTCCGGTAAATCAGTTGCCAGAATTAAGTAACGTTTTTCTCCGTATATGGCCAGACCAACCAACAATCCGTCAGACATGTTGGCCTCGGATATCGCCAGACTTGTATTTGTAGCGACCACAACGTCCTCGAATGAAGCAGTTGGCTCGCCAAATTCGTGCTCCACTCCCGGAAGTTTTCCGTATTCCTCGTCGATAATCTCCATGACCGCGGTCCTGTTTTCCTCCGGAACTTCGTTTGCTGTTATCGCCAACGCAGGAAAAAGAAGTATTGATAGAGCCAGAAAAGGAACCAGCAATCTAAATTTAGTTTTGCCTGCAAGCATTTTAACCTCCTCCTGTATTACTTGCTTTAATATTCGTAAGCCAGTTTGACCGCGCTCTGCCGTGCACCGAAGTAATAACGGTTGTTTCGGGGCGGCCACTCAATTCTGACCCTGAACCCATTCCGAAGTTCGTTTGGATTGCTCAAATGATAGGAACCGGAAGCTTCGTAGCCAACTCCGTTCGTATCCCCTGAGTACTGTGGCCTGAAAGTATTAGAAAGGTCGACGCTGCCACGTTCGATCAAGTTACCGTTCATGTCGGTTATCCGGAACTCAAGCGTGGCCCCAAAACCGCTACCCCAATCCTGATTTGCCACGAGCAGATCGAAGTTCAGGTAAGCTTGGTTGGGAGAATGCGGAATTGAATACCACGTCCATCGGGCATAATCTCCGAAACTGCTACTCCAGTACCAGTTGTTTTCCCTATTTCCGTTACTGTTGAAATAGTCCGCACTTACCTGGTTAAACCGTGGTCGAGACGGCCCAACGTCTATTCTCTTACTTATCCGGTCAGTTGCACCGTCGTTATCCCTTACAGTTAAAGTAACTTGCCTGGTACCTGAAGAGTTGAAGCTATTCCATACTACGCGCCCGCTTCTATCAGTTCTACCGTCGCCATTGAAATCCCAGTTCCAGGATACGATTGAGCCGTCCGGATCGTAAGAAGAGCTGCCGTCGAAACGGACTGTTTCCCCGACACTCGGGCTCGTGGGCGAGTAACTGAACTCGGCTCTCGGTTGCTGGTTGCTGGGTCCTATCTGCACGTATTGAGTGGTGGACGAACTCGCCCCATCATTATCCGTTACGGTAAGAGTAACCCTGGCCCTTCCGCTGCTGGTATAACGAGTATAGACAGTGGTGCCGGTTGCCTCGATGTTTCCATCCCCGTCTAGGTCCCACTCCATTCTCCTTATCCTCCCATCCGGGTCGTAAGAACCCGAAGCATCGAACCTGATTCTCTCGTTCGTCTGGGGGTTGGTCGGAGAATAAGAAAATCGTGCCTGTGGAGGCTGATTTGTAGGCTGAGATGATACTACCTGGAAATCGTAGAAATCAGTATCCCACTCCACCGGCGTCAACTGGAACTTTATCTTTGAATCCTCACCGCCGAGGTGGAGTCCAAACTTGGCCTTCAGGCCCGACTGAATTTCGTCTTTCAGCGCTTGGGGGTCTGGTACGTCCGGAAAGCCACTGTCCCTAAACGGATTGCTGGGATACCGGACGAAATCGTAAATACCTATTTTTTTGGTGGTTGCGAGTACCTGCAGGTACTCGTTTCCCGGTGGCCCCGTGACCCCAAAGTTGTAGTTTCCGGAAGGCAAGACGTGAGTGCCGGCACTCCTTCTCTCGTTGCCTTCCCACTTGTTGGGATAGATTAATTTTACTCCCGAGTTGGGCGTATAATCCAGGATATAAACGTAAGCTGCCTTATTTAGCTCAAAAAATATCCTTGCGTTCTCTCCAATTAAGTACTGCTTCTTATCCGTCCTTATGCTTACGTTGAGGTTGCTATCCTGTGGTGGCCGCGGAACAATCATGAATGGAGCTGGTTGCCCGCTTCCGTTTGAAGTCATAATCCAGTTGCCTGAATCCGACCAGAGTGGAGCAACCTGTTCAGCGGCTCCCGTCGAAACCGTAGAAACGAAAGCAATAGTTAAAACTAATACCAGAAGGCCAATGAAACGAAAAGAACGCCTCTTTCCAGATTTGAATCCTTTTGAGTTTCTCATATTACCCCCTCTATTTCCTTAATTCCTCTTACTGCTTGTGCTGCTGGCTGGACCCATTAAGTCAAAGACCCGTAACTTCACGGGAATTACTAAAATACTTCTAACCAATTTTACTCGATTTATTTGCAGGAATCCAAATTATTCCCCCACATCGCGGCCGAAGTTTGCCCGAAGGAATTTTGTTTTCTTTTGCCTCTTCCAGGTTTTAATGCTCCACGATGTTAAATCCAATCTCGGAAAAGAGAAAATCAATTCGTATCCCCAGGTGATATTTTCGAAAAAAAATATTACACTGAAATAGAAAAGCCAAATAGGTGGTTATATGTCAGGAATAGTCTTTTTTAAAACTGAAAAACTAGAGCAACTGAAGCTTTTTTACCGGGATAGACTGGGGGCCGAATTGTGGAAAGACCAGGGTGACTGTTTGATATTCGAGAAGAACGGTTTCCGTTTCGGTTTTTGCGAGAGAGAGCCAGCAGAAAACTGCGGAATATTAACTTTCGTCTTTGACAGCAAGGCCGAAGTAGAGGGAATCTACGAAGAACTGGAGGACCTGGCTGAAGGAAAACCTGTCTCCAGGCAACCGGATTACGACATCTATCAATTTTTCGCGAGGGATCCCGAGGACAGGACGCTCGAATTCCAGTGTTTCCTCGAGGGGTGAAGAAGAGAGGGTGAAATGAATAATGAATAAAGAAGAGTTCTCGTTTACCGGAACTGAGGGTAGGGAACTTCACGGAACCAAGTACTCTTCCCCTGGTTCCTCCGCCGGAATGCTGGGGGTTATACATGGTATGGCCGAACACCGGGGAAGGTATGAGGACTTTGCTCTAGAACTGGTTGCGGAAGGGTACTCCGTTTCTACTTACGACCAGATCGGGCACGGTGAAACCGCCAGGAAAAACGACGGACCGCTTGGACACGTACCTTCAAAATCAGGCTGGGAAGGCCTGGTCTCTGATGCAAAAGTGTTTCTTGATAATATTATGCACAGAAGCAAGCCGGTCCCCCTATACTTATTCGGACACAGCATGGGTTCTTTCGTTACTCGGTCTTTAATCCTTGAGTTCGGGGAGAAGGTTGATGGCGTTATACTCTCCGGCACCGGCAGGACCAGCAAAGCATTATTGAGAGCCTTGCAACCCCTGGCAAAACTGGAGAGGTGGATCAGAGGTGAAACAACCAACAGCTTTCTCATGGAAAAACTATTGTTTTCTTCTCACAATTCCGAATTCGAACCAGCAGAGACGCCTTTTGACTGGTTGAGCAGGGACAAGGAAGAAGTCGAAAAATATTTGGAAGATGAATTAAGCGGGTTTAATTGCACCACGGGTTTTTACGAAGCTTTTATTTCCGGTATGAGGGACCTCGTGGAAGCAGATGAACCGGCAAATGTTAGAAAGGATTTACCTATTATGTTTATATCGGGAGAGGAGGATCCCGTGGGAGGAAAGGAAATCGTTGCACTGGCAGAGGAATTCGAGAAATCTGGGCTAAAAAAGGTTGAGAGTAAAATTTATCCGGGGGCTCGGCACGAACTGATAAATGAGACAAACAGAGGTGAAGTCATAAGAGACGTCATAGAGTGGCTCGAAAAACAATAAATACAGTAACCTAAACTCAATTCTTTGCTAGTCGGATCTTTCCAGAGCCGTTGTTTTGGGTGGTTGAAGTGTATAAAGGCGTCCTTTGGTACCTTTAACGTAATAACTACCGAAGGGAACCACCAAACACTTAAACCCAGGTATACACCGGGGCTCGAAACCTCCGGACTATCGACTATTGTAAATCATGTTTTCACGCTGAAGTCTTGTCCGGTTAAAGTTTTCGGGCACCAAAATCGTAATGGGGTTTTATTAATGGGGGAAGACTTGAGTTAAAATATTTCTGCAAGAAATTCTTCAGCTTTGTTCTCGTGAGCGGAGATGGTCTCTTTGCCCATTCTATCCAGGTTAGACACCATAACAGCCATTCTGGGTATATCTTCGAACTTCTCCCTGTGTTTTTTGATAAATCGCCAGAAAAGTCCGTCCCAGATCTCACACCAATCTCCAGAGTTATAATCGCTCATTTTTCTGATATAATTGGAGGAGCTGATGTAAGGTTTCGTCATTATCAATCCACCATCGGCGTACTGGCTCATGCCGTAAACGTTTGGAGTCATGACCCAATCGTAAGAGTCAATTGATAGCTCCATAAACCATTTATATACCTCATTCGGCCGTATCCCGCAGAGAAGCGCGAAATTACCAACCACCATGAGACGTTCTATATGGTTGATGTAACCGTATCTTTTTATTTTTTCTATTGTCCGGTCAATCGGAGGTATGCCGGTGCTTGCCTCGTAAAAGGAAACCGGGACTGACTTCTGTTGCTTCCAGTAATTACTATTTTTTTGCTTCTTGCTTTCCAGCTCGTATATCAGGCGAACGTACTCCCGCCAGCCAATTACCTGGCGAACGAATCCTTCGACAGAATTCAAACCGATTTCCGGATTCTCCCTGTAAGCATCGACGGCTGCATTCACCACCTCCATTGGCTGTAGTAGTCCGATATTAATTAGGGGGGAAAGCAGCGAATGAAAGAGAAAGCTATCCTCTCGTGAAATAGCGTCCTGGTAATCGCCAAAATTTTTAAACCTCTTATCGAGAAAATCCTCCAGCCAGTTTATTGCTTCCTCTCTGTTGACCGGAAAGACGAAGCCGTCGAGTGACCCGGGATTATCGGAAAAGTTCTGCAGGACATACTGTCGTTCTTCTTCGAGTGATCTATCCTTATTAAGGTCCGGTAACTCGGGAGTATCAACCGACTCCGGCAGGCTTTTTCGGTTTTCCGGGTCAAAGCTCCACTTGCCACCCTCCGGCTTTTTTTCTTCCATTAGGACGTCTAACCGGCGGCGTTGCTTTCGGTAAAACTTCGTCATCCTGTAATCGTTACCTTCAAAGTTCTCCCCAAACCAGCCAACCTCGGTAACGAAGCCAGGATTCTCCTTCCTCTCGAGTTCTATCCCAAACTCGCCGGCCAGTTCTTCTATTTTCCCCCGCAGTGGCTTATCGACCGTATCGTAATAAACTAATTTGGAAGAAACAGCAACTTTCTCCATGGATTGCTTCAGGGGGTCTTCCAGCTGGCTGGAAAAATATTTAACGTTATAACCCTGTTTCTTGAGCTCTTTGGAATAACGCTTGAGGGAGGCGCGGTGAAGGAGTATCTTCTTCTTGTGAAAATCAAAGTCACGAAAATATCGTAATGCCTCCACAACGTAGACGATGTCACCATTTCCCGGTGGTCCATTTTCAAAGAGATGCGTTGGCAGGACAAGCGAACTTTCAATCATAGTTCTGACTCCGTAGGGGCACTAGTTAATATTATTATAAAGGAGTTCCGTGTTCAGCCAAATTTTTTACCAAGTGTAAACGCCGGAATAAACATCCCGCCCAACCAGAGAACGATCATTGGCCCCGGCGGTGTATCAAAAAGCAACGAGCTAAATATTCCCAGGAAGGACCCTGTGAGTCCTACCAGTACGGCAAGTCCCATCGTGGTATGCAGCCTATTTGTGAAAAAGCTAGCAATTGCGGCCGGAATAGTCAGCGTAGCTATCACCAGAATTACCCCGACGACTTTTATTAAAATAACTACGGTGAGGGCAATGAGAGAAAACAATAGCAGGTTTAACCCATCCGCGTTCAAACCGGAGATTCGCGCGAATTCCTCGTCAAAGGTCAGTATTCTAAAATCCCGAAAGAAGAGCAAGACGAGAAATAATATGCCAGCTGTTAACCCAGCAAACAAGTAAAGGTCAAATTTCTCTATCAGCAGGATATTGCCAAACAATATACTTGCTGGCTCCTGGACGGAAACCTCCGATTTGTCCACGAGGTTTAAAAAGAGGATACCAGCAGCCATTCCCATGACCCAGAGAACGCCTACGGTCGAATCCTGCCTTACTCTTTTCTGAACGAAGTTCGAACTAAATATTGCCCCAGCTCCCAGCGCGAAAATCACTGCTCCGATGATCGGGTCCAACCAGCCCCAGTTCAGCTTGTCCTGGAGGAGATAGGCCAGGCCGATCCCGCCAAACGTGATATGAGCTATTCCTCCACTCATCACGACTACCCTGTTCACGACAACATATGTCCCAATTACTCCCCCCACTATACTGGCCAGAAAACCAGCCACCAGCATTCTTTGCACAAACGGGAACGAAAAGAGGTTTATTGCTTCTTCAATCATTGAGCTTCCCCCTTGGAACCCTCGCGGTGTTCTCCCAGGACCCTATGTGGTATTTCTTCTCCCGCATGAGTGATAAGTTCCACCGGACACTGGTAAGCATCTTCCAGCATCTCGCGATTCATATAAGGTTCGTTGCTCGTATATAGCTCCCCGCTCAGGCAGGCAACTTTCGTAACGTAGGAAGACATTACTCCTATATCGTGCGTTACCACTACGATTGCCATCCTGTCGTTCAGTTCCTTCAGCAGGGAATAAATTCCTTTTTCCAGTTTCCTGTCCACGCTCGCGGTTGGCTCGTCGAGCAACAGAATGTCCGGATCGGAAACGAGCGCTCTGGCAATAAATACTCTCTGCTTTTGACCGCCGGACAGTGCACTGATTGGTGTGTCGTCATAATTTAACATTTCTACGTCTTCCAGTGCTTCGGCAGTCCTCTGCCCGTCTTCAGGAGAATACATTTCGTAAAACTTCTTTTCTCGTCGCCGGCCCATTCTGACCACTTCTTCCACCGTTATCGGGAATTCTTCGTCAAAAGTCGCGTACTGTGGTACGTAACCAATTCTGTTTCGCGTTTCCTTCGGTGGTTTCCCGAAAACAGCAACCGATCCTTTAATTGGTTTTAGAAGACCCAGAATGGACTTCAACAGGGTGGTTTTTCCTCCACCGTTCGGGCCTATTATTCCCATAAAATCATCGTTCTCTACCTTTAGGTTAACGTCAGTTATTACGGGATTCCCATCGTATCCGGCAGCAAGATCTACTGTTTCTATCGGTATTACCTCTCCATCCATCGAACCACCCAATTCTTACTTAACTTTTTGAGAGCTAATCAACCAGAGCCTCAAATATTAGAATAACCCTGGGATATCTCTTTTGCTAACTCCACAATTTCTTCCAGTATTTCTTTTTCCATTGGATTAATGGACGCTACCCTGCCCCCGAAACTGCCCGCCACCATCTTCGCAGTTGACGGGCTGAACTGCGCGGAAGCAATTATAGTCTCTATACCGTGTTCCTGGGCAAACTTCGCGATCTCCTGTATCTTTTTGGGTCCCGGCTTGTCTCCGCCCTCCTGTATTGCCACCTGTTGCAGTTTAAATTCATCCCCAAAATAACCCCAGGCGGGATGGTAAGCAAGGAAACTGCGTCCCTCGAAGTTTTCGAGAAGTTTCTCTGCTTCACTCTGTATTCCGGATATCTTTTTTAATAAATTTTCCAGGTTCTGTTCATAATAATCTTTACCTGAAGGGTCGATTTCTTTTAATCCATCGTAAACGTTCCTTGCCATATCCTTCAAATTAGCCGGGGAGAGCCATACATGGTTGTCAATTGCCTTATCACCAGGATCTCTGGTGTCACCATAATTGGGTTTTCCGTAGTGTTCACCCAGCGATTTAAGAACTATTCCCCTTGAAGTATTCTGTATCGGCATATCCGCGTTCTCCTGGCGGAAGACTTTCAGGTTGTTTACCTCGAAACCGATCGGAGTCCCAACCCTGAAATAGATATCCGCTTCTCTAACGGTTTTCATTTTCCGTGGCGTCATTGAAGCAGAATGCGGGCTTCCGTCCTCCGCCACCAAAGAGTTTACTTCAAAACGATTCCCTGCGATCTCCTCTACCAGAAAGGACTGAGGTGGTATAGTAACTAGCGCTTTCAACTGGTCGGTATCACCCTCTACACTGACTCCAAAGTTCCCTGCTAAGATTAAAACTGATAGTAATAATCCTGCAAAAAATATTAATTTTTTTTCGTTCATCCGTTTCACCTCCAACGGATTCATTCAATATTTTTCTTGAAAGTGAGCACTTAACCGGGTTTTGCACCCATTAGAATTTTAACCAGTTCTGATATCTGGTCCCGAAAATTCCTCTTTCTGTGGTTGTACTTGAATTCAATCTCCTTCAGATAGTACTGCCAGTTTTCCTTGCGGATTCCCTGATATATCCCCATGTGTGATTTCGTAAAGTTCCATAACCCTTCAAGCTGAGCCGGGGACGGATTTTTCAGATATTCCCCTTTACCGTGAAAAAGGCACCCAAACCCGATAGGGTCCAACGATCCTAGCTCCGGTGCTGCTTCTGAACTGAAACCCCCACCTTCAAAGACTTTTTTCGGTTTTTTTACTAACTTTAGGTATAAATAATCATTCACTTCGTAGACAAAATAAATCGGATGGTTTCGGTCACCATTTGGTTTTAGAAATTCCTTGATCTCTTTTTTAAGAGCTTCACTCTTTCTATCTCCGGAATCATTTCGGTGAAAAGGGTTTCCGCTAATATCTTTTAGATTATTCCTCGAGTGATCCGTTAAAGCACTTCTAATTGTCCTATAGATCCTGAGTATTTTTTGGTGGTTGTTTGTTCGCAACAGTTTACGTGTTTTTGCTGTAGTGTGATCCAGCACGAAGGACCACATAACTTCGTACCAGAAACGAAGCCCTAATTTAGTGTTTTCAAGATACGTCCCGTGCGTCAGGGAGCTTCGCTTCCAGCAATCCCTGCACCTCAATCTCTTCTGTTCCTCGTCCACGAAATAAACGTCACCGGAATCACAAAAATCACACTTTTTTTCATCGTACTTAGCTTTGAAGAAAAGGTCCCTTATCCAGCTATCAGAAAACCGCTCCGAATAAACTGGTTCGTATTGCATAGCAAATCAAGTATAGCTTTCGTTTTTTTACCTAACAAGGGGTGTATAGTTTGCTACTAGATTTATTCTATTGTTTAACCTTCGGAGCAAACTATCGGTACTCAACTTTAGTACACTTAAAAAAAATCTGCCCCTGCATAGCGGCATCCCCTTTTTAATTCCATTGCTAGATCTTTTTTATTTCGTCACCAGAATAAGAACTCGCTTCTCGAGCATGGTTGACTTAAAAAATGCCGCTCCGCTATAAAAATAGAAAACCCGGACCCACCTTACTAAGTTGGGTCCGGGAAAATACTCACCAATTCGACTAACTATTATTATCCCCCAGGTCCGCAAATTAGTGGTTAATAAAACCTAACCAGCTTTGAAACTGACCGGCTTCCCCTTTACGTCTACAATTGGGTAACTTGCCTCTTTCCAGGCGTCAATTCCACCAAATTGTTGTAATAGTGAGCATACCCGAGTAATCGGAGGGAAGTTAGCGCATAAGCACCTCTGATATTTTCTTTGCAGTAAACGTAAATTGGGGTATCACGTTTAGCTGGTAACAGCAGACCGTTTTTGTTCAGTTCCCTCATGTTGATGGCAAGTGCACCAGGTATTCTTCCCGTAGAAACTTCTTCCGGCATACAAACATCAGTGATGACTACCTCTCCGTTCACTTTCATCATAGTTTAAACATCGTTTGCATTTACCAGGTAGAACCCAAAGTCTTCGCTAAATGCCAGGAAGTCGTCCATTGATAGAACTACGCTTCCACCTTCTCCTGCCACTGTTGTCCTCAACGTCACCACCGTCATTTCCCGGGTTAAACTTCATGGCTACCGATGCCGAAGTTATCCCTGCAAAAAAACAGAAAAACCAGACAGAGACACTCGACAAGATACAACCGACCACTTTAAGTTTTCCTTCCCGAATTGAGCACTTTTCCCGCCAATGTTAACTCTGTATCCAGGCCGTCGTTTTGGTAGTAGAGTTGACCTCCAGAACCATGAACTATAAACCACATAACGAGTACTTGTAGTACTTTATTGTAGAACCTATTCGGAGGTGAATTTATTTGAAGTACGAAACTCTGGTGAGCTTTTCTACTTTCATACATGGGGCCCTATCACTCGAACGAAGAAACAATTAGTGCGCTAGAGTATTTGTTTGATGCCGGGATGGTCATTTATATTGGGTTAAGCAATTTTAAATCTTGGCGGGATATAAAAAGATTATTCAAAACGTCCGAACACGCAAGCTTTACCCCTCTAAAAAAGAATACAAGCCTGTAAACACCATACGCTAACTTGTATTGCCCCCGAATTCTTTTTCCCGGAGTCGTGGTTTCCGGGTATGATCAAATAAAAAACTATAATATTTGTATGAGATGAAAATTTGTGGTAGATTATTGGTGAAATCCTTTTTTTACTTAATGGTTTCAAAAGAACTTTTTTTCTTGCAACGAATAAGAAATTAATTTTGTTTTTCCTTTCTGATTTGGGGTCGCGTATAAATACTAGTGAGGTTTTTTATGACTGAAAAAGTGAATTCTCCGGATGAAATTAGTGCAAGCATCATCTCTCGCCTTGTAAAAAATACCGGGGGTATGACTTTTCGGTGCCGCTGTGACCCTCACTGGACGATGATTGATCTCAGTCCTGGTTGCAAAGAACTTACCGGGTACTCACCCGACGAGTTAGAGAAAAACAGGGAAATCCGGTATTCCCGGTTAATTCACCCGACCGACCGTCCTCTTGTACGAGAAGAGGTCGAAGACGCTATCAATCAGAATACTCCCTACGGGGTTACGTACAGATTACTGGCTAAAAACGAAGAAAAATGGGTCTGGGAAAGAGGGCAGAAAACCGACGAAAGTAACGGCCTAGTTGAGGGTTTTATTACGGACGTATCGGAAAGGGTCAGTAATACCGGGAGGTTGATCGGCTATGGCGACAGGTCGTCCGAATTAACGGCCTTAATGGATATTGCCCAGGATGTAACTTCTACTCTCGAACTCAAACCATTACTCGGTAATATTCTTGATAAGCTTAAGTCCGTTCTGGATTATGACGCAGCCTCAATAATGACTCTGGAGGGCGACATACTCGACATTATGGCTTACAGAGGCCCAATTAATCAGGAAAAGGCCATGAAAATATCTTTCTCCTTGAAAGGAGCAAGGGCAAACCGGGCAGTGGTCGAGAGAAAGGAACCGATTGTAATAGAGGACGTAACGAGTGACGAACCACTGGCCAGCGAAATGCGAGAAACTGCCGGTCGAGAACTTGATACGACCTACAACTATCTTCGCTGCTGGATGGGTGTACCTCTTATCGTAAAAGATAAAGTTATCGGCATGTTGACACTGGATCACAGGAAGCAAAACTATTACACGTTTAAAGATGCGGAAGTAGCCCTTGCCTTCGCCAACCAGGTAGCCGTAGCAATAGAAAACGCTCAACTTTACCAGACCGAGAAGGAAAGGCTTGTGTTTAGCGAAAGAAGGCGGCTCGTGGCCGAAGGATTGCGCGAAACGATGGGCGTGATCAATTCCAGCCAGTCACTTGACAAAGTCCTCAATACTGTTCTGAACCAGATTTACCGCCTGCTGAACGCGGATAGCGCTGCCATATTCCAGCTTGGAGAAAGAGATATGGGCAACAGCCTGCTTACAGCCCAGATGTTTGCTAAGAACGCTCCTAAAGAATTTTTTGAAACCGAACAAGTCCCTCTATCTCTGGAAGATCTGAACCAAAAGATAAAGGACCATAAACCCCTTGTGGTAGAAGATATTTCCAGCAAAAACGTTTCCAGTAATTACGTCTCCCCCCGTATGCAGGAACTGGGCAGAGTAGTCCAGAAGCATTTTGGTGCGTCAATTGCAACACCAGTTGTGGTTGGTGGTGAGCTTTACGGAGTCATAACTCTTTACTACGAGGAACCGAGAAGCTTCGCGGAAGAGGAGGTTAACCTGGCAACTTCTTTTGCAGACCAGGCATCTCTCGCCATCGAAAATGCTCGCCTGAATAAGAAGCTGGAAGAGGCCGCTGTAACAGAGGAAAGAAACAGGATGGCTCGAGAACTGCACGACTCCGTCACCCAGTCCATTTACAGCGTGACATTATTTGCGGAAGCCGCTAAGAGAATGGCGGAACAGGGTGAGTACGAACAGGTAAGCTCTCATCTGGAAAATGTAGAGAACATGTCGCAGCAGGCATTGAAAGAGATGCGTTTGCTTATATACCAGATGAGAAGCCCGGGGAAGAGTAATTGCTGCTTTGAAGAAAAAATCAAGAACAGGCTGGAAACCGTAGAACGCAGGTCAGGAGTGGAGTCTTCAGTAATGGTAGACGAAGATATTAGCCTACCGGGCAACGTGATAGAAGAGTTGTACTTGATCGCCCAGGAAGCGTTGAACAACGCCCAGAAACACGCGGGAGCTAACCGTGTTGAGATAACTCTAAGGGGACACAGCGATGGGTTCAGGCTTAAGGTTTCGGACGACGGCCGGGGGTTCAACGAGGAAAAGGCGTATTCCAGCGGTGGTATGGGCATAGGCAATATGGAGAAAAGGGCCGAAAAACTTGGCGCGGAGTTTTTGATAGAAACCGGGCCGGGTAAAGGCACCAGCGTCATTGTGGAAAAAGGTCACTAGCTGGATGATAATTTATTTTTCAAAATTTTCGGTGATAAAATGAACGAGGACGAAGACAAAATACGGTTAATGGTAGTTGATGATCATAGAGTCGTCAGGTCAGGGGTAAAAGCGCTAATTGAAACCGAGGAGGACCTGGAGGTAATCGGAGAAGCCACGGACGGCCGGGAAGCAGTTACAAAAGCGAAAGCGATGGCGCCGGACCTCGTACTCATGGACCTCGTAATGCCGGAAATGGACGGAGTGGAGGCAACTCGCAGGATAACCAAAGAAGGGGTTGACTTGGAAATCCTAATTCTTACCAGTTTTTCGGAGGAGGAGAGGATTATTCAGGCCATAAAAGCCGGAGCTTCTGGCTACCTGATAAAGGATGCTTCTCCCAAAGAACTGGTCAGTGCTATAAAAGATACCTACAGGGGGGAATCTACCCTGGACCCAAAGGTAGCAGGTACTGTTCTCCGCTCGATGCAGGAAGAGAACGATCAGCCCGCGGAAGAATTGACAGAGAGGGAGATCGAAGTGCTAGAACTAATCGCCGAAGGATTACCTAACGACGATATAGCTAATGAACTTTACATAAGTGAACGGACAGTCCGTTCCCACGTAAGCAATATACTTGGAAAGTTAAATATGCAAAACAGGACACAGGCAGCCCTGTATGCCGTGCGCCAGGGTATTGCCGAACTCTAAAAACACCGTTCCGCAGGAGGATTCCAAACTCGTCATGTACAACTTTCATTAAAAACCGCTAAGCGAATCTTTTTCCTTTACGGAGCCAATTAACCCCTTTGATAACGCACTATCGGATCAGGGGTACAGGAACAGCTTATTTAGTTTATTAATCCCAAAATAAAAACCTATATTTCTCCCCCATTTGACGTATTTCAAATAGTCATTTATCCGTTTTCCCCAAACTCGGAAGGTTGTAATTTATCAGTACGAGAAAATAGGGGGCTTTAATGGATACAGAGTTTTCTAAATATAGGATAAATCGTCATGAATCTTTTATTCTTGTCTCTTTAATGGACAAACCTCTCGACAGAAAGGCTATTATCAAAGAATACGAACAGTTGGTCCAGTGCATGGGAATTCCCGCGACTTTTACGGATGAAGAAAAGGGCTGGACCTTTCACAGGAAACTGGAAAGCTATCTTGAGAAACTAACCCGGGTTGGTTTTGTTGTCAGCAAAAACGGTGTTTACGCGCTGACTGAATCAGGAAAAAAAGCAGCTGAGGAAAAACGCGAAAGAATTGATGCCGGACACAAACGGCTGCGGGCATTTTTGGTTAGTCCTGAAAACGCATCACTAATTTCCGTTATTGCGGATGCCGGACTGGCCAGCATAAAATTGGCAGTTGGCTTTCTCTTCAACAGTATGGCACTTATCGCGGACGGCTTTGACAGCTCCATCGACGTCTTCTCTTCGCTTGCCGTATTCCTTGGAATAAGGTCCAAAAAGGAACTGGCTTCGACTTTAATCGTCATCTCTATGATGTTTGGAACGGCCGGTTATATTTTTTATGAGGCAGTTACCCGTCTGTTGACCCCGGAACCCCTGACCGTTTCTCCGTTCGCCATCGCCGCGACGATAATCTCAGGTATTTCTTGCTACTGCTTGAGCATTTACCAGCATTACGTAGGAAAAAGAGCAGGTAGTATTTCTCTTCTGACTCAATCCGTTGATAGCAGAAACCATACGATTCAGGCCACTGCAGTACTGGCTGGTTTGATTTTCGCTTTTTTGGGCGTATTTATCGTCGATTCGATTGTTGCGTTAACGGTAGGATTCTTTATTCTGAAATCGGCTCTGGAGCTATTTTTCGAAGTCCTCCGGCTTGCACGGGGAGGAGAGCTTGAAGCTGGACGTTTCGGGCGGAAGTACGAAGAGGCATTTTCGAAGCAGCAACGGAGTTTTTTTAAAAGCTGGGTTCTAGTGGCTTTGAGAGAAGTTGAGAGCAAGAAAGAAATACAAGAGGGCTTAAGCGATGTTTTTAGCTCGAACAAACATAGTATCAGCACCTTATCTGGATTTGAATTCGAAGACCAGCTGGACCCAATTCTTGATATGCTGGAGGAAGAGGGGCTTATAGTGATTAGAGACAGACGAATACTTCTTACGCCAAAAGGGCAACAGGCATCTGCAAGAAAAGTTGCAAAAGCGAAATTTGGCATTCCATTTTAAAAGTGGGTAGAATGATAAGAACGAAAAAGAACTTTCATTATTGTTGATGAATTTAACAGGCTACCAAAACTTGCCGAGAGGACCCCAGGGCTTGCTGTGGGGCTTCCTTGGCAAGTTTTGGTGACAATACTGCGACAGATATTTTGGTTGACCTTGTAGGTAAAAATTATTTGGAGAAAAATACTGATCCCAGGAACAGGCTCTTCCTTAGCACGGTTGATGCTTTTAACCTAAAACACGCAACCAACACGGAAACTCAGAAGAACTATATCTCAGGTAATATTAAAACTAGAAGAGAAATACTGAAAGACTTCAAGTGGATTCAGGCGAGCGCGAGGCAACTGACCGAATCTACCCCTACTCTAATCGAGGAGATCGAATGGTTCTTCTCGACAAAGGAGCTATCCGATATTATCTACGGTCTTAGAAACGCGGGAGATCTATATCAACTCAGGCCTGGCAGCAAAACATAACTGGTACCGAGCCGGCTACAAAGGGGGTTCCGAAGTTGGGGTATTTCAGTACACCCATCTTGTGCAAAAGACCCGGTCTTCGCCCAATTACGTTGTTTCAGTGACGGTAAACAATCCAGAGAAGGGTCTGAATACTGAAAAATTTACCGAAATCACTTCCCGGTTAATATCGCTGACCAAGAACGAGAAAATTTGAAAATCTAAGCCAACCAGATTTTATCCAAATCAACTGTTAACTCGAGACGCAGGTTTCCGGGTGCCCAGATTTTACAGTTCTTTTGCTTGCCTAAAGTTTCTTTTTCTCCGAGCGATTCTGCAACTTTTGTTGTGGCTTGGGCGTAACATTCTTCCGATTTCTCACTTTTCTACAGATCGTAGATTCAATGCGGAGCTCAATAAAGTTATCAGCTGGTATCATGAAAAACCAAAAAGGTATTATCGGTAGCATTGTTGGAGTTATTGGTGGAGGCTTAACAGACTGACAGGGGATTTGAGCAATATGGTTATTACTGGAAGGAAGCCCGGACACCTGGGATTACTTTAAGGAAAACCCGGAACTGAAGAACGGTTCAAGTTACAGAAAGGTAATTGCCGGCGCATTGAGAAAAGTCGCGCTGGCGGAAGAAGGAGCCGGCAAGGCGCTCGAGGAGGCCGGGGGTAAATTCAAGACTTTTTAAAAGGAGGCAGAAATGGAAAAAGAAGACCTATCTGAAAGCAGCCCATGGAGTATTGGGGAGAAGGATTTCCCTACTGGCGGGAATATTGAAGAGAAGCTAAAATTTCTTTTACGCTACGCTATACTTGCACCCTCCAGCCATAATACACAGCCCTGGAAGTTTTCTCTGGAGAACAAAACGGTGAAGATTTTTCCCGACAGGGATCGCTGGCTTAAAGTTGCGGATGGGAACAAGCGAGAACTTCAGATAAGTATTGGCTGTACCCTGGAAAACCTTATAATTGCCGCCGAACATTTCGGTTTTAGGTGCGAAGTGGCTTATCTTCCCGAATCCGAGAAGAAAGATCCCGCCATTTCCGTAACCTTCAACCGGCCTAATCTACGACCATCGCCCATTTCGGAAGGTTTATTCGAAGCTATTCGGAAAAGAGGTACCAATCATAACGTTTATGACGGTAAATCAATCGGGGAGAAAGATCTCGAAAAACTTCGTTCTATTAGCAAAGAAAACGGAATTCAGCTTCACCTGACTGAGGACCAAGGTATCAAGCGGAGGGTGGATAGTTTGATGGTAAAGGGCGATGCAATCCAATTTTCCGACCCCGAATGGCGCGAAGAGTTAGGATACTGGATGGGGCAAGGGGTCTTTGGTACATCCTGGCTAACCTCAAAAATGAGCCAACTGGCAGTGACTTACTTGAACATGGGGAAAAGTACCGCCAAGAAGGACTCGGAACTCTTGATGAGCGCACCGATACTGGGAGTGATTAGCTCCGGATCGGACGAAAGGGAGGCCAGAATTAAGGCAGGACGGACCTTTGAACGTTTGGCGTTAACCGCTGCAAACCTGAACGTATCCCTGCACCCGATGAGTCAAATCCTTGAAATACCCGATCTCAAATCCGAAGTTGCAAAGCTGATACCCGTTGCGGACGTTTATCCCCAGCAGACCTTTCGGCTGGGCTACGCGGAACCAGAGAGGGAACACACCCCCAGAAGGCCGCTCGAGGAAGTATTGGTCTAGGTAGTATATTAGCTCTTATCGGCGGGGTTAATA
>Ga0207714_1001072_pt1 | contig 18253 bp, 20 predicted proteins | sample PonA232FremontCA_2_FD_187270 | JGI IMG/M metagenome (GOLD analysis project Ga0207714, IMG submission 187270) | Marine sediment microbial community from Fremont, CA, USA - Pond A23 Sediment 2 (SPAdes) | ecosystem: Environmental > Aquatic > Marine > Unclassified | place: USA: Fremont, California...
GCGACAAGCTCCCCGACTACGCCGACCTGACGCCCGAGGAGGTCGACTACCGGGTCGACCGGTGTCTCGACCGGGAGCTGATAGAGCGGAAGACGATCCAGTACGAGGGGTACCAGCTCACCTTCGAGGGGTACGACGCCCTCGCGCTCCGGACGTTCGCGGAGCGGGAGACGATCGACGGCGTCGGCGCTCCGCTCGGGCTCGGGAAGGAAGGCGACGTGTACGAGGCACAGTCGTTCCGCCCGCTCGCGTTAAAGTACCACCGCGAGGGGTACACCAACTTCAGAGAGGTGAACCGCGAGCGCGAGTACACCGCAGACCGCGACCACGTGTCGTGGCTCTACACCGCGCGCAAGGCGGCCGAACGCGAACACGAGGTGATGGACGCGCTGTACCCGGACGTCTCGGTGCCGCGCCCGGTCGATCACAACCGCCACGCCGTCGTGATGGCGAAGTTCGAGGGCGTCGAACTCGCGCGCGCGACCCTCGACGGAGAGCAGGCGATTGGCGTACTCGATCTGATCTTCCGCGAGCTCGCGACCGCCTACGAGCTGGGCTGGGTCCACGCCGACGCCTCGGAACACAACGTCGCGGTCGCGGAAAGCGGCGTCACGCTGTTCGACTGGCCGCAGGCGGTCCCCGTCGACCACGAGAACGCCCGCGAGTTCCTCGAACGCGACGTCGAGAACCTCCTCCGGTACTTCAGCCGCAAGTACCCGCACCGCCTGTCCCGAAGCGCCGACGCCGACGGGATCGCCGCCGCCATCGCCGACGGGTCGTTCGAGAGCGTTCGCCCGTTCGACACGGCGTAAACCACATGTCGCGATAACAAATCGGTGTCGCTCGGTCCCGTCGCGCAGTTCGACGTCAACGGGCCATCGTCGAGTGTGGTGTCAAGCCCCGAGTCCGTTCGACCGCTTCCGCGGACGAGACTTCGGTATCGCCGAGCGTCGCGGTCGCCGCTCGGGCCGGTAACGAATCCGCCGGCAAAAAAGCGCTGAGGCCCGGACTCAGCGCAACTCGTCGCGGAGCACGCAGTCGGACTCCCGGGCGGTTATCCAGCGTGTCATCCGGTCTGCCGGGTCGACGTCCGATTCGAAGAACGTCACCTCGCTGCCGCCGTCGCCGTCGGTTCGCTTACAGACGAGCTTCGGCGGCTTGCTGCCGGAACGCGCGGCAGGCGCGGGCGTGGACATACGTCACAGTTCTGTCGCGTTTGGCTAATAGCTACTGGTTCTGTCGCCCGCGAAGAAACACTCGCGACGCGGTCAGCGCCGCACCGGAACGCCGCGCTCGTCGAGGTACGCCTTCGTCTCCTCGATCGAGTAGTCGCCGAAGTGGAAAATCGAGGCCGCGAGCCCGGCGTCCGCGTTCGCCTCGGTGAACACCTCGTACATGTGCTCGGGACCGCCACAGCCCGAGGAGGCGATAAGCGGCGTCGAGACGGCCTCGCCGACCGCCGTCATGAGCGGAACGTCGTACCCGTCTTTCGTCCCGTCGGCGTCGATGGAGTTGACGAACAGCTCGCCGGCACCGCGCGTCTCGGCCTCCGTCGCCCACGAGACGGCGTCGATGCCGGTGCCCTCGCGGCCGCCCTTCTTCGTGCACTCGAACCACACCGTCTCGCCGTTCTCGTCCTCGTAGAAGTGGTCGCCCGCGTCGTCGTACCGACGCCGCGCGTCGATCGAGATGACGATACACTGGCTGCCGAACGCCGCGGCGCCCTCCTCGATGAGTTCGGGCCGCTCGAGGGCACCGGTCGTGATCGACACCTTGTCTGCACCGGCCCGCAGCGTCTCCTTGATGTCGGCTTTGGTGCGGATGCCGCCGCCGACCGTCAGCGGGATGAAACACTCGTCGGCGACCGCGTTGACGACGTCGAGCATCGTCTCGCGGCCCTCCGCGCTCGCGGTGATGTCGAGGAAGACGAACTCGTCGGCCCCGGCGGCGTTGTACTTTTTGGCCAGCTCGACGGGGTCGCCGGTGTACTCCAGGTTTTCGAAGTTGACGCCGGTGTACACCGCCGCGTCCCCGTCGTCGTCGAGGTCGACGTCGATACAGGGGATAACGCGTTTCGTGAGGCCCATCCGTTGCGACGGAGTTGACCGCCCCGGCGTTTAAATGGCGCGACGGAGTCAGTCGCGTTCTTCCGTCGCCTCGTCGCCGCGGCGGTCGTACTTCGCGACCGCCCGGTCCGCGCGCGTCGAGACCCCGTTCGGGTTTCGCGCCGGGGGGTCGCTCCGACGCCGCGCGACCAGCCCGTCGGAGCTGCCGCCGGCGAGCCCGAGGAGGACGTCCCGCCCGGTCGCGACCCACCGCGAGGGGGTCGACTCGCCCCTCGCCACGTCGACCGCGGCACCGACCGCGTCGCGGAGGGCGTGTGAGCCCGTTCGGGCCAGCACGGTCGGCCTGACGCCGTAGCTCTTCGACAGGCGGTACGCGAGGGAGCGGTACTTCCACCCCCACTCGCCCGCGGTCCGCCCGCCGTCTGCGGCGGTCGGGTTCAGCAGTCGCTTTTCGACCGCGAGCCCGTCGCGCCACGCGACCGCTCGGTCCATCCGCGCGAGCCGGTGGGCGGCGTCGCGCGCGCTGCCCACCCGGAGGTACTCGTCGAAGCCGTCGAGCTCGCGCAAGACCGTCCGCCGGAAGGCGACGTTTCCCCCCTCGAAGTACGCGACCTCGCGACCCGCGATCCGCCGCCGCTCGGGCTCGCTCGGGGTCCCGACGGCGGCGGGCCCGCCGTCGTCTTCGGTCGCGTCTCCGCCGGTCGGGGGGACCGGCGTCACCGGTCCCGTCACGACCGGGGCGTCGTCGAGCCCGGCGGCGACGGCCTCACGCCAGCCCGACTCGACCCGGTTGTCGTAGTCGACGAACGCGACCGCCTCGCCGGTCGCGACCGCGAGGCCGGCGTTTCGCGCCACGCCGACCGTTCGGTCGGAGATCTCCACCAGCACGTCGACGTCGCCGCGCTCGCGAACCATGCCGGTCGTGCCGTCCGCGGAGGGGCCGTTGACGACGATCACCTCGGCGTCGGGAGCCGCCGCCGCGAGCGCGTCGAGACAGGCGGCGAGCCGCCCTCGGCCGTTGAGCGTCGGGACGACGACCGAGAGCTTCATGCCGCCCGTTACAATGGCGGGGAATAAAAAGGACCGTATACGCCCGAGCGAGTCAGCCGGTAGCGCGACGGGCTACGTCGTCAGGTAGTACACCTGTTTGCGCGCGTCCTTGAAGCTGTACCGCGAGTCGACGAGGTCCTCCTCTTCGAGGCGGTTGAGCGCGTACCGGACGGTGCGGTCGGGGAGCAGCGACTCGTCGGCGAGACCGCCCTGTGAGAGGGGGGCGTCGCCTTCGAGCACCTTCGCGACGAGCTTCGCGCTCGGGGGGAGCTCGCGGAGGCGGTCGCGGTACTCCGATTTCGAGAGACGGTCTTCGGCTTCCGCGGGACTGGTACTCATGTATCACACGAATATCGTGAGATGTGGTAAAGGTTAGCTACATATGAGACAATACGATTGGGATAATATAATGTATTAATACCAATACCACTCGGAGACGGCGGACGTCTCGTCGCGGTCGATCGCGCGACCGGGGACGCTCGCCGGGGCCGTCGAATCGACCGCCCGGAGCGTCCCGGTCGCATCCAGTACGGTTTTGTCGGTTCGGCGTCCAGCACCGACGTCGTGAAGGGACAAGACTGGTATCAGGCCGACGAGGTCGCCGAAGCGTACGACGACGTCAGGTTTTCCGGCGGCGGACAGCTCATCGACCGCCGAGAGAAGGCGGCCGTGCTCTCCGCGCTCGGCCCGCTTGACCCGGGTCACCGGGTGCTCGAAGTCGCCTGCGGCACCGGCCGGTTCACGACGATGCTCGCCGACCAGGGCGCGGACGTCGTCGGACTGGACGTCTCCCGCGAGATGCTCGAACAGGCCCGCGAGAAGATCGCCGCCGCGGGTCACGCGGAGACGGTCGAGTTCCTCCGTGGCGACGCCTCGCGGCTCCCGTTTCCCGACGACCACTTCGATACGGTCCTCGCGATGCGGTTTTTCCACCTGATGGACGATCCGGTTCCGTTCGCGCGGGAGCTCCGCCGGGTCAGCCGCCATCAGGTCGTCTTCGACACCTTCAACCGCCGCAGCCTGCGGACGCTGTACACCTGGCTGCTCCCGATGGGCTCGCGGCTGTACTCGGAGCGTCAGGTGGCCGCGATGCTCGGCGAGGCGGGGCTCACGCTCGCGAACGGGGAACACGACTTCGTGTTACCGTACGGCTTCTACCGCGAGCTGCCCGGCCCGGTGGCGAAACCGTTTCGCGCCGTCGACGAGCTCGCGGGAGACACGGTCCCCGGCGACTACGTCGCTTCGGTCTCCTACTGGGACGCGCGGGTGCCCGAAAGCGAGTAGCCGCTCTGCGGGGCCGGTCGAACGCCGCCCCGGCCGGCTCCGTCCCGTACCGGCGTCAGACCGCCGTCTCCACGACTTCGCCGACCGCGAAGTTCGACTTTACCTCCGTCACCTCGATTTTCACGCGCTCGCCGACCTCGGTGTCGGGGACGATGATCACGTACCCGCGCTCGACGCGGGCGATCCCGTCGCCCTGCTTGCCGAGGTCCTCGATCTCGACGTACCGCATCTCGCCCGGCTCCACCGGCGGCTGCGGCCCGTCGTCGGCCCGCGAGGCGGACCGGTCGGCGTCCCCGCTCTCCGCCGCGGCCCCGTCGCGGGCGACGAGCGCGACCCGGTACGTCTCGCCCGGCTCCAGCGACCCGACCTCGACCTCGCGGCTCGGCACGTCGACGACGAACTCGCCGTCATCCGTCTCGCGGACGTCGGCGCTGAACAGACAGAGGAGTTGTTCCGAAATTTCCATAACAGACCCGACTGGAAGCTCGGCAGCCGGCGGCTTAGTTGTGTCGCCGCCGGGGCCCGCGCGCCCCGGCTCGCAGTTCCCGCGGTCAGTCGCCGTCGACGGGGCTCCCGTCCGCCTCCTTCGGCCCCTCGGAGTCGAAGACGACGACGTCGCCGTCGGCGCGCTCGGACGCCGCCGGGTCGTAGCCGTCCCGGACGCCGACCGCCTCCTCCAGCTCGCGGACCGCGCGCTCTTTTAAATCGGCCGCGAGCGCCTCGGCGTCCTCGCGGGAGATCTCCCGACCGAGCCCCTCGCACTCGTGGGCGCGGACGACGCCCGCCTCGTCGACCGCCTCGCCCGTCGGCCGGCTCGTCCCCTCCAAGGCGACGCTGAACGGGTAGGTCCGGCAGATGAGCGGGCGGGCGTCGTGGACCGCACACGCCCCCCGTCCGTCGGACTCCTCGTAGAAGGCGCAGTCGCCGCAGCCGTCGGTCGCGAGCGCCCACTCGAACGTCTCGCCCGCCGGCTCGCCGTCGCCGCCCGCGTCGAGACCGAACGGCATCGGTCGGGCGATGTCGCGCCAGTCGTACGCCTCGCCGAACCGCTCCTCGGCGGCGTCGGCGACGCGCCGGACCTCGTCCGGAAAGACCGTCGCGGTGTGCGGCTCGCGGGCGGGGGCACCGCTCGCCGCGTCGTCGCCGGTCTCGCCGACTCCCTCGCCGGCCGGCGCGCCGCCCGGCTCGTCGGGGGCGTAGCCGGTACAACAGCCGCCACAGCGCGTACACTCGAAGCCGATGGACTCGACCGCGTCCGCGAGGTCGTCGACGTCGAGGTCGCGGGCGGCGTCGAGTTCGGCTTCGAGCGACTGCATACCGCCTTTTGCGGTCCGAGGCGGATAACGTCGTTCGTTCGCCGACCCCGCCGGGCGAAGGAGCGAAGTGCGGCCGTCGCCTATCGCGCGGCGTGAAAGAGTACGAGCGCAAAGGGCTGTTAGAACGGATCGACCGCGAGGCGTCGACCGTCGGGGCCGAGATCCCGGAGTCGATCGAGATCCAGGGCGAGTCGATCGACCTGCGCTCGTTCGTCTTCGAGATCGAGCGCCGCGACTCGGTCCCGGCGGGCGAGCGCGACCGCGTCGACCGCGCGAAGCGGAACCTCCGCCGCGAGCGGCTCGAACGGGTCAGACGGATCGAGGACAACGAGGTGACCCGCGAGCGGGGCGAGGAGCTCGCGGCCTCGATCATCGGCATCGACCGCGCGCTGGAGGCGCTGGAGGGGCTCGACGCCCCCGCCCCCGAGACGGAGGCGGAACGGCAGGAGGCGGCCGACCAGAAGCGCTGGATGAGCTTCCTGAAGAAAGCGCTCGGACGCGACGACGCGGGCGGCGGGCGGACGGGACTCTGACACCGCGGCGCTGTGCACGGCCGGACGCAACCCCGACACCGAGGCGTCGAGCGCGGCCGACTCAACTTCCGGTGAAGTCGATCCGCGAGCCGCCCCCGTCCGCGTTCCCGCTCGACGGGCCGAGCCGGACGAACTCGTAGGCGTCGTCGTCGAGGTACACCGCGTCGTCCGCGACCGCGACCCCGACCGATTCGAGGACCGCCCCCTCGCAGGGGCCGAAGTTGCAGTAGCCGCCGTCGGCCTCGAACGTCGCGCCGTGTTTCTGACAGAACACCTCGCCGTCGCGGACGAACGCGCCGTCGTCCGTGTCGAGGCGGACGTCGGTCCAGTGTTGACAGTGGTTCCGGAACGCGCGCACCTCGCCGGCCGCGCGGGTGAGGATCGCCTCGACCTCCGGGGTCCCGTCCGCGCCTTCGCCGAGGTCGCCCGCGCTCTCGTCGACCGCGTCCGGGTCGACGGGTCGGAGGGCGACGAGCAGCGTGCTCTCCTCGGGGACCTCATCGACGGCGGCGATCCGGCGGTCCTCGTCCATGTCGATCCGTTGCCGGCGACCACTGTTAACGTTGCGCGTCCGCTCCGGACAGGCAGCCGCGAAGCGGAGCCGGACGGAGTCGGGTCTCCGTCCGCCGTCGCCGAGAGCGTCCCTCGGAGACGTTCGGTTCGACCGGCTGAGAAACGGGGGCGCCTCCTCGGTCGACACCGGGAATCGGTACCCGGCCTCGGTGGCGCGGTCGGTTCTGACTCCGCTCGCGACTTCAGTCGCGGGCGGCCGACGTCGTCACAGCCGCTCGCCGTCGTAGTGTTCCGCCTCGATCCGCCGGTCGAACAGCCGGGCGAGCCGCGTCGTGACCGGCCCGGCGACCCCCTCGCCGTCGACCGCGTCGTCGTCGACGGTCGCCACGGGCCGGAGCTCCCACGTCGAGTTCGTGAGGAAGACCTCGTCGGCCGAGCGCACGGCCGCGGGCGCGTACGTCCCCTCAGCGACCGGGACGCCCTCGGATTCGGCGAGTCCGATCACGGTCGCCCGGGTGATCCCGGGGAGGATCGGACCGTCGAGCGACGGCGTCCGGAGCACCCCCTCGTCGACGAAAAACAGGTTCGCGGTCGCGCCCTCGGCGACGTTGCCCGCCGGGTCGAGCAGCAGCGCCTCGTCGGCGTCCGTCGCCCGGAGTTCGAGCCGGGCCAGGATGCCGTTGAGGTAGTTGTGGGTCTTCGCCGCGGCGGGGAGCGCGCTGTCGGCCGGCTTGCGCGTCTCCGTCGTCTCGACCGCGGCCGACCCGTCGTAGACCGGGTCGCTCCCGACCCCGCCCCGCGGGAGCGGCTTCGCGACCACGACGACGGTCGGGTCGACCTCGGGTTGCGGGTCGAGCGTGCCGGGCTGGACGCCCCGCGTGACGGAGAGTTTCACGTACGCGTCCGCGAGGCCGTTGCCGGCGAGCGTCTCGTCGACCCGGCGTTTCAGCTCCGCGTCCGGGAGCCCGTGGTCGAGCGCGAGCGCCGCACAGGTGTCCGCGAGCCGGGCGGCGTGTGCGTCCCACCGGAACACGTCGCCGCCGTACGCGCGCATCGTCTCGAAGGCGGCGTCGCCGTACGCGAACCCCCGGTCCTCGACCGAGACGGTCGCCTCGCTCGCGGGGACGAGGTCGCCGTCGACGTGGTAGCACGGCCCGTCCGGGGCTCCGCTCATCGCTCGCACGCCTCCACGAAGTTCCGGACGATCGCCGCCCCGCGCGGCGTCAGGACGCTCTCCGGGTGAAACTGGACGCCGACGTGGGGCTTCTCGCGGTGGCGCACGCCCATCACGACCGCGCGCTCGTCCGCGGTGCGGGCCGTCTCGACGAGCTCGGCCGGGAGGTCCCCGCGCTCGACGCAAAGCGAGTGGTACCGGCCGACGCGGAGCCGCTCGGGCAGGCCGGCGAAGACGCCCGCGCCGTCGTGGGTGATCGTCGACGGCTTCCCGTGGACGACCTCGGGCGCGTGACCGACGGGGCTCCCGCGGTTCGCACACAGCGCCTGGTGGCCGAGACAGACCCCGAGCACGGGCCGGTCCAACTCGAAGGTCGCGGTCGAGACGCCGGCCGAGGCGGGCGTGCCGGGACCGGGGGAGACGACGACGCCGTCGGGGTCTAACCGCCGGATCTCCTCGCGGTCGACGGCGTCGTTGCGGCGGACCGTCACCGCGTCCGCGACCTCGCCGACGTACTGGACGAGGTTGTACGCGAACGAGTCGTAGTTGTCGACGACGAGCACCCGCGCGTCGACCGCGCCCGTCCCGGCGCGCCAGCCGTCCGCCGTCGCGTCGTCGCCCGTCGCCGGACCGGGGTCAGTCATCGCTCGCCCCCTCCGCCGCCGGCTCCTCGACCGCCAGCGCGCCGGCCGTCAGGGCCTCGTCGACCGCGGTCACGAGGGCGCGCGCCTTCGCCAGCGTCTCCGCGTACTCGGCGTCCGGGTCCGAGTCGTGGACGATCCCCGCGCCGACGCGGAGCCGGTACTCGGCGGCGCGCCGGACGAGCGTCCGGATGACGATGTTGAGCGTCGCGCGCCCGTCGAACCCCGCGACGAGCATCGACCCGGTGTACGGCCCCCGGCGACTGCGCTCTAATCCGTCGACGATCGCCATCGTCCGCGGCTTCGGCGCGCCGGTTATGGTCCCGCCGGGAAAGCAGGCGGCGACCGCGTCCGCGAGCCCGACGTCCGGCCGGGCCTCGCCTTCGACGCGGCTCACGAGGTGCATCACCTCGCTGTAGCGGTCGACGCGGCGGTACTCGGCGACGTCGACCGTGCCGAACCGCGACACCTTCCCGAGGTCGTTGCGTTCGAGGTCGACCAACATCGCGTGTTCCGCGCGCTCCTTCTCGTCGTCGGTCAGCTCCGCCTCCAGCGCCTCGTCCGACTCCGGGCCGTCGCCTCGGGGTCGCGTCCCCGCGATCGGCTCCGTGACGAGGCGCGCGCCGCGGTCGGGGTCGTCGCTCGGCTCGCGCCGCAACAGCAGTTCGGGACTCGCGCTCACGAGGTCGACGCCGCTCGGAAGCCCGCCCTCGGAGCCCGCCGCGCCGAACTCGACAAGCCCCGAGTACGGCGCGGGGTTCACCCGCCGGAGCGCGTCGTACGCGTCGACCGGGTGGACCGCGGCCGGCGCGGTCAGCCGGTGTGAGACGTTCGCCTGAAACGTGTCGCCCTCGCGGACGCGCTCTTTCACCCGACGGACCGCCCCGGCGTACCCCTCGCGGCCGACGTCGCTCTCGAACGTCGCCGCCTCGGCGGTCGGGGCCGGAGCGGGTCCCGCCGCCGGGTCTCCCGTCTCGATCCGGTCGATCAGGTCGGCCGCCCGCGCGACGCCGTCGTCGAACAGCGCGTCGAGCGGTTCGCGGGCCGCGTCCGGGTCGTCGAGCCCGTCGGGAACCCGCGGGCAGGCGGTCACGCGGAGGGTGACGGCGTCGCCGGCGGTCGTCGCGCCGTCATCCCCCGTCTCGCCGACCGGACACTTCCACGCCGCGACCCTGTCGAAAAGCGAGACCTGCAGCCTGGGGAGACCGCGCTCGTCGACCGCCGCCCGCTCTGCCGGCGGCCGGGGAAACGACTCGAGCTCGCGGGCGACGTCGTACGAGAGCCAGCCGAACGCGCCACAGGGGTACGGCACCTCACAGCCGCCGCGCGCGAGCGACTCGCCCTCGATGAGCCCCTCCAGCGCGGCGAGCGTCGGCGACGGGCGGCGGTAGTCGCCGGACCCCGCGGCGTCGGTCTCGTCCCCGCCCTCCGTCGCGGTCTCGCGTTCGCTCGCGGCGACGACCGCGTCGCCCGAGACGGTCAGCCGCTCGACCGGGTCGAGACCGAAGTACCCCCAGCCGGACCGTCCGCCGGTCGTCTCGTAGAAGACGCCGCCCGGACCGTCCCGGGCCCGGCGGTAGGCGGCGAACGGGTCGTCGACGGCGGTCCGGAGCTCGACCGGGACCCGCGCGCCGGCCGGTGCCGCGGCCGCGACCGCGCGGAACCGATCCCGGTCGGTGTGTGTCGATCGCCTCATGTCGTCCCGTTCGGCGGGACCGACGAAACGGTTGCGGTCGAGCGGCCCCCATCCGGTCGGGCCGCGTCGGTGCGGCCGAGCGGTGCGGCCGCTCAGAACGCGTCGGCGCGGTCGATCCACCGCGCGGCGCGTTTTTGCCCGACGCTCGTCTGTTCCGCCACGTCGCCCGCGTCCGCGGCCGCGAGGTCGTCGACGGTCTCGATGCCGATCTCCGCGAGCCGCTCTGCGTACGCCGGTCCGATCCCCTTGATACTCTCGACGCCGGCGCTGCCGTCCGCCGGAGCGGTGTCGTCGCTCGCGGCTCCACCGGTCGAGCCGTCGTCGTCCGCCGCGGTCTCGCCGACAGCGTCGCCGGTCGCGGCAGCCTCGGTCTCGCTATCGTCGAGCCGTCCCGCGGTGGGTCCGTCGGATTCGACCGTCTCCGGGGTCGACGCGTCGGTCTCGCCGTCGTCCGCGTCCCCCGTTGCGGCCGCCTCGTGCTCGACGGTCACCGTCGTCTCGCCGGCGTCTCGGTCGGTCGAACCGGTGCCGATCCCGAGCCGCCGTTTGATCCGCTTGAGTAGTGCCATTGCCGACGCGTACGCGTGCGAGGCAGTTAAATACCGGTCTCGGTCGACCCACGGCTCAGACGCCGTCTCAGAGCCGCGCTAGGTTAGTTCCGCTCGCAGCGCCGCGTTCATCGCCTCGACCGGGGCCGACTCGCCGGTCCAGACCTCGAACGCTTCGACCCCCTGGTACAGCAGCATCCACGCGCCGCCGACCGCGGTCGCGCCCGCGGCGGCAGCCTCGCGCAGCAGCCGCGTCTCGGCCGGCGCGTACACCGCGTCGAGGACGGCGAGGTCCTCGTGGAGGTGGTCGGCGGGCACGGGCGTCTCGGCCGGGGCCTCCATGCCGACGCTCGTCGCGTTGACGAGCAGGTCGGCGGCCGCGACGCGGTCGTCGAGCTCGTCGAGACCGCCGCCCGTCGCGCCCGGGACGGCCGCGGCGAGTTCGACCGCGCGCTCGACAGTGCGGTTCGCGACGTGGACCGCCGCGCCGGCGTCGGCGAGCGCGAACGCGGCCGCGCGCCCGGCCCCGCCCGCCCCCACGACGAGCGCGTCGCGGCCGTCGACGGTCACCCCGTGGTGTTCGAGCGCCCGCGTCACCCCGGCGGCGTCGGTGTTGTGCCCCCGCGGGCGGTCGGCCTCGCCCTCGTGGACCGGACCGTAATCGACCGTGTTGACCGCGCCGATCCGCTCGGCGAGGGGGTCGGGGTCGACCGCGCCGAGGGCGTCTCGCTTGAACGGGACCGTGACGTTGAGCCCCGCGACGCCGAGGTCCGCGCCGCCCTCGATTGCCGCCGCCGCGGCGTCGGCGTTCGGCTCGAAGGTGACGTACCGCGCGTCGAGCCCGAGTGTCTCGTACCCCGCCTCGTGCATCGGCGGCGACAGCGAGTGGCCGACCGGGTTCCCGATCAGTCCGTACACGTCCATGGGAGCCCACGCGTCCCGACCGGCAAAAGCGGGTCGGTGTCGGCCGCATCTCGGCGGCCGCCGCCTGCCGAGTCTCCCGCAGGCCGTCGGTTCCGAGTCACTCGCGCCGACCGTCGGTCTCCCGGTCGGCGTCGATGACGCCCGCCAGGGTCTCGGTCCCGACGTCGCTGGCGATCTTGACGCCGACCAGCGACACGACGATGCCGCCGACGATGAACGCCGCGAGCTGCTGGACCGGCGTCATCGCCGTCCCAAAGACGGAGAGCGGCTCGTGGATCGCCTCCTGCGCGAGGAAGTAGCCGGCGAACCCGCGGACGACCAGCGCAACCGCCGCGATCACGAACGGCAGGTTGAGGTACGGCGTCCGGATCCCCTCGTCGCGGATCAGCTCGTCGAGCAGCCGCCCCACGGCCGCCGTCACCCCGGCGACCGCGAACCACGGGACCGCGGCGTACGCGAACTCCACGACCTCGACGAGGCGGGGCGAGCCGGGGTCCAGCCCGGAGGCGGCGAGGACGCCGAAGAAGCCGCCGACGAGGGTCAGTCCGCCGGCGACGACGTACGTCACGACGGACACCTGCCCGGCGTACAGCGCCTCGCGGACCCGCTCTGGCACCCCCGCGACGAGCCGGTCGATCCCGAGTCCCTTATAAAGGAGCGCGGCACCGAGCAGCCCGGCGACGCCGGCGACCGCCTCGCCGGCGGAGAGCCAGTAGAACAGCGCGGGGAGCAAAACCAGCGCGACGCCGAACGGCACGAGAACCGTCGAGCGCAGCTGCTCGTCCGCGAGGAACTGCTTGAGCAGGTAGTAGGTGGACTCGATGTCGCGCGCCTGCCGGACCACGACCCGGTCGACGGAGTCGACGGGAACCCGCGACTCGACGACGGGGAGCACGCGCTCGTCTTCGGCGGAGTCGACGACGACGACCGCCGCCCGCGGGTCGTACCGGTCCACGAGGTCGTCGAGCTGGGCCGCGACCGACCGGTCGGCACCGACGGCGGTGTCGCTTTCGGCGGAGACGACCGCGACGACAGACTCCTCGCGCTCGTCGCGGAGGTCACGCGCGACGCGCAGCGACTCCAGCAGGCAGTTCACGCCGGCGTCCTCGGGGTCGTCGAGCCCGGCGTCGGTGACGAGCGATCGGACGGCCTCCCAGCCGGCGACCGGCATCGGAACGTTCGTCGCCCGCCCGATCGTCCCGGACCGGTCGACGCAGATGACCAGCGTCGTCACGTGTCGACTCACACCGCCCCCGAACAAAAATCCTCTCCGCGCCGACGGCCGGACTCAGCGCAGCTCCACGTCGAGGTCGCCGCCGTCGTCCGCGAAAACGCTCGCGACCCCGCTGCCGGCGGCGAACGCGACGCGCTCGGCCCCGATTCCGAGCCGCTCGGCGAGCCCGCGGTCGGGCGCGAACTCCCTGACGGACGGCTCCGCTCCGAGCAGCTCGGCGAGCCGGTCTTCCACGTCGGCCTCGGTCCCGAGCTCGTCGACGAGACCGATCTCCGCGGCGTCGTCGCCGAGGTAGACCCGCGCCTCGGTCTCGCGGACCGCCTCGGGGTCCATGTCGCGGCCCTCGCTTACGGTCTCGACGAACTGGTCGTAGTAGCCGTCGACGATCCCCTGTAAGTACTCGCGTTCGTCGTCGCCGATCTCTTTCAGCGGGACGCCGGCGTCTTTGTACTCGCCGGCGGTGAACTGCTCGTAGGAGACCCCGAGCTCGTCCGCGAGCCCGGCCGCGTTCGGCCGCGACCCGACAACGCCGATCGACCCCACGAGGCTCGCCTCGCGCGCCCACAGCTCGTCGCAGCCGCTGGCGATCCAGTAGCCGCCGGACGCACACCGGTCGGTCGCGTACGCCACCGTCGGCCCGTCGAAGTCGGCGACGGCCCGCCGGATGTCGTCGCTCGGGACGACCTCGCCGCCCGGCGTGTTGAGCTCGACGAGCAGCGCCTCGGCGTCCGCGTCGTCGTCGGCCGCCTCGATCTGGTCGACGACTCGGTCGGCGACCGCGCCGCCGGATCCGGAGAGCGGCGAGGGCCGCCCGCGGTCCCGCGAGATCGGTCCCGAGACGGTCACCTTCGCCGTGTTGTACTCGTCCGTGCCGCCGACCCGCCCGCGCGTGAGCCGGCCGAGCACCTCGCGGCCCGCGAGCGTCGCCGCCGCGCCGACCGCGGCGGCCGCGAAAAATCTCGTTCGTCCGTTCGACCGCGTGTCGCCTTCCATACCGGGAGTCAGGGACGCGGCGGTTTATATGCTGTCGCCGGAGTCGAGCGAGGTCGCCGCCGTCCCGACTACAGCAGACCGGTCTTCTGGAGCTTCATCAGGTCCTCGGTGTCGAGCGTCTCGCCCTCCTTGAACTTCTGATAAATCTCTTCGGCCTCCTCTTTTTCTTCTTCGCGCTTCTCCGCGCGCTCGTCTTTCCGCTCTTCTTCCTCCTTTTTGTCGAGCTCGCGCAGGCGCTTCTGGACGCGGACGAAGTCCTCGTGGTGACGGTCGGCCGCCTCCTGTGCCTCGACGAACAGGTCGTGCATCTCGTCGGCCTCGTCGCGGACGTCGTCGGCCTCGCGGTAGGCCTCTATCATCTGGTTGTGGTGCTCTTGGGCCTTGTCCGCGAGCTCCGTCACCTTCTGGTGGTGTTTCGACGCCTCGGACCGGACCTCCTCGGCCTCCTCGACGAGCTCGTCGAGCTCGCTCGTGTCGTCGACCTTCGCCTTCTTTTCGGCGAGCGTCTCGCGTTTATTGTCGATCTTCTCGATGAGCTCGCGCTCGTCTTCGGCGTCGAGCACCTCGGTCTGCTGGCGGAACTCGAGGTCTTCGATCTCCTCTTCGAGCTCCTCGATGGACTTGCCGGTGCCGAGCTCGAGGTCCTCTTTAAGCTCCTCGACCTCGTCGAACAGCTCGTTGGCCTCGGCGTTGAGCTCGTTGCGCTTGTCTTTGTGCTCTTGGACCTGCTCGTTGAGCTCGTCGCGCTTCTCGCGGTGCTCCTGTGCCTTGTCGACCTTCTCGCGCGTCTTCGCGTTGAGGTCGTCCCGCTCCGAGGCGCGCTCGGAGGCCATCTGGTTCAGCTCGTTGCGCCGGTCGCGCAGCTGCCCGGCTCGCTTTATGAGCTGCCCCTTGGACCCGTTCTCCAAGTCGTCTTCAGAAAGGTCCACGTTGTCCGTCTCGTCCATCGGTTCCACGTCGTACTCCTCGATAACTTCTTGTTTCGTTACCATTTTCGTCACTCCATCACCGCTCCGGCGATAGCGGTCGCTCGCTGTCGTGCGTCGGACCGTCGATAAGAACTCCCGTTCATTTCAGCGTGCGATTCCACCAGCGCCAGAGGCGTTCTGGTACCAGAACGTACCCCGGGGCGATATATAAACACTTCGGTGAACGGCTCGCGAGCCGGCGGCAGGAGGCGTGTACCGCCCGATTTTGTGCCGGTCGTTCACACGGGCTCGGTGCGGGCGGGCGCGACGGTCTCTCACCCGGCGGCTACTCCCGCGCGCCCGGCTCCCCGACGTCGTACGAGAGCACGATCCCGTCGTCGAGCCGCTCTGTCTCGGTGAGTTCGAGCGCCGGGAACGACTCGACGAACCCGCCGCCGTCCGCCAGCGTGGGCGCGTCGCGGCCGCCGATCACGATCGACCCGACGTACACGCGGAGCTCGTCGACGAGGCCGGCCTCGAAACACGAGAAGATGACCTCGCCGCCCCCTTCGACCATCAGCCGATCGACTCCTCTGTCCGCGAGCTCGTCGACGCCGGCGGCCACGTCGACGCGGTCCTCGCCGGCGACGATCACCTCCGCGCCGGCGTCCGCGAGCGTCTCCAAGCGCCCGCGGTCGGCGGCGGCCGACACGAGCAGGTACGTCGTCGCCGCGTCGTCGAGGATCGCCGCGTCGGCCGGCGTCCGTCCGGTGGAGTCGACGACGACCCTCGCGGGGTTCTCGTCTCGGCCGGTCGCCCGCCGCTCGGCGCGGCGCTCCTCCGCGTCGAGCGTGAGGTGCGGGTCGTCCGCGACGACGGTGCCGACGCCGACGAGGACCGCGTCCGCGGCGGCCCTGACGCGGTCGACTCGGTCGAAGTCCTCCGGGCCGGAGATCCGGAGCTGCTCCCGGTGACGGGTGGCGAGCTTTCCGTCGACGCTCTGTGCCGCGTTGACGACGACGTGCATACACGAGACTCCGTCCGGAGCCGAGTTGGTCGTTTCGGTCCGACGCGCGGTCGCCCGGCCGTGGGTAACTGAACACGAGCACCTGAGCGACACGAACGCTCCCGAAGCCTCGCCCGCCCGCGACCGCACGGCACCCGCGCCCGCACGCCTCCCCGGCCTCGCCGCGGCCGCCGGGGGCGGCCGCGCGCTCCCTCGCGCGCTCTCCTCGCGCCTCTCAAAAGGCGCTCGGAGCCGCGCGCCGTCGCAGTTCGGTCCGTCCGAGCGTCGACACGGTTTTGCCGCCGGTCGCCGATCGCTCGGTCGTGACAGCCCCAACCGCTCATCACGTCGGCGTCACCGTCGCCGACCTCGACCGCGCCGTCGCGTTCTACGCCGAGACGTTCGATCTCGACGTCGTCGCCGAGTTCTCCGTCGGCGGCGACGCCTTCGCCGAGGCGGTCGCCGTCGACGGCGCCGCCGCCGAGTTCGCGCACCTCGACGCCGACGGCGCGGTCGTTGAGCTCGTCGCGTACGAACCGGCCGGGGCGGCGGTCACGGACCCCGAACTGAACCGCCCCGGCGCGGCCCACCTCGGGCTCTCTGTCGACGACGTCGAGGCGTTCTACGAGGACCTCGCCGACGACGTGGAGACGCTCAGCCCGCCGCGGACGACCGCGAGCGGGACGACCGTCCTGTTCGTCCGGGACCCGGAGGGGAACCTGATCGAGGTGCTGGACGCCTGAGGCGGGCGTCGGACCGCGGTGACCGTGCGCCGGGTTACCCCGCCATCGACTCGCGGAGCACGAGCAGCGACAGCGGGACGCTCGCCGCGACGAGCCCGTAGACGCCGCCGAGGATCGGCTCGACGCCGAACTCGGGCGCGAGCAGGTAGCCGGCGGCGAACCCGGTCGGGTCACAGACGACCGCGACCAGGATTAGCTGTGCCTGTAAAGAGAGCGCGTCGAACCACGCGAGGAGGGCCATTGTGCTCCTCTATTCGACGGTCGGTCAGATAAACCTTCGAGGAACCGCCCCGCGACCGGCAGCGGTTCGGGCTACTTCACCTTCGTGCCCGGCTCGGCGTCCCCGTGTGTCGTGAGGAGGTCGGCCTCGTCGCCCGCGGCCAGCACCATCCCGTTGGACTCGACGCCGAACAGCTCCGCCTTCGCTAGGTTCGCCACGACGACGACCCTCGTGCCCGGCAGGTCGTCGACGTCGTGGAGCCGTTTCAGCCCCGCGACGATCGTCCGGGTCTCCGCGCCGAGGTCGACGGTGAGCTTCAGGAGGTCGTCCGCGCCCTCGATCCCCTCGGCCTCGTCGATCCGCCCGACGCGGACGTCGAGGTCCTGGAACTCGTCGAAGCCGATGCGGTCGTCGCTGATGGGTTCGATGTCGGTCATGTCGGTGTCTGCGGCGTCGTCGCTCTCGTCGCTTGCGTCCGATCCGTCTCCCTCGCCGCCTCCGTCCTCGCTTTCCGACTCGGCCACGCGCGCTTCGAGCTTCTCGTTTAATGCCTCGACGCGCTCGTCTTCGACCTGCTCGAACAGCTCGGTCGGCTCGTTCAGGTCGCCGGCGGGCCCGTCGCGGGCGGTCTCGACCGTCGTGTCGTGGACGGACCCGGGCTCGCCGAGCTGGTCCCAGAGGCGCTCGCTTTTCGCCGGGGCCAGCGGCTCGAAGAGGACGGCGACCGCCTTCGCGAGCGCGACGCAGTCGTAGATCACCTGCTCGGCCTCGGCCGGGTCCTCGTCGACGAGGTTCCACGGCTCGCTCCGCTGGATGTACTCGTTGCCGAAGCGCGCGAGGTCCGTGACCGCGTCGCCGAGCGCCCGGATCGAGTAGTCGTTGACCGCGGCCGCGAACGCGTCGACCGCCTCGTCGATCCGCGCCGCCACGTCGTCGCTCGGGGCGTCCGCGTCGGGACCGTCCTCGTAGTTCCGGTGGGCGAACAGCAGCGACCGGTAGAGGAAGTTGCCGACCGTCCCGACGAGCTCGGCGTTGACGCGCTCGGCGAACTTCTCCCACGAGAAGTCGACGTCCTGTTGGAACCCGCCGTTGGTCGCGAGGTAGTAGCGCAGCGGGTCGGGGTGGAACCCCTCGTCGAGGTACTCGTCGGCCCACACCGCGCGGTCGCGGCTCGTCGAAAACCCCTTGCCGTCGAGGGTGACGAAGCCGGACGCCAACACCGCCCGCGGCTCCGCGTGGTCGGTCGCCTCCAGCATCGCCGGCCAGAAGATCGTGTGGTGCTGGATGATGTCGCGACCGATCACGTGGACGATCTCGCCGCCCTCTGGGAACTCCTCGCTCGCGTCCTCCACCCAGGCGGTCTCCCAGTCGAAGGCGTCCGCGCCGACGCGCTCCGTGTACTGT
>Ga0207714_1001074_pt1 | contig 18231 bp, 15 predicted proteins | sample PonA232FremontCA_2_FD_187270 | JGI IMG/M metagenome (GOLD analysis project Ga0207714, IMG submission 187270) | Marine sediment microbial community from Fremont, CA, USA - Pond A23 Sediment 2 (SPAdes) | ecosystem: Environmental > Aquatic > Marine > Unclassified | place: USA: Fremont, California...
ACAGTCACGAAGGCTACAACCTGACCTATACCGAGACGATGGCCCTGTACGCGTTCCTCGCCGGGGTCTTCCTTTACGGCTTCATCCTGTTGATCAGACGCACCCCCTGGCTTGCAGACGATCAAAAATGGACCCTCCCCAGGGAACTATCCGCCATCCTGCTGATGATGATCGGCATGGGCATTGTGGTTTATTTTTTGGCTTTTCTCATCGAACCCCCGGCCGACCGATGGAACCTGGCCACTTTCCTGGACTCCCTGATCCGGTCGTTTATGATTTTCATCCTGCCTTTTGCTTTCTTCTTTGCACTCAATGTGCATCAGTACCTGACACAGCCCGTAATTTCACCAGACACAACAGATGCCCAAACCCACGAACCGGAAGAAAAAAAGATCCCCATCCAGAGCAAACTGAAAAAGGAAAAACTGAGCTTTTATCCCTCCGAGTTTTTGTATGCCGAATCAGAAGGCAACTACGTGATTTTTCACCTGGTTCTTGAAGGCAAAGAGATTAAAAAAACCATTCGCAACTCCATCAGCAACCTGGAGCAGCAATTCTCCGAGATCCCATACCTGGTTCGAACCCATCGGGCTTTCATTATCAACCTCCAACAGGTGACCAAAAAAGAGGGCAACGTGAGCGGCTATCAGCTCACCCTGAAAAATACCGAAGCAAAGCTGCCGGTTTCGCGCAAGCGGGCCAAATTTTTCGAAAACCTGTTCGACCGGTATCACGGATGATCTACTGCCATTCATCCCAAAAAATTGCCTTCCGTCCCAGTTTTTTTCCACGCATCACAAATCTTTGCCGAATACACCAATTCCTTGGATGTCAGCAAAATGTTCCGTCTATTTGCTGAAAACATTTTTACAAATCTAAAACCAGGGAACCATGAAAACACTCGTCTCAACATTCAGCAAATGGCAGCTTCTGATCATGATCTTCCTTTTCGCCTACGGCGCTGTCCAGGGGCAACAGACAAACCACATCGACGGCAACTTGATAAACCACCGGGAAGAACCGGTGCTCTATGCCACGGTGGCCCTGCTCGATGCAAACGATTCCTCCCTTGTAAAGGGAACACTAAGCAGCGTGGACGGCACCTTCAAACTGGGAAACATCGAACCCAGCAACTATCTGCTCCGCATCAGCCACGTGAGCTACCAGACGGCAGAAAGGCCCCTGGCCTTTACCGGTGATTCTTCGTACCAAACCGGCAACATCTTAATGGAAGAAAAGTCCCTCCGGTTGGACAGGCTGGTGGTGGTCGGCGAACGAATCAAAGCCAAAGAGGAAGGCACCAAAACCACCTTCTTCATGAATAAGCAGGTAACCAAAGCATCCAACACGGGTCTCGAGGCGTTAAAGCACATACCGGGTATACAGGTCGATTTCAACCAGAATCTGTCGTTGCAGGGCCGTGAGAACATCGTCATTGAAGTCGACGGCAGGCGAAGGGACATGACGTATGTGCGACAGCTTCATCCCCGGCAGATCGAGAAAATTGAGGTGATGGATACTCCGGGTGCCCAATATGCCGGGGATGTGAACGGGGTGATCAACATCCGGCTGAAAGAACCGGACGAAGGATTCCAGGGACATGTGTACGGAGAAGCCCCGACCTCGGGATCGGAAGTCTACCTGTTGCCCAATGCCAGTCTACGGTATGGTAGGGAGAACTGGAGCTTACATGCTTCCTACCAGGGCGACATGAAAAATTTCGACATCCGGGAATCGGAAAACCGGTTTTTTCAATTCGCCGGAGCATCCAACCGGATCGCTTCCATGCAGGATGTGCGGCAAAAAGAATGGTCGCATCGCTTTCAGTACGGAGTCGATTACCATCCCGGCCCCAAGGACCAGATCAGCTATTTCGGGTATTACAACCCTTTCTCCCATGAATTTGACGGAGAGGTCACTTTTCATGCCCAGGGGCAGGATATGGACAACCTCTACTGGTCGGCCCGCAAGGATGAGAAAGACCGCAACCACAAAACCTGGCATTCGATCCATTACAAACATCGCTTTAATGAAAACCAGCAGCTGAGCGCCGAAGGCAGTTATTACCGCCTGAGCGGGGTCACCATCAATCGTTACCTGACCGACAGCACCACTGCACCAGGCATCTCACTGCCGGTAAGTGAGGTAAGGCCGGAAAAGAGCCTGTTCCTGCTGAAAACAGAATATGCTTTCACTCCGGATAACTGGGAGGTGAGGCTTGGAGCCCGGGGCGCCCTGCAAAATCTGACCGACAGGCAGCGTGAGGCTTTCCGCTACCGCGAGCAGGTGTTGGCCGGTTATATCCAGGCCGGTTATACCGCTTCGCGATGGGACCTGAACATGGGGTTAAGGGCTGAACAAAGCTTTTCTGAGCTGGAGGATGGATTCAGCACCCGGGATAGAGTTCTTCTGCCTCACCTGGCCGTCAGCCATAAATTTGGCCGGTCATCCCGGCTGCGGCTCAGCTACAGGCAAAGCCTATACCGCCCCAATGCCTACCAGCTGAATCCCGTTTCCACCGAACCCGACCCCTTTTCGGTACAAAGCGGAAACCCGGGACTCCAACCCGAACTGCACCACGACCTGGCTCTGGCCTATACAGCCACCCTGGGCGGACATTTCCTTTCCACCAGCGCGTTCTTCCACCAAACCCAACGGGTCATCAACCGGTTTACACACATCAACGAGGCGGGGCTGTTCGAGACGCAAACCCTGAACCTGGGGAACATAAGCCAATACGGCATTCAGGTGAAGGGGGCAGTAAGGCTGGGAATGATCTCCCTGAACCCCTACCTGCGGTTGTATGAATCGCAAACCCGTCCCAATGAGCTTGCCGCGGCCTGTCAAATCAAGGGTCAACGCCACCTGGAATACGATGCCGGGCTTTCGGCCATGGCCGATTTCAAGCCTGGCCTGACAGCAGCCTTTCAGCTCCAGTACAACAGCGCGAACCATAACATCCAGGGCATGACTTACGACGATCCCCTCTACTTCTTCTCGGTTGAAAAATCTTTCGGCAATCAATTCAAGGCGGGCGTGAAAAGCGCCCTTCCGTTGGACCGCTCGTTCACTTACCTGGGCTCGGAGACCTCCGGCATGCATTTTAAGGACGATTCACAGGGAAACATCCGGATGTCGGGTTTTCCTGTATGGATCAGCTTGAGTTACCGGTTCGGCTCAGGCAAAAAGATCCGGGCGGTTGAACACAACCCCAAAGAGATGGACCAACGCGCCAAAAAAGGCTTTTGAAACGTTTGCCAAAAACTCTTTCAAGAGTCTCTTTCTGGATGCATCCGGGCCGGGCCTATTGATGCCAACATCATCGCGATACGGGCGCCTTTTCACAACGATACGCTAAAACATTACCAGCCTGCTCAACCCCGGTCTGATTCGTGGGCATGTATTGTCCCTCACGAGAAAACAAGGGCCGCATTAACCCCTGGTTTCTTACATCAGCGCTTCAAATAGCAGCTTCACCTGTTGCTGAAGCTGCAAACCCCGGTCATAGCGGGCAGTCAACCGACTCAGCTCCATCAGGCTTTTCAGCATGCAAAAAGCCCGGCATCATGAAGCCCGCGATGGTTGTTTTCAGCTTACCGATTTTCCTGGGGATGCTTTTACCCGGGGTCGGTTGCGGCCAGGTTAGCCTTGAGGCCAAAAAAGCCGTCCAACAATTGTTAATCAGAGGGCGTCAGTTCGAGTCTGACCTGGGGAGCTTCAAAGACAAGGAGTTGCAAGAGAAGGTTGCAGCTCCTTTTTTTATTGGCATACACTCGGTCAAACAACCTTGACAACCAAACGCACTTTTGCTTGCACTCATCTGAGCATAAAAGGATCGGTGCCAGCCGGTCCAATATCCACGGTCAATTTTTTCTGCTCTAATCCGCCCTCTGTTATTCATTTGGCCCGTATTTTGCTTTAATTTTAAAACCATGAGCGGCGGAAATTTGTTTACATTCAGAGACAAATCAACCCACATTTAGAATGAACCAAAACCTATAATAAGTCTTTATCCAAATGAAGCAAAATGTGCTATTGACCACCAACACCTTAACCCTGGCTTTTACACTGGTGGCCAACGGGCTGGCAGGTAGCGGGGCTTTTAATGGAAAAACCGTTGGGGACATCAGCGCCCGGTACGATACATTGATTGCCCCTGCCGGCTATGCCTTCGCCATTTGGGGAATCATCTATTTATTGCTCCTCCTCTTTGTGGGTTACCAATGGTACGCCTGGCTCAAAAACCGGGAAGATACAGCTTTAAAGCAAACCGGCTTATGGTTTGCACTGGGCAATTTGGCCAACGGTTTGTGGATCTTCGCCTGGCTGAATGAATATATGGGCATCTCCGTGGTATTGATTTTCTTGCTCCTTTTCTCTCTGATCATGCTGACCCTGAGGCTTCGCCTGGAAATATGGGATGCCCCGTTGCGCACCATCGCATTTGTCTGGTGGCCTATCTGTATCTACCTGGGGTGGATCGTGGTGGCCTCGGTGGCTAATGTGGCAGCCTTCCTGGTCAGCCTGGGCTGGCAGGGCGGCATGCTTTCCCCCTCTGCCTGGACACTCATACTGATCGCCGTGGCGACGGGAATTTATCTGCTGCTGATCATTACTAGAAACATGCGTGAAGCAGCCCTGGTAGGAATATGGGCATTCATCGCCATCGCAGTGCGTCAATGGTCTGCCCATCCGGAAATTGTATATGCCGGCCTCCTGGCTGCCGGCGTATTATTGGTCGCCATCTCCTGGCATGGATATAAAAACCGGGCCACTTCCCCCCTGGCAAAAATAAAGCAAAATGAAATTTAATTCACCACCCCGGCATAACAGCTAATGGTCATTGCCCTACCGCAGGAGGTAGCTTTAGCATTTACATCCGCATACAAGACCGGGGTTTTGCAAGAAAAATCAAACCGGTCCAGTCGGATGGACTTCATCTTTTGATCCCCTGCCGTTCTAAAATGTATCGTTTTATGGCCAATATCATAGACAATGCTCCATTGGGTATCATCCTGGCTTACGGAATCAAGCACGGAAAAAGCCGTTTCTTTCATTTGGGGGTGCGGCTCTATTGCTTTAAGCAAAGAAGCCACTTTCACAAAACGTTCTCCGGAAGAATTGGACCTTACCTTGAGATCTCCTCCAAAACCCTTATAATTTTTGATATAATTCAAAGATTGTTGATAATGGTTGTTGCTTAAGATGGGGTATGGGAGGTCTTCCCCGTAAATGAACCGGGATTTGTCACCATGATGCTCTACAACCAGGGAATTTCCGTTGCGGTCCGTGATGATGTAATGGAGGTGGACCAGCATAATCTTCGGCAAAATGCTGTCTCCCAACGCAATGATTTCCCCGATGGTGGAAAAATTGTCCAGGCAATACTGAACCCATTGAAATTCATTAACCCGGTATGCCTGGTCATCATCCGGTATCTTTCCCCAGGAATTGAGTTCTTCAATGACCAGTCCTTTTTCATTCATCCCTCCAAGGGGAAATTCTTTCCCAAACTGATTAAAAGTAATACTTCCATATCTCGAAGTCCATACCAGCTTGTTTGAATCCTGAATATATGCGGTTTTTTTCAGCCCCCTTTTATTGATCAGGATCAACCCGTCATTTATCGGCCAGTCCAGATTTTTGGCCAACAACAGATGCTTTCCCTCTTTTATACAGAATGAAGTACATCCCTGGAGGGGTTTATCGATGCCTACAGCAATAACAATAAACCACAGGCTGATGAAGTATTTAAACTTGTTGCTCCAATACCCTGATGCGGTTTTTGCTGATTGATAGTTCATAGGTATTTCCATCACAGACCAAATGACATTGCTTGTTTTTATGGTCAATTTTTTGAAGATACCGGGAATTGATGATGGCAGAGCGGCTCACCCGGAAAAAAGGAGGCCTGGAGAGTTGATCTTCCAACTTACCAATATTCATGGAAACCAGTTCGTGCTTTTGATCATTTAAGCAGAGCCGTGAATAATTGCCCTGGGCTTGAATGTAAACAATTTCATCCGGACGCAACAAAATGGTGCCGGCCTGGGTATTAAACTTGATTTTTGGAGGGCAATCATAGTCCGCTGAGGCGTACTTCCCAGCGGGAGAACTTTCCCTGTAATTGTTCTTGAACCGGTCAATGGCATTGGCCAGCTCACGAATCTCAACGGGTTTCAACAAATAATCAAAGGCAGCATATCGAATGGCCCGTATGGCATACTCATCGTAAGAGGTGGTAAAAATAACAGAAGGATCTGCTTCCAGCGGGTTAATGGCTTCCAGGAGCTGAAAACCATCCAATCCAGGCATCTGAATATCCAAAAACAGCAAATCCGGCTGATGTGCATGAATGGCCCGGATTGCATGGGCGGGATCCGTAATTTTATTTATGATCTGAATATCAGGATAAAAACCCAATAAATTTTCAAGGGCATCAAGCGCATGGGCTTCGTCGTCCACCAAAATGGTATGAATGCTACTTTTATACATAAGGACAAATCCGGTTACTTCGGTTCAACAGTTAGCAAACCTCCATTATAAAAATATAAAAAAGCAGACCCCCAACAAAAACCGGGGGCCAATAAAAAAAATCGTCTTTTGCATCCCGGGCAACATTAAAAAACCATTTAAAGGGGATTCAAGCCACCCTTCCAATGCCCTACAGGAAGCCAGGGATGGCTTAAAAATAAAAACACCCTTGTGCTCCCAACAGTTAAGAAAAAAGGAGGTTGGCTACACCAATCGGATACGCCATTCAAACATCACAGGAATCAATTGATCAAAAAATGGCAGCGGCTGGTCATAATTGAATCAGCAAATTATCGTTAGCGAGGCTGTATATTTTCATTGATTTTCCCCATCACCGGGCAGGGTAAAGGTAAAAGTCGAGCCCCTTTGGGGAGCGCTTTCCACCCGGATTGCACCGCCATGTTGTTCGACAAATTCCTTGCAAAGGATCAAACCCAGGCCGGTGCCTTCTTCCCCTTCGGTGCCCGGCTTTGAATTCTTTCTGTCCATGCGAAAAAGCGCCCGCCTCACTTCCTCCGGCATTCCTTCGCCGTCGTCTTGAACCGAAATGCGAACAGTTCCGTTTTCCTGCAATGCTTCAACGCTAATCTGTCCCTGTTTATTGGTGTACTTGATGGCATTGGAGAGGAGATTGCGCAAAATGGTTTCCAGCATAAACGCATCGGCTATTACCTGCAGGTTCGAAGAAACATCTACGCTGATCTCAAGGGCTTTCTTCTGCTGATCCGGCTGAAATAATTTAAGTGCCTCTGAAACTGTGTGATAAAGATATTGCGGTTGGGGATTGAACTCCATTTGTCCCCGCTGCAACCTGGACCAATGCAGCAGGTTGTTCAGCAAATACCATGTTTGATAGGCCGAATCATGTATGCTGCGACAATACTGCTCCAGTTTTTTATAGTTTTGCTTGTGCAAGTGCCTTAATGCCAACTGAGAAAACCCAAGAATGTTGTTGAACGGATTTCTCAGGTCATGGGCAATAATAGAAAAAAATTTATCCTTGGTGGCGTTGGCTTCCCGCAGTTTCCCCTCCTGCTGCTTCAATTGAGTGACATCACGTTGGATGGCTCCAAAACGAACTTGCTCCTCACCCGGAATGCAAAAGACTACCTCCTGAACATACCGAACAGAACCATCCCTGCTCTGCAGACTCATGCCATGACTCATATAATCCGGATTATCCTCCTGGTTCCTGATAAATTCAGCTATGGTGCGTTTTACATATTGATAACCATAGCTGGCCTTATCGGTTTCCGACATCAATTGATATGCCAGGTCCCAGATGTATAAACCCAAAACCTCATTCTCCCTGTAACCGGTTAACATTTGATGCGCCCTATTGACAAAAATAATCCTACCGGTCTCATCGACTATGGACATGGAGTCAGATGAATGATCCACAAAGCTTCTGAACTTTTCCTCACTTGCCCTTAATTGGGCTTCCACCTCTTTTCTTTGTCGAATATCACGAACAAAACTATGAATCTGACCCTTCCCTTCTCGGGAAACGATTTTGACGGTAACTTCAACCGGTATAACCGTGCCATCTGCGGCCAGCAATTCCTGCTCAATCACCCGCTCAGCATACCACATCTGATGGTCAATAACTTCTCTTATCTTTTCCCGACCCCGTGAAGGATGAATACTTGTCAGGAGACTGCCACGAAGCCCCTGAGCCGAATATCCCAACAATTTACAGGTTTGCTGGTTGACAAAAAGAATGGTCCCATCAAAATCGTGAATGACCAATGCATCAATGAGATGCTCCACGATGGTGCGATAACAATCATTGCATTCAGCCTGCTTCAACCTTTCATTCTCCTGCCGCACCTCGGCCAATTGTTGCTTTAGCTGTTCATTTTCCCGCCTAATCGTTTCTGTTACGTTTTCATCCTTTACCATATATTCAAAAATTCAGCATTCTAAAATCTAAACTTCTTAAAATCCACTTATGCTAATTGGTACAGAAGCAAACAAAATCCTGGTTCAGGTAAAACCATTCACCCATGAATGGATCGGGAAAACAACACGTAATTAATATGTTGACTGTCAACAAACTATAATTTTTATGATTTTTTTACGCAAAAAATGATGCAGGGTTGTAGTAATTTATAGAGAGAGATTCATTGACCAAATGTTTTGCAACATTTCAAAGGCCAGGCACTCCGGCAAATACCTTATTCAATATGTCGATGTCTGAAGAGACCCGGGTAAAAAATTTCGTATTGGCGCCCAACGATCATTTTTCGTAACTTACAAAAACCATGAAAAATATTGTGCAAATAGCTGTCTTTTGGGCGCTTGTGGTACTAACCACTGGGGGAAAAACGCAGGCCCGGCCCATCCTTTTGGATACATTGCCTTACCGGCTTTACCCGGAGGTAAACGATCACTTCCCCCGGCTGGCATCTCCTTTTACCACCACCGACCAACAGGAATTCATCATCGCGGTGACCCGCCACCGATGGGAAAATATCTCCCGGTTTTATTACAACGGCAAACAAATCTATGTGGACGCTGAAGACACCAAAGGTGGCCAAAAATCCATTTTTAATGACAACATTGAAGGCGGTTTTCACATTACCCTTCAGCGCGAAATGAATGAGCAGGAAGCCCATTGGCTCGAAGAAAAATACGCCCACCTGTCGCCCGAAAAATTTAAACGGCTCAAAAAATCCCTTACCACCATCAATACCGTGGAAATTGAACCCCAATACATCATGCGCTACGGATTCTATGAAGGCCATACCTACTGGCGAACCGATCCCATCGCCATTGCTTCTATCTTCGGACTAAAAAGCCTTCAGGCCATTGAAAAGGCATTTCCCGGAAAACTCTACCCAAAATTAACCCAACCTTTTTATTCGTCAAAAACCCAAAAGCGGATCAATCAACTGCCCACCCTGATTGAACAATAACCCCACATTACCCTCTTTCTTCCCTTTATACAAACGCTTCATATTGTCAAAAAAAATCATTACCTTTATAGGTTTCCATACCGGGATCCTGACCCCTAAAAATATATCGGGCAGTCAGGTTCAAAGAATCAACCGGCGGCATAATCAACCTCAAACCCCTGAATGATGAGATGTATCCTTATTTAATGATGGGATCGCAATAAATCAACCTGATTTGGAGTTGAACTTATAGCACCGGATTTTTGTCTGAACTTTAACTTTTTATTCCAAAGACCAAAACCATGAACATCTACATTGGCAATTTAAATTACACGGTAGACGAAGACAAACTTAGAAAAACCTTCGAAAAGTACGGCGAAGTTGCTTCAGCCAGGATCATTACCGATAAGGAAACGGGCGACAGTAAAGGATATGGTTTTGTGGAGATGAAGAATGACGATGAAGGCAGGAAAGCCATACAGCACCTCAACAGCCAGGAGGTTGACGGGCGGCATATCCGGGTGAACATTGCCAAACCAAAAAAGAATAATTACAACAGAAGAAAATCATAGTCCCGACGGACTTATAAGGGTGGACTTATAGAAGAAAAAAGGCTGAAAGCCCTTACAAAAAAGTTTTCTGTTCCCACACCCTACCTGATACCCAGATCTTGAACCGGTAAAGGGGTAATGGAGTGTTTAAATAAACTTTATTTTATCAATGGTACAATGAGACAATTAATCATTTCCAAGCAGGTCACTGACCGGGGTCAGGACTCAATAGATAAATATTTCCATGACATCAGCAAGTACGAGTTGCTCTCGGCTCAGGAGGAAGTGGAGCTGACACGGCTGATCAAACAGGGGGATGAAAAGGCCCTGGAAAGGCTTACCCTGGCCAATCTGCGATTCGTGGTATCCGTCGCCAAGCAATACCAGGGTCGTGGCCTGAGCCTTCAGGATTTGATCAACGAAGGCAACCTTGGACTCATCCGGGCAGCACGGCGCTTTGATGAAACCCGGGGCTTCAAATTCATTTCCTATGCCGTATGGTGGATCCGCCAGGCCATCATCCAGGCCATTGGTGAACAGTGCCGCATTGTTCGCCTGCCTCTGAATAAAATTGCCAACATCAACAAGGTCAACCGGGCCGCTGCCGAACTGGAACAAAAATATGAACGGGAACCTTCCGATGAAGAGATCGCCCGGGAGGCTAAAATGAGTGAAGAAATGGTCGCGGTGGCCCATCACATCAAAAACCGCCACCAGTCACTCGATGCCCCGGTAAAAGGCCAGGATGAAGACAAAGGCAATTTGATCGATTTTATCGTACCCACCAACAACCCGGCCCCGGATAATGGCCTGCTCACCGAATCGCTGCAGAAAGAGATCAATTCAGCCCTTACTTCTCTCACCCCAAAGGAAACGATGATCGTAGAACATTTCTTTGGATTAAACGGCAAAATCAAACTCTCCCTTGGCGAAATTGCCGGGAACATGAAACTTTCCAAGGAGAGGGTACGCCAAATTAAAAACATCGCCCTGCGCAAACTTAAAAAAGCCCCCAACAAAGGCTTGTTGCAGAAATTTATCTAAGCCTTCCCACCCCTTGAATTGCATTATGCCCATTAATGACCTTATGCCTGGTTCCTATCCCAGAATTAAGGGCATCCATTTCGTCAGCCATTTAAAATAACAGCTCCCAACATTTTTCCACCTTTTCGCCTTTTAGTTCAGCCATTCAACAAGGCCATTTAAAAATCAGCCCATTCCATTCAACAAAAAAAGGGTTCATATGTAGTAAAAGATGTTGAATGAAATGTCAGCAGATGGTTAACATGTATGTAGAACAGGGATAGTCCCCAGGGCGGGTTAAAGTTAAATGCATCCGGCCAATAAAAAATCTAGAAACTGAAAACATGTTGATCAAGATCAACCGATATTAAAAATTGAGTCCATATCATTTATAATCCAGGGAAAGATCCATCAAATAAGCAAAGGAGGCTGTTATGATAACGCATGTGTTAGGTTATCCGCGGATAGGAGCCAACAGGGAAATAAAAAAAGCCTGTGAACGATACTGGTCGGGCAAAATAACAAGAGATGAACTGGTTGAAGCCGGCCGCCGGCAGCGGCAATACAACTGGGGGGTTCAAAAGGAAGCCGGCATTGATATGGTTCCGGTCAATGATTTCTCCTTTTATGATCATATTCTGGACATGGCATTTGCCGTTGATGCCATTCCCCGGCGTTTTCAGGTTCTAAAGGAGTTGGATCCGATGGATTTGTATTTTGCCATGGCCAGGGGCTATCAGCAGGGGGGTCATGACATCATCCCTATGGAAATGACCAAATGGTTTGATACGAATTACCACTACATTGTGCCTGAGTTTACCAGCGATCAAACTTTCACCAGCCATTCGCACAAGATGGTCAGGGAATATAGAGAGGGCAAGGAATATGGCTTTGAGCCCAAACCGGTGATGATTGGACCGGTATCTTTTTTATTGCTGGGCAAAGAGAAGGATGTGGGTTTCAGCCGCCTGGATCTGATCAGTCGTTTGTTACCGGTTTACCGGGAGATGCTTGCCGACTTGCAGCAGGCCGGGGCTCAGTGGGTACAACTGGATGAACCTTTTCTCTCGCTGGATCTGGATGATAAGACCAGGGATGTTTACCGGCAGGTTTACCAGCAGCTCCATGCAGCATTGCCGTCGTTGAAACTCATGATAACCAGCTTCTTTGAGGGGCTCCACGACAACACCTCACTGGCTGTTTCCCTGCCGGTTCAGGGTTTGCACCTGGATTTGGTCAGTGACCCGCAGCAACTCGACAATGTACTGGCATCCGCCCCGGAAAACCTCAACCTTTCCCTTGGCCTGATCGATGGAAGAAATGTCTGGAAAAACGACCTGGAGCAATCGCTTCAAATGACCCAAAAAGCCCTTGAACAAAAGAAACCCGAACAACTCTTCATCGCCCCCTCCAGTTCGCTGTTGCATGTTCCTTACGACTTGGAGCTGGAAAAAGATGAAGATCATCTTCCCTCTGAGATCAAGAACTGGCTGGCTTTTGCCCGGCAAAAAGTGCATGAAGTAAAAACCCTGGCTGGATTAGCTAATCCGGCCACACATCACCAGTATAAATCGGCCCTCGCGAACAACCGCCAAGCCATTCAAAGCAGGGGTAAGTCGGAACGCATCCACAAACAAAGCGTACAAGAGCGAATGGATGGGGTTAACCCGGATATGACCACCCGCAAACACCCTTTCCCGGAGAGGCATCAAAAACAAGCCAATCAACTGCATTTGCCTCAGTACCCGACCACCACCATCGGGTCTTTTCCTCAAACCAGCCAGGTCAGAAAAGTACGCCGGCAGTACAGACGGGGGGAAATTACCCGCGGGGAGTATGAACAACACCTGCGCCGGTTAATTGCACAAGCCATCCGGCAACAGGAAGAGATCGGCCTCGATGTGCTTGTCCACGGCGAGTTTGAACGCAACGATATGGTCGAGTACTTCGGCGAACAACTCGAAGGCTTTGCCTTTACCCAAAACGGCTGGGTTCAAAGTTACGGAACCCGTGGGGTTAAACCGCCCATCATCTTTGGCGACGTGGAAAGAAAAAAACCGATGACGGTGGAATGGTCATCTTATGCCCAATCGCTTACCGATCATTGGGTCAAAGGCATGCTGACCGGCCCGGTTACCCTTCTTCAATGGTCTTTTGCCAGAGATGACCAGCCCCGGCATGCAACAGCCCACCAAATTGCACTGGCCATCCGCGATGAGGTGGCTGACCTGGAACAAGCCGGTATCAAGCTGATCCAGATTGACGAACCGGCCTTCCGCGAGGGCCTGCCCCTGCGCAAAAAATACTGGCCGCAATACCTGCAATGGGCCGTTAAAGCTTTCCGCATTGCCTCATCCGGAGTGAATGATGACACCCAGATCCATACCCACATGTGCTACTCTGAGTTCAATGATATCATAGAGCATATTGCCGATCTCGATGCAGATGTGATCACCATCGAAACATCCCGATCTCAGATGGAACTCCTGGAAGCCTTCGGCGATTATCAATACCCCAATGAAATCGGTCCGGGGGTATACGACATCCATTCTCCCAGGGTCCCTTCCGCATCTGAAATGGAAAACCTGCTAAAAAAAGCGGTAAAGGTAATACCCAAACAACAGATCTGGGTCAATCCCGACTGCGGGCTCAAGACACGAAAGTGGGATGAAGCCCTGCCAGCCCTCCAAAACATGGTTAAGGCAGCCAAAGACCTGCGTCGATAATCCCGAAGGCAGCTTAACCGCGGTGCATCCAGGGGGCTACAGTTCATATACAGCGCTGCGATAACCCAAAACTTTCGGAAGCCCCGGACAGACCATTCTGAAAAGTTTATTGTACAGGCGTCTTAAGGCACATCCGCTCCCAGGGAAGCCGAATAGATCTTGAACCACTGCTCGCGGGTAAGGGGGATATTTAAAGCATCAACGGCACGCTGAACCCGTGAAGTTTTAGCAGTTCCGGTGATGGGCAGTATACCTGCCGGATGACGAAGAATCCAGGCATAAATCACCTTGTCGATCCCATCAACACCCAATTCCCGGGCAACGTCCTCCAGCTGCTTCTTTACCCGCATCCCTTTTTGATCCGACGGCTGGTAAATGTCACCACCACTTAATGGAGACCAGCCCATGGGGCTTATGCCCTCTTTCATTAGAAACTCCAGGTTGTGGTTCTGAAAATTTTCAAGGTTGTAAGGGGAAACCTCAATTTGATTGGTAACCAGTTCACCCGAATAAAAAGCATTCAGCATCTCAAATTGCCGCGGGGTAAAATTGGAAACCCCAAAATGGAGCACTTTGCCATCTCTGGCCAGCTGCTCAAAAGCCCTGGCAGTAGATGCCGGATCCATCAACGGATCAGGGCGATGGATTAGCAACAGATCAATGTAATCGGTGTTGAAATTCTGCAGCGATTGTTCAACGCTCGATATGATATGGTCATAACCGGTATCATAATGTTTTAACTTGCGCTGGGGGTATTTGGAAGAAAGCATCTTGATCCCGCATTTGGTCACCAGCTGCATGCGTTTCCTCAAACCGGGCTTCAGATTAAAGACCTGTCCGAACAACTGTTCGCAGCTATAATCCCCATAGACATCCGCATGATCAAACGTGTTGATGCCCATATCCAGGGTCTCTTCCACATTTTTCAATAACTGCTGATCATTCAGATCCCATTCATCCAGCCGCCACATCCCTCTAACTATACGGGACATATGAAAATCTTCCGTGAGTTTTACGTTCACCATACTCGTTGCTTTTTGTTGAGTAAAACATCAAATGTAATATAAAAATCAGGATGGTCACACCCCGGGCAGAACCCAATCCATTGATCAGGTTTGGCAAAGGGAATAATCAGCAGCAGCCTTCATCCAAATGGCTTTTTTGGGCCCCCGCTTTTTTAGACCCCGCTTAGCGGGGTCTGGTCTTTCATAACCCCGCTAAGCGGGGATAATTTTAAGCGGGGATAATTTTCCGACCCCGCTAAGCGGGGTTATTTAAAAAACAAGGCCCCGGCATCCCTTCTAGGGGAAAAGATGCCGGGGCCTTTTTGTAAAGGAGGACTTTCACCCCCTACTTCTCCACAGTAACCGTCCTGGATACGACCGTCACATAAGTGGTAAACAAATTGATGATCACATCCAGGGCCTGTTGCTCGGTGGTAATGGTGTAATTTTCAGCATCTCCGGCCATTTCTTTGCTATCGACATCATTGATGGGGACCAGCCCCCAGAGAACATACCATTGTCTTTCCTCCTGTTTGACGTTGCCCTGGGCGCCTTGCCCAACGGTGTGTACATGGGTGCTGCATGAAGCAAAAAGAAACATCACACCCAAAAGAAAAACGGACACTTTTACTGCTGTTTTTTTCATAACATTTGGTTTTAGTTAAACGATGAAAGGGTATTGATGGAGCCAATGGAAGATTCAATCTTCCTGACCTCATTTTGATAAACGGACCTGGATACAAAATAATCAAAACGCACCGGCCGGTTTTCTCTTTGGATAAACAGCCGGAATGAAACCCATCGGGGGCTTTGCAGCAAAAGTTGACCAAAAAGCATTTGATGATGTTCAAAACGGGCTTTTCGGGCATCCTGCCAGGGAGATTGCTGATTCAACCTATATTGGTTTAAATCCCCCACGTTGCCCGTTTCTCCCGGATAAACAGAAACCACAAGAAAAGCAGTGGAAGCGGAATCCTTGAACACATTGACCGTTTGCGGCAAACTGCCATAATAGGAGGTATCGATGCAGCTTCTGAATGATGCAGGTAGTGCCCGCACCCAGCCCGCTGGCGGACAATACTGAAGTCCGCTGCTCCTGTCCTTTATCAAAGGAGCCAGCCGGCTGCTATCCACCGTGAACTCCATTTGACTGAGGCTTTGCCTGCCTGGATCAGACTGACAGGAAAAGAGTACATACAACACCCCGATCCAGATTATATTTTTAACCTTCAAAGACTTAGGATTTTGATATGGATTATAACAAATGTACGAAAAACTTCTTACAGTTGCACTTTTTCTGACAAACAGATGGCTATCACCCCTGACTTTTTTTTAGCATTCATCCCGGAAAGAAATATTGTATATTTTTGCCACTTTTTTTCAACAACATGATATGAACACCATTGTTAATGAAACAATATTTCCCTGCATCTTTCGATATCATTTTCATATTCAGTAAAATGTTCTGATGAAATTCATTTGCGAATTGCTTGACATTCTCAATTAAATCACTATATTCGTATGTAGTTGTGAACATTTTATGAACAGCCGATGCCCTACCGAAGATTACCCAACACCGACAAGTCAAGGCTGAAAGCCTTAAAAACCGCACATCACCAGGGAAAAGAAATCCCTCCTTTCAAACTGGCCTTTTCCCAGGAGACCCTTCAACGATTGAGTTCCTTTTTGCCCAAATATGAAAAGGCCCTGTCCGAATACCACCAGGCCTATCAACGGCAAACGGCCAATCAGAAGACCTACCAAAAAAGAATGAAAAAGGCCCGGCTTTATATTTCCCATTTCATCCAGGTGGTGAATATGTCCATTATACGGGGTGAAATGCCGCCCAAAACCAGGGGTTATTATGGATTAAACCAGGATACCAAACGGCTGCCCTCCCTGACTTCAGAAAAGGATCTTTTGGAGTGGGGAAAAAAAATCATAGACGGGGAAGAACAGCGCAAGAAAGCGGGTTTGCCGCCGGTTACCAATCCCACCGTTGCGGTTGTCAAGGTCAACTATGACAATTTTGCTGAAGCCTACCAGTTTCAGAAACAGCTCCAGGAAAATCATCAGCGGGCAGCGGACAACATTCATAAGCTCAGGAAGGAAGCCGATCAAATCATTGCCAGCATATGGGATGAGGTGGAAAACACTTTCTCCGGTGAAACAGAAGCCAATAAGCGAAGCAAAGCCCAGCAATACGGGGTTGTTTATTTCTTCAGGAAAAACGAACTGGGGCGCCTCAATCTACGTTCTCTGGACGACACCCCCCACCAGTCATGAGGTTTGCCGCCTTTCACTGATATAGATCACATAACCACAAAACAGAATCATCAGGGAACTGAGCAATACCAGGGGAAAATGAACGCCCATGGTATCAAAATGGGTCGAAGAAAACCGGGCCCCTTCATCAAAAAAGTAATAATAGACCACCGCACTGGCATTGTTGACGAAATGCCCGATCACAGGCAACCAGATGGAACCGCTCCACAAAAGAAGGTATCCGAACATCACGCCCAGGAACATACGGGGAATCAGGCCATAAAACTGGATGTGCATTGCGCTGAATAAAAAAGCAGCGATCACAATGCCCCAGTGGGCGTTGCGGGTCCATTGTGTGAATATCCGCTGGATGAGACCTCTGAACAGAAGCTCTTCACCTACCGCTGGCAACAACCCGATCACAAAAATATTTATCGCCAGCACCCCAACCGTATCGGCCTGGAGCAATTGCCGTGTCATTTGCTTTGTTGTGCCTTCCTTTTCCATGAGCCATTCTTCCAGGTATTCAAAAAACCACGGCAGATGAACCTCCTGATTTAGCTGGGTCAGAAAATTAATAAAAGGAACAGCCACCCAAACCATCAAAACGGCAGCCACCAAAGAACCCTTCGTAAAAGTACCCCTCAACCCCAGGGCCATCACCGGCCGGTGATAAAAATACCGCACTGCAATAAATGGAGGCACGACAAAAAGACCCAGGGTTTGAATACTCTGGAAATACTTCAACACGTTGATGTCATCAAAGCCGGTGCCTTGCGACAAAAGGGCAGACAGTTCACCGAACGACATGCCAAAGAGGGGAACCGCCAAAAGCAAACCCAATGAAAAAAGGACAAAATAGGAGGTGATCATGATAAAAATGACGGTTAAAAGCTGGGTAAAAGGATGGCGAAAGAAATGGCCTGGCATGATCAAATAAATTTAAAAACTTCCTATTTTTGCAGGATAAAAATAATAGATAAATTTTAAAAACCGGCCAATATAAGTCCGAACTCAGCGTGAGGAATTGGCCCGGGTTGGAATCAGCAGGATTAGGAGGATAAGTTGTATTGGGCCATAAAAAGAAAAGGTTGTATTGAAAAGACCTTTAATATTTCTATTCATTCGTATTAAGTTTAATTAACAGTTTGTATTTCAGTATAATAATAGCATGTAATTCGTTGGTCTCGGTAACCTCTGCCATGGAACCCTCATGTTTTATTCATTACCT
>Ga0207714_1001076_pt1 | contig 18170 bp, 26 predicted proteins | sample PonA232FremontCA_2_FD_187270 | JGI IMG/M metagenome (GOLD analysis project Ga0207714, IMG submission 187270) | Marine sediment microbial community from Fremont, CA, USA - Pond A23 Sediment 2 (SPAdes) | ecosystem: Environmental > Aquatic > Marine > Unclassified | place: USA: Fremont, California...
TTCGGCGCGATGGACTAGGCGATGGGTTGCGCCCGCCCGCGCGAACGGGCGGGCGCAACGCGGCGCGCAGCGCCACTCGGCAACCCTGAAAGTGGAGAAGACCCATGAACTATTCCAGCCTGCAAGCGGAGATGGAACACCTTCGTTCCGTCTCCATTCAGCTTCACGAGGAAATCGCAAAGCTGGAAGACGCTCAGGAATTGGGCGTCTTGACCAAATTCAGCGCCGCGCGGTTGGGCGCGTTGGTCGAGAAGCAAGCCAAGCTAGAGAAGCTAGAGAAGCGAATGTCGGAGCTAGAAGCGCAAATGTAACGCTACGCGATGGGTTGCGCCCGTCTACTCGGGCGGGCGCAACGCGGCGCGCAGCGCCACTCGGCAACCCTGAAAGTGGAGAAGACCCATGATGTTCGCTAACGCGAAAGCGGAGATGGAACATCTCCAATCCGTCTTGATGCAGCTCAATGAAGAAATCGCAAAGCTCGAAGACGCCAAGGAATTGGGTCTTCTGTCCAAGTTCAATGCGACGCGCTTGGGCGCGCTACAGAGCAAGCGCGACGCGCTGGAAAATCGGATGTCCGAACTAGAGAAAACGCGGATGCAGGAAATCGCAGCGCAAATGTAACGCTACGCGATGGGTTGCGCCCGTCCATTCGGGCGGGCGCAACGCGGCGCGCGGCGCCAGTCGGCAACCCTTGAAATCGGAGGATGTCATGCTTGACGTCGAAAATGATCGCAACGCGAGTGTCGAGACTTTCGCAGACGAAGATTTCATTCCGAATGCGGAATGTCCGTGCTGCATGTCCGAAGCCGAACCACTCGGCGCGTTGGGCCGGTTGACGTGGTACCGCTGTCAAGGCTGCGGCGCCACGTTCTATGAAGCCGCGTGGTAAGCCACACAAGGCCACACAATGGCCGTGCGGGCGCTGCGCTAGGGATGTAGCGCGGCGCCCGCCAACGCCAGTGTGTGCGGCCATACGGCCCCTCAAGACCCACGCCGGGTGCGATGCATGGACGGGCAAGCTGTCCATGCATGGCAACCGGAAGGGAAGGGACGTGGGTATGTTCCAGAACCATCAACCCGAAATCGGCGCATGGGCGCGTCGTCATCCGCAGAATTTCGCGGCCACGGGCGCGTTCGTGATCTGCACGATCCGCGTACCGCTGGAACGCGCCATCCTGGAATATCGCGCCTACAGGGACCACGGTGACGTCGCCGGCTTGTGGGGTTGGAAGCTCGCCGCCGTTCAGGAACTGGAAGCGAACGCCGCCGAACGGCTTGCCCGGCTGGAAAGCCTGCGCCTCGGGCGCGCCGAGGACCGGAACGCCATGCTCGCCGAGGTGGCTTCATGGACAGGCTTTGGCTTCGTTAAGGGCGGGTTTCTGTTGCAATTAGCGTTTGGGATGTCTGGCTGCATAGACAGCCAGAACGAACGGCGCCTCGGCGTAGACATGCGCGCCGAGGGCTTTGCGCACGGACCACGGACTGCGCGCAAGCGACATCAAAAAGCGCGCAGGTACCACAAGCTCGTAGACAATGCCGGCGGTACAGAAAAGCTGTGGGATGATTGGTGCCGGCACATTGCGGAAGCGCGCCCGGATGTCTGGTCGGATGCTTACGAAGTGTCTAGGCACCACGCTCTGTCTGTTTTACCGCCCGGAGAGCTAAACAATGGCTTTGTCGGAGAAGACATCCCATTGTGATCGCGATAGCGGCGCAAGCGCAATCGGCGCCGCCGCGCCCGGACGACGCCCAGCGCCCGCCCCCGTAGGGGGCGGGCGCGGGCGTCCGCGGGCGCACGCGCGTGCGCGCCCGCGCGCGCGAGGACGGTACGTGGGCCGAAACGTAACCCCCTGAAAAACCTGAAACTTTGCGGGCGCGTCGGTTACCAGACCGGCGGGATATAGGCAGACATTCCTATGATTTAGGCAGACATTCCTAGGGATATATGAAGACATTCCTAGGGTTTAGGCACACATTCCTAAGATTTAGGCAGACATTCCTAAACGGGTGAGACGGAAACCCAACCCCACACCCGGGCACAATCCCGGGCAGACCGAAGCGCAAACAGCAATGTAGGAGGATAGAGATGCCGGATAAGCCTTTAGAAGAAAAGATGCCGGATCGGGACACCATTACCGAAACCGACATCCTACCCGCTAGCGTTACAGAAGCGCGCCGCTTAGGCGAACGCTACTTCTATACGGGCAAACTATGTAAGCGTGGTCATGTGGATGTACGCTTGGCGGTCAACGGAGTGTGCCGATCCTGCCTGAACGAGGATCGGCCGCTTTATGAAGACAATCGCACGAACGAGCAGAAAAACGCGGCCGTAAAGCGCACCCGCCAGAAGAAACGTGCGTCACGACAAGACCGCGGGTGCTAGCCCGGGAAGCAGCAAGTAGGAAGTGGAGCATGGAATTGACCTATGACGATCACGGCGTTCTGCGGGAGGTAGTCACATGGTCCGAGGCCCGAGACCGTGGCCAGCGGTACTACTTCACGGGCAGACCATGTAAGCACGGCCATGTGGCTCTACGAGTGGTTGAAAGCGGCACATGCTACGAGTGCATGAAGCAGCATGTGCGAAACTGGCAGGCGCGAAACCCGCGCGCTGACCGCAAGCAAAGCCACACCGGAGACGTGTGCCCTTAGCTCGGGTACGTCACGACAAGACCGCGGGTGCGAAAAGAAAGCCCCCGCACCGGAGAGCGTGGTGCGGGGGCTGCCGGAAACGCCGGAAGGAAAGTGGTCGGCCTGGGGTTGGGAATGACCACGCCCGGAGATATACCGGCTTGACGCGCCCCCGTCAAGTACCTCATGGTCACGGGTCGCGGCCTGGGCGCGGATGGGAATGGAGAGAAAGGGAATGACCCTGAAAGAACACGCTATCTCTATCGCGAAGCGCGGCGTTGCCGTGTTTCCCCTGAAACCCGGCGGGAAGGACCCGGACGGGCGTCTGGCGCCGCGTGGCTTTCGCAGCGCCACCACGGACCCCGAGACAGTGGCGCAGTGGTGGGACCAAAGCCCGGACGCCAACATTGGCGCGGTCCCCGGGAGTGCGGGGTACGTGGTTCTTGACGTGGACGTGAAGGACGGTGACGCGGGCGCGGGCGCGCCGACAGGCAAGGTGTCCCTGGACACCCTGGAGCTTATGCATGGGGACCTGCCGCCGACGCTGCGGGTGAACACGCCGTCGGGCGGGTATCACCTGTGGTACAAGCTGCCCGAGGGCATGGAAGCCCCGGGCAACGCTGCGCCCGCGGACGGCATCGACGTCCGCAGCGCCGCCGGCTACGTCGTGGCGCCGCCGAGCCGTCTTAACGACGGTGGGTCCTATGACGTGGACCAGTCCAGCGCCATTCCGCTCGACCGGGCGCCGGCCTTGCCGGACGCGTGGCGTCCGGTGTTTGCCTCGGGCAAGCGGCACGCGCCCCGGGCCGATGCCGCGGGCGCGCGGTCCACGTCCGCGCCGGAACCGTGGGAGGTGGACCTTGACTTGCCGCGGGACGTCGAGCGCGCCCGCGCGCACGCCCAAAAGGCGCCGCCGGCCATCGAAGGCCAGGACGGCAGCCTACAGACCTACAAGGTAGCCTGCGAGCTTCGCGGCTACGGTATCAGCGAAGACACATGCTTCGGTCTCATGCGGGACCATTACAACCCGAGGTGCGCGCCGCCGTGGGACGACGATCCCGACGCCCACGGCCCGGACGCGCTCGCCACGCGCGTCGCCAGCGCGTACCGGAACGCCCGGGCACCCGCGGGAGAGCATAGCATTTCCCGGACCTATGAGGCGTTCGCCGACATTCCCGCGACCGAAGCCCCCGCGCAGCCGGCGCAGCCAACATCGGGCGTCCAGGAGGCTTCAAACACAACCGACGAGTTAGGAGAGGTGCGCAAGACACGCGAGGCGCGCTTCCTGACGGATGAGCAGGTGGACGAGGCCGAGCCACCGGAATGGGACATCGTGGACACGCTGCCGCGGCAGTCCCTGGTGGCGCTGTTCGGGGAGCCGGGGACCCACAAGTCGTTCCTGGCGCTGGACTGGGCCTACCACCTCGCCCACGGCATGGACTGGGCGGGGTACGAGACCGATGAACCTCGCCGGGTGCTCTACGTCGCCGGCGAGGGGACCACTGGCATCCAGAAGCGGCTGCGCGCATGGCGCGCGCACCACAATGCCGGCATGAGCCGGAACCTTACGGTCTCGCCGGACATGCCGCGGATCGCGGATGAAGATGCCTGGGCGGAGTGGGTCAATGATCTGCGCGCCGCCGGCGAGTTCGATTTCATTGTCTTCGACACCCTGGCGTACCTGACGCTCGGGCTGGAAGAAAACTCCAACAGCGACATGATGGCGGCCATCGGCAAGCTGAACAAGCTGCGCGAGGACTTCGGCGCCACGGTCATGGTGGTCCACCACACCGGCAAAAACGGCGGCGACATGCGCGGCGCCACGGCGATCCTGGGCGCCTGCGATACGACGTTCAAGATGGAACGCGGCGAAGTGGACGGCGCGTCCGTGCTGTCGATGAAGAAACAGAAGGACGCGGAGAAGTGGTCCGGTAAGCTGTCCCTGCAAGGGCAGGAGTACACCGTTGGGCGCGACACCCGGGGCCGCGACATCACGTCCCTGGCACTCGCCAAGGGGCACCAGAACAACGTCCCCACGCGCCAGGAGCAGAAGGCGAACGAGAACGAGGCCCGCCAGCTTGAGCATGCCGAGGCGCGCAAGCAGGAAGCCGCGTCCGAGGCGATGGACGCCGAGCAGATGGCGGGAGAGGTAGACGCCATCCTGCGGCACCACGGCGGGGTCCTCGGGGTCCGCAAGGTAGCCCGGCTGCTCGCCCTTGAACGCTACGGCGAGGTCACGGGCGACAAGGCCGACATGCTTCTGGAACGGCTGCGGCGCTATGCCGCTCCCGACAGCAAGCATCGGCTGCGCGAGTACGTCGCCCAGCGCGACGGGCGCGAGAAAAGCGCCAACCGGAAGGCCACCTTCCTCGGCCTTGAAGGTGGGGCTTGACGGGCCTCGCCGAGCGGCGTATTCTCTGAATTGCGTAATCGCCAACGTAACCGGAAGGAGAACGGAGATGACGGAACAGGACCTGCCCCGAGATACCCGGCTGCTCGGCGAGCAAGCCAGGGACTATGCGGACAAAAAGCTGCCGCACACCCGCTCGCTTTTCGCCGAGCCGGTGGGTATCTGCCCCAATGCAGCGGTGAACGCCCGTTCGATTATCGCGACCGCCGAGACGCTTCTGCGCGACTTGACGACCCGCTTGGAGGATGAAGAACCCCGGCGTATTCAAGCGGAACGCGCCGCCAGGAAAGCGGAACACGCCGCCGCGGATGCCGAGAGCGAGGCCCAAACGGAGGCCAAGCGGGCCTCGTACCACAAGGAACGGGCTGCGGCGTTCGAGGACCGCGCCCAGCGCGCCGAGGAACAATGCCGGCTCCAGTCCACGAACATCTCGCGGTTGAACCACAAGCTCACGGAGACCCAGGCCAAGCTGGCGGGCGCCGAGAGCCGGCTCGCGAAGGCCGAGAAGCGCGCCGACGGTGCCGAGAAGCGCGCCGAGGCCGCCGAGAGGAAAAAGACGGAGGAAGCGGAGTATAGGCAGGACCAGCATCGGATAGCCCGCCAGTGTTTGGATCACTGGCAGGAGGCGTACCGGAAGGCCGAGAAGCGCGCCGCCGATGCCGAGACCCATTTAGCGAGAACACAAACCAAGCTGTCGGACGTGGAGTCCCAGCTTGCTGAGGCCGCGAACCGGCTTGCCAGGATGAAGGACCAAGACGACGACCGCGAGACGATGCACGACCGGATGGCAGCTCACGAAGTGGCGGCGTTGCGGCGTTGGCTGGACAATTACAGCCGCACGTTGAACGACATCCAGTCAGCCCTCGGGCTGTCGAACAACAGCGTCTCCGATAGCGAGCTTGTCCGGCACGCGCAGTGGGTCCAGGGCCAGCTTGACGACCTGACGATGCGGCTTACGCATCGCCATGAAGAAGTCCAAAACCTCAAGTCCCGGAACAAGGAACTCGCGCACGAGAACGCAACCTTGAAAACGATGCTTGCTCAGCGTGGCAAGCGGTTTGATCCCAACGGAGGTGACTAATGAGTTTGGCGCTTGTGAAACACGGCGCGGACGGCGCCGGCCGACACCGATTTACGGTCTCCCGCACCCAATACGACCACCGCGGCGGCAGGCTGCCGCCCACAAAGGTTGCCTCGGGCACCGTGGTCGGGGATCAGGTCCATATCGCGTGGTGGTCCCACCGGCCCTTGTACCCGCGCGAATTGGAGCAGATGGGTCAAATCTTGAACGATGTGGCGGCGCTGGCGCGCGGGACGTCCGGGCGCCGCCCGGACCCACGAGGCCCCACGACCGGTGGGACCCCGGGCGCCGGTGGCCTGCCGGGTGACGAAGGTGGTCCGCCGGCAGACAGCGTAGCGGAGGGTTAACGATGAAGTCGGAAGAAGAAATCAGGAACATGCCGCAGACGCTGGTCAACGTCAGCCGGGACGACAACGCGGTTGTCGGCCCCGGCCACCAGCACGGCTACGCCTTTACTCCGCCTCCGTTCGCGGGGTTGATGTGCAGGAAGCACGGCCACGAAGTCGTGCCGTTCACGTCTAACAATTACGCCGAAACGTGTCGGCGTTGCGGCCGGAACGCCAAGCGCAACGGCCTTGACATCGTGGGGAGGGGATGACGATGGAAAGCCTCAAGGTGAAAAGCCTCAAGCTGAACAGCGCCGAAATCCAAGTGCTTCTCGTGCTCGATGGGGAAAGGTGCCGGACGACGAGGTCATGGAGCAGGAGCTGTTTTTTTGACTTTAACACCATTGCGACCTTGAGCAACCGCCGGCGGGCTGAGGTGAGGCGTATCTGCCGCCGGCTCGCTCGCCGCGGCTTGCTGGTCTGCCGGCAGGGTCTGATCGACGAGGACGGAGTGGCTCAGGGATCGGGCTACGCGATCACCTGCCCCGGCCAGTACCTTGTTCAAGGCCTGCTCGCAATGGGGGACCTTGGCATCACCAAACTGGAAAGGAGCGACTGATATGGCTACAACGATGAATGAATATCAAATCGACGCGCTGCAAACGGCGATCTTCCCGGAGAACGTGAAGGTCTCCTACCCGGCGCTCAAGCTCGCCGGCGAAGCCGGTGAGGTCGCGGAGAAAATCGGCAAGCTCTTGCGGCAAGGGCGACTCGACGGCGACAAGGAACTGTCGCTGAACGAGGTGAAGGGTATCGCGGACGAACTTGGCGACGTGCTCTGGTACCTCGCTATCCTCGCGCACGAGTTCGACGTGGACCTGGAGTATGTTGCGAAGGCGAACCTTGCCAAGCTCGGGGACCGCGCGGCGCGTGGGACCCTGCACAGCGATAACCGATAGGGGGCGGCGATGAAACCGAAGGACCTGGAGCAAGCCCGCTTGGAGGGTCGTATCGACCGCATCAGCGACCATAAAGAGGAACAGCAGGACACCCTCGACAAGCATGAGCGGCAGCTCGACAAACTGCGAGGGAACCTGAACAATTACAAGTCGCGTGTCGGTAATCTTGAAAACGACACGAAATATTTCGCCCGCCGGATTGGACAGCTTCAAGCCGCAGTGGATGACCTCAATCGGTGGCGGCGGAGGGCGAAGTGGTCGCTCGTGGTGGACCTTGCCCTTTGGATCACTCTGCTGGCGCTTTTGGTCGCCAACAGCAGCATTTAGGGAGACGACGATGGTCGAGGACAGCAAAATCCCGGTGGAGGGGGCGCGCGCTGCGCCCCCGCCCGCGCAAAAGCAGGTGACCACCGTTCGCCTGTACCAGGAGGACATCGAACTGTTGCGTAAGCACTACCCGGAGGGGTTGAGCCTTCCCATCCGCCGCGTGGTGCGTCGCTTCTGCGACCGCCTCCGCAAGGACAACGGTCAGCCCGTGAAGGGGCAGCCGAAGGAATAGCGGGACCGATGCAAGGAACCTTGGACTATAACCCCACCAAAGGCTTCTGGTTCGCTACAGGGTTGGACCAGAAGAAAGCGGATGAGATCGGCCTGGACTGGTCCACGTCGGCGGGGGTCCACTTCACTTCCAACATCTATGCGGCGCTGGCGATGTGGGACATCGCCACGCCGCGCGCCGCCGACAGCATGTTCATGGAGCGATTGGAGTACGAGGCGTCCTGGGCGCAGGACTATACGGCCCGGCAGTTCCGCGTCCCGCCCGAGGAAACGCTGTTCCCTTTCCAGCGCGCCGGCGTGGCTTACAAGCTCGCCCGGGGCAACACGATCATCGCCGACCAACCCGGACTCGGAAAGACGGCGCAGAGCATCGTCATCGCGAACGAGCTTGGCGCCGAGCGGGTGCTGGTCGTGGTGCCGGCGTCGGTACGCCTGCAATGGCGGGACATGTTCTACCGCTGGATTTGGCCGCGGAACTACAACACGCCGACGGGCTACCCCCTGGCGAACGTGGTCCTGTCGAGCAAGGACGGTATCTACCGTGGGCCGAAGCCCCACTGGACGATCATCTCTTACGACCTGATCGTTCGGTCACGGGCGGTGTACGAGGCCCTTCTCAAGAAGGAGTTTGACCTCGTAATTTTCGACGAGCTTCACTACCTCAAGAGCTACGAGGCCCAGCGCACCCGGGCGCTGTTCGGCGCGCAGAACTGGGAGGGCGTTGCCGAGAACGCTCAGGTCATGCTGGGGCTGACCGGGACCCCACTCCCGAACCGGCCCCGGGAGTGCTACGCCGCGGCGCGGGCCTTCGACTTCGATTGCATTGATCGGCTGTCGGAGGACGCGTTCAAGGCCCGGTACAACCCGTCCATGCGGATGCCGAGCGGCTTCGTCCTGGAGAAGGTGGGGCGCCTGCCCGAGCTACAGAACCGCCTGCGCTGCAACATCATGGTGCGGCGAATGAAGCGCGACGTCATGCACCAGCTTCCCGAGGTCCAGTACGAGCTGACCTACGTCGAGCCGAACGCCGGCGTCAAAAAGGCGCTACGCGCAGAAAACATGCTCGGGATCGACCCGCTCCACTTCGACGGGAGTGACGCGGAAATCCAGGGGCAGATCGCCACGGTGCGCCGGGAGATGGGCGAGGCCAAGGTCCCCTTGGTCGTGGAGCACCTGACTCGGCTCCTGAACGGCGGCCTGGACAAGGTGGTCGTGTTCACGTGGCATCGGAGCGTCCTGGCGTCGCTGGCGGAGCAAATGCAGAGCTACGGGGTCGTGTCCGTCCCCGGCGGATCGACGGCGGTGCAAAAGCACCAGCGGAAGCAGCAGTTCATCGACGACCCCAACACCCGGATTTTCCTGGGGAACATCCTGGCGTGCGGCACGGGCACCGATGGTCTCCAGGACGTATGCAGCATGGCCGTTTTCGCCGAGGGATCGTGGGTCCCCGGCGACAATGACCAAGCTGTTGACCGCCTCTGGCGGATCGGCCAGACGCGCAGCGTCCTGGCACAGTTTCTTGTCGCCCCGGGCGGCATGGATGAACGCGTTCTCGGGTCCGCTATCGAGAAGACCGAGAACATCCACCACACCCTGGACAGGAGGGCATGATGTCAGACCAGTTTGTGACGATGAAGTGGTACTACCTGACGAAGTGGGACAAGCGTTTCGCGCAGCTTGCCGGCCACGTCTCGCATTGGAGCAAGGACCGCCGCAAGGTCGGCGCGGTCCTGGTCGGCACGGATAAGCGGCTGGTCTCGCTCGGGTACAACGGCCCGCCGCCGGGTGTTCGGGATGAGGCCGTGATGTATCGCACGGACAAGAACGACTTTATCGTCCACGCCGAGCGGAACGCCATCGACAACGCCCATTTCGACACCCGGGGGTCCACGCTCTACGCGACCCGGCCCCTGTGCTGCGGATGCGCGTGCGCGGCGCTGTCCGCCGGCGTCTCCCGGGTCGTCTGCCCGGAGATCGACGCCAACAGCAAGTGGTTCGAGAGCCAGAGCAAGGCTTTCGATCTGCTCACGTGGGCCAACGTCGATCTGACCTTCTGGCAGTGGGACCTTCGCGAGAACGAGAACGAGACCCCTTGACAGGGATAGGCGAATACGATACCTATAGCGGCGTCGATAAACGGCAGCCTAACGGAGGAGAGCACACATGGCACACAAGACGGAGTTCCAGGTCCAGTTCCAGAAGCGCAGCACGCAGGGCCTGGACCAGTACGAGCACGAGCAGGCCGGCGTGACCGCCAACGTCACGCTGGACGACGAGGACACGGCGGCGGATGTCGCCGCTGAGACGGTGGACTTCGTCCGCGCGCAGGTGTACCGCGCGCTGGGCTTGAAAACGCCGAAGGGCCACCAGCCCGAGCCGGCCCCGGCCTCGCCGCGGAACACGCCGGCCCCGCCGAACCCGGCCTCGCCGCGGAACGCGCCGGCCCCGCCGAACCCGGCGTCGGCCGCGGAGGACAATCCCTCGCCGAGTGGGCCGACGGATGAGAATGGCAACCCCATTCTGCCGACGAAGACGAACGGCGTGCGGGGCCAGAACGCCGAACTTCTGGCGAACCACCTTCTGGAGTGCGCGAAGCACCTCGGGGGTAAGGCCATCCCGGAGGCGCAGATCAAGCGGCTCCCGCAGAAGTGGGCCGACCACGTCCGCAGCCAGATCGCCAACATCGGTCACCCCGACGCCGAGACCTCGGGCGGCGAGGGTGCGCCGGCGAGTGGGTCCGGCGGGGACGATGACCCCCTGGGCCTGGACGGCGACACGCCGGCCGCGGCCAGCGGGTCCGGTGCCGCGGCCAGCGGGTCCGGTGCCGCGGCCAGCGGGTCCGGTGCCACGGCCGACGACCCCTCGGGGATCGACGATCTGATGGGCACGCCGCAGACCCAACCCCTGGAGGACATCACGGACGACGCGCTCCAGGGCTACCTGCGCCAGTACGCCCAGCGTTTCGGTGGCTCCGCCCCCGTCCGGGAGGTGATCCAGACCTTCACCAACGGTGGAGCGGCGACGATCCCGGCGTCCGAGCGGCCGCGTCTGCTTGAGGTCCTTGAGGCCAAGGCCCGGGAACACGGAGCGTAACCATGACGGGGACCAGCGGAAGCCATCGCGCCCATAGCATCATCGGGGCCAGCGGCTATGACCGCTGGTCCCGGTGCCCCGGCTCCGTGCGGCTCCAACGGGTCGCCGAGGCCCACGGCATGGGGTCGTCCTCGTCCTTCGCCAAGGAAGGCACGGTGGCCCACGAGGTCGCGGCCGAGTGCATCGAGAACGCCCGGGATACCTGGGAAGCCATCGGCCAACAGATTGAGGTGGAGGGCGAGACCTACACGGTGGACGCCGAGATGGCCGAGGCCGTCCAGGTATGGGTCGATACCGTCCTCGGCGATGCCGCGGAGTATCGCCGGGAGGTGGGCCACCAGCCCACGATCCTGGTGGAGGTCACGTTCGATCTGTCGGACATCCGGGCGGAGATGTTTGGCACCAGCGACATCGTCATGCTTCTGCCGGCCTGGAACATGATCCGGGTGTACGACTACAAGCACGGCGTCGGCATCCCGGTGGACGTGGTGCGCAACGGGCAGCTTATGTACTATGCCCTCGGCGCGCTTCACCACCTGGGCCGGCAGGACAAGGGCTTCGACGGCGTCGAATTGGTCGTGGTCCAACCCCGGAACCACCATCACATGGGGCCGGTGCGCCGCTGGCGGACGACCTACGACGATTTGGCGCAGTGGATGGAACAGCGTCTTCTGCCTGCGGTGGACCGGACGCGGGACCCGGACGCGCCCCTGGTGCCCGGGGACCACTGCCGGTTTTGCCCGGCGAAGACCTTCTGCCCGGCAATGCACGAACTAGCGGAGGAAGCTCTATCGGTGGATACCGTCAAGCCGCTGTCGGATGAACAGCTTGCGGAGTGGCTGGAGAAGCGCGCGGCTCTCCGGCACTTCATCCGCGCCCTGGACGATGAAGGCTACAGCCGCCTCACCCGGGGCAACACGATCCCGGGCTACAAGCTGGTGCCGAAGCGCACTTCCCGCGTGTGGAACGAGGGTGCGGAGAAGGCCCTCAAGAGCAAGCTCGGGAACCACGCCTTCACGACTTCTCTCAAGACGCCCGCCCAGGTCGAGAAGCTCGACGGTGGTCGGGAGATCGTCAAGGAACACGCCTACAAGCCCGAAGGTGGGCTGACGATGGTGGGCGAGAACGACGGCCGGCCGCAAGTCAAGGCTCAGAACGCGGCCGACGTGTTCAAGGACTTCTAACTCTGCAACTAAGGAGAACTGCCATGAGTAAGGACCACAACCAGCTTCTGGTCACCCCCGAAGCCCTCGCGGTCTTCCCGAACCTGTTCGAGCCGAAGGCGATCCCGGATACCAAGGGGCAGCCGCAGGGGGACCCGGTGTACAGCATGGTGATGCTGTTCAGCCCGGACGACATGCAGGACATCAAGAAGGCTTGCACCCAGCTTGCGCAGGCGAAGTGGCCCGGTCGGGAACTCAAGACCCTGAACTTCCCGTTCAAGAAGGGCGACGTCGAGGCGGACAAGCAGGCGCAGAAGGATCGCGACGGCGAGTTCTATCGCGGGTACATCGTGCTCAAGACGAAGTCGAAGTACCAGCCGGGCATTGTCGGCCCCGACAAGCAGGACCTTCTGGACCCGAAGGCCATCTACTCGGGCTGCTATGTCCGGGCGCAGCTTAACCTCAAGACCTACACCTCTGGCGTGAACGAGGGCGTCACGGCGTACCTGACCAACGTGATGAAGACCCGTGACGGCGAGCGCCTGATCGGGACCACCGCCCAAGACGCCTTCGCGAACGTCGAGGGCGCGTCGAGCAGCACCGATCCCACTGCCGGCGCCGAGGAAGACGACGGGATGCCGTTCTGACCCCACGGGGTTGCCGAGGGTCGCTGCGGGACTTCCCGCAGCGGCCTTTCGCGAGAGGTTCGGCCTAGGGCTGAAATCGCTATTCAAACCCAATGTACCACCAAGGTTGCACACTTGGGCGGCATGAGGCCGGACCTCTCACGTAAGGCCGCAGGAGACCGAAATGGCACAACGCAAGCTCGTTCTGGACTTCGAGACGCGCAGCACCGTGGACCTCCGGAAGGCGGGAGCGTGGCGCTACAGCGAGGACCCGACCACCGAGGTGATCTGCCTGTCCTTCAAGCTGAAAGGCCGCGATGCGCCGCTCTACCGCTGGGAACCGCTGCGCCTGGGCGAGCCGGTCCCGAACGCTCTGGACCGGTACGCACGGGACGAGGACGTGATCTTCGAGGCCCACAACGCCGGCTTTGAGCAAGCCGTTTGGGCCAACATCATGGTCCCCCGGCACGGCCTGCCGCCGCTGCCGCCCGAGCGGTGGGACGACACGATGGCGCGGGCGCTGCACATGGGGATGATGGGAAACCTGGAGAAGCTCGGCACGGTCCTCGGCGTGGGCGAGAAGGACATGGAGGGCAACAAGCTCTTGCAGAAGCTCTCCAAGCCGCGCAAGCCCCGCAAGGATGAGCGCATTGCGGACCCGAAGTGGGCGGAGAAAACGTGGTGGCGCGAGTATCCGGGCGACCTGTACCGGCTCGCGCGGTACTGCGACCAGGACGTCCGTGTCGAGGAGGCCTTGAGCGACACCCTGGTGGAACTGCCGCCGGATGAGCGGGAAATCTGGCTCCTGGACCAGCAGATCAACCAGCGCGGGGTTCGGCTGGACCTGGACGCCATCCGCTCCGGGAAGCAGGTGATGGACAAGGTTGCGGCTCGGATCAACGCCGAGGTCGCGGACCTTACCGAGGGCGAGGTCCAGACGGTCAACCAGGACCAGCGCATGTCCGATTGGGTCGAGCGCGCCACCGGGAAGCGCCCGCCGGATTGGCGGAAGGAGACGGTGGACAAGGCCGTCGCCAGCGCGTTCCTCGCCGAGAAGTACCCCCAGGTCCACCGCCTGATGGCTCTCCGGCAAGCCGGCAGCAAGTCCAGCACATCGAAGCTGGACGCCATGTTGAATTGCGCGTGCCGGGACGGGCGTGCCCGGTACCTGCTCCAGTACCAGGGCGCGGCGACGACCGGGCGCTGGGCGGGCCGGCTGATCCAGCCGCAGAACTTCCCGCGCGGCGAGCTTGGCGTCGGCGACGTCGAGAGCTTGATTTCCGCGATCAAGACCGAGGACCCGGACCTCCTGGACATGATGTACGGGGACCCGGCGGCCGCGGTCTCCGAGGCGCTGCGCCCGATGATCGTGGCAGAGGAAGGCCACGAGATCGTGGCCGGCGATTTCAGCGCCATCGAAGCGCGCGTGGTCCTCGGCCTCGCCGAGCAGTGGGACAAGGTGGCGCTCCTGCGGGACGGCCGCGATGTCTACTGCGACATGGCGTCCACCATCTTCGGGTACCCCGTCGAGAGCAAAAAGACGCACCCGGATGAGCGGCACGTCGGCAAGGCGGCGGTCCTCGGCCTTGGCTTCCAATGCGGCGCGCGGACGTTCCAGGAGCAGTTCTGCCCCGAGCGCCCGCAGGAGTTCTGCGAGACGGTGGTCCAGACCTACCGGCATGAGTGGGCGCCCAATGTGGCGAAGCTGTGGGATGGCCTGGAGGCCGCGGCCATCGACGCCTGCTTCAACAACCGGCGCCGGGAGTACGCCGGCATCCGGTACCAGATGGAGGGCGACTGGCTGACGGCGCGCCTGCCGTCCGGGCGGAAGCTCTACTACTATGGCGCTCATGTGGCGATGCGCCCGATGCCGTGGGACCCCGAGGACCAGCGCCTCGGCCTGTTCTATTACGCCTGGAAGTACGGCCAGTGGCGCAAGGTCGGCACCTATGGCGGGCACCTTGCGGAGAACGTGGTCCAGGCAATCGCCCGAGACATCATGGCGAATGCCATGCTGGCCGCGAACAGTCGCAACATCCCGATCATCCTGACGGTCCACGATGAGGTTGTGTCGGAACCCAAACGTGGTAAAATATCCGCAAGTGGATTTGAAGACCTTATGGTATCAACGCAGCCGCAATGGGTCCACGACTACGGCATTCCTGTTGCGGCGGAGGCATGGAAAGGTGAAAGGTACGGCAAATGACTGACACGGAACCTACCCGAACGGTCACGCTCACCGTTACAGGGCACCCGGTCGCGAAGGGGCGCGGGCGCGCAGTCCAGACCCCGAACGGGCCACGCATCTACACCCCGAAGAAGACGGCGCAGTTCGAGCAGGACGTCCGGCAGGTGGCCCGCGCGGAGATGCAGTACGCGGACCCCATGTATGGCCCGGTTAGCATCGTCTTTAAGGCGTTTTTCGCCCCACCGTCCTCGTGGCCGAACTGGAAGCAAGAGGCGGCGCTGGCCGGCGCCCTGGCCCACACGGCCAAGCCTGACGTGGACAACCTCGTGAAGACGGCGCAGGATGCGATGAACGGGATCGTTTTCGTGGACGACCAGAACATCTTTCGGATGTTTGTTCTCAAAGGGTACTCTACGTCCCCACACATCAGCGTCCGCGTGGATGAGTACACCGAGGTGCGCTCCGCGGCCAAGTGGCGAGAGATCAAAGGACACCTTGACGTGTAATCGCTTCTCGCGTTACGGTGCGTAGCAGGAGGAAAGACGATGGGTAAGAGCAACAAATACGGGCAGCTTTATGCCTACGAGAACGGCGAGTTCGTCCCCGTGAGCGTGGGGCGCCCGGGCCGGCGCCCGAAGTACCCGATCCACAAGCTCGACGTCGGCGACAGCTTCTTCGTCGAAGGAGCCAAGGGGCACGTCAGCGCGGTCTATCAGACAGCCCGGCGGAAGGGCATCAAGGTGATACAACGCCCCATGACCGAGGAAGACGAGTACGGAAACCCTGTCAAGGGCGTCCGCGTTTGGAGGGTGAAATGAGCTATCCGTCAGGTGACAGCGCCCGCCGCGAGCGCGTCATAGGCCTGCGAAACACCGTCGGGACCAAGCAGACGAACCCCAAGGACGCGGTGGGGACCAAGCGCATTCCGCTGTCGGTGGTCCCCTCGGCCCCACTCGGCGAAGTGGGCCTTGCGATGCTGGAGGGCGCTCGAAAGTATGGGCGCCATAACTACCGCGCCGTTGGCGTTCGCCATTCGACGTACTACGACTCCACGTTTCGCCACCTCACCGCATGGTGGGAGGGTGAAGACATCGACCCGGACAGTGGTCTGCACCATCTGTCGAAGGCCATCGCCGGGTTGGTGGTGCTCCGGGACTGTCAAATCCGCGGGAACGACGTGGACGACCGTCCGCCGGGGTACGAGAAGGGCTGGCAGGCACTCCTGAACGAAGCAGCGGGAGAGATCGTGGACTGCTATCCGGACGCCTGCCCGCCGGTTGTTGCAAAGCCCGAAAAGGAGGACGACAGCGATGGTTGACATCCTGGTTGACCTGATCCCCGAGATCGTGACCTTGGTGATCGCCGCGGCGATTGTGTTCGCCCGGACCACCGAGACCGCCATCGACGACAAGGTCGCGAAGGCGGCGAAGAAGCACAAGCCGGGCATTATCGGCGCGATCCGCACCGTGCTCGGCGAGGACGGCGAGAGCCGGAAAAAGGTCCGCCGTATTTCGCAGGGAGCCAAGTGATGGAGGTCCAGGTTCGCCGCTTCGTGCGGCGCGGCGCCGAGTATCTTGCCGGCGCCGTCGCCGCCTTCATCTTGGCATCGGCTGCGTTTGGCACGATGTCCAAGAGTTCGCCGGTGGGACAGTATGGAGACCTCGGCGGCGAACCGGCCCGGTACGTCCACTCCTGCATTAACGAAAACGCCTTCTACCGTGTTCTCGCCTCCCTGGAGCGGACGGAAAGCCTTCGCGACGTGGCGTCGCTGTTCAGCGACGGGACGTGCGTGTTTCTCAAGGGGTTCCCGGTGGACCCCGCGGAACTGGCGTCTGACCGGTTCACGCACGTGCTCACCACGGACGACTACGAGGGCCAGCCGGTCTACGTCTATCAGGTCCAGGTCCAGGGCACCACCGCATGGGTTGCGGTGTGGTTCTCGGTGGACTATACTGAACGGCTCTAACCCACCGTCCAGGAGATGCTGCTATGGTCGATCCCCTCCGGCGCCGGTTTACGCAGAGCGAAAGCCGTCAGCGGTATGGTGAAGGCGCCGGAGGGACGACCGGTGGCGACAGCGGCGGCGGGACGACCAGCGGCATTGTAATGTCCCCGCCGTCTGCGGGGGACTTCCCCGCGACTTTTAACTTCCATTCCACGACGAAGTTTTTCAACGACCGCACCGGCGCGTTAATTCTAATGCAGGAAAACGATGCGTCGAATTTTGGCTCGCAAATTGCTGCAAAGTCGTACCCCGGTCCTCCTTATACTATAATTGCAAAATTGGACTCGCACAACCCGGAAACCTCTTTTCCGTTCTGCGGAATATGCGTGTATGACAATAATAACCAAAAACATTTAGTTGCTGGTTTTCAAAGTCGCGATAATTGGAAACATGCTTATGTTGTTAGCATGAACAGTCCGACTTCGATTAATGCTGACGAGTATCAAGTGGAACAGGCTGACTTCGGCCCGTGGTGGGTGAAGGTAAATGATGACGGAACAAATCTTAACTTCGGATGGAGTAAAACTCCAGACAACATACCTACTCGATTTTCAGCCGGACGTCTAAATTTCTTGTCCGCGATTACTCATGTTGGGTTCTGCGTCCGAACTCAGGGAAGCGGCCAAACCCCCATATTTCTTCGGATAGAAGACTTTGAAGAGTTTTAACGGCCCGGACAAGGTTTACAGACTACACTTCGTATGTCACGATAGGGCGAACTTCTCCCAAAGCAGCGAAAGGAGAACAGCATGACGGTTCAAACCACGAGCACCACGGTCCAGTTCCAGGGCGATGGCACCTCTGTGTCCTTCCCGTTTGGGTTCCGGGTTCTGGAGCCGGACCACATCGACGTGTTCCTGGTGAACAACAACACCGCCTCGGCCGTTCAGGGTATCCCGGCCGGGCAGGTTGTCATGCTGGACCCGTCGAAGTACAACGTGACGCTGAGCACGAACGGCCCGGGCGGCACCGTGACCTTCACCGGGACGCCGGCGCCCACCAGCAACATCACCGTCACCATCGAGCGCGCCACGCCGGAAACGCAGCTTACGAACTACGTGCCGAATGACCCCTTCCCGGCGGAGAGCCACGAGCGCGCTCTGGACAAGCTCACGTTGATCGTCCAGGAA
>Ga0207714_1001077_pt1 | contig 18126 bp, 16 predicted proteins | sample PonA232FremontCA_2_FD_187270 | JGI IMG/M metagenome (GOLD analysis project Ga0207714, IMG submission 187270) | Marine sediment microbial community from Fremont, CA, USA - Pond A23 Sediment 2 (SPAdes) | ecosystem: Environmental > Aquatic > Marine > Unclassified | place: USA: Fremont, California...
CACAGAGATACAGAAGGATGTTGACCGCGACGACTTCTTGCGGAACAACAAGTGCGCGGTCGTCGGCAAAGCCCTCCAAACGTGGGATTCCTACCAGTCACTCAAAGGGTGGTCCGAACAAGACGACCCCGATGGAAGCAAGCCGACCCCACCGAGTACGGACAAATCTGGTGCGTACCCACTCGTGATGGCGCATACGGAAGGCTATCGCCTCACCGTAGACGATGACACGAACCGCGTCCAGTTCCGCATCAGCCCGAAGCCCTACAAGAAGGTGAAGGGTCATCTGCGCGGTGAGCCGGACGCGATGGACGAACTTCGAGACGCCATCACATCGGATGAAGTGGATGTGGGGCTGGCCGAACTCCTGTCTCGAAAATCGAAGATTTTCGACGAGTCATCGAAGTGCTCCGCACTTCGAGATACCGCGATGGCGTGTACTACCTACACGTCACGGTCACACGCGAGTTCGACGTGCCCGAACCCGATACTGCCGATACGGTAGTCGGTGTGGACATCAACGAGCGCAACGTCGCACTCACCGCCCTCGACCGCAAGACGATGCGGACGAAGGGAACACTCGTCATCGACTACGGACGAGTTAAACAGGAACGTCAACGCTACCATACCATCACCACTCGCTGTCAGGAACACGGCAAGACGAGCATCCACCAGAAACTTGGTGACAAAGAAGAGCGATTCACCGAGTGGGTACTTCATCGCCTCTCACGTGCTGTCGTGGAGTTCGCGGAGCAGTTCCCGAACCCGGTTATCGTGTTCGAGGATATGAGCGGTATCCGCGACGAAATCAAGGACGGGTCGTATATGAACCGCCGATTGCACAAACTCCCGTTCCACAAGTTCGAGAACTTCGTCTCGTATAAGGCGACGTGGCGAGAGATTCCTACGGATACTGTGGACGCTTACTACAATTCAAAAACGTGTTCGTGTTGTAGTGAGCGTGGGTATCGGCAGGGACGGCGGTTCCGGTGTACGAACGATGAGTGTGATGTGTTGCAAGACCATGCCGACCGGAATGCTTCGGTGAACATCGCGTGGCGCGAGAAGTCGAAACTCGACGGTAAGCCGCCCAGCCTCATCCCGCTCGCTTGCCGAGCAGGGAGTGCTAGCGCACGGCTGAGGGAACCAACAAAAGCCTCCGGCACCGCGCCCGAGGCTGTTTACCCTACGGATACGGGTGGAAGTCCCGGTCCAATCTGGGTTCGAAGCCCAGTTCTTCGGGCGCTTCGTGAGCTCGGTCGCCGAATATCGGTTCGTCCACGAACAGTGGCTGTGCGCTAGGCGAAAGAACTCGAACCGCGGTAAAGCCCAACTGCTCCACGTCTCGCGGGGTCACTGAGGCGGCGTAGGCGTCCAATCCGGCCGCGTCCATCCGTTCGAGAACGGCGTCGAGTTCGTTCACCCCATCGGGAACCGATTCTGGGCCAACTGCAGCGGCTGGGACAGTCTCCCCCGGATCGAGGAGGGTCTCGGCCGGGCCAGGGTCCTGCGCGTAGCGTCCGATCTCGCCGCCGCTCTCGACGGCTTTGTCCGGGCCCAGTTCGCGCAACTCCATCCAGTTCTGGAGGGCCTCGGACAGCGCGTCCCTGACAGCCGCTTCGCCGTCGAGGGCTGCCGCAGAGCCCATCGCGAACTTGGGATACTCCTCTCGGTGGACAGCAACCCCGACGACTGGGACATCCACGTCCTGGGTCATCAAAAGCGGGGTGACCGACAACCCGCTGCCCCGGGCGCGCTCGATCATTTCTGTGATCGTGGGGTCGGTTACTTCCAAGCCGAGTGGCTCGAAGGTTGAGTACCAGGCCAGCATCGTCGCGTCCCGCTCGATCGTCTCGTAAAGCCCCGAAAGCACGGCCTCGACGCCGTCATTCCCCAGACCGAGACCCGTGGTAATCGACTGCCCGAGACGGCCCTCCGGTGGCGGATAGAAGACCAGGTCGGCCGGGAGTACCGTGCTCGTCGAGGCGTGTAAATCACGGCCCTCGACGGTCGGAACGGTTCCTTCAATCGACTCGATTTGGTCGCGGGTGACACTTGCAAAGGATTGGGGAGCTGGGTCCGTGAGGTCCGCAATCGGCCGGTGTTGTAGCTCGTCAGTTCGGTACATCGCACCGCTGTACCGCTCGAGGGCCTCGCCAAGGGCTTTCATGAAGGCCTGATCCCACGTCGGTGCCACCCCGGCGGCTCTGTCAGGTGGGTTCCCGTCGCTCCAGCCGGACGCGTTCGTCACCCTGGCGAGGTAATACGGCAGCGGGAATGAGTCGTGTTCGCCGATCTGTGGGACGATCCCGACCCGGTCGTCGATGGCAATTTCGGCCTGGTTGATCGCCTGCTCGAGGGACCGATCGACGTCGTCGAGGTCGAGTGTCCGGTCTCGCTCCGGAGCGTGCTCGCAATGCGGGACCGGCAGTACAGAGCGCTCGCCGTAGGGGACCTCTATGAGGACGCCAGCCACTTCAGCCCCCGAAAAGGCACGGATCGCCTGCAGGGCTGCGTAGGAGCCAGCGAGGTGAGCCGCAGGTCGGTCAGCTGTCGCTTCTTCTGCGGCCTCAAGACCGGCGACGGCCACTCTTGACTTGAGACAGTCAAAACAGACGTAGCCGGGTTGGAAAGTAGTGACAGTCGCTGAGACGCTTTCGAGGGGTATCCCGCCGACGCCGCCGATCTCGACGGCGATCCATGGGGTTTCCGATTCCATGGCCTGCGTGTTGGCGGTCTCGAAACCGTCGCTACCGGCCAGTCCGACGACGATCGCGAGGTCGGCCCCCGGCAGATCGGCGAGTGACCCGCGGGTCACCGCGACGTCGGAGTCTTCTAGCATTAGTTCGGCCGCATCGACGGCCGGCCCGTCCCCAATCAGCAGTACGGGCATGGAACCTCCTGCACGTTGTGCATATCAAAACCACTTGGCAAAGCGTCAAAAGGCTAGTGGGTGGAGTCCTCAAGAGCCTCGAGTGCTGCTTCGACGGCCGCCCCCTCGACTTCCTCCCCCAGATATCTGCCAATCGTCCGGGCGGCCTCAAGAAGCCGGTCGGCCGATTGGGGTTCGATCGCACCATCGAGGGCCCGCACTCGGCGAACGTGGCTGTCGAGTCGGTCGAGGGCCCGGTCAATTTCGGGGGCCGTCTCAGTGGCGTCCAGGTAGGTTTTGATGGCTTCGCGGTAGTCCCCGACCGCGTCTGCGACGCCGAGTCCTCGGGAGTCCCACAGCCCCTCTGGAACCGCTGCAGCCGACGGACGGCTTCCGGCAGCAGCCGATTCAAAGAGGTCCGTAACGTAGTCGAGGTCGAGTTCCGTTCCAGTTCGGCCTGCGTGGACGCCGGTTCGCAAGTGGGATGCGACGTAGCGTATCTCCTGGGCAGCTACATAGGAATCCGCGAGCGGGCGGAGTTCCCCCGCAGAAATGAAGCCCCGACGATGCACGTATTTCCTGGCTCGTTCCTCCCCCAGTTCACCCGCTTGACGGTAGTCCTCTTCCTCCAGGGCGTCAATGGCTGCGTCCAACTCCAGGTCCATCGGTCTGTCCGTGTGGAGTTTTCGCGTCCCGACGCCGACGCTGTAGAGACTCCCACACTCCGGACAGGATGGGCTCCCCGTCTCGTAGTAGGACCACTCCGTGCCACAGGCCTTGCACTCGCGAAGCCCCCGAACCTCCATATTGGCTTTTCGCGACCGGGCACCAAAGGCGTCGCGGTGGCCAACGCTTTTGGTCGTCGAATAGTACCACGGACTATGTCACCACGGCCGTCGACCTTCTCGATAGTGGCCCGGGATCCAGCAACGGATGCAGTCGGCATCGCTGTGCAATCGAAGTTCGTGAGCGTCGGGGCAGTCGTACCGTTCGCGGCTGCGGATGCTGGGGCGGTCGCGACACAGAGCTACGCGAACGTCGCTTACGGCCCGGACGGCCTGGAGCTACTCCGGGACGGGAAGGACGCCCAGACGGTCGTCGAGGAACTGACTGAAACCGACGAGGAAGCCCCCAGTCGGCAGGTCGGGATCGTCGGTCAGGACGGCTCAGTCGCCGCGTTTACCGGCGAGGACTGTTTGGATTTTGCGGGTGATCGCCAGGGCGAGCACTACACCGTCCAGGGGAACATCCTCGAAGGACCAGAGACGCTGGATGCGATGGCCACAGCCTACGAGGAAAGTGACGGAGGGCTTCCGGATCGATTGCTCGAAGCCCTCCACGCGGGGAACGAAGCCGGGGGTGACCGACGGGGAGAGCAAGCCGCTTCGCTCTACGTGGCCAAACCGGAGGGCGGGTATGACGGCAAAAACGATCGCTGGATCGACGTTCGGGTCGACGACCACGAGTCGCCGATCGAGGAACTCGAGCGGGTCTTCAGGATTTACGACGTGACCTTACTGGAACGGGCCGAACCCGATGATTTGCGGGAACTGTCGGGAAAAACGGCGGAATCAGTCACCCGGACTCTCGCCGACCTGGGGCATTTCGATGGAACGCCGACGGCCACCTTCGGGGAGGAAGAACGGGAAGCATTAGAGGAGTTCCGTGGAGTCAACAACTTCGAAAACCACTCGCTCGCGCTTATCGAGGACGCCATTGCCAGGGGGTGGGCGGACGCCTCGGGGGTAGGGACCGACCGACTGGTGAACGCGATCTGGCAAGGCCTCTCGCGGCTGGAGCGTGCCTAATCCGGACCTCGAACGGAGAACAGTATAGAATTCTTGGGACGGACGGTAAGTTTAAGAAGACAGGTCCGTTTGCTTCAAGTGACGCTTCGCTTTGGAGGGCCGAAGCGTCAGCGGGGACCAACTCAGGGCGGCAGCGGGATCGTTTTGATCCCGCTTCCCTTTTCACACTGACCACCAGTGGCACCGGAACTTAGTCCAACTCCTCTCGGTAACTTCCCTGATTGACAGGGTGACGTTTCAGAATCTAATCACGGCGTCAGTCCAACGCGGAGGGTGTTTCAAGCCAATATACTTATATTTCCGTGGAGTGAACCCTGTATCAGGGTTCACACATGTATGACCTGACGGGCTTTCAACGCGATCTCCTCTACGTCGTGGCCGGCCTCGACGATCCCCACGGGCTCGCGATCAAAGAGGAACTCGAACAGTACTACGAATCAGAAATCCATCACGGTCGGCTGTACCCGAACCTCGACACACTGGTGGAGAAAGGCTTGATCGACAAGGGGGAACGCGACCAGCGGACGAACTTCTACACCGTCACTCGCCGCGGCCGCCGCGAAATCGAGGCGCGTCGCGAGTGGGAAATGGACTACGTCGAAACTGAGTGACTACTCCTCGCTCTCTTCTACTGGGTTTTCTTCGCTCTCTTCGGCGCCGTTTGCTTCGCCCGCTGCAGTTGGCTCGGCAGGGGCCATCGGGTCAGGAACCTTTTCGGGCTGGATTGGCGCTCCAGCGACCAGTTCGGGCAGTACGAGGGCGACGAAATGGACGAGGAGGACCAACAGCATCGGGCCGAAGAAAAGCCCGTACCAGCCAAAGAGCAATGGCCCGAAGATGTACGCCAACATGACCATCCCGAGATGGAGATTTCGACCGGAGACGTAGGGCCGCAAAATCAGGTCCGGAATCACGTCGACGATGACGAAGGAAACGCCCACGAAGACGACCGGAAACCAGAGGAGTTCGGGGTTCAGGCCGCTGGTCGCGAAAAGATAGATCGCTCCCGGTACGTAGACGATTTTGATACCGATGACCGGAATGAGACTCGCGACGCCGGTCAGCAGTCCGAGTAAGGCCGGATACGGGAGCGAAATGCCCGCCGGGGCGACTAAATTGATCGTCGAGTACGCCGCCGCCCCGATGATCGCGGTGAAAATCGCGTTGAGAATGTTGCCGAAGAAGATGCTCGAAAAGTCCCGGTCCACCCGGGACATGTACGCCTCCATGACCCCGTCCGAGTCGGCAAAGCGACGCCGCCACCACGCAGCGAGTCGGTTGTCGTCACGGAGCAGATAGAAGGCGAGGATGAATACGACGATCAGGTGCAACATTCCCAGCCCGAAAAACCCGATATAGCCGATGGCTTCCTGCAGTATCGAGGTCAGCCCTTCGATCGTGTTCGGTTCGTCCAACAGGGATCGGGGATTGGCAATGATCGAGGTAACGTCGAAGTACGGGGCAAGCAGGGACTGTAACGGCTGCAGTTCGAAGTCACTCGTCTTCAGGAACTTGTTCAGTTCCTGCAGGCCGATCGCGATGGTGTAAAAGGCCAGCAACAGCGCCGGCAACACGATCATGATCAAGGACACCCCCGCAGCCAGCGACCGTTGATGGATCACCCGTTTGACCCGTCGATAGATCGGTCTGGTCGCATAGTAGACGAAGATCCCGAAAACGAAGGTGCCGATGAACGAGTAGAGGACGAAAAGCACCAGAAGCCCCATGACGACGGCGATCAGCCACCAGCCGAACCGATCGCGGTCGACACGTTCCAGTCTGCTCATTGTCGACATATAGACGGCATTGCAAAAAACACCACCGGCGGGAGCCCCGAAAAGCGCCGCTACGTTCCAAAATCGCTGCAGTCTCCACCTTTATTCCCCTTCCAGGAGTATGTTTGTACATGTCTGTCGAGATACCGATCGATCCGGAAACCTACGACGCGGACGACCGCGGGGAGCGACGGCTCGTCCTGGAGATGGACCACGAGGCGGCTGTCGAACGAGTTCGTGAAGCGTTAACATACGCCGGATTTGGCATCGCAACGGAGTTCACGCCGTCGGAGATGCTCAACGAAGCCGTGGACGCGGGGCGGGACCCGTACACCATAATCGGAGCCTGCAATCCCGGCGTCGCCGACGACGCGCTGACCGAGACAGATGGTGTAATGGGCGGACTATTCCCCTGTAACTTCGCGATTTGGGCCCAGGAGGACGGCTCGCAGGTCGTTTACCACGTCTCGATCATGAAACTTGCCCGGTTGGTGGGGTTGGCTCCAAACAACGACGCCTGGGCGGATATCGTCGAGCGAACTGGCGACTATACTGAGGAGGCCTGGGCGGCGATCGATCAGAACTGATACCGCCGCGTGTCCTCTTCGCTGCTCCCCGAGTAGCCACCCATTCCCGGCATGTCTTCGTAGGTCATCCCGGAGAGATACTCGTCGTAGGTTACGTTGTAGCGACCGCGAAGGTGAAAGTCCAGTTTGCCGGTCTCGGCCGTCGACTGGAAGAGCATGTGGATCGCACGGGCCACGAGCTGATCCGGGTCATCGACTTCGAGGGCCGCCTGCAACATTGCGAGTTCGAGTCGGGTCTCGTCGTCCAGTTCGATCGACGCGCCTTCGAGGTCGCCGTGGGCGGCTTCCAGGTCGTCAGTGAGGTCCTCGAGACTCATAGCCGACGTTCGCGGATCAAGGGAGAAACCCGTTTCGAACCGCCCCAGTCCACAGGTTTTCAAAGACGGGTTGCCAACCGCAATCGACAATGGGCGCTGGGGCCGCCGAGGCTGAGCCGTTGGTTGGGATCGACGTCGATGCGGTCCAGGAGGCACTGCTCTCGTGGTACGAAGCGGATCACCGAGACTTCCCCTGGCGGAACACTGATGATCCGTACGCGATCCTCGTCTCGGAGGTGATGAGCCAGCAAACCCAACTCGACCGGATCGTCGAACCCTGGACGGGGTTTCTCGAACGGTGGCCAACGCCAGCGGCCCTGGCTGCGGCTGATCGGTCGGCTGTCGTTTCGTTCTGGTCCGCCCACAGCCTCGGGTACAACAACCGAGCCACGTACCTCCACGAGGCCGCCGAGCAGATCGTGACCGAGTTCGACGGAGAACTCCCGTCCGATCCAGAACGGCTCCAGGCCCTGCAAGGCGTGGGACCGTATACCGCAACCGCGGTGGCGTCATTTGCTTTCGACACGGGAGGGGCCGTCGTGGACACGAACGTCAAACGAGTGCTCTACAGGGCGTTTGGGGCCCCAGACGACGAAGCTGCCTTCGAAGCGGCGGCCGAGACGCTCGTGCCGGACGATTCGCCGGGAAGCTGGAACAACGCCATCATGGAACTCGGCGGGGTCGCCTGCGAGAAAACGCCAAGCTGTGACAAGGCGGAGTGTCCCTGGCGGGAGTGGTGTGAGGCCTATCGAACCGGCGATTTCACGGCCCCGGACGTCCCGACCCAGCCGAGTTTCGACGGCAGTCGCAGACAATTCCGGGGTCGCATCGTCGGAACGCTCGGAGAACACGGTGAGCTGTCACTGGACGACCTCGGGCACCGGATTCGGGTAGATTACGCCGCCGACGGCGAATACGGTCGGGAGTGGCTCCGAGACCTCCTCGCGGATCTCTCCGCTGACGGGTTGGTCGAAATCGAGGAGTCTGAGGAGGTCACTGTCAAACTTCAATCCTAAGGCTCCGTTTAGCCCCCAATTTACGTACCCCAGGGTCAAAATCCGGTCTATGACCGTTACTATCGGCGCAATCGTGGGCAGTCTCCGGGACGATAGCGTCACCCGGATCGGCCTTGAGCGAGCGCTCAGTGCCGTCGAAACCCACGGTGGCCAGGCGAAACTGCTCGACCTTCGTGAATACGACTTGCCGGTCTACGATGCAGACGCCCGAGACGCCGGCGACGCAGAAGCCTTCCGGCAAGAAGTCAGAGAACTCGACGCGGTCCTCCTCGGGACGCCGGTGTATCACGGCTCCTACGCGGCGCCGCTCAAAAATGCGCTCGATTACTGCGGGTTCGACGAGTTCGAGAACACGACGGTCGGCCTCATGGCCGTGGCCGGAGGTGGGTTCCCACTCCCGGCCCTCGATCATCTCCGTGGGGTCCTTCGTGCGCTTGATGCCTGGGTCCTGCCGTTTCAAGCCGCGATTCCGGACTCAAAATCGGCCGTCGAAAACGGGCAGGTTGCGGACGAGGACATCGAGGAGCGCCTCGAAACGCTCGGACAGCGTATCATGGAGTACGCTAACATCGAACCCGATCCCATAACCTTCGAGGGGCAGCACAACGTCGGTGCCCATGCGGACGAATCGGGGTGATTTTATCACCGGGGGTGTCTCCTCCGAGTATGCGAGCGATCAGGGAGAACGGCTGGATCGAGGTCATCTCCGGGTCGATGTTCTCGGGAAAGACCGAGGAACTATTGCGACGGCTCCGTCGAACCGAAATCGCGGGCCAGCAGGTCGCGGCGTTCACCCCGGCGGTTGACGACAGGTACGGCCAGGCCGAACTGGGCTCCCACGCCGGTCACACCTGGGAAGCGACGGTCGTGGAAGATTCTGTCCCGGGTGTCCGTTCGATTCCGGATCGCCTCGATGGGGAGGCGGTCGTGGCGATCGACGAGGCGAATTTCTTCCCCGAAGCGCTGGTCGGAGTGGCCAATGAACTGGCAAACGACGGTCGCCGGGTGATCGTCAGCGGTACCGACCAGACCTACAGGGGCGAGACCTTCGAGCCCCTCGGGCGACTCATGGCCACCGCGGAGTACGTGGACAAGCTCCGGGCGATCTGTGCTGTCTGTGGGGAACCGGCGACGCGAAATCAGCGGCTGGTCGACGGAGAACCCGCCCACGTCGACGCCCCGACGATCCAGGTCGGCGCCGAGGAATCCTACGAAGCACGGTGTCGCAACTGCCATACGGTCCGACGGGACTGAGCGGGCTTTCGACAAGCGTTTAGGAGCCCGGCGATTTGCTTTCACTACAAATGGGTACGTGTGTTATTTGTGGCTCACCCGCTGACGGCGACGTTTGTTCCACGCACGAGGAGGACGTTTTCTTCGAGTTTCGTGGCACCCGATCGAATCAGCTCACGCCGGACCGGTATTACCGCGGCAGCGTCGACGGCTTCGCCGAGTTCGGCGTCTTCGTCGACATCGGTCCCGTGACCGGCCTCCTGCATCGCAGCGAGATTCCGAAACGACTGGACTCCCTGGACTGGGACAGCGGCGACGAGGTCTTCGTACAGGTGCTGGAGGTCCACGACAACGGCAACGTCGACCTCGGTTGGTCGCTCCGGCAAATCGAGCGGGAGTTCCGCGGTCGACTCATCGACGACCCCGAGATCGGCAAGCCAGTGCTGCCGGAGAATGACTCGGAGGAGGAAGCCGAAGCAGAAACAAGCGATAGTGACACAGAATCGGAGCCTGAACCGGAAGCGACTCCTGAGGCAGCATCTGCGTTGGAGGCAACTCAGGTAGAAGGCTCTGAAGCAGACACAACGCAGGAAGCGGACGCCACGGCGGAGGAAGCGAAGGAAGAAGCAACCGAAGAAGCCGAGACGACTGAGGCTACGGAGACGACAGAGGACGACCGAGAAGCGAGCGCGGAACTCGAACGTCACCAGATCGGTGCCCTCGATTCCGCCCTCGATGCAACCGTCGCCATCGAAGGCACCGTCGCGAACATTCGCCAGACGGCCGGGCCGACGGTGTTCGAAATCGAAGACGAAACAGGGAGCGTCGACTGTGCGGCCTTCGAGGAAGCTGGCGTCCGTGCCTACCCCGACATCGAGACGGACGACGTGGTTCGGCTCGTCGGCGTGGTCGAGACCCACCGCGGAGAGGTACAGGTCGAAACTGAGGATCTCACTGTCCTCGAGGACGAGGCGGCTGCAGCAGTCAGAGAACGGCGAGAGAACGCCGTCACCGAGCGGTCCGAGCCGCCGGTCACCTCCCTCTTCGTTCCCGACCCGTCCGTCGAAGCCGTCCGGGAGGACCTGGTCGAGGCCGCGACGGCGATCCGCCGGGCGGTCATCGAGTCCCGACCGGTCATCATTCGCCATACGGCGACCCTGGAAGGGTACGTCGGCGGTGCGGCCCTCGAACGGGCCATCCTTCCGCTCATTCGCGAGGAGCACGCCGAATCGGGCGCCGAGTACGAGTTCGTCGACCGCCGGCCGCTCGATGATCCGATCTACGACGTCGAAGCCGCGACCAGCGACGTGACGAACATGCTGGAAGCCGCCGATCGAAACGACGAGGCGCACCCGCTTTTCGTCCTCGTGGACGCCGGGTCCACCATCGAGTCCGTCGACGGCCTCTCGATGCTATCGATTTACGACGCCGAGAGCGTCGTCGTTGACGGCGGCTACGCGGACGCAACTGACGCCGCAGACACGCTCGTAAGTCCGACGGCCGAGGGCGGGAGTCCAGTTTCTACAGGCGTCCTCGGTTCCCACCTGGCCGCGCTGGTCAACGACGAGGTCCGTGACGACCTCGCGCACCTGCCGGCGACGAGCTTCTGGACCGAGTTGCCCGAGCAGTACGCCGACCTGGCGACGGAGGCCGGCTACGAGCTGTCGACGATCGAGGACATCCGCAACGCGGTGGCCCTCGAAGCCTTTTACCAGTCCTACGAGGACAAGCGGGAACTCATCGAGGACCTCTTCTGGGAGGACGGCAACGCCTCGCTTGCCGCACCCCTCAGCGAGCAGTTCGAGACGAAACTCCAGACGGAACTCGACACGGCCCGCCCACACCTGGAGCAAAAAGAGGTCAACGGGGTCCGAATCGACGTCCTCGACGTGGCGGCCTATACCCACCGCTACGACTTCCCGCCGACCGAACTCCTGCTCGCGGAACTCCACCGCCGAACCGAAGACGAGGACGCGGCGACAGTGACGATCGCGCTGGACGAAGACGAACTCTTCCTGGAGCGCTCGACGGCCCTCGACGTGAGCGCAATCGGCGATGCCGTCGCCGACCGCGTCGACGGCGGCGGCGTCACACCGAAGGGGGGCCGTGACGGCCGCATCGAGTTCCTCTCGGGCCGCCGAGAGGAGGTCCTCGAGGCCGTTATCGAGGAAGTCTCGGCCTGGCTCGGCTGAACGGAACCCTTTTTGGCGACGATTCGCTCGATGCGGTATGGACACGGAGGGCGAGCGACGCTTTGAAGCTGCCTGCGAGGACGTCATCGCCCGTATCATCGACGGCGAGGTAGAGCGGGAAGACGTCGAACGCGCAAAGTTGGACGCGTGTGGAACTCACTCGTCGCCGAAAGTGCCGACGAACGGCGATCTCTTAGCGGCGGCACCGGACGAGAAACGCGACCAGGTAGAGCCGATCCTCAGACGGAAACCGGTGCGGACCGCCTCCGGCGTCACGCCGGTCGCGATAATGACGAGTCCGGAGCCCTGTCCGCACGGGAAGTGTCTGTACTGTCCCGGGGGACCGGCCTCGGAGTTCTCCTCCGCGCAGAGCTACACGGGACACGAACCGGCCGCGGCACGCGCCGAACAGAACGACTACGACCCGTACGGCCAGGTAACGCTGCGCTTGGCCCAACTGCGGCACATCGGTCATCCAGTGGACAAAGCCGAACTCATTGTCATGGGCGGAACGATGACCGCTCGGGACACGGAGTACCAGCGGTGGTTCGTGCGACGAGCGATCCAGGCGATGAACGAGTTCGATCCAGAGAACCCGCCCGAACCCACTGAAGGGGAAAGTTTCGCCCAATCCGAGGCGGAGGCGACTGATCGACCACTCGAGGAGGTACTCGAACGGAACGAAACCGCGGCCGTGAGAAACGTGGCGACGACCTTCGAAACGAAGCCGGACTGGTGTGGGCCCGAGCAGATCGATTTGATGCTCGACCTCGGCGTGACGAAAGTCGAGGTCGGGGTCCAGACGACCTTCGAAGGGATCAATCGGGAGATGCATCGAGGACATGGCGTCCAGGACGCCATCGATGCGGGCCGTCGGCTTCGAGACGCCGGCTTCAAGATCGGCTTCCACTTGATGCCGGGGCAACCGGGAACCTCGGTGGCAATGGCTCGCGAGGACGCCCGCCGCCTCTGGGAGGACTCCCGGTGGCGACCTGATTATCTCAAGATCTATCCGACGCTGGTCGTCGGTGGGACCCGGGTGTACGACATGTGGCGCCAGGACCGATACGAGCCGCTTTCGAACGACCAGGCCGCCGAACTGGTCGCCGAGATCAAAGCCGACATCCCCCCGTGGGTGCGCTTACAACGGGTTCAACGGGACATCCCAGCTGACTTTATCGAGGCTGGCGTCTGGAAATCGAATCTTCGACAGCTCGCCAGAAAGCGGCTGGAGGAGCATGGTGGGAGCTGTGACTGCATCCGCTGTCGCGAAGTCGGAATGAACGACGCGGAGCCGGAAACAGTCGATATGGAGACCCGGACCTACGCTGCCGGGGGCGGCACCGAGCAGTTCATCAGCTTCGAAGACCCGGCTCAGGACTTACTGATCGGCTTCCTCAGGCTGCGATTCCCTGGGAACCCACGTCGCGAGGAGCTACAGGACGCAGCTATCGTTCGGGAGCTTCACGTCTACGGGAACGAAGTTAGCCTGGGCGAGAGTGGCGAGGACTTCCAGCACCAGGGCTACGGACGGAAACTCCTCCGCGAGGCCGAGAAGCGGGCTCGGGACGCCGGGTTCGAGAAGCTCGCGGTGATCGCTGGGATCGGGGCTCGGGAGTACTATCGTCAGGAACTCGATTACCAGCAAGATGGGCCGTACGTGAGCAAATCCCTGGAGTAGGCGAACAGGCGGCCTGACTGATGGTAACCGGTCTCCGACGCGGATGGCCACACTACCGCGAGCCGCGCCGGGCAAATCGAGGTGACATGGGCACCGCTGGGCCGGGCTTATTTTATAAACCCATCCCCCGGACCGATGGTCATAACCGGATCCTCCCAGTGAATAGGAGCATGAACCCGAAGCGGGAAGTTACGAGCGTCGGACTGGTCGCCCTGGTCGGGGAGCTGGGGGCCTACACCGGCGCGAAGGTGGACAAAGCCTACCTCTACGAGGACGACCTCGTCCGGCTCAAGATGCGGGACTTCGACCGGGGACGGATCGAACTGCTAGTCCAGGTCGGGGAGGAAAAACGCGTCCACGTCACCGAACCGGAGTTCGTCCCCGCGGCACCGGATCGGCCGCCAAACTTCGCAAAAATGCTGCGGAACCGAATCGCCGGCGCCGACCTCGCGTCGGTGTCACAGCACGGTTTCGACCGAATTCTCACGTTCGAATTCCGACGGGAGGACGAGGACACCACCGTCGTGGCGGAACTGTTCGGCGAAGGGAATCTCGCCGTCCTCGACGAGAGTGGTGCGGTCGTGGACTCGCTGTCCACGGTTCGACTCCAGTCCCGGACCGTCGCGCCGGGGTCTCAGTACGGGTATCCCCAAACCCGCATCAACCCGCTCGAAATGGACGCAGCCACGTTCCGCGAGACGATGGCCGAGTCCGACACTGACCTCGTGCGCACGCTCGCGACGCAGTTGAATCTCGGTGGTACTTACGGTGAGGAACTCTGCACCCGTGCCGGTGTCGAGAAGACCAAACCCATCGAAGAAGCCACCGAGGAGGACTTCGATCGTCTGTTCGCCGAAATGCAAGCCCTCCTCGATCGGTTGCGAGAAGGCAACACCGATCCACGGGTGTACCGCGAGGACGGGGCCCTCGTGGACGTGACACCCGTCCCGCTCGAAGAGTACGCCCAATATGAGAGCGAACGGTTCGAATCCTTCAACGCGGCGCTGGATACGTACTTCAGGGCGCTCGAAGCGGCCGAAAGCGAGTCCGAAACCGGGAGCGAGACCTCCGGGCCGGACTTCGACGCGGAAATCGAGCGCCGGGAACGCATCATCGAGCAGCAAAAGCAGGCCATCGATGACTTCGAAGCCGAAGCCGACGCCGAGCGGGAAAAAGCTGAACTCCTCTACGCTAACTACGACCTGGCCGATTCGATTCTCAGGACGGTCAGAGAGGCGAGGGAAGCGGGCCATTCGTGGACGGACATCAGCGAACGGTTCGCGGACGGCGCCGAGCAGGGAATCGAGGCGGCGGCGGCCGTCAAAGACGTGAACGAGGCCGAAGGCCGGGTACTCGTCGAAATCGAAGACCGGACGATTTCCCTCGATCCCCAGTCCGGCGTGGAGAAAAACGCCGACCGGTTGTACACCGGCGCCAAGGAAATCGAGGAAAAACGGGAGGGTGCCCTCGAGGCGATCGAAAACACTCGCGAGGAGCTTGCGGCCCTCGAAAAGCGTCGGGAGGAGTATCTCGAAGGCGACTCCGAGGAGGAAGAAAGCGAGGAGAAACGGGGCGAGACGGACTGGCTCGCACGAAAGTCGATACCGGTCAAACAACCCGAGAAGTGGTACGATCGCTTCCGATGGTTCCGAACGAGTGACGGCTTCCTCGTCCTTGGCGGCCGCAACGCCGACCAGAACGAGGAACTCGTGAGCAAGTACATGGAACACGCCGATCGCTTCTTCCACACCCAGGCCCACGGCGGACCGGCCACGATCCTGAAGGCCAGTGATCCCAGCGAAGCGGCCCGGGACATCGAGATTCCTCAGCGAAGTCTCGAAGAAGCCGCCCAGTTCGCGGTCACCTACTCGACGGTCTGGAAGGACGGTCGGTACAGCGGTGACGTCTACATGGTCTCCGGCGATCAGGTCTCGAAGACGCCTGAAAGCGGCGAATACCTGGAAAAAGGCGGGTTCGCGATTCGCGGTGATCGTACCTACTTCGAGGACACGCCCGTCGGCGCGGCCGTCGGGATCGCCTGTGAACCCGAAACCCGGGTCGTCGGGGGGCCGCCGGAACCGATCGAGGAGCAAGCCGAGATGACCTTCCGGCTCGAACCGGGGCGGTACGCCCAGGGAGACCTCGCGAAACGGCTCTATCGGGAGTTCCGCGAGGAATTTACTGACACGAGTTTCGTCCGGAAAGTCGCCAGCCCGGACGAGATCCAGAAGTTCATGCCGCCGGGGACCAGCCGCGTCAGCGAAGAGTAGAAAGGGAATCCACTTAGGCGAACGCGGCCAACGACCGCTAATGCACGTCCGGGAGTGGTCACAGCGCGAGGGGGGCCGCGAGGCAGTGAGCCTCGTCCCCGAGAGTCTCGATGACCTCTGGCATCTCACCTACGTCATCGAGCCGGGCGATTTCGTCACCGGAGACACGCACCGTCGCATCCAGCGCAAGGAGGACAACATGCGTGACACCGGCGGCGAGCGAGAGCACATGCAGGTCACCCTCGACGTGGACGACGTCGAATTTCACAAGTTCTCGAACCGGCTGCGGGTCGGCGGAATCATAGAGGACTGTTCCCGAGAGGACCAACTCGGGCTCCATCACACGGTCAACGTCGAGGAACACGACACCATCGAGATCGAGAAGGTCTGGAAGCCGGACCAGCGTGATCGCATCGAAGAGGCCGAAGAGGCAACCGATCAGCCCACCGTCGCAATCGCGACCGTCGCGGAGGGCGAAGCCCACGTCCACACTGTCGCACAGTACGGCGTTGAAGAATACGTCTCCCTGACCAAAACGACGGGAAAGGGCGAGTTCACGGGCGGCCGCGGCCAACTCTTCGAGGAATTAGCCGATGCCCTGGGCCACCTCGACGCGGACGCCGTGATCCTCGCCGGGCCAGGATTCACCAAACAGGACGCGCTGGAGTACATCGAAGAGCACCCGCAAATCGAGGGATCGATATCGGTCGTCGATACCAGCGCAGCGGGCGGCCGAGGGGTCCACGAAGTGCTCAAACGGGGCGCAGTCGCGGACATTCGTCGGGAGACCCGGATCGCCGCGGAGTCGGCAGCGATCGACGAGTTGATGGAACGCATGGCTGAGGACGGTGCGGCCGCCTACGGGATCGACGAAGTCGCACAGGCGACGGAGTACGGCGCCGTCGACACGCTTTTGATTCTCGACGAGCGCCTCCGGGAGGAACGGGCCGGGGATGGCGATTGGGACCAAGATGTGAACGACCTGATCCAGCAGGTGGAAAACCAGGGCGGGGACATTACGGTCTTTTCCCACGAATTCGACCCCGGACGGCAGCTGAAGAACCTCGGCGGGATCGCGGCGCTCCTCCGCTATCCGATCGATTAGCGGACCCCGATCGACATTCCGTCTTCTGCCACCTGGACCTCGCCGTCGAAAACGGACTCGATGGTCCTGACCATCGACTCGTGGGTGCCGTCCGTTTGAGGATAGAGGTGTGTTAGGTACACCCGGTCCAGATCGGCGTCGGCGAGGACCCGGCTCAACTTGGTCGGGGTGGTGTGGGCGTCTTCTTCTACACCGTCCGGGAAGGAGCAGTCGTGGATCAACACCGACCCGCGTTCCGCGAAGTCCACGAGCCCCTGGAACTCCTTCGTATCCCCGGAGAGGGTCAATCGATCCTCGAATCGGTAGGCCAATCCCTCCATCGAGTGGCGGGTCGGCATCGCGGTGAGGTCAAACCCAGCCACGGTAGCGGTATTCTCTGTGAGCTCTCGAACGGCCAGCGAGAGTCGGCCATCGAGGTAGTCATGGACGGACAGCAGGTCCTCGACGAGCGACTGGGTCCCCGGTGGACCGACGACCGTCAGTGCGTCTTCTCCGGCCAGCCACCGAGCCTTGTAAATCGGGAGGAGATCGGCCAGGTGGTCGATATGGTGGTGAGTCAGGAGGATCGTATCGACCCCTTCGTAGCCAATCTCCGTCCCCGCGAGCCGATGGAGCACCCCACTACCCGCGTCGACGAGGAGCCGGCGATCGCCCTCCTGGAGCAAGTAGCCGGACTGAACGCGATCTCCCGGGGGCAGCGCTGCGCCCGTACCGAGAAACGTTAGCTGCATAGCCGGGGGTGATGGAGGCTGATTCAAAACGGTTGTGCTCCGAGAGGTGGGTTGGGTGGAAGTTGGCAGAAGCACAGAGCCAGAAGCTACAACCCACCCCGCCCCGTACCGAATGCTGAATGGGTACGGAGCCTTCGGGAGCGGGCCTCAGGAAAGACGCTCCCGACGCCGATCTCCTGGAGACCTTAGAGCCGGCCGTCCGAGACTGGTGGACCGATCAGTTCGGGGACTTCCTCGAGGAAAACGGCGGCTATTTCACGCCACCCCAGCGGGAAGCGATTCCGAAAATCGCCGCCGGAGAGAACACGCTGATAGCCAGCCCGACCGGATCGGGGAAAACGCTTGCGAGTTTTACGGCGATCATCAACGAGCTATTCGTTCGCGAGCACGAGGACGGGCTGGAAAACACCGTCTACTGTCTCTACGTCTCGCCGCTGAAGTCACTGGCAAACGACATCCACCGCAACCTGGCTGAACCGCTCTCCGGGATTTACGAGCGTATCGAAAAGCGGGGAGAGGATCCCACCGAGATTCGCCAC